>Ga0209472_1000044_pt1 | contig 68054 bp, 70 predicted proteins | sample GraSoiAngelo_130_FD_185887 | JGI IMG/M metagenome (GOLD analysis project Ga0209472, IMG submission 185887) | Grasslands soil microbial communities from the Angelo Coastal Reserve, California, USA - 14_0929_02_20cm (SPAdes) (version 2) | ecosystem: Environmental > Terrestrial > Soil > Grasslands ... | reverse complement strand
CGACGGGATGGAGCGGGTTCTCGCCTTCCTCGACGGCGCACCGCGGGACTACCGGTACGCCGTGGAATTCCGTCACAGCTCGTGGATGCGGCCGGAGGTCTTCGATGCGCTGCGACGCCGGGAGGTCGCGCTCGTCTGGAACGAAGTGCAATACCTGAACACCCTGCCGGAGATCACCGCGGATTTCGTGTACCTCCGGTTCATCGGCGACCGATCCCTGAGCGATCTCGGCCGCCTCCAAATCGACCGGACCGCGGAGATGGAGAAGTGGGCCGCGCGCCTGAGGTCGGTCCAGGACCGCGTCGCTCGCGCCTTCGTGCTCTTCAACAATCACTTCGCCGGGTTTGGCCCCGCGTGCGCGGATCAGTTCCGCCGGATCCTCGGTCTCCCGGGCGTGGACTTCGCGGCGATCCACACGCCGGAACACGGACAGAAGCGCCTCCTGGAGTTCGGCGGGCCCGAGTCATGAGGGATGCGACGTCGTCCACGTCACGACCCATTGCGGCAGGCCCGCGAGGTTTCGTAAGGTCGCCGCGACGTAGGGCGGCATGGCCTCCGGGCGGTGGGCTCCCTTGCGGTCGAGGAGCAATGCGAGGATACCCGCGGAGGCCGCGGCCTCGAGGTAGTCGAGGCGGTCGTCGACCAGGACGCAGTCCGAGGGCCTCGCCCCGATCGTCCGCGGGACCTCCGCCCAATACGCGGGGCGACTCTTGTGGACGCCTTGAGAATGGCCGCTGAAGATTCCGTCGATGAGGCCGGACAGGCCGGCGCCTCGGAGGGCGGCTTCGTTTGTCTCGCTCCCGCCCGTGGCCACGTACACGCGGTGCCCCATCCGGCGGAGCCTCTCGATTGCGGTTCTCGCGTCCGGGAAGCGCGCGTTCACTCCGGCGAGGGCCTCCCGTTCGAGCTCTCGGGAGAGGTGGAGCGGGTCGCCCGTGGCCGGTGGAATGCCCATCCGCTCGAACATCTCCTGGAGATGGCGCGCGTCGAGTTCGTCGACCACGTCCCCGTACCCGCGAGCGTCCCAGTCCGCTTCGTTCGCGCGTCGGGTGTAGGTCACGAAGGCCTCATCGTGGGCCCGTCGCCATGCCTCGGCCTCTCCTCCGAAGCGCGCCGCGAGCAGCGTGGCCAGGCGCTCCCGGTATCCGCGGAAAGTCTTCTCGTGCTCCAGGAGGACGCCGTAGAGGTCCAGCAGGACGTGCATCGCGCCGGCGTCGGAGCCGGAGGGGCGTCCTTAAGGATTGCGGGAACCGGGAAATAGGCTCCTTTCGATGACGGGCCGATGCGCTCGTCGGTCCCATCGACCTTCAGCATCGTCGGATTCGATCCGAAGACGAAAGATCTCGGCGTCGCGGTCGAGTCGAGATTCGTCGCGGTCGGCGCCGTGGTCCCGTTCGCGGAGGCGGGGGTCGGCGCGGTCGCGACGCAATCCTACGCGAACACGACCTTCGGTCCGAAGGCCCTCGGCATGATGAAACAGCGCGTCGCGCCAAAGGATGTACTGCAACGCCTCGTGAAGGCCGATAAGGAGGCCGCCCGGCGCCAGGTGGGCATCGTCGACGCGCGCGGTCGGCCCGCCTCCTATACCGGGAAGGAATGCTTCCCGTGGGCGGGCCATCTCGTCGGCCAACATTACGCCTGCCAAGGAAATCTGCTCGCCGGCGCCGACGTGGTGAAAGGGATGGGCCAGGCTTTCGAGAGGACGCAAGGCGACCTTCCGGTCCGGCTCCTCGCGGCTCTCTCCGCGGGCCAGCGGGCCGGGGGCGACAAACGTGGGCAGCAATCGGCCGCGCTCCTCGTCGTGCGCGGCCGCGGTGGATACGGAGGATTCAACGATCGTTGGATCGACGTCCGGGTGGACGACCACCGGGCGCCGATCGAAGAACTCGTCCGCGTGTTCAACGTATATGACGTCACATTGCTGGATCGGGAAGACCCGAAGGACGTCCTCCCGCTGAACGCGGACGTGGTCCGAGAGCTCCAGGCAGGCCTCACGGCGCTGGGATTCTACCGCGGTGCGGCATCGGGCAAGTTCGACCCAAAGACGAAGGCTGCCTTCGAGGCCTGGGCCTCCGTGAACAACTTCGAGAACAAGGTCCGCTCCGACGGAAAGGTGTGGGGCAGCGTGTTCCGGGCCTTCCGGGCCGCCGTCTCTCCGAGTCGATCGTAGGGATGGCGCGGGCCGCGGTCACGCCCCTCCTCAGGAACTCGAAGCGAAGACACGCTGCCCGTCCAACCAGGTTTCGCGGACCTTGCATTTGCGGATCGTTTCGGGCTCCCGGAAAGGATCGCCGTCGAGGACGACGAAGTCGGCGACCCTCCCGGGTTCCAATGTACCCTTGCGATCCTCCTCGAACGAGGCATACGCGCCCTTCGCCGAATACGCTCGGAACGCGTCCTCGGGAGAGAGACACTGGTCGTCGAAATATCCGTTGACGGCCCAGTGAATTCCGTACAAGGGTCCGTACGGCATTCCGTCGGATCCAAAGCACAACGGGATGCCGAGGCGCGCGATCCGCCGAAACGGATTGTTCCTCCGGAGCCGATCCGAGCCGAGGCGCATCTCGTACACGTCTCCGGGCCCGCTCCATTGCCCGACGAAATTCGGCTGACACGATGCGATGAGCCCCGCATCTCTCGTCAGCCGGAGCGTCTCCTCGTCCGGGAGCTCGAAGTGTTCGATCCGGTGGCGCATCGGTTCGCGCGGGTTTTCCTCCTGGACCTCGGCGAGAGTCTCCGCGACGAGTCGCGACGCCGCATCGCCAATCGCGTGGGTCGCGGTCCGAAGGCCCGCCCGGTGAGCGGTCTCCAGGATCGATCTCAGTTCCGTCGGAGGGTGGATCAGCATCCCGCGATCTTTGCCCCGGCCTTCGTACGGGGAATCGAGGAAAGCGGTGAAGGCGCCGAGGGAGCCATCGGAGAAGACTTTCACGCCGCCCATCCGCAGCCATTCGTCCCCCAAGCCCGATTGGATCCCGGCGCGCGCGAACGACTCCGCGGCCGCAGTCGGGACCCAGGCGGACACCCGCAACCTGAGCCGTCCCGCTCGACGCAGGCGCTGGTAGGCCGTCCACGCGGGGATCGAGACCACGTCATGAACCGAAGTGATGCCGAGGCGGTGCGCCATCCGGGCGATCCTCGGAAGGTTCCGCTCGATGACGGCGGGTCCGGCACCGAAACGGTCGTGGAGTTTCGCGAACGCCTCTTCTTTCAAGATTCCCGTCGGTCGCCCCGACCCGTCCACCTCGAACCCTCGCAGGCCGACGAGAACCCGCGCGGCCTCAAGCGCCACGGAATTCAGGGACCCCATGTGACAATCGATTCGGCGGGCGACGACCGCGCGATCCTTCGAGGCCCGATCCAAATCGTCTCGCATGGGATACCGCCGTTCCGTCCACTTCGCCTCGTCCCAGTCGACGCCGATGACCCACGCTCCGCGAGCCGTACGGGCCGCAGCCTTCCGAAGCCGGGCGATCGCCTCGGTCATGGAGCGGGTTCCGTCGAGCCTCGTCCATCCCAACTCCCCCGCGCTGTCGGCCATGTGGGTGTGGGCATCGATGAATCCGGGCACGACAATCCGTCCGTGAAGGTCGAGCCGACGGGTGCCGCGGTCGGCGGCCCGACTCACCTGGCCCTCGGTGCCGACCGCGAGGATCCGCCCGTCCTGAATGGCGAGGGCCTTCGCCCATCGGCGACGCTGTGAACCGGTGAAAACGTTCGCGCCGACGAGGACGAGGTCCGCCCCGCGCGGCATCTCACCGCACGTCCCGGAGTCCCCGGAGGCGGCGGATCGCCTCGGTCAGCGTCTCGTCTCGCTTCGAGAACATGAAGCGGACGAAGCGACGGCCGTCTTTCGGGTCGCCGTAGAAGGAACCGCCAGGCACGACGGCGACCCGCAGGCGCTCGACGAGATGCATCGCGAACGACCAATCGTCTTCGAAGGGAAAGCGTCCGAAGTTCGCCATCACATAGTAGGCCCCCTTCGGCGGATGGCAATCGAGCCCCGCGTCCTGGAGGCCCCGGACGAAAAGGTCCCGCTTCTTCTGGTACATCGAGGCCAGATCCCGGTAGTAGGCCTCGGGTAGGCCGAGGGCCACGGCCGCCGCGATCTGCAACGGATGGGGCGCTCCGACCGTCAGGAAGTCGTGGGTCCGCCGCATCGCATGGGCGAGGGTCTTCGGGGCAATGGCCCATCCGATCCGCCAGCCGGTCGCGCTGTAGGTCTTCGAGAGTCCGTTGATCGTGATCGTTCGATTCGACATGTCGCCGATCGCGGCCAGGGAGACGTGCTTGGCGCCATCGAAGACGATGTGCTCGTAAATCTCGTCCGTCACCGCGACGGCGTTGTGGTCGGTACAGAGATCGGCGATCAATTTGAGCTCTGGACGGCCGAAGACTTTTCCCGTCGGATTGTTCGGCGTGTTCAGGATCAGGACCTTCGTGCGGTCGGTGAAGGCGGCCTTCAACTCCTCCTCATCCACGGTCCAATCCGGCCACTCCATGCGGACGTACCGCGGGCGGGCCCCGCTGACGATCGCGTCGGGCCCGTAGTTCTCGTAGAACGGTTCGAAGATTACCGCCTCGTCGCCAGGGTTGATGAGGGAGAGCATGGCCGCCATCATCGCCTCCGTGGCGCCGCAGGTGACGACCAAGTTCGTCTCCGGATCGGCGTCGATTCCGTTGAAGGCCTTCGCCCGACGGGCGATCGCGTCCCGCAGTTCCCGCGCGCCCCAGGTGATGGAGTACTGGTTGTAGCCCCCGTCGAGGGCGCGCTTCGCCGCTTCCGTGAGTTCGCGCGGCGGGTCGAAGTCCGGGTAGCCTTGGGACAGATTGACCGCGTCGTGGAGCGCGGCGATGCGGGTCATCTCCCGGATCACGGACTCGGGGAATTTCTGGACGCGATCGGAGAGCCGGGGGTCCTCGATCGCCAGGTCGGCGCGGCCTCCGCCTCCGGTGGGGGCGATGCGGCTCCTCTCCGGCGCGGGAAGGAAGAGGCCGGCAAAAACCTGTCGGACCAGCATTAAGAACGCGGATTGCCATCCGCGGCGAGGTCCCCCCCATGTCCGAGCGGTTCTTCGATTTCTGGCGCGTCGATGTGTTCACGGACACGCCCATGACAGGGAACCCTCTCGCCGTCTACCACCGCGCGACCGGACTCTCGCCCACGGAGATGCTCGGGGTCGCCCGCGAGATGAACCTCTCGGAAACGACTTTCGTCTTCCCTCCGAGCAATCCGTCGGCGAACTATCGGAATCGCATCTTCACTCCGGCCGGAGAAATCCCGTTTGCGGGCCACCCGTCGATCGGGACCGCGTTCGTCGCGGCCCTCGAGGGGCTCGTCCCGCATCCCGATGGATCCTCGATCATCTATCAGGAATTGGAGATCGGCGTCCTACCCCTCGAACTGATCTGCGAGGGCGGTCAGGTCAAGAAAGTGATCATGACCCAGGGCGAGCCCTCCCTGGGGGCGGAGCTGAAAAACACGGGGCCGCTGGCGGAGGCCCTCGGGGTCCGCGTGCGCGATATCGGCCTGAAGGGCCTCGTGCCGCAGGTGACCGCGACGGGCATTCCGTCGCTGCAGGTGCCGATGCGGACCCTCGAGGTGGTGCGAGGACTCGACCCGGACCTGCGGGCGTTGAAGGGCGTCATGTCCAAGTTCGGGGAGAAGATCGTGTGCTACGCGTTCGCCCTCGAGGCGACGGCCCCCGACGCCGCGGTGCACGCCCGCGGGTTCGCCCCGGATCTCGGGCTCGAGGACCCGGCGACCGGGAGTGCCGCGGGCGCCTGCGGCGCCTACCTCGCCGCGCATGGCAAGCTGCCCGCGCCGACCTTCATTGTGGAACAGGGAATGGAGATTCACCACGCGAGTCGAATCGAGGTGACCGTCGAGACGGAGGCCGGCCAGCCCAAGGTGATCCGCGTCGGGGGACAGTCCGTGCCGATCATCCACGGCCAGCTCCGACTGCCCTGATGCGACGGCTACGGTAGGGGACGACGATGGCGGCCGGCGAGGTCCAGTTCATCTATCTGTTCTCCGGACTCCTGGCCTTCGGCGCCGTGTTCCTGGCATTCGTCCCGGCCCTCCATCACGCGTGGACGTTCGCGGTATCCCGTCGGACGTTCGCGGTCCTCCTCGCCGTGATCCTGGGAGTCGGAGTGGCCAGCGTCCTCTTTGTCACGTACGCCGTCTCCGACCCGCTGTACTTCCTCCCGATCGCCCTGATCACGGTCGGCCTGCGGATGGCCTCTCCATTCCTGCTCTATCGCGGGGTGCAGGATCGGTTTGAGGCGGAGCGTTGGTGGATCGCCGGTCGATGGGTCCTCGCGATCGCCTTCCTCTTGCTCGCCGCGATCCTGGCGTACCATCTCGTTCGACTGGCTTCCGGGTCGCGGGCCCAAGACCTCGTCCTCTTGAGCGAACAACTGGCCATGGCCCTCGGGGCGTCCTCCCTCATCGTCCGCGCGGGCCTTCGGATCCGGCCTCGCGATACGCCGGAGGTGTGGCCGATCTGGGCGGCCGCGGTCCTCTTGGCCCTCGCGTTCGTGGTCGTCCTTCCTTACGCGGTCCCGGCCTTCGAAATCGTGTACGTGGTCTCCGGCCTGATCGGGTGGACCGTTGGAATCCTCGTGGTAGTTCGCGATCTCTGAACCTGGCGGGGAAACGAAGAGGCGGCTACAGTTCGACCTTGATGCCGAGCTTCTCCGTGAGCTCCTTGTACCGGTTTCGGATCGTGACTTCCGTGACGCCCGCGACGTCCGCCACTTCCCTCTGGGTCCGTCGCTCGTTGCATAGGATTGAGGCGATGTAAATCGCCGCGGCGGCGACACCGGTCGGACCCCGGCCGGAGGTGAGCTCCTTGTCCTGGGCGTCCTTCAGGATTTCCACGGCGCGGGACTGGACCTCGCCGCTCAACTTGAGCTCCGAGCAGAACCGGGACACGTAGTCCTGCGGTTTCGTCGGCATGAGCTTCAGCTTCAGCTCCCGCGTCATGAACCGGTACGTGCGGCCGATCTCCTTCCGACCGACCCGGGACGAATTCGCGATCTCATCGAGGGTCCTCGGGACGTTGCACTGTCGGCAGGCCGCGTACAGGGAGGCCGCGACGACGCCCTCGATCGAACGGCCGCGGATCAGGTTCTTGTTCACCGCCTTGCGGTAGACCATCGCCGCGGTCTCCCGGACGTTCCGCGGCAGGCCCATCCCGCTCGCCATCCGGTCCAGCTCGCTCAAGGCGAACGCGAGATTCCGCTCGGTCGCGTTGCTCACGCGAATCCGCCGCTGCCACTTCCGGAGGCGGTAGAGCTGGGCCCGGTTCCGGGTGGGAATCGACTTCCCGTAAGAGTCTTTGTTCTTCCACCCGATCGTGGTCGAGAGGCCTTTGTCGTGGATCGTGTAGGTCATCGGCGCCCCGGTGCGGGCTCGCTTCTCGCCTTGCTCCACGTCAAACGCCCGCCACTCGGGACCTTGGTCGATCATCTGGTCGTTCAGCACGAGGCCGCACTCCTCGCAGATCAGCTCCCCGCGTTCGTAGTCGAAGGAGAGGTGCCCCGAGTTGCACTCCGGGCATCTAGTGACTTCTTCGGCCTCTTCGATCTTCTTGGTCGGCATGGTTTCCCTCTTCAACGAAGACGTCGGCTCCGATCAGAGACACCGGCGCGGGGCCGATCGGTCGGACGGCGGCGAATGGCTCTCGGACCGGGCCGAACACTTTCACGACCCGTCCGAGCGGCCGGTTCCGCTTGTCCCGCACGTCGGCGCCTCGCGAGGGGGCAAACTCCGCGTGGACGAGGACCGTCCCATCGTGGGCGATATTCTCGACCACGCCGAGGCGTCTCATGCCCCCTCTCGTCCGGGGCGCGCAATGCGTGCCTAGTATTTAATGGGAACGGAATATTTTTGTAGCGGTAGTTGCGAAGAAGCGGGCCTTCGGACGTGAATTTCGTCCCCAAAACGGCTCTCTCGCGCACTCGGAACCGAGGTCGATCGTTGGCGCGGGGAACCGCCGCATCGGCGTCGCGCGGGTTTCGCCGCCTTGCCTCGGTTCCGAAGGCGTCCGTGCTCGTGACCGTTGGGGGAGCTGGCTCATCGCGGGAATGTTCATCCGTCCGTGTTCGATGGACGAACGGCTCCGATGAAACTCGTCCCTTTCGAGATGGAGCGTTGGCAATCCACGTGGGAGCACTCCGTGGAGTTCAACCTCTCGGAAAGCGGCGTGGAGCCGTTGCCGCTGCGGGAGCTCCTCCGCGATGACGCGTCCGTCGAGCATTTCCTGAATCATCCGCTGGCGTACTCGCAGGGGAACGGGACTCCGGAGCTCCGTTCCTCGATCGCCGGGATGTATCGTGGGGCGACCCCGGAACAGGTCCTCGTCACGAACGGCTCGTCGGAAGCCTGCCTGCTGGCGCTCTGGCATCTCGTCGAGCCGGGAGACGAGGTCGTCCTCATGCTGCCGAACTACATGGAGAGCTGGGGCCTCGTCCAGATGTTCGGCGGCAAGATCCGCCCCCTCTGGCTCCGGGAAGATCTCGGATGGCAGTTCGATCCCGACGAGCTCGCGACCCTCGTCGGTCGCCGGACAAAAGCGCTCGCGGTGTGCAATCCGAACAACCCGACGGGGGCCGTGATGGGGGAGAACCGGCGCCGGGCGGTCCTCGACGCCGCCCGGGATTCGAAGGCGTGGCTCTTGGCCGACGAAGTCTACGCGGGCGCGGAGCGCGAGGGCGCGCGGACCGAAAGCCTCTGGGGCGACTACGAGCGGACCCTCATCTTGAACGGGTTGAGCAAGGCCTATGCGCTGCCGGGCCTTCGGATCGGCTGGGTCGTCGGGCCTCCGGATACGATCGAAACGTTGTGGGCTTACCACGACTACACGAGCCTGACGCCGACGTATCTCTCCGACCGCCTCGCGCAAATCGCGCTCTCCGCCGGCCGCAGGGAGGAAATCCTCGCCCGGACGCGTTCCATCCTTCAGCGGAACTACGGCATGTTGCGCGAATGGATCGGCGGCCACGGGTCCATGTTCACGCACATTCCTCCGATCGCGGGAGCGATCTGCTTCTTGCGGTACTCGCTTCGGATCAATTCCTCGGACCTTGCTTGGCGTTTGCTGAAGGAGAAGTCGACCCTGATCGTCCCCGGGGACCAGTTCGGCATGGACGGCTACATCCGGATTGGCATGGGGCACGCCGGAACCTACCTCTCCGAGGCGCTCGGCCGGGTCGATGAAACCCTCCGCGAACTGGCCGCAGAGAAGGGCGCGCCCTGAGGGATCGAGGGACCTGGTTGCGCCTGCGGATCGTCCTCGTCGGGTTCGGAAACGTGGGACGCGAATTCGCCCGAATGTTGCTCGAACGCAAGTCGGAACTCGCGAAGGTGCACGATCTCCGCGCCGACGTCGTCGCAATCCTTACGGGAAGGCACGGTTCCGTCGAGCGGGCCGGAGGAATCGAGCTCCGGCGGGCGCTCCGCCTGGCCGACGCCGGAGTCTCCCTGGAGAACTGCGGCCGCGCGGTCCATGGTTCCTCCGTCGATTACCTTCACCGGGTCCGGGCCGATGTCGTGATCGAGATCTCACCGCTCCGGATCGCGCCGCGACAGATTGCGGTGGACCATATCGTGGCAGCCCTCTCGAGCGGGAAGCACGTGATCACCGCGAACAAGGGGCCGGTCGTGTACCACTACCAACGGCTTCGGAGGTTGGCCCGCGAGCACGGCGTCGGATTCCGCTACGAAGGGACCGTCATGGACGGCGCGCCGGTGTTCAACCTGTTCCAGGAGGCCCTTCGCGGCCTTCGCATCGAATCGTTCGAGGGGATCCTCAACAGCACGAGCAACCACATCCTATCGAAGATCGAGGCGGGCGGGTCCTACGAGGAAGGCGTGGCCTCCGCTCGGGAGATGGGACTCGTCGAGACGGATCCCTCGATGGACCTGGACGGCTGGGACGCGGCGGTCAAGGCATGTCTGCTCGTCAACGTCCTGATGGGAGGCCGACTCCGGCCGGAGAAGGTTCGCAGGCAGGGCATCTCGTCCCTCACCTCCGCGCGCATCGAGGCCACCCGAGCCGCGGGCCACCGGATCAAGCTCATCGCCCGCGGTTGGCGGGGGGGACGGACACTCCTCGCCTCCGTCTCTCTGGAGTCGGTCCCGCCGGACCATCCGCTGTTCTCCGTCGACGGCACGTCTAGCTCGCTCGTCGTGCGGACGGACATGCTGAAGGAGCTGCAGATCATCGAGCGCAACCCGGGATTGCGGCAGACCGCCTATGCGATCTACTCCGATCTCCTCGCGATTCGCGAGGGCCGGCTGATCCCCTGAGTCATTCTTATATCGCGCAGACCGGATGGTCCACCAAATGCGGGTCGTGCTCGGCGGGACCTTTGACGTTCTCCATGCCGGTCACGAAGCCCTCCTAAGCTCCGCTTTCGAGGGGCGGCCCGACGAGGTGGTCATCGGCCTCACGACGGATCGCTTCGCGAAGGAGTCGCGGACGGACGTCAATGCCTTCTCCGTCCGAGAACGCAGTCTCAAACGCCTCTTGGCCGCACGCAAGTGGAGGCGCGCGCGGATCGAAGCGATCGACGATCCGTTCGGACCCGCGGACGACCTGCCCGATCTGGACGTGATGGTCGTCTCCGCCGAACGAATGCCGGTCGCCCTCGCCCTGAACGACGCGCGCGCCGCGAAAGGCCTGCGCCGCCTCGCCATCCGCGCGGTCCCGATGGTGCTCGCGCAAGACGGCCTCCCGATCTCCTCCCGACGAATCCGGCAGGGATTGATCGACCGTCGGGGCCGCCGCCTCAAGCCCCTGGAAGTGTCCGTCGGCTCGGGGAATCCGGTCAAGGTCCGGGCGGTGCGGGAGGTCTTCCGTGCCCTCGGCTTGCCCGCGCGGGTTCGAGGCGTGCGTGTCCCCACGGAAGTCTCCGACCAGCCGTTCGACCACGAGGCGGTTCGCGGGGCGGTGAACCGCGCGAAGGCCGCCCTGCGCGAAGGCGATCTCGGCGTCGGCATCGAGGCGGGTCTGGTCTGGTCTCCCGTCCTCTCCGATTACTTCGACGTGCAGTACTGCGCGGTCGTCGACCGTTCCGGCCGCCTCACCGTCGGCCACGGCCCAGGCTTCGCGTATCCCGCGAAGGTCCTCGAGAAGGTGAAGGCCGGCTCCACCGTGGGAGAGGCCATGGATCGCCTGACCGGGATCCGCGGGATCGGCTCGAAACGAGGGGCCATCGGCCACTTGACGGAAGGGCGGCTCGACCGTCGGCGCCTCACGGAGTCCGCCGTGCTGATGGCCATGGTACCTCGGATTCGGCGCGACCTGTATTCGAAAGGCGCGACCGCGCGCTAGGCCATGTACATCGGCTGGACCGCACAGCGACCGCACCAGATCGCGTTGAAGACCACGATGTTGTCCGCCCGGCCTTCCGCCGCCCAACCGCTCACGAACCGGTTCGCCCTCGTATGGTCCGGACACACGGCGGCGCCGCAGAAGCGGCAGATGGCCCTCGCGGGCTTGTCGCAGTAATAGCAGTTCATGCGGCCCGTATGCGGAGCCGCACGGAATAGGCTTTGCGAGCGTTGGAGCCGGGCGCTTCGCACAAGCTTTTTAGTGGTGACTCCGTTGGGCTCATCGGAGCCCGCCGGTGACCGCCAAGATCGCGATTAACGGATACGGGACGATTGGGAAGCGGGTGGCCGATGCGGTCGCTGCCCAGGACGACATGCGCGTCGTCGGCGTGGCCAAAGCGAGGCCCGACTTCGAGGCCAAGATGGCCATCCGCAAGGGGTTTGCCCTGTACGCCGCCAACCCGGACGCCGGGACGAAGTTCGAGAAGGCGGGCGTCAAAGTCTCCGGCGCCCTCGACGATCTCGCGAGGGCCGCCGACCTCGTAGTCGACTGCACCCCGGAGGACAGCGGGTACAAGCCCCTCTACGAGAAGGCCGGCATCAAGGCGATCTGGCAAGGCGGCGAGGAACACTCGCTGACGAATCTCTCGTTCAACGCCGCGGCGAACTACGAGGAGTGCCTCGGCGCGAAGTTCGTCCGCGTGCCGTCGTGCAACACGACGGGGCTCATCCGGACGCTCTATCCCCTCGACGACCAGCTCGGCGTGACGGACGTCCTCGCGGTCATGGTCCGTCGTGCGACGGATCCGGGGGATTCGAAGAAGGGCCCGATCAACGCCGTAGAGCCGGAGCTCGAGATGCCATCCCATCACGGCCCCGATGTCCAAAGCGTCCTCCCGAAGCTGAACATCCACACGATCGCGCTGAAGGTGCCGACGACGATCATGCACGTCCACGCCCTGGCCGTCGATCTGAAGAGGGCGACGACCGAAGATGCGGTCCTCGACGTGTGGAAGCGCTTCCCGCGGGTCGCCTTCGTCTCCGGGGCCGATGGGGTGAGGTCGACGGCTCAAATCATGGAGCTCGCGCGGGACCTGTCGCGCAACCGCGCCGATCTGTACGAGATCGCCGTCTGGAGGGACGGCGTCCACGTCACCGGCGGGAAACGCCTCTTCTACTTCCAGGCCGTCCACCAGGAATCCGACGTGGTCCCGGAAAACATCGATGCGATCCGCTCGATGTTGGAGATCCAGAAAGACGGCCGGAAGAGCATGGAAAAGACGGACCAGAGCCTCGGGATCGGCATCGTCAAGTGACCGTTCCAGCGGCGAGGGCGTCTAGCGGTTCTCCTCGAGTCGTCGGATTCGCTTCGTCGCCCTTTGGAGCACGCCCATCAACGCGTGGAACTCCCAGGCGCTCGGGACGGCTCGGCCGATCATGCGGCGGAACATGATCTTCGTTCGCGCGACCTTGTGGACCGGGTAATCGGTCGCCCGTAGGAGGTCGGCAAAGGCGGCGTGGAGTTTCTCCTTCTCCAGGCCCGACATCGGGCGCGCGGCTTTCCTCGAGGTCGCCGAGCCGAACAGCTCGTACAGGAGGATCGTCGCGGCGTGCGAGAGGTTGAGGATGGGATAGTCCGCGGACGCCGGGACCGTCACCAGCAAGTCGCACCGACGGAGTTCTTCATCGAGCAGACCGAAGTCCTCGCGGCCGAAGAGGAGCGCGATCGTCCCCCGGACATCATGCACTTTGGCCGCCAAGTCCCGCGGACCGATCGCGATGCGCGCGAAGCGCTTCTCGCTCTCTGTATCGATGCCGGAGGTCCCGACGATCAGATCGACATCCTTCAGCCCCGTCGCCAAGTCTGGGACGACGGTCGCGGACTCGAGGATGTCCGCTCCGTGCATCGCCCGCTGCCGAGCCTCGATGCCCAACGGGCAGGGGTTGACGAGCATCAGGTCGGCTGCATCGAAGTTCTTCATCGCACGCGCGACGGCGCCGACGTTGCCCTCGTTTTTCGGCTCGACCAAGACGATCCGCGTCCGGGGCCCCACATCCGCTCGATATATCCAACGAGAGATATTCCTTGGCATGCGGGTCGCCCTCAAGATTGCCTACGACGGACGGGCGTTCTTCGGACATCAGCGACAGCCCGATCGGCGGACTGTCGAGGGAGAGTGCCTCGCGGCGCTGCGGTCGGCGAAGATCCTCCGGGACCCTTCCGGCGCGTTCTTCCGAAGTGCGAGCCGGACGGACCGCGGCGTGAGCGCCGTGGGGAACGTGATCGCGTTCGATGGCCCCCTCAAGCTCGAGGCGACCGTCGGGGCTTTCAACGACAAGGCGAGAGACGTATGGGCATGGGCTGCGGCGGCGGTGCCGGATGCGTTTCATCCGCGCCATGCCCTCGAGCGGTGGTACCGCTACGTCCTCCTCGACGAGATGTCCCTCGAGGCCCTTCGCCATGTCGCCCCGCGGTTCGTCGGGAGCCACGATTTTCGGTCCTTCTGCTCGGAGCCCCTCTCGGGCCCCCTCGCGATCGAGTCGATCGATGTCTCCCGGGGAGGACCGGTGACCTTCATCGATGTCCGCGCTCGGAGCTTCCGCAGGGGCATGGTCCGCCGCATCGTGGCGGCAATGCTCGCCGTGGTCCGCCGCGAGGCGACCATCGAGGAACTCGAAGACGCCCTCGCCGGGGGTCGGCACGATTTCGGTTCGATCGAGCCGGAGCCTCTCGTCCTCATGGACGTCCGCTACGACTTTCCCTTCCAGATCGTGTTGAAGCCCAAGGTCGCCGAGGACATTCGGCGGAAGGGGAGGGACCTCTCCCTTCAGCTGCACCTCTTGCAGTTTTTCCGGCTGACCATGGGGACCGAAGCGCGATCAACGAGCCCGGACCAGCGGGACATCGGGTTCGCTCAATGACCAAATTCCGCTCGACCAAATGACGAGAGGACGGTCCTCCGGGTAGCGCTCAAAAGCCTTAAATGACCGGCGGGTGCTTCTCTTCTATCATGGGGGTGGTCTGGCATCTTGCGAAGCGGGCCATATTCCTTGTCATCACCTTCATTCTTGCGATTTACGCCACCGTCGTGATTGCGAACGGCGGCGGCCGGGTCGACCAAATCCTGAAGGACCAAATCTACACGGATTTGAAACAGCAGTACGCGCGGAATCCGGCGTTCCAACGTCTGCCACCCCAGGAACAGGCGCGTCAGTTTAACATCTCGTACAACTCGATCATCGAGGCCCAGGGCCTAAACGAGCCGTTTTTCCAGAAATCATTCCGCTACACGTTCAACGCACTGCAGCTCAACCTCGGGCGGGCGACCCAACTCCACTCCTCGGACCTCTCCATGCGGGTCTCGGACATCATCTTTGAAAGGCTGCCGCGAAGCCTCGTCCTGTTCACGGTCGCCAACGTCGTCGCCGCCGTGTTCGGCATTTGGCTCGGACTCTGGATGGCCCGCAAGGCCCTGTCCGCGTTCGATCGCGGGATGACCGTCCTGTCCGTGACGACGTTCGTCGTGCCCCCCTGGGTCTACGGGATCTTGTTCATCCTCATTTTTGCCTACGTGTTCAAGGTGTTCCCGGCCGGAGGGCTCACGAGTGTGCCCCCGCTCCCTCCGTCTCCGCTGATCCTCGCCTTCCCGCCGCTGATTGCGGCCGGCCTCCTCGGAGCCGGCTATGTGGTCTATGCACGCCTGCGCTCGAAATACCGGCTCGTCGGCTTCGGGATCCTCGGGGCCGGCGCGGCGCTCCTCTTGGTCTGGGGCCTCGTGCTGCCCGCCGACTACTTCAAGGACATGGAGTGGCACATGATCCTCCCGGCGGCGGCCGTCGCCTTCTCCGTCTTCGGATCATGGTCCTACACGACCCGGAACCTCGTCCTTCAGGTCATGGACGAGGACTTCGTCTTCGCCGCGCGAGCCAAGGGCCTGAAAGAGCGGGACGTCCTCTCGAGGTATGTCCTGCGGGCGGCCTCGCCGCCGATCGTCACGTCGCTCGCGTTGACCCTCGCCGCGGCGTGGACGGGTGCGATCATCACGGAGACCGTCTTCCAATATCCGGGGCTCGGCCTGCTATTCTACGAGGCCATTTCCCTGTTCGACGCGCCTGTCGTCATCGGCCTCACGACGGTCTACGCGCTCCTCCTCGTGGTCACCGTATTCTTGCTGGACGTCACGTACAGTCTCCTGGATCCGCGAATCAAGGCCTTGAGGAGGTAGCCCTATGGCGATCTCCGCACCGATCGGCCTCAAAGCCGCGTTCCTTGAGGCCGCGAGGACGAAGAGCGGACTGGCGGCCACGGCGATGCTGGGGTTCCTCATCCTGTTGGCAGTGCTGGTCCCCTTGCTCGTGCCGTTTGACGTCGTCCGTCAATGGAGCAATCCAGGACAATGGTCGGACAATCCGAAACTCGTGCCCCCCGAGTGGTCCGAGGTATTCACGGGAAAGCGCCAGCCACGCACGGTCATCATCCCACCCGCGGGGCAATCCGGCGGCTTCGACCACGTCCGCGTTTCCTTCGAGGTCCAGGGACAGAACTACACGATCGTAGTGCTCAAGCAGAGCTTTGACTTCCAAGCCGACGCATTTCCCAGCGAAATCAGTCTTTACATGACCACGATGTTTGGGTCGAAAAGTCCCCTCGTGCGGTCGTGGCTCACGCGCCCGGATGGCCAAGAGGTCCAGCTATTCGAGGATACCCCGAGCCTGCGGGCGTCGAACGTGAGCCAGTTTCGTCCCGCGGACGTGATCACCTACTCGCTGACCTACCCGAGCTTCAAGGATCCGTCGTATCAGGTCTACGCGAACGTCAAACAGTGGCTGATCTCGAATAACGTCACGACTTCAGGGGAGTGGGGCGAGCTCTTCCCCAGCCCGACAGGGTTCTACAGCAATCCTCCGAAGGCCCAGGTCCTGTTGATGGCCCAGCTCAACCACTCGATGTTGGATCCCCGCACCGCGCAGGTCCTCAAAGGGAAGTACTCCATCAGATTCGAGGTGGACGGGTTCTCGTCGGTCGATGACGCGAACGCTCGCGCCGTCGTGTTCGGTACGGTTTATGGACTCATCGGGACCGACGACCAACGCCGCGATCTTCTGATCGCCCTTCTCTGGGGGGCGCCGGTGGCCCTCGCGTTCGGCCTGGCGGGAGCCCTCGCGACCGTGCTCATCCAGACCCTCCTCGGCGCGATTTCCGGCTGGTACGGCGGGGCCGTCGACGAGTTGGTCCAACGCACCGCCGACTTTTATCTCATCATCCCGACGTTGCCGATCCTCATCCTGATCGGGATCCTCTACCGTCCGAGCCTCATCCTGATCCTCTTCATCCTCGTGGTCTTCGGCGTCGTCGGCGCCACGACGAAAGTCACCCGATCCATCGTGCTCCAGGTGAAGGAGGAGCAGTTCATCGAAGCCGCGAGGTCCTACGGGGCGAGCCGGGGGCGGATCCTGTTCCGCTACATCTTGCCGCGGGTCATGCCCTACACCTTCGCCTTGATCGCCCTGACGGTCCCCGCGTTCATCTTCCTCGAGGCATCCTTGAGTTTCCTGGGCCTCGGAGATCCGAACCTGCCGACGTGGGGGCAACTCCTCGGGAACGCGTACGGCGCGGGGCCGGCGATCTTCTACACCTTTTGGTGGTGGGTGTTCTTCCCCGCGGCGGGCATCATCTTCACAACCGTGGCCTTCGCGTTGCTCGGGTACGCGTTCGACAAGGTCCTGAACCCCCGTCTGCGCGAGCAATAGGAGCGGACGCCGTGCCGACTCTCGACGTCAAGAACCTCGTTCTCTGGTATCGGACGCGGAAGGGGCCCGTCCACGCGGTCGACAGCATTTCCTTCGCGCTCGAGCCGGGGCAGACGATCGCCCTCGTGGGGGAGAGCGGCTCGGGGAAAACATCGACGGCCAACGCGATCCTACGCTTGCTCCCCAAGAACGTCCTGCGGTACGACGGTGAGGTCGAGTTCGACGGTCAGAACGTCATGGAGCTCACGGACGAAGAGTTTCGGAGGAACGTCCGGTGGCGGGGAATCTCCATGGTCTTCCAGGGGGCGATGAACGCCCTGAATCCCGCGGTCCGCGTGGGCTTTCAGGTGGCCGAGCCGCTCATGGTCCACTACGACGTCGACCGGGACGAAGCCGCCGACCAGGCGCTGGACGTGCTCCGCAAGGTCGGGCTCCCCGCCGACATTGCCCGCCGGTATCCGCACGAACTCAGTGGCGGCATGAAGCAGCGCGTCGTCATTGCGATGTCGCTCATCCTGAAACCGAAGGTCGTGATCCTCGACGAGCCGACGTCCGCGTTGGACGTGATGACCCAGACGAACATCATCAACCTCCTCAAGGATCTGAAGAACACGGACCGGTTGTCGTACATCTTCATCACGCACGATCTCGGCCTGGCGAGCGAGCTCGCGGATCTCGTCGGCATCATGTACGCCGGGGAGTTGATCGAGGTGGGCCCCGCGGACGGGGTGTTCGTCCGACCGAAGCACCCATACACCGGAAAACTCCTCGCGAGCGTGCCGCGGTTGCGGAGCGAGGAGGCGCCGGACTTCATCCCGGGCGCCCCGCCGGACCTGACGGCCCCACCGCCCGGGTGCCGATTCCACCTGCGATGTCCCGTCTCCTTCGAGAAGTGCGGATGGTCGGCCGAGGAATTCATCGCCCAAATGGACCTCCTCCAATCCTCCGGCGAAGCCAAAGACAAAGTCCCTTCGATTGCGTCGATGTCGGCCAAGAGTCCGACGAGTCTCCTCATCAAGCCGGGAGCGAACGGATCCGTGTCCGACTTCGTCCAAAAGCTAAACGCGTTCGTCGCGGCAACGAGCGAGAAGAATCGCTTCCTCAAATCCATCGAGTCGGTTCAAGGCAAGACGAAGTCGGTCGAGGTGAAGTTGTACGAGACGACCCCGCCGCCGATCGTCGGGACCGAGTGGAGGGCCGCGTGTTGGCTCGTGACGGAGGGGGCCGCATGACGACCGCGCTCGCCGAGATGCCGACCGAGATTGGGCCCGAGCAGCACTCTTCGAATATCGTGGAGACCGACAACCTGACGAAATGGTTCGACGTCGGGTTGGGCCTTTTCCGCGGTTCGCTCCACCTGAAGGCCGTGGATGGTGTCACGCTCACGATCAAACGAGCCGAGACCGTCGCCATCGTCGGCGAGAGCGGGTCGGGAAAGACGACTCTCGGCCGGACGATTATCCGCCTGCTCGAGCCCACGGGCGGGAAGTTGCTGTACGACGGTCAGGACATCACGCATAGTGCGGAAAAGCGGCTCATGTGGCTCCGACGGAAGGCCCAGATGATTCCCCAGGATCCGTACTCGAGCGTGAATCCTGCCTTCCCCGTGTACCGGATCCTGGAGGAGCCGCTGGTCATCCACAAGCAGGGGGAATCCAAGGAACGGGAGGAGGCGGTCATGAAAGCCCTTCAGGCCGTGAAACTCAATCCCCCCACGTTCTTCGCGAACAAGTACCCCCACATGCTGAGCGGGGGGCAGCGCCAACGGGTCGCGATCGCCCGCTCCCTCATCTTGAATCCGGAATTCATCCTCGCGGACGAGCCCGTCTCGATGCTCGACGCGTCCGTCCGAATCTCGATCCTGCGACTCCTCCGGCAGATTCAGCAGCAGTTCGGAATCGCATTCCTCTACATCACCCACGACCTCGCCACGGCGAAGCACTTCGCCGACCGCATCGGGATCATGTACGCGGGTCGACTCGTGGAGGAGGGCCCCGTCGGATCGGTCCTCGGGGAGCCGCTGCATCCGTATGCGCAAGCGTTGATGGGCGCAATCCCGGATCCGGACCCCGCGAACCGTCTCGTCGTCCGCCAATCGCTTCCCGGGGAGCCTCCGAATCTCGTCGACCTCCCGACCGGATGCCATTTCCATCCCCGGTGCCCGATTGCGCAAATGGGCCTCTGCGACGTCAAGGACCCCGAACTGCGCGAGCTGAGGCCAGGTCACCGCGTCGCTTGCCACCTTGCGACCTAGCGAATCGGCGAGCTTTGCGAAGGAGGCCGTTTGCGCCGTCGGACGGCTAGGACGAGGATAGTCACACCGACGATTGCGGCGATCCCCGTGCCGATGAAGAGCGCGTACGGAGGCGAAGGAGGCGGGGCAGATGCGAGGCGGAAGGAGACGGTCGACCCTTGCGCTGTCTCGTTCCCTGCGATCCCGACGGCCCGAAATCCATACATCATGTCCGTGGTCAGATTGCGAACGACGAGGGAGAACCCTCCCGCTGCGGTCAGATTGCCGGCGCGGTAGACCGTGTCTGGGCCGTTCACGGGGTAGAGAGCGAACTCGACCGCGACTCCTGGGTGAATTCCGAGAGCGACAAGTTCCCCCCGGAGGGTCGCCGACGAAGGATCGACTTGGGACGCCGTGAGGGTGCGGACTTGCAGGGCAATGGCCCCCTCGGCCTGTCGAAGAGTTCCCTCCGTCCAGTCATAATATGAGATGTGCGGCAGGCCGCGCGAGTCGATTGCGGTTCCGGTGTACCATCCTGAGACCCCGCCGGTGTCGACGGTCTCGCGGATCCATCGAGGATCCGCCTTGATGGCGAACCGCAAGTCTCCCGCGATCCGCGAATAGTACGCGATTTGCGCCCGGTCCTGTCGATCGATTGCGAAGCTCAGGTCCACGCCCGCGTCGCCTTGTCCGTCGACGAGTTCCGCGCTCCAACCGACCGACCAGCGGGTCGCGTACATCAAGCTCGCGTTCGCGCTCGCGTAGTACGCAATGTGCGGAGTTCCCCGCGAATCAAGCCGGATCCGGGAATAGAGCCCTGCCCGCGGCGTTGAATCGACGATCACTCGGCTCCAGCCGCTGGACGTTCGCTCGGCGTACAGCAGGTTGCCGTTCCCATAATACGAGATGTGCGGCCGGCCCAACCCATCGAACACGAGGTCTGCGTATCGGGAGGTAACCGTCGTCTGGTCGACCACGTCGATGGACCATTCGGCGCCATTCCAAGCGGCGTAGCGGAGGGAACCATCAAAGCCGGTGTAGACTAGGCAGGGATTGCCCAAAGGATTCAGGGCGAGTCGATTGAACCCCTCCGAAAACCCGGAGTCGACTCGCATCGTGGCCCAGCCACTCGCCCCTTTCGCGGCATACATGATCGCGCGTTGCGCCCGGTCGAAATAGGACACCTCGATCGTGTTGTTCGGCGCAACGACGACGTTCGTATCTCCCGCGAAATTCCCCCGACCGGCCACGAGCTCCGAGCTCCAGTTCGCTCCGTCGCGATGCGCCAAAAGCACCTCCGAGTTCGCGCTGTCTTGGTAGGAAATGTAAGGGGTATCCGCGCCCGCAAGCGTGATGGACGTGTGGACGCCGGTGTTTCCGCTCGAATCTGCGGTTTCAATCTTCCACGCAAACGGTGGCGTGGCAGGACTCGCGGCAGCGGTCACTTCCGATTGACTCAGCGCTGCTGCGCATGCGAGCAGGGCGACGAGGACGAGCATCGATGTGGCGCGGCTACCAAATGCGACCAATCGGTTCCCTCTGCGAAACCCGTGGGCCGGAAAGAAGGTTCTCATTCTTTCGGTTCGAATCGTCCCCGGCCGCGGCATGGCTCGAGCGCGTATTGGATTGGAACAGAAAATCCGAGCCGCCTCCTCGCACCGCGAAAAGGTAGGACGTTTATCGAAGAAACGGAGAAAGTTTGAGACAATTTTCGAACGGGACGAGCCCGCAGGCCAGAGGACGTCCAACCGTGGGAGATACGCATAAATACGCAAGGGACGCTTTCCGTCCGGCGCGCCGGGGGAGGAGTGCTTTCTTTCTCGGTTGCGCGGAGTTGAACTACAATGAAAAAATGGTTGGCGATCTTGGTGATGGTAGCCTTGCTCGCCGCCGGTCTGGTCGTCCTGACGCCCGGTCGAGTGACCGCGCAGACGACCCGGCATGGTGGTTGGGCGGACTCCATCATCTGGTCTTTGCAGTCCGACGGTTCCCAGGCAACCGCAGCGATGGATGCCGGGACCCTCGACATGTGGCTATATTTCTATGGAACGCAAGCGACGCTGTCAGCGGCCCAGCAGGATCCAAACATCGGCCTGATCACGGTCGCGGGGAGCACGGAAGACATGCTCTTCAATCCGGCGGCGACGAACGCGACGGCGGCGGGCTCGATCTTCAATCCCTTCTCGGTCCGGGAGGTACGGACCGCGATGAACTATCTGATCGACCGCTCGTACATCGCGAGGGAAATCTACGGCGGAGCCGCGTTCCCCATGACCGCGGTCGAAAGTTCCCAAACGCCCGAGTACGCGCGGAACCCCGTGTTCTTCGCGTCCCTCGAGGCGGCGTATCCGTATAACCCCGCGAAGGCGAACTCGATGGTGACCGAGGCTCTCTCTCGCATCACGGATGTCGCCTTCAGCGGCGGCACGTGGCAGTACAAAGGCGCTCCGATGACGATCCAGCTTCTCGCGCGGGTCGAGGACCAACGGCACCAGATCGGCGACTATGTGACGGCCCAGCTGCGGAGCATCGGCTTCACGGTGAACGAGCAGGTCATCAACCGGGCCACGGCGAACAACGTCGTGTACCGCGGCGACCCGACGGGCGGCGCCTGGATGGCGTACACTGAAGGGTTCGCCTCGACGGCCCTGACGACGTGGCCGGACACGGATCCCTACTACTTCTACTGTGGCGGCAACGGAGAGCCGTTCTTCTCCGTGAACGGCGGCACGTACACGCCGCCCGCGGAGCTGGCGGACGCGTGCAACCGGCTCCTCGCCGGGCAATACGTCAGCGTAGGGACCCGACAATCGCTGTTCCAGACCGCGGCAACCCAGGGTGTCGAGGATGGCGTCCGGGTGTGGCTCGCTGCCGGTGCGACGTTCCCGTACGCGAAGAAAGGAATCGCCCCCTTCGTGTATGACCTTGCTGGAGCTACGTGGTCGTTCTTCGCGACGAGGACCGCCCAGAAGCTCGACAGCGGCGGAAACAAGATCGAAGGCGGACAGGTCAAGATCGGAAACCGGGCGCAGTTCGTGTCGCCGTGGGTTCCGTGGGGTGCGTCGGGATTCAGCTTCCTGTATGACGTCCTGCCGCGCTACGACTTCGTCGACTACGGGGTCTTCCCGGACCCGCACACGGGCCTCTACATACCGATCCGTTCGTCGTTCGACGTGACCACCAACGGTCCGATTGGCAAGCTGGCGGTTCCGACGACCGCGTATGAGTTCAACGCGAGCGCGGGCCTCCTGCCCGGATCGTGGAACAACACGTGGGGACACGTGAAGTCGGGGACCCAAGCGGCCTCGAAGGTGGTCTTCTCCTTCACGTTCGGCCAGTGGCACAACGGCGCCACGATGGACATGAGCGACGTCCTCTACGCGATCTCTCTGATTGAGCGCCGCGATCATGGCGACGTCCATGCGAAGGACGCCTTGGCCGCGGAGTTCGGATCGCAGCTGTTCGCGCAGGTGTTCAAAGGGCTCGAGGTCATCGATGCCACCCACCTGGCAATCTACACGGACTACTGGCACGTCGACCCGACCGTGATTGCGGCGGTCGCGGACGCCTACGGCCAAGTGTTCCCGTCCCTCTCGTGGGACGAGAGCGAGTTGGCCCTGAAGACCGTGTTCCACGACTGGACCAGGGTCGACCAGGTGACGGCGGAAGCCGAGAGCCGTGAGGCTCTGGACTTCACCAAGGGCGCGTCGATCGGCTTCATGGACCGCGAAATCTCGAACGCGAACGTGACCGTCACCGGTGCAACGGTAACGGTTCCGCCGGGGTTCGACTCGACAAGCCCCTTCGCCATTAGCCAAGCGGCCGCCACGACGCGATGGGCAGACGTGCAATCGTTCCGGACCGCGAGTGGAACCTACTCCTCGAGCAACGGGCCGTACTCCATCTTCCGGATCGATACGAGCGCGAACACGATCGAGCTGCACAACTTCGCGCAGTACCCGTACCTCGCGGACCACTGGGCAAGCTTGGTCGCGCCCAAGGTCCCGAGCGCGGCGTTGACGGGCCCGTCGCAGGTGTTGACCGGCCTGCAGTATCAGTACAACCTGACGACGACCTTCGCTGGATCGGCGTACGACGCGGTGACGACATCGTTCATCCTGGTCGACCCGGCGACGAACACCGTCGTAGCCTCGGGAACGCCGACGCACACGGGAACTGGAACGTTCCAGGTGAGCGTGAATACGGCTCCGCTGGCGCCCGGTGCGTACAAGCTGCAGACGATCACGGTAGGGGCGGAAGCCGCCGTGCCGGTCTTCTCGACCCTGTCGTTCACGGCGATCTCGCAGCTGGCGTACTTCCAAGGGCAATTCGCCCTGGCCATCGGAGATGCGAACAACCGCATCTCGACGCTGCAGAATAGCCTGAATTCGACGAACGCGCAGCTGACGACGGCGCAGTCGACAATCAACTCGCTGAGCACGTTGCTGTACGTTTCGATCGGGGTCGCGGTGTTGGCAGTCATCATGGCGGTCGTTAGCGTCGCCGTCCTGGTGCGACGCATCCCGCGGCGCGGCGGCGGGTCGGGCGGGGGCGAGGAGTCGAAAGGGCCCGAAGAGATCTAGTCGGCCGAAACCGGGGGTCCGGACGGACCCCCACCTTTCTCATTTTCGTTTTTGTCGGTTGAAATCCAAATCGTCGCGCATTTTGAGGGCCCGCTCCAAGACAAACCGGGGCACGAACAGGAACAGGCCGAGGATCGCCGCGAACATCCCGGGAATCGCGAGCCAGCCGAGCGGCGTCCGAATCGAATAGGCCCTCGCGCTGACGCCGTAGGCCAGGTCTGCAGCGCCATCGTTCGCCAGGATGAGGGCGTCCGTCGGTCCCGTCGTCGTCATCGAACGATTCGAGCAGCCGAGCGATCGGGCCGGGCGCTGTCCGGTCGTGTTGAAGAGGGAGGATTCGGCGGCCGTCGCGAAGTACAGATGGAGATCACAGGCTCCGACCGGCATGCTGACCTCAAGGTACTGGGCGCTCCACGGACCGATGGGCAGGGTCGTGTTCCCGGGCCCCAAGGTCCCCGAGAAGGACGTCGAATAGGTCGTCTCGACCTCCGTGTCGAGGGACGCGATCGCGATCACAAGCCCAACGACCAGGAGGATGGGCGGGAAGATGCGAGGCGCGAGTCTTCGGAGAGCGGCGGCGCCGAGAACGATTCGTTTCCGCGGGGCCTCAGGCTCGCGATCGGCCACGGCCCGCGCCGACCGCGGCGGACCGTATCAACGTTCGCCAGGCACAACCCATTTATTCGGCTCGCCGCTCTGTTCTGCCGTGATCGTCGCGATCACGGGAACGCCCGGCACCGGCAAGTCCTCGATTTGCTCGGTCCTAGGCCGTCGCGGCTACTTCATCGTGGACTTGGACCAGGAGGCGCGAGCCGGGGGGTTCATCGTGGGCCGCGATGAATCGAGGGGCGCCGACGAGGTCGACGTCGAGGGGCTGCGGAACCATCTCCTGATCCCGGCCAAGATCGCGTTCCTGAAGGGCCACTACAGCCATCTCATGGATGTGAACCTCGCCATCGTCCTCCGGTGCCGACCGAGCGTCCTCCGGAAACGCTTGCAAGAACGAGGATGGCCCGATTCGAAGATCCAGGAGAACGTCGAGGCCGAGGCGATCGATTCGATCCTTCAAGAGGCGGTCGCTCGCCTCGATCTCGTGTACGAGATCGACACGACGGAACGCACCGCGGAATCGACCGCGGCGGGGGTCCTAGAGATCCTGCAGGGGCGAACGAAAGGACACGCGCCGGGATCCGTCGACTGGAGCCACGAGGTGCTCTCGTGGTACTAGAGAACGCTCGCGGATTCGCGGAACACTTCCTCCTACCCGTCGCCTCACGGATGGAACACGTGAGCCCGAACGCGATCTCGTGGGCCGCCTTAGTCGCCGCAGCTTTCGCGGGGCTCGGATTCTATCTTGGCGACACCGTTCCATTGGTGTTTGCGATTGTCCTTCTCCTCGTGTCCTCGTATCTCGACGCACTCGATGGCCGGGTCGCGAAGTTGTTCCGCAAGACGAGCGTCCGGGGCGACTTGGTGGACCACGTCTTCGACCGATACGCAGACGTTTTCATCGTGTCGGGCATCGGGTTCGGCCTGTACTGTCGTCTCTCGGTCGGTTTCTTCGCGATCATCGGTATCCTGCTGACGTCGTACATGGGGACCCAGGCCCAGGCTCTCGGCCAAGGGCGCCGCTATGCGGGACTCCTGGGCAGGGCGGACCGTCTCGTCTTGCTCTTCCTCGGTGGATTGCTTCAGCTCCTGGCGGCACCTTCGGGCGGGACGCTGTGGGGTGCCGGCCCCGTCAGCTTCCAACCGCTCGAATGGATCCTGGTCCTCGTCGCGGTGCTCGGGAATGCGACGGCCGTTCAGCGCGCGATCGGAATCTGGAGGGCCATCCCGCCGCCCTAGACGGCGGTCGCGACGGTCTCGCCGCGGGGCCGACGCTCCCGTCCCTTGATCCGATAATAGGACAACGGGTGCTTGATCGTCAGGCAGATCCGATCGGGCCCCGGGCAGATGCCGTACGATTTCATCGTCGCGCACTCCGGGGGCGTGTACTCGGTCGGACTCGACGTGCCCGTGATGTGCTCGATCTGGTACTTCGTCACGTCGGCCGCGAAATCCGGGACGTCCCCAAAGACGCGGAAGATCTCCTCGTTGCCCAGGCCGATGTGATGGAGGAACGCGACGATCGCGAAGCGGCCCATGTGCGGGACATTCTCGTGGTTCTGGATCTGCGCGAGCAGATTGTACATGCACGGCGGGAAGCGGGTGATGCTCACCTTCCCGATGTCCTCGGCCTTGAAGGTTGCCTTCTTCGCCTCGAGGAGTCCGCGGATTTCCGAGAGGTCGGACTTGAACGCCGCGACGATGTCGTCGTTCACCGGGAGGGGCAGGCCTTGCTCGATGTGCCGCTGGACGGCATTCCGCAGGACCCGGAGCGCCTTCTGACGGCGCAGCGTCACGTAGCCGCGTTCGAGCGGCTGGTTGATCAGCTTCCAGGGGGCGTCCCGCATCGTGTTCGTGAAACGAAGGAAATCGGAGAAGTGGATGCGGAATCCACCGTCCTCGCGGCGGAGGTCCATCGGCAGTTGCGCGGCGACATGCAAGATCGCGTCGTCGGAATCCTGTGCCAGCAGGCCCTCCGCGGCGATGGCCTCCCGGAGCGCGAAGCGCCGGGTGAGGTAGGTGTCGCCAAGGGCGGAGACCACGATCCTCGCGACGGGATAGGCGAGCAACTGGGACAGCTGATCCGCGGGGGCGATGGCGACCCGTGGGGATTCGGGACCCTTTTCCAAGGCCTCGTGCACGCGAGTCCGCCCGAGGGCTCTCGCCCGGGCGTAGGCGGGCTCGGAGAGCAGCTCCTCGAGGGTCACGCCCTCCGAGCGGATCAAGGCGGACGCCTCCCGGAGAAACGGATACTTCGCGAGGGCCGACAGCTCCACGGCCGTCGGAACGCACTCGCAGTTAAAGGCGTTCGCGGGGGAGGCGCGAACACGGCCGACCGCGGTCCGGCCGAAGGTCTTTCTGCGACCCGACGATTGGCGAGTCCGTGGGCGAGATCCAGGGGTATTTCGCGGTCCACTCCCAGGGGCTCGGGCATGCGACGCGGGCCGTGGCCCTCGCCCGCGGCCTCCAGGCCCGCCGCGAGGATTTGTACTTCCTCTTCCTGGCCGGCGTCCCGGCCCTCGACCTCGTCGTGGCCAGCGGGTTCGATGCCCTCACGGCGCCGCCCGCCCCCGATTGGCCCGCGAAGGACGGGATCCTCCAGCCAGTTTGGCGCTGGTACGTCGACTATGCACGCTACCTGCGCGTCGCCCGAAGGTTCCTCCGACGGGAGGGAGACTGGAGGTCCAACCGGTTCCTCCTCTCCGACGGGGAAGTCGCTTCGGTTCGCGAGGCCCTGCGTCACAACGTTCCGACCGCGTTGATTGTGAACACGCTCCGCCACGATTTCGCGCAGGATCCGGCCTCGCGACTCCTGGAGGGATACGGGAATCGGTGGTTCTCGTCCATTGCCCGGCAGGTCGATCTCATCCTCACGTTCGACGACGCCCCGCCGTGGCCGAACGTCCGGCGGATCCCTCCGGTCGTCCGGCCCTTCAGCGCCTCCCGAGAGAAATTGCGCGAGGACCTGTTCCTTCGGAAGAAGACGATCCTCGTGACCGCCGGCGGCACGGCGATTGGAGAGTATCTGCTTCGCGCCGCCGTCGAGGCCTTTCGCGGACTCGATCGAGACGAGGTCTCCATGGTCGTCGTGAGCGGACCAAGGCTGAAGGTGGATCCCGAACCGGGCGTGTACACCTTCGGATTCCTGCCGAACCTCCAGGATTACGTCCTCGCGGCGGACCTCGTCATCACGGCGGGCGGCAAGGGCACGGTGAATGAAGCGCTCGCCGCCGGGACCCCGATCATCGCGATCCCTCCGAAGGGGCACGTCGAGGCGGAGCGGAACGCGGCGGCGCTCGGCTACCGGCACGAGGACCTCGCCCGACTCCGCGACCTCATGGTCGAGAAACTGGCGGTGGGCCGCTTGCCTCCCCGATCGACGGGGAACGAGGAGGCGGTTCGGATCCTCCTCGAATTCCTCGACTCGAAGGTGGGGTCTCCTTAGACCCGCTGGACGAGCGAGCGGTCGACTTGCGCGAGGGCGGCGCGGCCCGTGAGGGCCATCGCGAGTTCGAGTTCGCCTCGCAGGTGTTCGAGCACGCGCCGAACTCCGTCCGCGCCTCCGAGGGCGAGGCCCCACAGGGCGGATCGGCCAATCAGGACGGCCTTCGCGCCGAGGGCGAGGGCCTTGAGGACATCGGTCCCTCGACGGACGCCGCCGTCCATGAAGACCTCGACCCGCCCCTGAACGGCCGCGACGATGTCGGGCAACGCATCGAGGGTCCCGACGGTCGAATCGAGCTGACGTCCTCCGTGGTTCGAGACGATGATCCCGTCCACGTCGTGCTCGACCGCCAGGGTCGCATCTTCGGCGGTCATGATTCCCTTCAGGACGATCGGGAGGGACGTCAGCGAGCGGAGCCAAGCGATGTCCTTCCAGGTGACGGCCGGATCGAGGAGTTCCGCGACGTATTTGGCGAACGCGGAACCGCGTTCCGACGCGGGCACACCGTCGAGCCCTGCGGGGCGGACGTTCGCGATGCTCAGACCCGGCGGGAGCGTGAACGCATTCCGCTCATCCTTCTCGCGACGACCGAGGAGCGGCGTGTCCACGGTGAGGCAGATCGCTCCATACCCGGCCCTCGCCGCGCGTTTCACGAGCTGCGCCGTGACCTCCCGGTCCCTCCACACGTAGAGCTGGAACCAGCACGGCCCGGCGACCGCCTTGGCGACTTCCTCGAGTTCCCTCGTCGCGATCGCGCTTACGACCATCACCGTCCCTGCGGCGGCGGCCCCTCGGGCCGTCGCGACCTCCCCCTCCGGATGGACGAGCCCGTGGAAGGCGGTCGGCGCGACCAAGATCGGCATCGAGACCCGTTGGCCGAGGACCGACGTCGAGGTGTCTCGCCTCGACACATCGACGAGGACTCGGGGGCGCAGGGCCCACTTGGTGAAGGCCTCGCGGTTCCGACGGAGGGAGACCTCATCCTCCGCCCCGCCGGCGATGTAGTCGAATGAGGGCCGAGGCACTTTGGCGCGGGCCAGGTCCTCGAGTTCGAGGAGATTCGTGAAGGCGAAGCCCATGACTGGGTGCGATGGACCTAACGCGCTTAGCCCTTTGTCCCGAAGATCGCGGGGTCGGTGAGCCGCGTGCCGCAGTCCGTGCAGAAGTTCATCCTCTGTTCATTTTGCATGCCGCACGCGGGGCAGAATTTCGCGATGTTGACGCCGATCGGAGCGCCGACGGGAGCGCGGGTCGGAGGCGCGGCCCAGTCGACCGGGCTCCGTCTCGCCATGGGCCGGCGTGCGCCACCGAAAAGGCCCACGAGCAGTTCAATCGGTCCAAAGATGAGGGCTCCGAGGCAGATGAACGGGAACGCGGGGATTAGGAGGGTCACGACTCCTGCCAAGGTGAAGAAGGCACCCACGAGCACGTGGCGCAGGATCAAAGGCTCCCCCCGCGACTGCATCGTTTGGGGACGACATGAAGCTTCCGAGGTTACGGCTCGTACGAGGGATGCTCGGGCGATTTCCGACTCTTGCGCTGCACCCACACCGCCAGCTGGTAGAGGACGGAAGATAACCGATTCATGTACCGCAAGATTTCCGGGTTCAGGGGTTCGTGTTTCGACAGGGTGACGACTCGTCGTTCGGCTCGCCGCGCGACCGTGCGGGCCCAATGCAATCGGACGAGGCCTTCGGGGCCGCGGGGGAGGATGAATTCGGTGATCTTGCCGACATCGAACGCGTCGATCCCGGCCTCGAGTCGCGCGACATGTTCGGGCGCCACCCGCGGGACCTTCGCACCTGCGGTCCCAGGGACCATGGCCAGTTCCGCGCCCACGGTGAAGAGGTCGTCCTGGATTTTGAGGAGGAGATCCTGAACACGATTCTCCCGTTGGGCCACGAGGGCGAGACCAATCACCGCATTGAGCTCGTCGACCGCCCCCATCGCCTCCACGCGGGGATCGTCCTTCGAAACGCGCGCCGGCCCGAGGAGGCCGGTCTCGCCGGCGTCGCCCGCCCGCGTGTAGAGCTTCGCCATCACGTCACCGGCTGCGCATCGCTCGGCTTGGGGATCATCGGGAAGAGGGACGGCTGCAGGACGTGGGCGAGGATCTCGAGGCCGTCCACGAGGCGCGGCCCAGGCCGGTTAAAGTAGCTCGAACCGTCGACGAGCCAGGCGCGCCCGGTCCGGGCGGCAGGTAAGTGGGCCCACCACGAGGAGTGCGTGACGACCCCCGCCTCGGCCCGCGTGCGGTCGAGATCGAATCCGCACGGCATCAAGACGGCGACCTCGGGAGCGGCCGACTCGACCTCATTGGATGAGATCCTGCGGGACTTCTCTCCGGGGCGTCCGAGGGAGTCGACGCCTCCCGCGAGGCCGATCATCTCGGGGACCCAGTGGCCTCCGATGAAGAGAGGGTCGAGCCATTCAAGGCACAGCGTGGTCGGCCGCGCCTCCGCGTCGGCGGCGCGTCCCGCGACCCGCTCGATTCGACGACCGAGGTCGTCCACCACATCGCGAGCGCGGTCCTCGACCTCGCAGGCCCGGCCGACGTTCGCGATGTCCTCGAGGACGTCCTCCAAGGAGTGCGGATCCAAGGACACGATTTCGGGCGATCGAGGCAGGCGACGGGCGACTTCCTCCACGTCGCCAAGGGTCGGAGCGCAGACGTCGCACAATCCCTGGGTCAAGATGAGGTCCGGATTGGCGGTCCGGAGCGCCGCAGCATCGACCTGGTAGAGCCCTCCCCCGGACGCGAGCCGCTCTCCGACCAACCGGCTCGTCTCGCCACTCGCCTTGCCCTCGTAGTCGAGGAGGGACCGACTCACGATCGGCTTCGATCTCGCGTCGGCCGGATGGTCGCACTCCGGCGAGACTCCGACGAGAGCCTCACCGAGGCCGAGGGTGAAGCAGATCTCCGTCGCCGCGGGGAGGAGGGACACGATCCGCATGCGCTCGAGGCTGGTAGGCCCGGGGCCGCTAAAAAGGATTGTTCAAGTGGACTCCTGGGACGCATCCAGAATGGATGAACCCATCGTCGTCGATCTCGACTTCGGAGCCGCGGAGAAAAAGGAGAAGAGCGGTCGCTTCACGCGACCGCGTTGGGGAGCTGTTGGTGCTCGAACCGCTTCGATGCGGCCGTGACGAGCCCGTGCTCGATGACGGACTTGCCGCCGTTCACGGCTTCGATGGCTTCGGTGGCCAAGGCGAGGGCCGCTTCGACCGAGAGATCCGGGCGATAGCCTTTGACGATCGTCTCGAGGGCTTCGTCGGAGGACTGACCGATCGCGAAGGCGGAGCCCTTGAACGTGGTCCCGCTCGGATCCACCTGAAGGAGTTGGACCCCCAGGTCGTCCACGCCCGCCAACAGGACCGAGGCCCCGAACGGGCGCACCGCGTACATCGTGAACTCGTGCAGGTATTCGGACAAGGTCCTCGATAGCGTCCCGACGTCGATCGGCTCGTCGTACACGAGCCGGTGTCGCTGGGCCGCGACGCGGACCTGGTCGAGGAGCGTCGTCACGTCTCCGATGTATCCGCTGCCCGTCGCGCCGATGTGGTCGTCGACGACGAACACCTTCTCGGCGGGCTCCATCAGGGGCCGCGTCGGTTTGACCTGGCTCGACAGGAGGGCGAAGTCTTTCGTCTTCAGCCCAAGGGTCGTCGAACCGCGGCTGACCGCCTGCAGTGCGTAGTCGACCTGGACGAGCCGGCCTTCCTGGTTGTAGAAGAACGGCATCCGTCCCATTTCGCCCGAGGCCATCTCAGTTCGCCCCCCCGAAAGCGTGGCCGTTCGGAATCGCCAAGACGTCGACCCCGTTCCCACTGCCCGGATCTCGTTCCATTGCAGCGCGCACCGCGGCCTCCGCGAGCTTCCTCGCCTCGTCGAGCGAGAACTCCTTGCGGAACCCCTGCTCGAGGACGCCGTACGCGATCGGCGAACCGCTGCCCGAGGACATGAAGTCCTCCGAGGTGATCGCCCCGCTCATGTCGCTCGTGTACACGTGGGCGCCTTCGCGGTCCACCCCGGCGACGACGAGCTCCACGTAGAACGGGTTGTAGCTCTTCATCGACGAGTACACGATGTTCGAGATCAGTTTCGCGCTTTCCTTCACGGACAGCGGATAGCCGCGACGCAACGCGAGCAGCCGACGTTCGGCCTTCGCGAGGTTCACGAGGTATTCCGCGTCCGACATTGCCCCGGCGATCGCCACCGCGGTTGCGCCATCGAGGGAGAAAATCTTCTGGACCACCTTGGATCCGACGAAGAACCCCTTCGAGGCGCGCTTGTCCGCCGCGAGGACGACGCCGTCCTTGCTTCGTATTCCGACCGTTGTGGTCATCTTAGGCACCTTGCCTCATAAGCCTGTAATGTCGGCGGTCGGGTATGTTGACTCGAAAGGCCATGGTCTGGTCACGACCTCAAGAGCCGCCGGACGAGGGCCAGGAATGGCTCGTCGGGAAAAACGTCGCGACTAGCTCTCGAGGATTCGAGGCTTAGCCGTAAGACACCTGACATACTCGCGCTAGAAGGGTGCTGGCCGGAGGCGAGATAAGGATCGTCTTGATGTCTGGCTGACTTTTGGGAGGTTGCAACGGAGGTGGCACGGGCGAGGTCGGCTTCCCGCGTCTTCGCTTCCACATCAGAACAACTAGCGCGCTGGCGACCGCGATTGCGGTAGCGACGGTCGCGGCAAGTAACGGATTGAAAGTCGGGATGGAACCCGGTTCCGAAAAGGCGGAGACGAACGCATCGTTCTTGCCGACGCTCGTCTCTCCGGGAAAAGTGCCGGAGACGTAGCCGGCGACGTACACCCTGGACCCGGCGGAGGCGACCGAGTTTGCGCCATCGATGGCGAATGTGCCGAACTGCTGTGCCGATAGGATGTACCCCTCCAAATCGGACTTGCCCAGAAAAACGTCGACTGAACTTGAGTTGGCCTGACCGGGGAATGTGCCGGCCACACCTCCGGCGACATATATGCCGGACGAACCGAGGGCGACTGCACTTACAAAAGGCCCCCACGCGCCGAATCGGCGGATCCACAGGAGGTTCCCGTCCACATCGTACTTCGTAAGGAATGCATCGGAACCAGACGTATAACCCGCGACGTAGGCCCCTGATGAGTCGGTGGCGACGGAATTCGTAAGGTCGTACAACGGTGAACCGAACTGGCGCGTCCACAGGACACTTCCGTTCATGCTGTACCTCCGAAGGAATCCATCAGGGCCTCCGGCGTTCGTCTCACCGGGGAATGAGCCTCCAGTCACGCCCGTGACGTACGCCCCCGAGGGCGCGACAGCGATGCCCACTGCGGAATCGTCGGCAGACGTGCCGAACTGGCTCGTCCACACCGCACTACCGTTTGTATCATACTCTCGAACGAAGGCGTCGAACCCACCTTCGCTCGCCTCGCCGGGAAAAGTACCTCGTGTGTGGCCAGCGACGTACACCAGGGACGCACTGGCAACGACTGCGAAAGCGTAGTCGTCTGAAGAAGTGCCAAACTGGCGCGTCCACAAGATGCCACCGTCCGTGTCGTATTTCCTAACGAAAGCGTCGATGCCTCCGACGCTCGTCTCGTTCGGCAAGGTAGTAAACGTCGCCCCGACGACGAAAGCGCCAGACGCGCCGAGAGCGACGGCGTATGTGTAGTCGCCGACCACGCTCGTCCACAAGACATTCCCATCAGGGTCATACTTCCGAAGGAATCCGGTGTTAGTCGTCGTGCCGAGGAAGGGGCCGCCCATGTCACCGGCTACATAGATGCCAGACATGTCTGCTGCGAGTGCGTTGGCGGAATCGAATTCGGACGTACCGAACTGGCGGATCCAAAGCATCGACGGCGATCCCTCTGCTCGCGCCGTCGAGGTCGCCTCGGGTACAGACAAGGCAAGTACCACGTAGACTACCAATGCCAGTGCGATTCTTTCAGGAAAGACGCCAAACCGCGCGTTGGAAGCAATCATGAACTCGCCGGCGAGATTCTCTCGTGATCGTGATGTCACTCTTCATGAACTACTTTGCTCGGCGGCAGTGGACTCGAATAACGGGCGCGATCCTTCGCAGGTTAGTTCTGGATTTCCCTCAGGGTGCTCAGGGAGCGGAAACCTTCATCTATCGCCTCTGCCAGCAACTTTCATGAGCCGTGCCAGCACGTGAGAGAAAATCGGCTATTTGATACCGCACGGATAATGGAGGAATTTCGACTTTCCTATGTCGCGCGTTGAGTATGTTGACTCGAAGTCCCCCGCCCTCAGTCACACATTATGCTAAGGTTGACGATATGGGCGGGACGACAAGGAGACGGGACGATGAGACTGGACCCGATCGAGAAGCCCAAGGGATTCATCACTCGAATGGCCTACTGGGGGACGCGCCGCCGGTTCGGGAAGGTGATGACCCCGATGAAGGTCGTGCTCGCGCGGATGCCGGGGTCGCTGCGATTCAGCAACGCGATCGCGAAGTTCGAGCTACATGGGATCCGGCTCGAGCCTGCCCTCCATTACATGGTGGGTCTCCTCGCTTCCCAGATCAACGGCTGCGAGTTTTGCATGGACCTCGGGCGGTCCATGGCGATCCGGGAGCACCTCGGGATGGAGAAGTTCGACGCGCTGCCCGAATACCGGACCAGCCCGCTCTTCTCCGCTCGGGAGCGAGCGGCCCTAGCGTATGCGGAGGAGGCCACCAAGAACCGGCGAGTCTCGGACGCAACGTTCGAGGAGCTCCGGAAGCACTTCAGCGAGGAGGAGATCGCCGAGATCACGTGGGTGAACGCGATCGAGAATTACTACAATCTCCTCAACATCCCACTCGAGATCGGATCCGACGGCTACTGTTCGATCGCCCAGGCACGGGCGGCCTGACCTGATAGAGTCCACCGATGGCGCCATGGCCCCCGAACAAGGGGGGCTGGTTTCAGGAGAAGCCTCGGCGGTGGCGGAGATATCACGTTCCTCGACAGGTACGCCTTCGCCACTGTGGGAATCGAGGTTGGCGTCCTGTCGAGGTTGTCGGGGCCCGTCAGCCGCTAATTCCAGAGTACGAGTCGCGCGAGACTTCGCGGACGATGTGCTGGAAGAGTTGGTGGCCAAGTCGCGCGGCGTTATCCAGCTGATTGGGCGAACCCACCTTGGCCGTGACAACGAGCTGGCCGGGGCGGATGAACGTCTCGAGTCGAATCGAATCATCCTCCAAGGCCCATGCGAGCCGCATGCCGTCCGCGAATTCGGACAGCCCGTACCACCGGAGCGGCCCGATCCAGGCTCCCCGGAGCGCTTGGACGAGCGCCCGAAGGTCGAGATTTGCAGGGAGGTACGTTTGGAGGATGGTGACGCCAGGATCATCGGACCGCAGGGCTCCCGGACTCAGGACCTCCATGGCCCTCGGGGTCACTCGATAGCCGAGTTCGGTGTGCTCGACCAGATTGTCCTCGGCCAGCCGATGGAGGGCCCGGGACAATTGCTCGGGATGGATCCCGAGTCGTCGGCGGAGGCCTTGGAATGCGACTTGGGAGGAAGGGTCCTGAGATAGAAACTCGAGGACCTCCCGGTCATGCTCTCTCAAGTCGAGCGCGAGATAAACGATTCCTGGTTCCCCGCCCTCGGGCACCATGTGGACCGATGGACGACGTCGGCGAAAGATAAAGCTGCGTCAGCCAGAATCGAAAGGAAGAAAGGCGACGGCCGCGGCGGAATTATCGGTGTGCAGTTAGGTCGCCAGATTGCCGTGCTGGATGACCGGACGACCGTCGATCGTGACGTTCGCTCCCGTCAGGGAACCCCCGAGATAAAAGTCGGTCTTGTTCTTGCCGCCCGGGACCTCGTCGTTCGCCCCCACCGCGACGTAGACGTTCCCGGCCACGATGGCGTCTTGGAGGAACCCGGACCGAGCGTTCGGATTGAGTCCGATATCCAGGTAACCGAGGAGGTCCTTCGGGCCGGTCGCCTCCGCCCACTCCGAGCGGATGAGGTCTTCGTTCTCGGAGGCCGAGAATTTCGTCATGCGGCCACCGTCGAACGCGACCCGCACGCCTTGGATCCAGCGGCCCAGCCATGCGATCGGTCGGTCGAACACGATCGTGCCGTCCCCGGATTTCACGTCCGGGACGACGAACGCCTCCCCCGCGGGGAGGTTCGCCATATTCTCTCCCTGATCGAGATCCTCCTTCGTGATGATGCCATCCTCGATCCCGGCGGGGTTGCCGACGAGATCGCACGAGAACTGCGTGCCATTCGAATGGGAAATCTCGATGCGCCCCTTCTTCGCGAGCGCCTTCGTCACGTTGCGGCCCGTCCGCACGATCTGCTGGCCGTCCACGGAGCTTGCCGCGAGGACCATCTCCCGCCACGCCGGGAGGTCGAAGCCGTAAGACCGCGCACGGGCCTCCGTCACGTATCCCAACCCGAGCCTCGCACCGCGGAGCCGATTCCGCTTCGCGCGGCGATACCATTCATCGTTGTAGGCCGTCGCGGCGCTGTACTTCTTCCCGGCTTCCCGAATCTTCGTGATGTCGGCGGGACCGGGGATGAACACGTAGCCGTCCGCCTCCCCGATCGCCTTCCATTCATGGCTCCCGACCTGTCCGAGCTTCGATTCCGGCAGCGTCTTCACGGACCTCCAGTAGGTGTCCTCGTCCTCGAAGAGCAACATCGGTCGCGCGCCCGCGGCCCGGGCCTGGTAGACGACCTCGGTCGCGATCGGAAGTCCATGATTCCAACACTCGACGATGACGTTCTCCTTCGGCTGAATGTGCAAGGTCCTGCGGATGACGTTCTTGGCGAGCGCTTCGTATTCGGACATGGTCGTCTCCTCAAGCCGCGAAGCCGGAGCGCGGATAAAAACATGCTCCACGCTGCGGGCGATAGGGCCGTATCGAGCACGGGTCATCGCGAGTCGACGATGGAGCGGACGGCGCCGCGCGAATCCTTGACCGCGCAGGAGAAGGAGGCGCGCCATCTTTGGATCGGGGGCGGCAGCCTCCCGCCGACCGCGCCAGGCGTGAATCAGATGATGACGATCATGGCCTTCGCGGCTCGGACCGCCCGGTTCATCCACGATTCTCTTGCCCATGATCCGGTGGCCTAGGGAGGATTCGCCCGTGAGACCTCGGCCGGCGCGATGATTTCAGCCTCCAGGCTGTCGACCTGGAGCGTCACGTGGCCGATTCCAAACCGTTCGCGCAATCGAGCGTGGACCGCGTCGACGATCTTCGCGGCCTCTTGGACGCGGACGCTGCCCTCGACGGACAGGTGGCCCGTGAGGACGACCAGCCCGGAGGTGACCGTCCACACGTGCAGGTCGTGGACCCCTCGGACACCCGGGACGGAGCGAATCGCGTCCGCGACCTCTTGGGGCTGCAAACCCGCGGGGGTGCCCTCCAGGATGATTCGGACCGAATCCCGGAGGAGCCGCACCGTGCTCGCCCCGATCAGGAGGACGATGAAGATGGCGATCAACGTATCGAGGAGGACGATGCCCGTCCACGCGATCAGGACGGCCGCGACCACGACGCCCACGGATCCGAGGGTGTCGCCGTACGCGTGGAGGAAAGCGCCGCGGATGTTGATGTTCCTCCGGGCCGAGGGACCGAGCAGGGCCACGATGGCAAGGTTCGCGGCCAAGCCTGCCAGGCCCACCGCGAACATGGTGGTCCCCTCGACTTGCCGAGGTTGACCGATCCGGCCGTAAATCGCGACGAGGAGGGAGGAGGCGATCGCCGCGAGGAGCACGGCATTGACGAACGCCGCGAGGACCTCGATTCGGTGGTAGCCAAAGGACATCTTCGGCGTATGGGGCCTTCCCGCGAGCCGGATCGCGGCCAGGCTCAGGCCCACCGCGACGGCGTCCGTGCCGACGTGGCCCGCGTCGCTCAGGAGGGCGAGCGAGCCGCTCCACCAGCTCCCCACGACCTCGACCAGGGCGGCGGTTGCCGCGATTCCCAGCGCGCCGGCAAGATGGCGTTCGAGAGCGGCCCGCGGACCGTGCGATCCCATCGCCACGATTCGAGGATGCTTCCCAGCCGCATCAACTGTGCGGCGCGCTTCATTCCTCAATCAGATAGAACTCGTTCCCGTCCGGGTCCTTGAACATCGCATAGGTCGCCCAATCCTCCTTCGTCGTGGGGGTCGTGAACTCGACTCCGAGTTTGCGCAGGGCCGCTTCTTCCCTCTTCGCGTCGGTCGTCGTGAAGGAGATCCCGGTGTTCCCCGGCTCCAGCGGGTAGAACCCCTCGCACAGATGGAACGCCATGTTTTCCCGCTTCGGGGCGACCGTGATCCAATGGCCCTGATGGTCACGGATCTCGAACCCGAGTTTCTCTTGGTACCATTTGGCGGATTTCTTTGCATCCGAGACGACCAGTGCGATCGTTGTCAGGCGCATGCCGGGCCGGATTCTGTCGGAACCGATAAAGGCGACGTCATGGAAGGAGGCTTCATGGGGCCCGACGTGCCTGCCCTCGATGGTCCCCCGTCATCTTCCCTGGTGAAGTCCATTGACGGGGACCTACGGAAGCGGGATTCCCGAGGAACCCTTTAGGACGTCCGCCTCCATTTCTCTTCGGAGGATGGGTCTCCCATCGTCTTGGACCCGGCGGCGTTCCAATTGGGGTTGGAATCCCTCGGCGTGGTAGGATATCTCCTTGGCCTGTTCCTCTATTCGATTGCCGCGGCCGTCATCCTCCCGGTTCCCGTCGAGGTGGCGCTCCTGGCGTATTCGCAGCTCGACACCTCCGTGAAGGCGGTGGCCCTCGGCCTCGGGAAGGCGGTCGGAGCGATCGTGGTCTTCTACGTAGGGTACAAGGTGAATCCCCTGATCGAGCGGTGGATGGGGCGCCATGCAGCCGTGGCACGGGTGCTGGCCGCCATGATGTGGTTCGTCCGCAAGACCGGATGGATCGGTCTCACGGTGCTTCTCGCAATCCCGTTCATGAGCGACACGGCCGTGAATTACTTCTACTCCCTGTTGAACGAGGAGGGCCATGCCGTCGGTCGATGGCACTTCGTCCTCGCCAACCTGATTGGCGGGATCGCCCGAACGTACCTCTTCCTGGCGCTTTTGCCCAGGTGAGCCGTCTCACCTCGGCGCGATCCGTCGCTTGGTCGCGCGGGCGAACGCCTCGAGGAAACCCTGGGTGAGATCGCTCGCCGTGATGATCCCCTCCACTTTGTCCAGGCGCGTGACGACGAGCCAACGCGTCTTCTTGTCCAGCATGACGCGGGCGGCGGCCCGCAGCGTCGTCAGGGGACTGACCGTCGCGACGGGCGACGTCATGATGTCTCGCACCAGGACCTTCCCCGGATTCCGCCCCGTGGACGTGACTTTCCAGAGGATGTCGCGATCCGTGACCAGGCCGACGGGCCGACCGTACTCGACCACGACGAGGCCGCCGATCTTCTTCGCCGCCATCCGTTTCGCGGCTTCGAGGACCGTCCGCCCCGGATCGATGACGATGACGTCCCGTGTCATCACGTCGCGGACGAAGACCGTGGCCCCACCTCCGCCAACGGGCGCGGCGAGCGGCCTTCGGCGTCATGAAGGCTTCGTATCCGTCCGAATCCTACGCCGTCGCCGGCGTGGCGATCGGAATCGTCTCGGCCTCTCGAAGCTCCCACGGAAGGCGTTGGCCGAGCCCGTTCAGGCGCATCCGATGCTTGCAGGCCGGGTATCTCGAACAGCCGAGGAAGGCCCAGCCGTTCCGTGCCCGTCGCCGGGTCATGCGGCCTTGGCCACAGGCGTCGCACGGTCCGTAATCCTTCTCGAGGAACGTCGCGTCCTTCAGCCAACGGCTCAAGGACTCCCGATGCGACCGTAATTCCGCGACGACTCCATGGAGGGCGAGCCTCGATTCGCCCACGACCTCCTCGAGGGTCGCTTGGCCCTCCGCGATCGCGGTCATCCGGTCCTCCAGATGACGGGTCATCTCCGGACTCGCGAGGTCCGGCCCGTAGATCGCGAGGGCGTCGACGAGGGCCCGTCCTGCGGCCGTCGTCCGCATCGATCGGCCGCTCACGAATTGTCGACGGAACAGGAGGTCGAGGATCTCATGGCGGGTGGACTTCGTGCCGAGTTCGAGCCGTTGCATCGCGAGCAGGAGGGAGCCCTGCGAGTGGAGGGGCGGTGGCTTGGTCCGCTCTTCGACGATGCGCAGCTCCTGGATCGGCACGACGTCGCCTTCCGAAAGAGGAGGAAGGGCTTTCAGAGGATCGTGTTCCGGCAGGATTTCCCTCCATCCCGGATCGATCTGGGCGCGCCCGGTGGCCGCGAACGCGGAGTCGCCGACGACGAGCCGCACGTCCGTGACCGCGGTCACGCTCGGAGGCGAGAAGGTCGCGAGGAATCGCCGGGCGATTAGGTCGTACATCCGCGAACGGACGCTGTCCCGCCGTTTCGCCGGCGCGGCGGTCGGATAGATGGGCGGATGGTCCGTCGTCTGGACGGGCCCGCGACTCGCTTCGAGGGTGGGCTGCGCCAGGAGCCGGTCGGCGTAGGCGCCATAGGGAGAGTCGTGCAGACGCCGCAGGAGGTCGTGGACTGGGAGCGATGGAGGGTAGACCGTGTTGTCCGTCCGCGGGTAACTGATTTCCCCGTGGACGTAGAGGTCCTGGGCCGCGGCCATCGCACGGGCCGCGCTGATTCCCTCGCGGGAGGCCTTCGCGAGGAGCGAGGTCGTGTTGAAGGGCGCCGGAGGCGGTTCCCGGTGTTGGCTCAATTCAATGTGGGCGACGGTCGCCGATTCCCCTCCCAGTCCCGCGAGCGCCACGACGGCCTGGGCCCCTTCCCGATCCCAGAAAGGACCGCCGACCGCGGTGGCCTCGAGGGCCGGAGACACGGACTTGAGGACGACATTCCAAAAGGTACGCGGCACGAAATCCTCCCGCTCCCGCTCGCGGTCCGCGACGATCCGCAACGTGGGAGTCTGCACTCGACCGGCGGAGAGGACTTGGCGATCCGAGGCACATTCGACCGTCAGGAATCGAGTGAGGACCGCGCCCCAGGCGAGGTCGATGCGCTGCCGCGCGGCGGCGGCCTCCGCAAGGGCCCAATCTGGTTCGGTGAGGTTCTCGAAGGATCGGCGAACCTCGGATGGCGACATCGCGCTGAATCGGGCCCGCTTCGCGGGCAGTTCCGTCCGCCGGCTCCGAAGGGTCTCCAATGCCTCCACGCCGATGAGTTCCCCTTCCCGATCGTAGTCCGTCGCGAGGATCACTTCGTCCGTCGCGTCGGCAAGGAGCCGCAACATGTTATGCAACGCCGGGGGCGACTCGTGGCGGACCGGTTCCAGGTCGATCAGATAATCCAGGTCAGTCGATTTCCAATCCTGGACGTCCGCCGGGTAGTCGATCTCCACGACATGCCCGCGGAGCGGGAAAAGGGTGTACTCGTCCCCCTGTCTTGAGAATTGGAAATAGGTAATGCCGTCTGCCCGGACCCTCGCCGTCTTCCCTTCCGAAAGGATTTGCGCCAAGCGTCGGGCAGCGCTGAACTTTTCCGCGAGGACGAGCCGCCGCACTCGAGGTCCATTCGTCAATGTGATACTTAATAATGTTGATGTGACACCACGACTTTTCGTGCACCAAATGGATGGGGGCTTTTCGCTCGAATTTTTTCCCTCCATCGGTCTGCGCGGTGTCGCGATGGATCGTGCGATTTATGCGAATCAAGGTGGTGCGCGACGAACACGGTTGAAACTCATCGTTCATGTGCTTGCGGGGCTGCGAGGGACGGTCGAAGGGAGGCGTCGGAATGAGTCGCTCCTCGGGAATATGGGTCCTTGCTTTCGTTTGCCTTGTACTCGTGCTTGCCTCGTCGATGATGAACGTGACGGATCCGGCACCGGTCGCATCCAATCCAACGGCCGCTCCGTGGTCGGTCCTCGGTGACTCGACCTTCACTTTCGCCTACGGGGGGGATATGGGCGCCAATGGCTCGCATGCCCCCACCGCGCTGGCGCGGCTCCGGGCCGATTTGGCCAATCTGAGCTTCTTCTTGGCCGTGGGGGATCTCAGCTACAGCACCCAGGCTGGGAGCGAACCGAGTTGGTGCAAATTCGTGAATTGGAGTTTGAAGAAACCCGCACAGTTTCCGTTCGAACTCCTATCGGGGAATCACGAGAGTAGCGGAGCCGTCCTCATTGACAATTTCGTGAAGTGCGAACCGAATCATGTCCCCGGCATCGTCGGCGGGTACGGAAAGGAGTACTACTTCGACTATCCAAAAAGCTCCCCCATCGCTCGATTCATCCTGATCTCGCCCGCCCTGAGCTTCACCTACGGAGGTTCGTACAACTACAACTCAAATACGACGCACCAACGGTGGCTGGTCCATGCCATCGATTCGGCCAGAGGGGCGGGGATCAAATGGATCGTCGTCGCGATGCACAAGGTGTGCATCTCCGTGGGGGTGATGACGTGCGAAATCGGCCAGGGGCTGATGGATCTCCTGATTCAGAAGCGGGTCGACCTGGTGATCCAAGGGCATGACCACGACTATCAACGGACGAAGCAGTTGTCGTGCGCCAAGGCCGGCGTCGGCCGGCCGGAATGCGTGGCGGACGCCAACAGCCCGTTCGTCAAGGGGGCCGGCACCGTGTTCACGATCTGCGGTACGATGGGCCAATCCCTCAGCGGGGTTCACATGACGACGGACAGCGAGCGGGTGTACTTTGCGACCGCGATGGGTGGCAACACCTCGGGCTATGGGTACGGGTTCTGTCGAGTGACCCTGACGAATACGACCCTTTCGATGTCGACGAGGTTCAGCGGTTCCTATCAGGACCAATTCAAAATCGAAAGCTGACGCTTCCGCGCGGACCGCTACGGACCCAGGAGATCGAGGGGGTCGTCCGATCGAAGACGGGGCAGCCGGGCTCGGCCGAGCGCCAACCGCAGGCGTTCGTCGACCAACGCCGCGACCCGCGCATCTTCGAACGGGATGAAGGGTCGTATCCCAAGCTCTCTCGCAATCGCGTCCGATTCCCTCGGATAGCGACTCACGAGATGGGAGAGCGCGATGGATTCCGCCATGCCGACTGCGCGCGTGGACAAGATGCGTTCGAGGGCCAGGAGATCCCCCGCGTACGTCGCGTCAGGCTCCACCGTCCGGCCTAAGAGGGCCTTCCGGACGAACGCGGTCTGCGGTATTTGGGAATCCATTCGCTTCACCGGTGTCTCGCGCGGACAATCCCGGAGCACTAAAGCTTTTGCCGTTGATTATCACGTCACTTGCCGAAGGTCTCGTCACCTGTCGAAATTCAGGGGTCGGAGCAGTCCCGCGTGTAGCCACATCGGCGGCAGATGATCTTGCATCGGACTTCGAATGCCGGTGCCCCGCACACGTCGCAGCGGAGGTCGGCCTCTCCATCAACCGGAGGTTGCGGCGCCGCCTGGGCCCGTTCCATTGTACGGGCCCATAGGACGATCGAAGCGAAAAGGTCACCTTCTAGACCGGAGCCACTCGAAGGTCCCCAAGGACCACCATGGCCGCGTTCCGGCCGGGCGCTCCCGTGACGCCCCCTCCGGGGTGCGCGCTGCTCCCGCAGAGGTACAATCCGGGCACCGGGGTCCGATAGGACGACCAACCGGGGAGTGGCCGGAGGGAGAAGAGTTGGTCCGGGGTCATGTCGATCTGATAGATGCATCCGCCGGGCAAACCCCATTCCCGTTCCATGTCGAGGGGAGAGAGGACCTCCCGCCGCTCGACCGTATGTCGGAGATTCGGAGCGAACGCGGCGAGGGTCTCGAGGATTGTGTCGCCAACTTCTTCCTTCCGATCGTCCCAGGACCCGGTCCGCAACCGGTACGGCGAGTATTGCGAGTACACCGACAGCGTGGTTTTGCCCGGAGGCGCCAAACTGGGATCCGTTACCGAATGGAGGACGCAGTCCAGGAACGGCTCCCGCGAGGGCTCGCCCCATTTCGCGTCGTCCCAGGCCTTCTCCAGGTACTCGATGGACGGACAGACGTCGATATATCCGCGATGATGCGGCTGGACCGTCTTCCCCGGCCGGCACGTGAAGTCCGGGAGCTCCGAGAGGATGCAGTTCACTTTCGTGACGACCCCGGTCGCCTTGATCCGACGGACGCGGGCAAGGAAGTCCGGATCCACGCCATCCGGTTCCACGAGGCGTTCGAAGGTGGTCTTCACGTCCACGTTCGCGAGGACGTTTCGCGCCTCGATCGAACGGCCATCGGCGAGTTCCACGCCGACCGCCCGACCACTCCGCGTGACGATGCGACGGACCTCCGCCGACGTGAGGATCGTCGCGCCGTAGTGAGATGCCGCCTTCGCGAGGGCCTGCGAGATGCCGCCCATCCCACCTCGGGCGTACCCGAACGTCTGCTTCACCCCGTTGATCTCGTGGAGCAGCATGTGGCCGAGCATGAGCGCCGTGCCCGGCGTCCGGGGACCGGCCGGCAGCCCGATCGTCGTGGCGGTCGCGAGCATCGCCTTCACCTCCGTGGACTCGAAGAATTCGTCGAGCAGGTCCGCGGCGCTCGAAAGGAGGACGCGTCGGGCCAGGTCCTCGGCCTCAGCCCCGCGGAACAGGGCCATCAGGTCGGACAGCGCGGGCGGTGCCTCGAGGACCATCGCCTCGATGAGTTCCATGACGTCCGTCCAGAACGCGACGTACTTCGGATAGGCGTCCGCGTCGCGCTTCGAGAACCGCGCCAGCTCCCGATGGTTGCGGTCCGCGTCGTTCCAGAGGAGGATCGAATCCCCGTTGGGGAAGGGCAGGAAGAACTGCGGGTCGAACGGATGGACTTCGTACCCGAAACGCGGGAGATCGAGGTCGCGGATGACCTCGGGCCGCAGGAGTCCCGCGGAGTAGGCGAGTCGGGAGAATCGGACCCCGGGGAACACCTCTTCGGTGACGGACGCACCGCCGACGATCCGTCGACGTTCGAGGACGAGCACCTTGAGCCCGGCCTTCGCGAGATAGGCCGCGGCGACGAGCCCGTTGTGGCCGCCTCCGACGACGATGGCGTCCCAGACCTCGGGCACGTTCGCGGGAGCGTCTGCGAGGTATCTAGCGTTGGCGTCGACGAGCCAGCACCGCGAGACTTTAAACCGCGCCGTCCTTCCTCACGGGATGGCTCGGACCTCGACCCGTCGTCGGGCCTCGCGGGACCGTGGGATCCTCGAGCGCCTCGACGAAGGGGCGGTGCTCGGCGACGGAGGATACCTCCTCGAGCTGGAGAAACGCGGGTACGTGCAGGCCGGCCCCTTCACCCCGGAAGTCGTCCTCGAGCATCCCGCGGCGGTGAAGGAGCTCCATCAGGAGTTCCTCGACGCCGGCGCCGAGGTCTTGCAGTCCGTCGCCTTCTACGCGAGCAAGGAGAAGCTGGCGACGACCGGGTTCGCGGACCGCGTGGGGGAGATCAACCGCGCCGCGGTGCGTCTCGCGCGGGAGGTCGCGGGGTCCCGGGCCCTCGTCGCGGCGAACCTCAGCCTCACCTGGATGTACGACCCCAAGGACCAAGCTTCGACCGACAAGGTCCGCGGTCTGTTCGACGAGCAGCTGGCCGCCCAGCTACGGGAGTCGCCGGACTTCGTGATCGCGGAGACCTTCTCTTGGCTCGCCGAGGCCTTGCTCGCGGCCGAACGGATCGAGAAGACGGGCCTTCCGTCGATGGTGACGATGTCCTTCGACAAGAACCCGGTGTCCTACGATGGCCATTCTCCGTCGGAATGCGCCCGGGCTCTCCACGATGCGGGCGTTGACATCGTCGGGGTGAACTGTCTGCGGAACCCGATGCTGCTCCTGCCGATCGCCGCGGAGATGCGGAAAGCGGTCACCGGATTCGTCGCATGCCAACCGACCGCGTACCGCACCCCTCCGGAGATTCCCGACTTCACGGCAATGAAGGAATTCCCGTACGAGACGGAGACGTTGGTCCTGTCCCGCCGCGCCATGGGCGCCTACGCGGCCGAGGCGAAGGCCCTGGGGATCAACTACATCGGATCCTGCTGTGGCTCCGTCCCGATCCATGTGCGAGAGATGGCGCGGGCCTTGGGGAAGGCGCCGAAGGACCGTTCCTGGCGGGTGGACTACAGCAAACCCATGTCGGCTTACGAGTTCTATCACCATCCGCCTCCCTGATCGGAACCACATAACGCAGGGGACCGAGTCGACGTGTAGCTCTACTTAGAGGTATGAAGCTCGGATGGCTGTCCCGCTGACAAGGCGGAACTTCAGCGGAACGGATTCCCGCAGAAGAAGCAGAACATGTTGTCCGCGTTGACCATCGTCCCGCAATTCGGACAGCGCTTTTTGGCCATCGTGGTGGCCGGCATCGGAGTGGCCGGCGCGGTCGGGGTCGACGTCGGCGTGGTAGGCCGGATGAACTCGATCGGCGGGCTTTCCGCGCGCGGGTGGACGGGCGTCGCGGTGGGCGGGGGATGCGGCAGGGGAGGCGGCTGGGACGCCCCCGGAGTTTGGACGTAGTAGTTCGGATAGACGGTCTGGGCCCGGAAGCCTGCGCGGCGTGCCCTCGCGGCCCGGCGCTGCGGGATGAAGGCGACGACCGCGGCTAAGGCGAGGATGAAGAGCGCGAGATACAGCAGGTTGGACGCCAAGAGCTGGTACAGGACGAACAGGAAGTCGGGCAGGTTCGAGGCGGCGACCGGGTATTCCCGGGACTCATAGTGCGTCCCGTTCACGGTCGCGACGACCTTGAAGTACAGCGTGTCGGAACCCGACGGGAGCGTCAAGCCGCCGGCGGTGTACGACTCGTGCGTCTGGCCCGTCTGGGCCGGCGTCGCGTTTCCGAGCTGACCGGAGGAGGTCCCCCAGATCACGTGCGTGTCCGTGACGGCCGTGCCCGTGGGTCCGAGGATCGACCACGTGACGCTGAAGGTCGAGCTCCGCGAGACGCTCGTCGGGTACGCGTTCACCGAGATGAAGGGCTGGCTCAACGCGTTGATCGCGTTCCAGGCGTTCACGACGCCCCAGCCGTAGTCCGTGTTGTACGACGCACCGCCGCTCGGTTGAACGGCCGTGCTGTTCAAGATGTTCCATAGCTCGACGTTCGTGAGGTTCGGATCGACGGAGAGAAGGAGGGCCGCCGCCGCGGTGACGAAGGGCGCCGCGAACGACGTCCCCCGGAGGTAGTGGACCTGGTTGTTCCCGCTGAGGGTGAGGATCCGGTCCCCGGGCGCGGCGAGGTCGAGACCGGAACCGTAGTTGGAGAAGGCGGCCTTCTGTCCGGTCTCGTCAATCGCGGCGACGGAGACGACGTTCGGGAGGCGGGCCGGATAATCGATCGTCGGCGTGCCGGCGTTGCCCGCCGCCGCGACGACCAAAGCGCCCCGCGACCAGGCGTAGTCGACGGCGAGCTGGATGTCCGTCGGCCCGCCGAACGTCTCGTTCGTGCCGAGGGAGAGGTTGATCACCTTGGCCCCGTGTTGGGCCGCCCAGCGGATCGCCTGCGACGTGTTCAGGGAGGATCCTTGGCCATTCAGCCCGAGGGCCCGCAGCGCCATGATATGCACCTGTGCGGTGCCCGCGATGTCCTGCCCGTTGTCGATGAGGGCCGCGATGACCCCGGAGACGCCGGTGCCATGGTAGATCCCTTGCGGATCGTTATCCATCGGATTCGTGTCGCCGTCGATGAAGTCGTACCCGTGGCTGCCATCGATCAGGTTCGTCCACATGTTCGCCTGCAGGTCGCGATGCGTCCACCAGACGCCCGTGTCGACGACCGCGACGACGACCGATGGAGCGCCCAAGGTCACGTCCCAAGCGTTGGGTGCACCGATCTTGCCTAATCCCCACTGGTCCACGTAGTACGGATCGTTCGGCCGGAAATCGGCGTGGACGGGAAAGTTGGTCGTGACGGGGGCCGCGCGCGCGACGGGACCCGAGGAACCCGCGAGGAACGTGCCCGCGAAGGCGAAGACCACCAGGAGCGCGGCGAACCGGCGCAAGGAGTGACGAACCGAGCGTGCAACGAACAACGGAGAGGGCCTCCGCGCTTCGAGGGGACGGGCTCTTATCACGCGGACCCCCTCATAAACCTCTGCCCCTGAATTTCGGCGGCTAACACAGCCGCGACAATTGGACGGTTGTCAAAGGCGTTTCGCGAGGTCCGTGAATTTCGAACTCGCTCCGCCTTTGATTGGCGCACCGTGTCCGAAGATCGCGTTGTCGAAGTGGAACTTTGCCAGCTTCTTGATCGACTCGCGGTGCTGCTTCGGATCGACGTTGTACCGGTCGTCCATCGGCCCGAGGCCCGATTCGTTCCTCGCGGCGTCGCCGGCGATGAGGACGGACCGCGAGGGGTCGAGGAGGGAGATGCTCCCCCGCGTGTGGCCCGGGGTGAAGATGACCTCCAATCCGTCGATCTTCTGGCCATCGTCGAGGAGGAGATCCACGGGGGTTCCCGGGTGGTGTTGCGGTCCGGACGGTCCGTCGTACACGCGTTTGCGCGCGATGAAGTCCGCTTCGATCTTGTGCGCGGCGACTTTCGCGGGAGAGCCGTGTTTGATCGCCGCGAGTCCGCCGACGTGGTCCGGATGGGTGTGCGTGATGAAGATCGTGGAGAGATCCTTCGGCTTCACCCGGATATTCGACAGGTAGTCCAGGACCTTCCCCGCGTCGGCATCCGCGGAGGTGTCGACGAGGACGAGTCGGTCATCCACGAGGAGCGTCGTGGTCGCATAGGTCTCGATGACGTGCACGCCTTTGAGCCATTCCATTCATCCCACCTCTCCTTCCGGACGACCATTCTTCCCCATAGTCCTTTCGAGTTTGGACGGCGGGGTCGCGGGGGCCCGTGCCACCGCCCGATGCGTGTGCGACGGATGTTCAAAGCGAGTATGGCTTACGCCGTGTCTAAACCCTCTCCACCGTCCTTCTGGGGCGCATCCGGTGCGGGCCGAGTCGTAGGAGTTCTTATGGGAATCGCGCGTTGCGGGCCGCGGTGAAATCGTGGTCCTGAGCGATGTGCTGGCGCGCGTCGAGGCCGACTCGGACAAGGCCCTTGAAGTCCTCAAGGAGTACTGCCGCTTCCCGACGATCTCCGCGCACAAGAAGGCGCAGCCGGAGACTGCCGCGTTCGTCCGACGGCTCTTGGCGGAGAACGGATTCGAGGCCCGAGAATACCCGACGGAAGGCGGCCCGAACGTGGTCTTCGGCCAGATGATCGTCGACGAGCGGAAGCCCACGCTCCTGATGTACCAACACTACGACGTCCAACCCGTCGATCCACTCAACGAATGGAAGCGCGATCCGTTCGATCCGACGATGGCGGACGGCAAGTTCTGGGGCCGCGGGTGCGGGGACACGAAAGGGAATCTGATCATGCAGCTCCTCGCCGTGCAGGCCTGGCAACGGGTCGAAGGCCGCCCGCCGATCAACCTGAAGTTCGTCGTCGAAGGCGAGGAGGAAGTTGGCAGTCCCCACTTCGCATCCTTCGTCCACGCGAACAAGGAGATCCTGAAGGCGGACGGCGCGACGATCGAGGGAGGCGACCATCTCCACGAAGGCACGCCCAAGATCGAACTCGGATGCAAGGGCATCCTCTACGTCGAGATGGTGAGCCGGACCGCGTCCGTCGACCAGCATTCCTCCTACGCCGCGATCGCGCCGAACCCCGGATGGCGCCTGATCCACTTCCTGACGACCCTCCGGGACGCGAACGGCCGGATCAAGATCCCCGGGTGGTATGAGGACGCGCGCCGGCCGACCGCGCGCGAGCTGCGGTACCTGAGGGCGAGCGCCTTCTCCGCGGACGCGCTGAAGGGATTTTGGGGCGTCAAACAGTTCATCGGAGGGGAGAACAATTTCGAGCTGCTGCGGAGGCTCATCTACTCCCCGACGTGCACGATCTGCGGGTTCGTAAGCGGGTACATCGAAGAGGGAACGAAGACCGTGAACCCCGCGGTCGCCAAGGCGAAGATCGATTTCCGTCTGGTGCCGAACATGAAGAAGGAGAAGCAGCTCGCGAAGCTGCGGGACCATCTGAAGTCGAAAGGGTTCGAGGACATCGAGCTGCGGCCGGCGCCGGAGAACCTCGAGGCGGCGGCGATCTCCCTCGCCGCGCGGGTCGTGAAGGCGGCGATCAAGGGTTCCGTGGACGCCTACGGCCGCGAGCCGGAGGTCTGGCCGTGGTCCGCGGGCGCCTCGGCCCACGGGTTCTTCAACGAGGTCGTCGGCGTCCCCTCGATTTCGGGCCCAGGCGTGTCCTACGACGGCTCGAACTACCACGCCCCGAACGAGAACATCCGCCTCACGGACTTCATCGGCGGCTCGAAGCACATGGCCGCGATGTTCGCTCGGATGTGACCTCCGCCCATATCGTGCCGGAGCGTGTCCTGCCCGGTCATACCTCTACTTAGAGGTATAGGCGCTTCCGAGCGTCCCCTGCACCTCGCGGCGGGCTGTCCCGGCCAACCCTTTTATTCGCGGAGCGCGCCTTCTCGTCCCGGGTGTGAGGCATGGCGGGAGAGGAACTCATCCTTGCGGCGGTACTGATCGTCATCCTGGTGCTCGTGATCTTGCGGGCCGCGGTCAAAGTGGTCCGGGAATACGAGCGGCTCGTGATCTTCCGACTCGGTCGCCTCTTGAGTGTGCCCAAGGGGCCCGGCCTGACGATCATCATCCCGATCTTCGACCGTCGGGTCCTCATCGACCTGCGGGTCGTCGCCTTCGACGTGCCCCGCCAACGGGTCGTGAGCCGGGACAACGTGTCCGTCGAGGTCGACGCGGTGGTCTACTACCGCGTGTACGATCCGCTCAAGGCCGTCACCGAGGTCCAGAACTACATCCAGGCGACGAATCTGCTCGCCCAGACAACCCTCCGGGACGTCCTCGGCCAGGTCGAGCTCGACGAGCTCCTCTCGAAGCGCGAGGACCTGAGCAAGCGGATCCAGGTCCTCCTCGACAACGCGACGGAGCCGTGGGGCATCAAGGTCTCCGCGGTCACGCTCCGGGACGTGTCGCTCCCCGACACGATGGTTCGGGCGATCGCCAAGCAGGCGGAGGCGGAACGGGAGCGCCGGTCGCGGGTGATCATGGCGGAGGGCGAGTTCCAGGCCGCCGAGAAGATGCGCGAGGCCGCCATGCTCTACGGTTCCGCGCCGTCCGCGATGCGATTGCGCGAGCTGCAGACCCTCACGGAGATTGCGAGGGAAAAGAACATGATCGTCGTCACAAACACGACGGCGGCGGGAGACATCACCGGAGAAGTCGCGTCCCTGACCGCGGCGATGACTCGAAAAGGGGACAAGAAGGAGTGACACTGGGCCCGGGGAGAGCGGCACGGGCGGTCCTACTGATCGTCCTCTTGACCACACTCGTGGTCGCGGCGATGCCGGCGACTCGGGCGCAAGGCCCTCGGGTGCTCCTCGCGGACGTGACGGGCGCAATCGATCGCTCGACCGTCGAATACATTAGCGAGGCGATCGACGACGCACGCACGGGAGGGTACGACGCACTGATCCTGCGGTTCGACACCCCCGGCGGCGAACTCCAAGCGACGGAGGACATCGCCAAACTCATGGACAACGCGATGACCGTCCCAATCCTCGGATGGGTCGGGCCGACGGGCGCCCACGCGTTCAGCGCGGGGACGATCCTCTTCGAGTCGACGGATCTCGCGGCGATGGCGGTCGGCACGACGATCGGGTCCGTCCAACCGGTCACCGTCGGACCCACCGGTGTCGAACCGGTCACGGACGCCAAGATTGTGAACGCGGTGGTGGGCATCCTAGAGGGCCAGATGGCCCTTCACGGTCGGGACAACAACGTGACCATCGACGGCCGAGACATGAAGCTCGCGGACTGGTTCGTGCGCGAAAACCTGAATCTCAACCCCGCCGACGCCCAGCGATACTTCGCGTCGAACTTCACCGCGAACTCTGTGGACAATTTCCTAGCCCAGGCGGGCGGCATCACGACGATCTACAAGGGCATCCAACTTCATGTGGCGGGCGCCGAAGTCGTGCCGTTCAGCGCCTCATCGCGGGTCCGCCTTCTCGAGATACTCTCCGACCCCCTCGTCTCTTCCCTTCTCCTCATCCTGGGCATTTACCTCGTCATCTTCGGCATCTCGGCGCCGGGGCATGGAGCCGAGATCGCCGGGATCATCATTCTCCTCCTCGCCATCGTCGGCCTCGGGTTCAACGTCGATCCAATTGCGCTCCTCTTGTTTATCGTCGGAGTGATCCTCATTATCTTGGAGATCAAGACTCCCGGCTTCGGAGTCTTCGGCATCGGAGGCATCGTCGCGATTGTGCTCGCCGCGCTTTTCCTGGCGCCGCTCCGACCCCCGCGATTCGCGGTCACGCCGGAATACCAGATTCTCTTCCTCGCCTCGTTCCTGACGCCGACCGCGTTCTTTGGAGGATTCCTGCTTTTCGCGATGTACAAGGTCCAGCAGGTACGACACCGCAATCCGATCGTAGGTTTGACGATCGGTCAGCCTGCGACGATCGTCGATGGGCTGTCGCCGGGACAAAAAGGTTATGTCCTGTTCCGGGGCGAGCTGTGGCAAGCCGTCTCGGACGAAGCGCTTCCTCGCGATGCGAAGGCGTACATTTCCGGCGTTGACGGCCTTGTTCTCCATGTATCGTCCCATCCACCTCCGGCGCCGAAGGAGGATCGTTCGATCAAGTCCCGACTGACATTCCTCTTGCGTCGCAAGGCCGCCTAGTCCTTCAGCCGCAAACGCTTAAGGCCCCAAGGAGGTTCGCCGAGCCGATGGAACAGGACGTCACCCTATGCAAGGTCGAGGAGGTCCCCGATGGAGCTCTGAGGCACTTCGAGATCATGGGGTACGACGTCATGGTCGTACGCCTCGGGGACCGTTTCTATTGCGTGGACGAGGCGTGCACATACAAGTGGGCAATGCTGACCGACGGCCATGTGGACCGGGAGCGGGTCGCGGTTGTCTGCAAGGACTGCAATGGCGCGTGGGATCTTCAGACCGGGCAACCGAAGGATGCACCCGCGAAGTTCCCGCTGAACGTGTATCGGATCGAAGTGGTCGGCGACGAGGTGATCGTCACCTTTACGTACTGAAGCTGAGAGACCTGAGAAAAGGCTTATGAGCGAGGGCCCCCTCGCGACTTCCGTCCTCAGCGTTCGGACGAACCGAGTCGACCGTCTCGCACGTCGACCGAGTTTCTCCCACCGAGCCTTGAGGCGGTGCGTCGATGGTCGAAGATTTCAAGAACCAGCAGTTCACGCGCATGTGGAACGAAGAGAGCAAGTCGAAGCGAGAGAAGTTTCGCAACCTCATGAAGTCGAAGCTCGACCTGTTGCACGTCGAAGTCACGGAAGAAAACGCCCGCGCCTTCTACAATGGTCGGCTCGAGTCCCGGCAGCCCGAGCGAATCTATCAGATGCCCGAACGGTCGGACGACCGCCGACCACCGCGACGGCGCTGAATCAAGTCAGGGGCTCCAGAGCACGTTCGCTCGACTGCAAAGAAAAATGGGAAAAATCCTGGCCCGAAGGCCAGGTCGTTGAATCTGGTCTAGAAACGCCGTCGGCCGCGGTCCCGTCGGTCGCGATCGCGACCGCCGCTGCCGCCGCCACCACGGCCGCCGCCGAAGGTTCCGAACTCGAATTGTCGGTCCCCTCCGCCGCTGCCGCTGCGCCGCTCGCCGCTGTAGCCGCCGCTTCGATAGCGGGGCTCGCGCTCGTACTCGACCGCGCTGACGTCGAGGGCGGTGTTCACCGTCTCGATCGTCTGGTCCGACTTCGTCATCGAGCCGTATTTGCCGACGTTCAGCCGGATGTGGCCGCGCACGAGGGTCACGTAGCCGTTGTCGACTAGGACCGTCTCATCCTTCTGGACCTGACCGATCTGGTCGTTCCACAGGGTGAGAAGGACCGTTGCGGTCTCGTCCCCAACCGTCGCCTCGACGAGCTTTCTCGCTTCGCCGAACTTCGACGTGATCTCTCGTTCTTCGCTCAACCCGACGACCTTCACCAAGACATTTACCTGCTTGGAGGCGGGGGTCAGGTCTTTCACTTTCGTCATTGTCTTTTCGTCCATGCTTTCACTTCTGCCGACACAAGCCGCCGAGTCGCAAAGGGTCGGGAAAAACCGCCACCAGGCGAATTCAGACGATGTGGGCTGGCCCTCCTGACGAACCGCTGCTATAAAAACATTCGGAAGCGGAGGATGAACGATTCCGCTCGGTCTCCACTTTCCTGGAGAACTCGCCTCGGGCGGCATCAACTATTTAGCGCGACCTCCCGATTCCAACGACGCATGCTCGTCGACGCCTTCGGGCGCGGGGTCACCGACATCCGAGTCAGCGTGACGAAGCGGTGCAATTTCGGATGCATCTATTGTCACGACGAAGGGCTCGGCCCGGTGCTGAAGCCTCGAATGCCGCATGAAGACGAGATGTCCGTCGAGGAAATCCAACGACTCCTGCGGATCGCGAGGGAGTTCGAGATTCGATCCGTGAAGTTCACCGGCGGCGAGCCGCTCATTCGATTGGACATGGAGGACATCATCGATCGCGCGGTGCGGCAGATCCCCGACGTATCGATGACAACGAACGGATCGATGCTGGGGAAGCGGGCGGAGGGCCTGCGGTCCGCGGGCCTGAAGCGCGTCAACGTGTCGATCGATTCCCTCGACCCCGCGGCGTTTCAGGAGATTCGAAAGGGGTCACTCGCCCCGGTCCTCCGCGGGATCGAGGAGTCCTTGCGCGTCGGGCTCAAACCGGTGAAGCTGAACATGGTCGTGTTCAAGCAGACGGTGCAACACATCCCCGAGATGATCGACTTCATCTCGGACGGCGACGGACTCAAGCTCCAGCTCATTCAGTTCATGCCCGAGCTCGTGGGCCAGCAGGACTGGATGGTCGACATCGACTCGTTGAAGAAATGGCTGGAGGCGCGGGCCGACAAGGTCCTCATCCGGGAGATGCACCACCGGCGGATCTACCTCTTCAACGGGGCCGAGGTCGAAGTCGTCGATCCGGTGTACAACGCGGAGTTCTGCATGAACTGCCACCGGATTCGCGTGACGCACGCGGGCGAGCTCAAGGGGTGCCTGAACCGGAACGACGATCTCATTCCGACCCGCGGCCTCGACGACGAGGGCGTCCGAGACGCGTTCCGTCGGGTCGTCGCGAATCGGGTGCCGTTCTACGGCGCCTATGTGAAGGAGTACCCGCGGCGGGACCCGAGCCACGCGGTCCCCCTCGAGTTCCCGGCCGCCTGAAACGGGCCCCCCTTCTCCCGGTGACGGCGGTTCCGCGAACCCTCATATATCGCTCTGCGCTCCGCGCCCCGTGGTCGGCGCGACGCGCACGGTGGAGGACGTCCTCCGCGGCGGGGGATTCACCTCGTTTCATCGACGCGTCGTCCTCATCACGGGATTCGCGTGGACCTTCGTGGCCTTCGAAATCATCCTCATCAGCCTGGTGCTCCCCGTCATCGGGTCCGAGTTCGGGATCTTCGATCTCGGGACCTTCACCCCGCGGGATCCCTTCGCCTACGGCGCCGTCGCGGCGGCGACCCTCGTGGGGTCCTTGATCGGCAGCCTGACGTTGGGCCGTCTCTCGGATGCCCGCGGCCGACGGTTCCTGTTCCAGGCGAGCGTCCTGAGCTATTCCGCTTTCACGGCCCTGACGGCCCTCTCCTTCAACGTCCCCAGCCTGTTCCTCCTGCGGATGCTTGCGGGCGTCGGCCTCGGTGGCCTCCTTGTCATCGATCCGGCGATCTTGTCGGAATACCTGCCTCCGCAGCACCGCGGGCGATACATGGTCCTCCTCGATTTCTTCTGGCCCGCGGGGTTCCTCGTCGCGATCGCATTCTGGTACGTGTTCGTGATCCAGCTCGGCGGTGCCTGGCGCCTCCTGTTCGTTGCGGCCGCGTTTCCCGCGTTCATCGCGTTCCTCTTTCGGCGGACGATCCCGGAGAGCCCGTTCTACTTGGCCCGGCAGGGCCGCCTCCAGGAGGCCTCGAGCGTCTTGCGGACCGTGGCCCGGACGGAAGTGTCGAGCGCGGAGCTCGCCGCGGAGCCTGCGATCCCGCGGGCCCCCATGTCCGCGCTGTTCCGGGGCGACCTGCTGCGCCGCGCGATCGTGACGATCGGCGTGTGGATCGCGTTGAACTTCAGCTATTACGGGCTCTTCCTCTGGCTTCCGCCGGCGCTCGCGGGGTTCGGGATCGTGAATTTCGGGAACCCCAACACGCTGGCGCTGTTCTTGGTCTTCTCCGCCCTCGCGCAGTTCCCGGGCTATGCGGCCTCGTTCCTCCTCGTCGATCGCTGGGGCCGGAAGCGGACCCTCGCGCTCTTCTTGATCCTCGGAGGCCTCAGTGGCTACGTCTTCGCGACGGCGCGAGATTTCTGGACGCTCGTCGTCGGCCTCTTCTTCGTCAGCTTCTTCAATCTCGGGGCCTGGGGCGCCGTGTACCCTTACACCTCGGAACTCTTCCCGACGCAATACCGCGCGACCGGGTTCGGCCTGGCGGAAGGCGTCGGCAAGGTGACCGCGGTCCTCGCTCCGCTCGTCTTCGCCGGCCTCTATGCGACGACCGGAGGCGTGCTGTGGCCGCTCACGAGCGTCGCGGTCCTCATGTTGGCGGGCGGCTTGATCGCCGCGGCCTTCGGTCCGGAGACGAAAGGCGCGTCGTTCACCTAATCGTCCCTCCGATGGAAAGCCTATAACCCCGATGTCCCGTTCCCTCCGTGGACAGGCCTCCGAACGGGGTCGTCCTCGAAGTCGAATCGGATGGCGAAGCGTTCTCCCTCCCAACGAATCCGGGGCCCGAAGATCGTCACCGTGCCGCCCGGGCCGAAGTCGAAGGCCGCGGCCGCCCGGAAATCGAAGTTCGTGACCAATGGAGTGCGCATCGGCCTGCCGATCGACGTCACGTGGGCCGAAGGGTCCCTGGTCCGCGATGCCGACGGGAATGTGTATGTGGACCTCGGCGGAGGCATCGGCGTCCAAACGGTTGGGCACCGGCCGCCCTCGGTGATCCGCGCCGCGAAGGATCAGCTGGATCGGCTCACCCACATCAGCTTCATGGTCGCGTCTTACGGACCGTACCTCGACCTGGCGAAGCGGATGGCGGAGATCGCCCCGCCGGGCCTGACGAAGTCGATCTTCCTGAACTCCGGCTCGGAGGCCATCGAGAACGCGGTGAAGATCGCCCGCTTCGCGACGAAGAGAGCTTGGCTCGCCTCCTTCAAGACCGCCTTTCATGGGCGCACCTTACTCGACATCAGCCTTACCGGGAAGGAGAAGCCGTATCGCGAGGGCTTCGGTCCCTTGGTTCGCGAGGTCCTCCTGGCCGACTACGCCTATCCCTATCGAGATCCCCAGGGCCGCTCGCCGGCCGACGTGGCGGGGGCCCGCGTCGAGGAGCTCGAGCGGTTGATCAACGGACCCGAGGCCGCCGGCCGCGTCGCGGCGATCCTCGCGGAACCGGTCCAGGGCGAGGGCGGCATGATCGTCCCTCCCAAGGAGTTCTTCCCGCTCCTGCGCCGGCTGTGCGACCGGCATGGGATCCTCCTGATCGACGACGAGGTCCAGGCGGGGGCCGGCCGGACCGGCAAGATGTGGGCGATCGAGAATTGGAACACGGTCCCTGATCTCCTCGTGAGCGGCAAGGCGATCGGAGGCGGCCTCCCCTTCGGCGGGGTCACGGGCACGCCCGCCGTCATGGACGCCCCGGGGCCCGGGTCTCTCGGCGGGACCTTCGGCGGGAACCCGGTCGTGTGCGCGGCCGCGATCAAAGCCGTGGACGAAATCGAGAAGGCGTTGCCGGGGACGCGGCGGCTCGAGGCCCTGATCCGTAAGCGCCTGGGCGAGATGGCGGAGCGCGAGGAGCGGATCGGCGAAGCCCGGGGCATCGGGGCGATGTGGGCCCTCGAATTCGTGAAGGACCGCCGGACCAAGGAGCCGGACGTCGACCTGGCGCGGGCCGTGCAGGCCGCGGGCCTGCGGAACGGTCTCATCCTCCTGACCGCGGGGTTCTACAACAACTGCGTCCGGCTGCTGCCGCCGATCAACATCCCGCTCCCTCTCATGGAGAAGGCCCTCGACCTGCTCGAGGACAGCCTCGACATGGCGGTCGCCGGCAAGGGCCTATGAGGGGGACCATGGTCCGCAGGACGGGCCCCTTGCCCGAGGCGTAGGGGCCCTTCGGCGACTCGAGGAGCCGCATTGGAGGCGGCTGGCAGACACCCGTTTGCAAGTAGAACCAGGTTCTCACCCGAAACGTGGTACGGAAACGAAACTATTTATACCGCGGGCACACAGTATACTAATGCGAGAACGAAACACCATGGCCGAGGAACAGAGCCCTTGTTCGGGACCGGGCTGCGGAGCGATGTTCGCCTTCGAGGTGATCGGCTCCGAGCTCAAGCTGACGGTCCTGCACAGCCTCCTTTCCGGGCCCAAGCGGTTCAACGAACTGCGGGTGGCGACCGGGATCTGCCAGAGCTCCCTCGCGAAGACGCTGAAGGAGCTCGAGGAGGTCGGGATCGCGGAGCGGAAGGTCCACCTGGATCGGCCCGTGGCGGTCGAGTACCGCCTGTCGCCGAAAGGGCAGGACCTGTTCGAGGCGATCCGCGACCTGGAGGTCTGGGCGACGCGATGGGCCATGGCGGCCGGATCTCGCGAGGTGACGCAATGAGTCAATTTGCTACGACCGAGGGGCGCAACGTGACGTTCCCGCGGGAGCGGAAGGAACCGACCGAAGGTCGGGATCCCACCCGATGCCCGAACTGCGGGAGCTTCGCCCTCTACGTGGACCCGGTCCGCGGGGAACGCGTGTGCGACAACTGCGGATTCGTCGTCGACGAGGGCCTCGTGGACCAAGGGCCCGACTGGACGACGTTCGAAGGGGACGACCGGATCCGTGCGGGTCCGCCGCCCTCCGTGATGGCGCCCGACAAAGGGCTCGGCTCTATGGTCGGAAATGGCCTTCGGGATGCGAAGGGGAATCCCATCGACGCCCGGAGCGTGGCCGCCCTGAACCGCCTGCGGCGGGTGAGCCGGTGGACCCGCTACGATCGCACGGAGCGGGCGCTCGCGCCGGGCTTGGCGCAACTTTCCAGCTTGTCCTCTCGACTCGGGCTCGCCCCGGCCTTCCGGGAGCGGGCCGCGATCCTGCTGCGGCGCGCGATTGAGGCCGGCCTGTCCCGCGGTCGCTCGATGGATGCGATCGTCGCCGCGGTCGTCTACCTGGCCGCGAAGCAGCTCGGGGCCCCCCGAGGGCTGCACGAACTCGCGGAGGCGACGGGCGTGACGGTCCACCGAGTGTCCCTGACCGCGAAGATCATCGCGCGGGAACTTGGGGTGTTCAGCCGGGCGAGCCGGGCGGAGGACTTCGTCCCGCGGTTCGCTTCCCAGTTGGGCCTCGATGCGCGGGTCGGCGAGCGGGCCTTGAGCTTGGTGGCCCAAGGGAAGGATTCAAAGATCCTCGAGGCGAACTCCCCCGTGGGGATCGCCGCCGGCGCCCTATACCTGGCGTCCGAGGACCTCGATGTGCCCCTGACGCAGGCGCAGATCGCCCGCTTGACCGGGGTCAGCGAGGTCACCATCCGAAAACACTATCGTCTACTGAAGGATTTCCTCCTCACGAAGGAGAACCCATCGGAGGCGGCTTGATCGCGGGGATCTGCCCGACCTGCGGGTTGCCCAAGGAGATCTGCGTCTGCGAGGACCTGGGCCGCGAGACGACCCAGCTGTCCGTCGAGATGGATACGCGCCGCTACGGCAAGGCCGTGACCGTCGTGCGAGGCCTCGAAACGAAACCGGACGAGGCCGAGAAACTGGCGAGGGACTTGAAGAAGGGCCTCGCCACCGGCGGCTCCGGCAAAGGTGGCGTGATCGTGCTCCAGGGCGACCATCGCAAAGACGTCGTGCGCCTGCTCCAGGCCAAAGGGTACAACGTGCGCTGACGGGACGGCGGCCCTTATCTAGGTCCGCTCCGTTCGCCGCGGTCGCGCAGGTGGTACGCTGAAGGCCGTCGTCCTGCCGCAGTACGGCGGGCCCGAGGTCCTCGAGTTCGTCACGGATTTTCCGGATCCGGTGATCGGGCCGGACCAGGTCCTGGTCCGAACCCACGCGGCCGCCCTGAACCATCTGGACCTCTTCGTCCGCGCGGGGATCCCGACCCTGAAGCTGAACTTGCCCCACATCCTCGGCGCGGACGGGGCCGGACATGTCGAGTCGGTCGGATCCGACGTCACCGACCTCGAGGTCGGCGATCGGGTCGTCATCAATCCGGGCATCTCGTGCGGGCGTTGCGAATATTGCCTCCAAGGCGAAGACGCGTTGTGCGCCGACTACCGGATCATCGGAGAACATCTCCCGGGGACCTACGCGGAGAAGGTGGCGGTCCCGGCCCACAACGCCCTGAAGATTCCGACCGACCTGACGTTCGAGGCCGCGGCGGCAGCGCCCCTCGTCTTCATGACCGCCTGGCGGATGCTCGTCGGGCGCGCGCACGTCCGCCCGGGAGAGGATGTGCTCATCCTCGGGGCCGGATCGGGCCTGTCCACCGCGGCCATTCAGGTCGCGAAGCTCGCCGGGTGCACCGTCTTCACGACGAGTTCGAGCGATGACAAGCTCCAGAGGGCGAAGGCCCTCGGCGCCGACGTCCTCGTGAACTACAAACAGATGCCGTGGTCCAAGGCCATCTGGGAGTTGACCGGAAAGCGCGGCGTCGACGTGATCGTCGATCACGTCGGCGTCACGACGTTCAAGGATTCCGTGCGGACCCTGCGGCGGGGAGGCCGCATCGTCGTGCCGGGAGCGACGACCGGTCCGCTCCTCGAGCTCGACGCCCGCTACCTTTACTGGCGACAGCTCTCGGTCCTCGGATCGACGATGGCGAACCGTCGGGAGTTCGAGGAGGTCATGAAGCTCGTCTTCATGGGCCGGCTCAAGCCAGTCGTCGACCGCATCTTCCCGCTCGAACGAGCGCGGGAGGCCCACGAATACCTCGATCGCGGCGAGCAATTTGGCAAGGTCGTCCTGGCGATCCCCTAGAGGCGCCGCCCTCCGCCGCCGCGCAGTTCAGTGAGGGACCGACGCGGACTTACGAGCAGCCTTGCTCAGTTCGCGCCAGGAATGAAAACGGCGGACGAATCCTCCTGCCTTTCGCCGCCGGTCCCTGCGGCCGGCCCGACGCAGGGTGAACCACATGGCCGCCTGATCCGCCGGCCGGAACTCCAGGCGGACGTAGTCCGCGATTCCGTGATCTCTCTGACGCTCACTCATCATCCGATCGAACCCGCTTGCGGGGTACGCGCTTCCGAACATGATGAGCACAAAGCGTTCCCGTAGGACGGATGTTCACCCGCCATAGACGGCCGTCGATAGACGGGTCATCTGGGATATCCGAGTGGCGTTCAGGCCTTCTTCCGGACCTTGCGCGGCCCGAGGCGGTCGCGGATCGTCCGGATCAGTTCGTTCGTCTCGGGGAATCGCATCGCCCGGTCCATGGAGAAAATCAACTGTCCGTCGACCTCGACGTCGTACACTCCGTGATCGCCCGGGACCAGGCGAAGGCCCGACACTTCCGGACCGAACTCCTTCAAAATCGCGTCCGCGTCCTGCATCGCCTTCGGTTGGTATCGGCAGGGGAGACAGTACCGGATCAGGATTTCCGGCATCGCACTCGAGAGGGGTTTCGTGCGATAAAAAGATGCGCCGCCCTCTAGAGCCGCGGGTCGCTCCGACCCTGCAAGTCGAAGGCGGCGAAGCCTCGGTACGCATTCAGGAAGTACCGCAGCCGCAGCGCGAGTCGCCGCCTGCGAGGCTTTGGCCCCACCGGCCGACGCTTCGCGGCCGACGCCACGATCCACCCCACGTCCGGGTTGCCGTATTCCAGCTGCCCGTACTGCCGCAGGGTGAAGTTGCGGTTGCTGTCCGTCCAAATCCGTGTGTTTGCCGGTCCGATCAGGTACATTTTGTTGTGCCTCAAAAGAGGAAAGGAGGTCCCCGACGAACCGATTTGACCCGCCTTCGGCGGCCGTCTATCGACGGCACCACCTATATCCCCAAGGACCGCGGTAGCGGGAACATGAGCCTCTGGGAGATCTCCTTTCGGACCCAGTACGACTATCCCTTCATGCACATCTCGGCCCGCCATCCAGGCCTCCCACTCTCCATGTGGTGCATCTGGAACCGCGAGCTCATCCAGGTCCCGACCCGGGACGAGAACGTGCTCGCATCGATCGAGAAAGAGATCCGGAAAGCCGGCAAGTGCATCGATCGGTGGGCCGAGGCGGGCGAGTCCCGCATCTTCATGTTGAAGTGCACCTGCTCGAACTGGGACAGCCCGTGGAACGTGTGGGAGCCCCACGAGGCGGTCGACGCGCCTCCGGCGATCTTTCAGGACGGCTGGGGCTATTTCCGAGTGATCGCGTTCGACGAGAGCCGCACCCGGGATCTCTTCAAGGACTTCAACAAGCGCGGGCCGACGGAGCTGATCCGGAAACGCGAACTGCCCCTTTCGGTCCTCCCTTCGACCGTCTGGGTGAACACCTTGTTCGGCGATATGACCTCCAAACAGATGGACGCCCTCCTCAAGGCCCACCGCTACGGGTATTACACGTCCCCCCGCGAAGTGACGACGGAGAACATCGCGCGCAGCCTCGGCGTGAGCCGCTCGACGTACGAGGAGCACCTGCGAAAGGCGGAGAACCGGATCGTGGGGAACCTGATCCCGTACCTCCAGCTGTTCGCGGTCGGCGAGAAGAAGCCCGAGAAGATGCTCCTCAAAGAGACGCCGCTCGAGCCGAGCATCGAGACGTGAGCTAGGGGCCCGGGGAAGCCGGAGGCTTTGACGCGGCCGGAGTCACCCCGGGCGCAGGTGGCGTCGCGGGCGCGGCCGGGGCCTTCTCCGGCGGCGGAATCGCGCCGGTGTGCGTCTGCCCAATGACTTTTCCTCGGACCACCGCCCCCTTGTCGACGAAGAGACGGCCTCCCTCGTTGATTACATCGCCTTGGACCAATCCGTAGATCTCCAGGTCGCCGCCCGCCGACTTCGCAGCTTTCGTCACGAGGCCGTGGAGGATCGCCTTGCCCGTGCGCTCCGCGAGGAGGTTCCCTGATACCATGCCGGTGACGTCGCACACGCTGTTGTCGCGGACGAACAGGTCACCTCGCACCAGTCCGGTCATGGTGGTTGGCCTCGGACCGATGACCACGACGGAACCTTCGAATCGCTCGTCGAGGACCCCACCGCGAAAGATCCGAACCAATCACCGTGCCCCAGGTGCGGCAGAGAAAGCGCACCCTATTTCAGGCTTTCTTCAGCCTGACGAGGTCATCGAGCCGGCAGCGGCTCGCGTCGTAGCAATGATCACGGTGGCGACCAGGAAGCACCCCGCTGCGATGAGTCCGAGGACCCCTGAGTACAGCAGGAAAGCGCCGAGCAACGCGACGAGGGCGAGGATGGCCGGGGAGGCTACGTCGATGAAGCGGCCCGCGAACGCCCGGCGTCCAAGGCTCACCCCAGCGAAACCGACCCAAAAGTGCACAAACGTCGAGATCACGGGGGCCGCGAACCACCAGGTCCAAGGCAGGATGAATTCGAGGGGCGACCAAACACTCCGGACACAGTGGCTGTTGGATAAACATCTGAGTCCCGCGCTGACTTCCGCATAGACGAGGATCGGCAGTGCAGCGACGGCGGCGATGCCGCCAAGAATAGCAGCCGAGCCGGCTGCCAACGAGGCGGCGCTCCAGCGTGGCTTGACCATCGACCTGCGGAGGACGGGCCGCCGGGGTCATAAATTCTGGGTTTCACGGCGCGACCGGCACCTCTCGTCTCCGATTAACGGCGGGACTGAAGCCACCGTTCCGCGTCGAGGGCCGCCATGGAGCCGAAGCCGGCCGCGGTCACGGCCTGTCGATAGCGGAAGTCGTGGACATCGCCCGCAGCGAAGATGCCGTCTACGGACGTCGCGGTCGAGAAGCCATCATGCGGCTGCAGGACGACGTAGCCTCGATCGAGTTTCAACTGCCCCTGGAAGACCTCGGTCGCGGGCGTGTGCCCGATGGCCAAGAAGAGGCCCTGCACCTTCAGGTCCGTCGTCTTGCCGGTCTTTGCATTCCGGATCCGGACGCCCTCGACCTTGGATTCACCGTGGACGTCGACGACCTCGGAATCCCAGATGACCTTGACATTCGGCGTCTTGAACAGACGTTCCTGCATGATCTTGCTCGCCCGGAACGTGTCGCGGCGGTGGACGACCGTCACGGTCTTGCAGAGCTTCGACAGGTAGAGGCTCTCCTCCATCGCGGTATCGCCCCCGCCGACGACGACCACATCAAGGGTCTTGAAGAAGAAACCGTCGCAGGTCGCACACGCGCTCACCCCGTGGCCCTTCAGGCGCTGTTCGTTGGGAAGGCCCAGGTACTTTGCGTTCGCTCCGGTGGCGATGATCACTGAGTGACCCTGATGGGTGCCATCCGAGGTCCACACCCGGAACGGAGGCTTTCCGAACTCCACTCTCGACACGTTATCGTCGACGAATTCCGCCTTGAACCGCTCGGCCTGTTTCCTCCAAAGTTCCATCAGTTCGGGACCCTGGACTCCGCTCGGGAAGCCGGGATAGTTCTCGACGTCCGTGGTGATCATCAGTTGGCCCCCCGCCGCGGTTCCGCTGATCACGAGGGTCCGGAGGGCGGCTCGAGTGGCGTAAATCGCCGCGGTCAGGCCCGCGGGACCGGAGCCGATGACGATCACATCGTATGGAGGGGGCATGCCATCGGTTAGAAAGTCCCGGTTCGGCATAAGCGTTCCTCTGGCCTCTGAACGCGCAACCTAAATGGGACCGCGACTTTCCTCCGGACGTGGCGTCGAAGGACCTCGATCGGCTTCTTGCTCTCCTGCCGACGTTCGAACACCAGAAAGGCATCCGGCTGTTCGACGAAGTCGCGAAGGACCCGTCGACCGCGGCGCCCATCCTGCAGGAATTGCTGGCGGTTGTCTCGAATCACGACGACCCGCAGCTGCACACGCCCCATGGCGTCCTGACCGTCCAGGCCGGCCGCGAGCTCCTCCGCCTCACGCGTCCTCCCGGCGGGCTCGGCCTCCTGCGGTTCTTGGTCTTGTACAACTTCAGCTTGCCGAAGAAGGCTCTCACGCCATCCCAGGTCGAATCGGCGGCCCGGGCCATTCCCTCCGCGTCGCGGGAGGAGCAGGAGGTGGCCTACCGCAAGTTCGTGTTCGAACGGATGGGGACGAAGGCGTCCTTCCTGCTCGCCCGCATCGCCCTTGATCAGGGCGTCGAGGCCGCGGGACATCTCGCGGTGCGGGCCTCCCTTGACGACCTCGGTCGCCTCGGCCACAACCTGGCCCTTGCGGTCGGCTATGCCGACTTCGCGTCGGTCCTCGGCCTGCCGCGGGGTCTCGTGCCGATCGCGAACCTCGGTCAGCTACAATCGGTGGGACTGCAATCGGTGCCTCCAGGGGAGATTCCTCCGCTGGACCGGTCGAGGAGTGCCGAAGCGGACGGGGAGGCACTCGCCGCGCTCCTGGACGAATGGGAGTTTGACCGAGTGGAGCCGATCCTGCGGGCGTTCGCATCCGAAGGGAAGGCCGACCAGGCGTACCGTCCGTTGCTCGTTGCCGCGAGCGCGGACCCAGGTTTCCTCGGCCACACCTTGACGGAGGTGCACACCGCCCGACTCGCGAGCCGATTCCTCACGCCCGCGGAAAATGCGTGGCTGTCTTGGAAGCTGTACCGAACTCTCACGACCCGTTTCGGATACCCCGAGTTCCTGCGCCTTGGAGCGGCCGAGCACCGCGAGCCCGCGGCCATCATGGCGGCTTTGGAGTCGAGTCTCCGATACAAGTCGCCGCCGGCGGAGGAAACCGTGCGACACGCGCTCGAATCCGACGTTCCTCTGGACGCCATTCTTGAATCCGTGGTCGATTTCTATGGACAGTGGACCGTTGGTGAAAAGGAGCACACGATCAGCTACCTCAACGCGGTCCTCCAGACGGCGAAGTTCCTCGGAAAGGACGAAGCCTTGCTGCCCCTCGCGATCGGCCTCAGCAAACTTCCGTTTTGATCCTTCGACCATCGCGAGACGGAAATCTAGCGGGCTTCCGTCGGGCGGGCCGCCTTCGGTCCGGTGATTTTCGGCCGAACCATCTCGAAGACGTCCCGGGTCCGGCAGTACCGCGGCCCGCCGAGGCGGCCGATCGCCCGCACCTTCTGGACATCCACGAGTCCGTCCGTGAGGACCCGATCATCGACATGGAGCCGGAGCGTTTCCCCGAAGAACACGGTGTTGTCCGCCACGCGCACGGCGCGCAGGAGGCGGCACTCGAAGTTCACCGGGGACTCCGCGATGCGCGGTGGCCGCACCACCTCCGAAGGCGCCCGCGAAAGGCCCGCCTCGTCGAACTCGCTCACCTGCGAGGCAAAGTCGCCCGAGGCCAGGTTCATCTTCTCCGCGATTTCCTCGGTGACGAGGTTCACGACGAATTCCCGTGTGTCGAGGATATTGCGGGCCGTGTCCTTCGGCAATGCATCGCGGTCCCCGATGGAGACCCCGAGGACCATCGGATGGCTGGAGACGCCCATGCTGTAGGAGAACGGGGCGCAATTGTCGACCCCGTCACGGCTCACGGTGGAGACGAACGCGATCGGCCGCGGGATGAAAGCGGAAATCATCAGGCGATAGGCTTGGCGCTCGGGGACCGATGCCGGATCGAGGATCATGGACGGGCCTCGGGCGGCAGGAACGGTCGACGCTCGATAAGGATTCGTTCGGTGGGTACCTCGGGTTTATGTCGCTTCGACTCCATGCAATTGAGGGATCATGGCGACGCCGGAGTACATCCTCCTCTTCGATCGCGACTGCGGGATCTGCAGCGCCTTCGGCCGCTGGGTCCATGCCGCGGACCTACGGCGCCGCATCGAACTCCGGACGATTCAATCCGGACGCGACTTGCTGCGGGGCGTCCCAGAGGACCGCATCTTCGACGCGTTCCACATGATCACGCCGAGCGGCGGCCTGGCGACCGGAGGGGACGCGGTCCCCGTCCTGATCGAGGCCTTGCCGATGGGGGCGGGGTTCGGCCGGATCCTCCGCGGTTCCGGCGCGTTGATGTCCGCCGTTCACTCTTTCTATCAATTCCTCACGCGGTTCCGCGACCGGCTCGTTTGCCGCGTGGACGCTCGGGCGACGTCGGCGGGTTTGGCCCGGTGACGAAGGACCGGAGCAGTTTCAACTCTCGGCGGTAGCCCCCATCCGTTCCGGGGAACTCCAGGATTCCGGGAATGTCGCGGAAGCGCTCGTCGTTCACCAGGAATCGGAAGGGGTCCTTCCCGAGCTTCCCCTTTCCGATGTCCTCGTGGCGGTCCGCGTGGCACGCCAGCTCGCCTTTCGAATCGTTGAGATGGAACGCGCGGACGCGGGAAAGTCCGACGGTCTCGTCCACGGTCCGGAAGAGGGCCTCATACCCTTTAGGGGTCCGGAACTCGTAACCGGCGGCGAACGTGTGGCACGTGTCGATACAGACTGCGAGGCGTTCCGGATGCGAGGACCCCTTGATGATTTCCGCGAGCTGCGCGAAGCTGTGGCCGACGACGGTGCCTTGGCCCGCGGTGTTCTCGAGGACCGCGGCCACGTCCGGCGCAACCGCGTGGTCGAACGCCCAGTCCAGGCTCTCGGCGATCGTCTTGAGGGCCCGGCCCTCGCCTTTTCCCATGTGCGCCCCGGGATGGAAGATTACGTCTCGGATGCCCAAAACCTGGGCGCGATCCAGTTCCTCGACGAAGGCGACCCGGCTGTATCGCAATCCGTTCTTCGTGGACGAACTCAGATTGATCAAATAGTTGGCGTGGATGACCGCGCGGAACAGTCCGCCCTTGGCCATGTTGTCCTGGAAGGCCTTGGCCTCCTCGGGTGGAATCGGCTTCGTCTTCCGGAGCATCCGCGGACTCCGCGAGAAGATCTGGATGGTCTCGCAGCCGACGGACCTCCCGCGGACCGGAGCGAGCGCGATGCTCTCCGAGATCGAGACGTGGGCTCCCAGGCGCACGGTGTTCCCTCCCGTCGGAATCCTCGGCCCGCGGATGAGCTTTGCCGAACTTTCGATGGTGCAGGCCTTAGTCCACCGCATACGG
>Ga0209472_1000042_pt1 | contig 68286 bp, 57 predicted proteins | sample GraSoiAngelo_130_FD_185887 | JGI IMG/M metagenome (GOLD analysis project Ga0209472, IMG submission 185887) | Grasslands soil microbial communities from the Angelo Coastal Reserve, California, USA - 14_0929_02_20cm (SPAdes) (version 2) | ecosystem: Environmental > Terrestrial > Soil > Grasslands ... | reverse complement strand
ACTTCTCGAGCGTCCAGCCGCCCGGCAGATAGCCGTTGACCGGGTCGTGCGCCGAGGTCTGATCGGTCAGCGCATCGGGGCGCACGCCGCGGCGCAGGAGCTCCGGGAGCACTTCGCAGGCGTTGCCGAGCAGGCCGACCGACACGGGCTTCGCGGCGCGCCGCGCGCGCTCGAGGATCTCGAGAGCCTCGTCCAGCGTTTGCGCCTCGACGTCGAGGTAGCGCGTCTTCAAGCGCTTGGCGATGCGCTCGGGGCGGCACTCGACGGCGAGCATCGAGGCGCCCGCCATGGTGGCCGCGAGCGGCTGCGCGCCGCCCATGCCGCCGAGACCGGCGGTCAGGATCCACTTGCCGGCGAGCCGCCCGCCGTAGTGCTGGCGCCCCATCTCCACGAAGGTCTCGTAGGTGCCCTGCACGATGCCCTGACTGCCGATGTAGATCCAGGAGCCGGCGGTCATCTGGCCGAACATCATGAGCCCCTTGCGATCGAGCTCGTTGAAGTGATCCCAGTCCGCCCAACGCGCCACGAGGTTGGAGTTGGCGAGCAGCACGCGCGGGGCGTCTGCGTGCGTCGGGAATACGCCGACCGGCTTGCCGGACTGAATGAGCAGCGTCTCATCGTCCCCGAGCGCCTTGAGCGCCGCCACGATCTGCTCGAAGCACTGCCAGTTGCGGGCCGCCTTGCCGATGCCGCCGTAGACCACGAGCTCCTGCGGCCGCTCGGCGACCTCGGGATCGAGGTTGTTCATCAGCATGCGCAGCGGCGCCTCCGTGAGCCAGCTGCGGCACGAGAGGGCCGTGCCGCGCGGGGCGCGCAGCGGCGGGCGGGTCTTTACGGAGTCGTTCATGGCACTACCTCGGCTGGCTGTTCGCCGCGAGCTCGTAGCGGGAACCGGGATGATAGAGGTCGGCGACGCTGGCGACGCGCCCGCGGGAGAAGGTGCGGCGCAGGATCAGCAGGCACGCCTCGTCCCCCTCGAGCTTGAGGAGCCGGCGGATACGCCGCTCCGGCACCACCGCGCGCACGATGTGCTCGGCGCGCTGCAGCGGCGCCACGCGGATCAGGAACTCGTGGGGCGTGATGTGGGAGAAGTCGTTGCGCAGGTAGCCGGGAGCGACCTGCGGATTGACGTAGCGCTCCTCGACCTGGAGCGGGGTGCTGTCCTCGAAATGAGTGAGGAGCGAGTAGTCGAGGGCCGCACCGGGCTTGACCCCGCAGCGCTCGGCGAGCTCGCGCGAGGCGCTCACCGACTCGAGCGCGTGCACGCGCACGCGATGCTGCCTGCCGCGCGCGCGGATCTCGTCGGCGATGTTGCGCACCTCGAGGGGGTGGGCGTGCACGCGCTGCTCGGCGACGAAGGTGCCGACTCCGGCCACCCGGACCAGCACCCCGTCCGCGGCCAGCTCGCGGAGCGCCCGGTTCGCGGTCATGCGCGAGACGGTCAGGGTGCGGGTGAGCTCGTTCTCGGAGGGCACGCGCTCGCCGGCACGCAGCGCCCCGCCCGCGATCCGCTCGAGGATGAAGTCCTTCACCTGGAGGTAGCGCGCGGCGGCCTGGGGCAGGGACATTGGGGGCGGATGGCGAGGGATTGCGAGGGGCGCCATGGTGGCACCGGGCGGGCCGAGTTGTCTATACAGGTTCAGGGTGGAGGCCGGGGCGTCCAGGGCGAGGACCGGGCGCGGCGCGCTGCCCGAAGCCCGGCGCCCTTTGCCGCGCTGTTCCCTGCGCGCCCCGGTTCCGGTAAAATGCGCGGCCCCCCGCGGGCTGTGGCCGCGCGGGGACGGGTGGCTGGTGTCGCGCGGCCGGAGCGGACTAAAGAGCGCGGCGCCCCCGAGAATAAGGTATGACCGAAAGCCCCCCGCGGGGCTTTTTGTTTTTCGGTGGGCCTTGGGGCCCTTTTTTTGTTTGCGGCACTGGGACGGACGGGAACGAAGGCGATGCAGACGGTCACGGTGGAGTTGCGCGAGCGCTTGTGGGCGCTGCTCGAGCCGCTGCTCACGCGGCTCGGGTACGAGCTCGTCGAGCTCGATTACGCCCCGGGCCACGGCCGCTCGCTCCTGCGGCTCTACATCGACGCGCAAGCGGGCGTCGGGCTCGATGACTGCGAGCGCGTCAGCCGCGAGGTGTCCTCGCTCCTCGACGTCGAGGACCCGATCCCGTCCGCCTACACGCTGGAGGTGTCCTCGCCGGGATTCGACCGGCTGCTGCGCACCCGGGCGCACTTCGGGCGCTTCGTCGGCTCCCGGGTGTTCGTCGAGCTCAAGGAGCCGCGCGCCGGGCGGCGGCGCTACACCGGAACGCTGCTCACGGTGGATGAGGGCGGCATCGCGCTCGAGGTCGACCGCGAGCGCGTGGCGATGAGGTTTGCGGAGATTGGCGAGGCGAGGCTTGCGTCCTGACGGGCGAAGCGCGTGTTAGAGAGGTACGCGGCACAGTGAACAAGGAAATCCTGATGGTGGTGGACGCCGTCTCCAACGAGAAGGGCGTCGACAAGGAAGTGATCTTCGAGGCGCTCGAAGCCGCGCTCGCGTCCGCGACCCGCAAGAAACACGGCGAGGAGTGGGACGTGCGCGTCGCCATCGACCGCAAGAGCGGCGACTACGAGACCTTCCGGCGCTGGAAGGTGTTCGCCGACGACTCCAAGGAGCTCGAGGTGCCCGAGCACGAGCTGCGGCTCGAGGACGCGCTCGAGCTCGATCCCAAGGCTGAAGCGGGCGGCTACGTCGAGGAGCCTATGGAATCGGTGGCCTTCGGGCGGATCGCCGCCCAGCAGGCCAAGCAGGTGATCGTTCAGAAAGTGCGCGAGGCCGAGCGCGCCCAGGTCGTCGACGCCTACCGCGACCGCGTCGGCACGCTGGTGGGCGGGGTGGTCAAACGCGTCGACCGCAACGGCATCTACATCGATCTCGGCGGCAACGCGGAAGGCTTCGTGCCGCGCATCGACATGATCCCGCGCGAGCAGGCGAAGCCCCAGGATCGCATCAAGGCGTACCTGAAGGAGGTGCGCTCGGAGCCGCGCGGTCCGCAGCTGTTCCTGACGCGCACGGCGCCCGAGTTTCTGATCGAGCTCTTCAAGCTCGAAGTCCCCGAGGTCGGGCAGGGCCTCATCCAGATCCTCGGCGCGGCTCGCGACCCCGGAGTGCGCGCCAAGATCGCGGTGCGCAGCAACGACCCGCGCATCGATCCGGTGGGGGCCTGCGTCGGCATGCGCGGCTCGCGCGTGCAGGCGGTGTCCAACGAGATCGCCGGCGAGCGCGTCGACATCATTCCCTACGTCGATAATCCTGCCCAGTTCGTGATCAACGCCATGTCGCCGGCGGAGGTCATGTCGATCGTCGTGGACGAGGACGCGCACAGCATGGACATCGCGGTGGCGGAGGACAAGCTGTCGCAGGCGATCGGGCGCGGCGGCCAGAACATCCGCCTCGCGAGCCAGCTCAGTGGCTGGGATCTCAACGTCATGACCGAATCCGACGCCGAGACCAAGAGCGAGTCGGAGGCGAAGGAACTCGTGCAGAACTTCATGAAGCAGCTCGACGTCGACGAGGACGTCGCCACGATCCTCGCGCAGGAGGGCTTTTCGACCATCGAGGAGATCGCCTATGTGCCGCAGGCCGAGCTCGCCGCGATCGAGGAGTTCGACGAGGGCATCGTGAAGGAGCTGCGCAATCGCGCGCGCGACGTACTGCTCACGCAGGCGATCGCGAGCGAAGAAACGCTCGATCAGTCGATGCCGGCCGATGACCTGCTGCTGCTCGAGGGCATGAGCCCGGACCTGGCGCTCACCCTCGCGCGGCGCGGGGTGCGCACGCGCGAGGATCTCGCCGAGCAGTCGGTCGACGAGCTCGCGGACATCGAGGGGCTGGCCGCCGACCAGGCGGCGAAGCTCATCATGACCGCGCGCGCCCCGTGGTTCGAGGCAGGTTAAGCGTATGGCGGAAGTGACCGTTTCCCAGTTTGCCGAGGTTCTCAAGGTGCCGGTCGACCGGCTGCTGGTGCAGCTCGACCAGGCCGGCATCAAGGTGTCGGGCCCCGACGCGCGCATCAGCGACGACGCCAAGCTCGAGCTGCTGACGCACCTGCGCCGCAGCCACGGGAGCGAGGCGGACGGCGACGGCGCGCCGCGCCGCATCACGCTCAAACGCAAGACCCAGAGCGAGCTGAAGCTGGCGAGCGCCCAGGGCCGCGCCCGCACCGTGAACGTGGAAGTGCGCCGCAAGCGTACCTACATCAAGCGCGACGTGCTGGAAGAGAAGGCGCGCGCGCAGCAGGACGAGATCGATCACCGCCGGCGCGAGGCCGAGGAGGCCGCGCGCGCGGAGAGCGAGCGCGCGGAGGCCGAGCGGCGCGAGCGCGAGCGGCTCGAGGCCGAGAACCGCCGCCGGGTCGAGCAGGAGGAGGAGGCGCGCCGCCGCGCCGCCGAAGATTCCCGCCGCGCCGCCGAGCAGCGCACCCGCGATGACGAGGCGCGACGCACGCGCGAGCGCGAGGAGCACGAGCGGCGCGAGGGCGACCGGGAGCGCCCGCAGGCGAGTGCCCCGCCCCCACCGGTCGCGCGCGAGCGCGTCGCCGCCGTCGCCGCCGCGGCCGCCGCTCCGGCGGCCGCGGCCGACGACAAGCAAACCCGCTATGGCCGCCAGGAGCTGCACGTCACCGGCGACGTCAGCTCGCGCTATAAGAAGAAACGCCGCGCCAAGGCGCGCCCCGTTCCGGCGGCCGCCGAGGGCCGGCACGGATTCGAGATGCCGACCGCACCGGTGGTGCGCGAGGTCGGCGTCGGCGAGACCGTCACGGTGGCGGAGCTGGCGCAGAAGATGGCCGTGAAGGCGACCGAGGTCATCAAGGCGCTCATGAACATGGGCGTCATGGCCACCATCAACCAGCCGATCGACCAGGACACCGCGGTGCTCGTGGTCGAGGAGATGGGCCACACGCCGAAGGTGCTCAAGGAGAACCAGATCGAGGAGGGCCTGCAGGGAGCGCAAGCCGAGGCGGAAGTTGCGCCGCGTCCGCCGGTCGTGACCGTCATGGGTCACGTCGACCACGGCAAGACCTCGCTCCTCGACTACATCCGCCGCACCAAGGTCGCGGCAGGCGAGGCGGGCGGCATCACCCAGCACATCGGCGCCTATCACGTCGAGACCCCGAAGGGCGTGATCACCTTCCTCGATACCCCGGGCCACGCGGCATTCACGGCCATGCGGGCGCGCGGCGCCAAGGCCACCGACATCGTGGTGCTGGTGGTCGCGGCCGACGACGGCGTGATGCCGCAGACCATCGAGGCCGTCCAGCACGCGCGCGCTGCCAGCGTGCCGATCGTGGTGGCCGTCAACAAGATCGACAAGAGCGACGCCGACCCGGACCGCGTGCGCACCGAGCTCTCGAAGCACGAGGTGATTTCCGAGGATTGGGGCGGGCAGAACATGTTCGTGCCGGTCTCGGCGCGCACCGGACAGGGGATCGATCAGCTGCTCGATGCGATCCTGCTGCAGGCGGAAGTTCTCGAGCTCGGCGCGCCGCGCACCGGGCTCGCCTCCGGTGTGGTGATCGAATCGAGCGTGGAGAAGGGGCGCGGCGCGGTGGCGACGGTGCTCGTGAAGAAGGGTACGTTGCGCCTCGGCGATCCGATCATCGCAGGCTCCGAGTACGGGCGGGTGCGCGCGATGTTCGACGAGAACGGCAAGGCGGTCACCGAGGCGCCGCCCTCGATGCCGGTGGTGGTACTCGGCCTCTCGAGCGCTCCCAACGCCGGGGATGACCTGCTGGTGGTGGAGAGCGAGCGCAAAGCTCGCGAGGTGGCCCTCTACCGGCAGGGCAAGTTCCGCGACGTCAAGCTCGCGCGCCAGGCACCGCGCGGCGAGGACGCGTTCTCGCAGATCGGCGAGGACAAGGCGGGGCTGGTGTCGGTGCTCATCAAGGCCGACGTGCAGGGCAGCGCCGAGGCGCTGAGCGAGGCGCTCACCAAGCTCTCCACCGAGGAGGTTCAGGTGAAGATCGTCGCCAGCGGCCTGGGCGGCATCACCGTCTCCGACGTGCAGCTCGCCGCGGCCTCCAAAGCGCTCGTCATCGGCTTCAACGTGCGCGCCGATGCCGGTGCGCGCGAGGCGGTCAAGGAGACCGGAGTCGAGGTGCGTTACTACAGCATCATCTACGAGGCCATCGACGACGTGAAGCAGATGATGACCGGGATGCTGCGGCCCGAGGTCAAGGAGCAGATCGTGGGCGTGGCGCAGGTGCGCGACGTGTTCCGCTCGAGCAAGTTCGGCGTGGTGGCGGGCTGCCTCGTGACCGAGGGCTACGTGCGGCGCAACCATCCGATCCGCGTGCTGCGCGATAACGTAGTTATCTTCGAGGGCGCGCTCGAGTCGCTGCGCCGCTTCAAGGACGACGTGAACGAGGTGCGCGCCGGCACCGAGTGCGGTATCGGCGTCAAGAACTACCAGGACGTGCGCGCCGGCGATCAGATCGAGTGCTTCGCGCGCATCGAGGTCGCGAGAACCCTGCAGTAATGACGCAGGCCCGCACCCAACGGCTGGAGTCCGAGATCCAGCGGGCGCTCGCGACGCTGATCGCACGCGAGCTGAAGGATCCGCGCGTCGGCAACGTGACCATCACGGCGGTGAGCATCGCGGCCGACTCGGGCCTGGCGCGCGTGTTCTTCACGCCCTTTGCCTCGCAGCACACCCCGCACGAGGTGCGCAGCGGACTCACTCACGCCGCGGGCTTCCTGCGCGGCGAGCTCGGGCGGCGGCTGGCGCTGCGCCATGCGCCGCGGCTCGAGTTCGTGTTCGACGAGAGCGTCGAGGACGCGGCGCGCCTCACGAGCCTCATCAACCGCGCGGTCGCCGGCGCGCGAGCCGGCGCCGACGCCACGACGTCGCAACCCGCCCGCGACGCGGACCCCGGGCCACCTGAGACCGGCGCCGGCCCCCCGGGGCGCTCCAACCCCTGACCCGCATGCCCAGCGGCATCCTGCTGCTCGACAAGCCGCGGGGCCTCACGTCGAATGCAGCACTGCAGCGCGTTCGGGCGCTCCTCTCGCGTCCGAAGGCGGGCCACGTCGGAAGCCTCGACCCGCTCGCCACCGGCATGCTGCCGCTTTGCCTCGGCGAGGCCACCAAGATCGCCGGCGAGATCCTCGCCGCCCGTAAGCGCTATCGCTTCACGCTGAGCCTCGGCGAGCGCACCGCGACCGGCGACGCGGAAGGCGCGGTCACCGCGAGCGCGCCCGTGCCGCCGCTCGAGCGCGGCGCGGTCGAGGCGGTGCTGGCGCAGTTCCGCGGCCGCCAGAAGCAGACTCCACCGATGTACTCGGCGCTGAAGCGCGCCGGACAGCCTCTCTACCGGCTCGCACGCTCAGGGGTGACCGTCGAGCGCGCCGCGCGCGAGGTGGAGCTGTTCGAGCTCGAGCTGCTCAGGCTCGAGACCGCGGGCCTCGAGCTCGAGATGCTGTGCTCGAAGGGCACCTACGTTCGCGCGCTGGCCGAGGACCTGGCGCAGGCACTGGGCACCTGCGGCCACGTGAGCGCGCTGAGAAGACTCTACGTCGAGCCTTTCGCAGCCGAACCGATGCAAACGCTCGAGTCGCTGGCAGAGATGCGGGCCCGGGGAGCCTGGCCCGCGCTGCTGCCGCCCGACTGGCCGCTCGCGCATCTCGCCGCGGTGCGCCTCGAAGCGGACGAGGCGCGCCGGCTCCTCCAGGGGCAGAGCGTGCCGGCGCAGGTTCCCGAAGCGCCCGCGCGGGTGCGCCTGTACGACGACAGCGGCGTGTTCCTCGGTCTCGGAGAGGCGGACGGGCGCGCGGTGCGACCGCGCCGGCTTCTCAACCCCGGGATTTGAGCCTCAGCGGCCGTGCACGGTCACCGAGGGATCGAGCATCCGCAGCGCCGGTCCCAGCTCGCGCTGGCCGGTGCGCTGCAGGTCGTTCTGGGTGTACGTCTGGCCGAATCCAACGCACTCGTCGGCCTTCACCGGAATGCGGGTCGCCGTGTCGGAAACGCAGGCCCGCCGAGGGGCCGCAGCGAGCGAAGCGGCTCTCGCCACATCGCGCGCCGGGGTCGGGGCGACCGTGGCGCATGCCATGAGCGTGAGGAGCAGGAAAGCGCCGGTGAGGAGGGTCTTGAGCATCGAAAGTTACCTCATCCCGATGCTAGAGCCGGCCCGAGCGCCGCGCAAGCGTTTCCGCCTCCGCGGTGGGCTGCGCGGGCGCGAGGAACTGCCGCTCGAGATCCGCGGGCGAAAGCGGACGCGCGAGGAGGAACCCCTGCGCCTCCTGACAGCCTCGCGAGCGCAGCCACTCGAGCTGCCCGGGACGCTCGATCCCCTCGGCCGTCACGGTGACCCCGAGGCTCTCGGCCAGCGACAGGATGGCGTTGGCGATGGCGGCGTTGCCTGGGGCAGTGTCCACGTCGTGCACGAACGCCTTGTCGATCTTGATGCGGTCGGGCGGAAAGCGGGTGATATAGGCGAGCGAGGAATAGCCGGTGCCGAAGTCATCGAGCGCGACCCGGCAGCCGAGCTCGCGCAGCCGCTTGAGCGCGGTGCGCCCGGCGGCGGAGTCCTTGATCAGCACCGATTCGGTGATCTCCACCTCGATCAGAGACGCAGGAATCATGGCCGCCGCCGTCTCCTCGGCGATGACGCGCGCCGGGTCGCCATGCAGCAGGTCCTTGCCCGAGACGTTGATGGCCACCGGCACGGTGAAGCCGCGGTCTAGCCACGCGCGCAGCTGCCTGCACACCGCGCGCACCACCCAGCTGCCGATGTCGAGGATCAGGCCGCTGTCCTCGGCGATCTCGATGAAGCGCGTCGGCGGGATATCGCCGTACTCCGAGTCGCACCAGCGCAGCAGCGCCTCGACCCCCACCAGTTGATTGTCCCGCAGACGAAATTTGGGCTGATACACCAGGCGCAGGCGATCCTCGGCCACAGCGCGGCGCAGCCGCGCCTCGAGGTCGAGCCAGTTGCTCAACCGGCTGCTCATCGCAGGCGTGTAGACGGCAACCGACTCGGCGGCGCCGCTCTTGGCCTGGTACATGGCGGTGTCGGCGTGCTTGAGCACGGTGACGACGTCGCCGCCGTCGTCCGGATAGACGGCGAGCCCGACGCTGGGCGCCGGGTAGAACTCCAGCCCCTCGTAGAGAATCGGCTCCTTGAACGCCGCCGCGCAGGCTTCCGCGATCGAGATGGCGCGCGCGCGCGCCGCGGGATGCCGCAGCAGGATCACGAACTCGTCGCCGCCGAAGCGCGAGAGCGACAGGTGCTGGTTCTCGGCCTTGAAGCCCTCGAGCGCGCCGCTGAGCTTCCCGGCGACGTTACGCAGGACCGCATCTCCCACCGAGTGGCCGAAGGTGTCGTTCACCCGCTTGAAGCTGTTGAGGTCGAGGTACACGATCGCCACGGCTTCCTGAAGGTGCGCCGCCTCGGGCACGAGCCGCTCGGCGGTCTCGATGCAGCACTGGCGGTTCGGCAGCCCGGTGAGCGGGTCGAAGTACGCGAGACGCTCGATACGCTCGGCGGCGGCGGCATTGCGCAGGATGTAATCGAGGCGTCGCGGCAGCAGCGCCCAGTTGACCGGCTTGCTGATGAAGTCCGTGGCTCCGGCGTCAAAGGCGCGGCCGATGGCCTCGGCGTCCTCGTGCCCGGTCACCATCACGATCGGCACGGTGGCGAAGCGCGGCTCCGAGCGCAGACGGCGGCACACCGAGTAGCCGTCGAGGCCCGGCATGTCGACGTCGAGGAGCACGATCGCGACATCCTGCGAGCGGGCGGCCTCGAGTGCGGCCCCGCCGTTGTCGAAGGCCAGCGGCGTGAGTCCGCTGGCGCTGACCGCCTCGGCGAGCAGCAGGCGGCCGAGATCCTCGTCGTCGGCGATGATCGCGACGCCTGTCGTTGCGACCGTGCCGCTCATGCGCTCGCTCGCAGGCGCATCGCCGAGAGCTCGGCGATGAGCTCGGGATGGGCCGCGGCGAGCCGCTGACTGAGCTCGCGCGCGGCGGAGGTATCGCCCGCCTTGCACAGCCGCTCGAGCTGGCGGACATTGCGCGCGAAGGCGCCGGCGCCGACGTTGGCGGCGCTCGAGGCGAGCTTGTGGCAGACGGCGGCGGCCGCGGCGAGGTCGGAGGATTCGAGCGCGCGGGCAAGCTGCGCCAGGGATTCCGCGCAGCTCGCCTCGAAGAGCTCGACGAGCTTCGAATAGAGGTCCCCGCGTCCGTCGCCGCGCAGGCGGCGGAGCCCCGCGATCGCGGACGGATCGACGCTCGCGAGCGGCTCGGCGCGCGGGGCGCTGCCCGTCGGGGCGCTGCCCGACGGCGAGGCGCTGCGCGCGCTGAAGCGGCGCACCGCACGCGCGCACTCCTCGAGGGTGTAGGGCTTGCTCAGCATCTCGTCCATGCCCGCAGCGAGGCACGCCTGGCGGAAGTTGGCAGCATCGTGCGCGGTGAGGGCGACGATCGGGACGCGTCCCGCCGCGCCGCCCCTTTGGCGGATGAGAGCCGTGGTCGCGAAGCCGTCCATGACGGGCATGCTCAGGTCCATGAGGATGAGGTCGAAGCGCTCGGCGGCATTGCGGGCCACGGCCTCGGCGCCGTCCTTGACCCAGACCGACGTGCACCCGAGGGCCGTGAGATACCCTTGCGCGACCGCCGCATTCACCGCCTCGTCCTCGACCAGCAGCACGTGTGCGCCGAGGGGCTCCGCGGCAGGCATGGCGGCGGTAGCGGGCGCGGCCCCAGCCGCGCCCGCCGACTCGGCGAGCACTGCGGCGAGGGCCTCGCGCAGCGCGCTGCGCTCGACGGGCTTGAGCACCACGGAGCGCGCCTCGAGGCCCGCGAGATCCGGGGAGTCGAGCTCGGCCGTGCTGGCGACGACGATCAGCGGCGCGTGGAAGGCGCTGCCCGCGCCGAGGCGGCCCTCGAGGTAATCGCGCTGACTGCTCGCATCCACGAGCACCAGGTCTTCGGGCCCGTCGGCGGGCGAGTCGGCCTCGCCCTGCACGGTGAGACCGAGCGCGCGCACGTGGCGCGCGAGGGATTCGGCGAGCGCGGGGCGGCGGCTGAGAATCCGAACGTGGCGCATCGGCAGGGGCGGCTGCGAGGCCGCCGGTGCCGGTCCCGCCGGGAGCTCGAGCCGCAGATGGAACGTCGAGCCGACCTGCGGCCGGCTCTCGACGCTGAGGCTGCCGCCCATGAGCTGCGTGAGCTCGCGGCAGATGGCAAGCCCGAGCCCGCTGCCGCCGAAGCGGCGGCTGGTCGACTCGTCGGCCTGGGTGAACGGCTCGAAGATCCTGCCGATGGTGGCGGCATCGATCCCGATGCCGGTGTCGCTCACCGAGATCTCGACGCTCGCGCGGTCGGCGGTGGTGGCGGCACGCACTTCCGCCCGGACGAGCACTTCGCCCCGCGCGGTGAACTTGACGGCGTTGCCGATCAGATTCATCAGGATCTGCCGTACGCGCAGCGCATCCCCGCGCAGCGAGCAGTGCTCGGGCGGCGGCGGCGAGACGATGAGCTCGATGCCCTTCGCCTGGGCGGCGCCCGCGAAGAGGCTCGAGCATTCCTCGAGAACCTGGCCGAGATCGAAGGGCAGATCCTCGAGCGCGATCTTGCCGACGTTGATCTTCGACAGGTCCAGCAGGTCGTTGACGATCTGCAGCAGCACGCGCGCTGAGGAACGGATGGTCTCGGTGAGGCGCGACTGGGTCGAGGAGAGCGGCGTGCGGGCGAGGAGCTCCGTCATGCCGACCACGCCGTTCATGGGCGTGCGCAGCTCATGGCTCATGCGATCGAGGAAGTCGCTCTTCGCCCGCACGGCTTGCGCGAGCTGGCGGTTGCTCTCGGTGAGCTCGCGGGTGCGCAGCTTGACCTCGGATTCAAGGCGCTGGCGGGTGTCGAGGACCTGCTGGAACTTCAGCCGCTGCAGCCGCACGCGGTAGGCGATCACGCCGAGCACGGCGAGCGCGTAGCCGATGCAGGCCCACCACGATTTCCACGGAGGCGGGTCACGGTGGATGGTGAGCTTGAGCGGCGTGCCGCTCCAGACTGAGTCGGAATTTGCGGCCCGCACCTCGAGCAGATGATCGCCCGACTCGATATTGGTGAGCGTGATGCGGCGTTGCGTGCCGAGATCGAGCCACCGGTCGGTCAGGCCCGTCATGCGGTAGGCGAGGCGATTGCGCTTCGGGGAGGCGAAGTCGAGCGCGCCGAAGTCGAGCGACAGGATGTTCGCGCGGTAGCCGAGGTCGATGCGCTCGAGGAGCCAATAAGGCTTCGGTCCCGGCGCTGGCGCGCCGAGCACCTCGACGCGCGTGAGCGCCACGTGCGGCGGCAGGCGGTTCTCGGTGAGCCGCGCGGGGTCGAAGATGTTGAATCCGCCGGGCCCGCCGAAGGCGAGGCGCCCGTCGCGCAGCCGATGGTAGGCGCCGGAGTTGAATTCCTCGCCCTGCAGGCCGTGCTCGCGATGGTAGGTCTTGATGCCGTCGCTCTCGGGGTCGTAGCGCGTGAGCCCCGCATCCCCGCTGAGCCAGATCCGGCCGGCGGCGTCCGCCACCACCCCGTACACGGTGTCGCTCGAGAGGCCCTCCTCGCGGGAGAGCACCTTGAAGCGGATGGCATCGGGCGCCGCGACGGATCCCTGCACCAGCGCGAGTCCGCCGCCGTCGGTCGCGACCCAGACGCGGTCGTTCGCATCGACGGCGAGCGCATAGACGGTGTTCGCCGGCAGGCTCGCGGGATCGCGCGGGTCGTGCCGGAACACCTTGACGACGGTGCCGTCGGCGCGTGCGAGGTCGAGCCCGCCGCCTTCGGTGCCGAGCCAGAGGTCCCCGTGTGCATCCTCGGCGATCGCGGTGACGTGGGGCGAGCTCACCGCGCCCGGCGCCGCGGAGCCGTAGGGGAGCTGGCGCACGCGTCCGCTCGCGGGGTCGACGAGGTTCGCGCCGCCGCCGTGCGTGCCGACCCAGATCGCGCCGTCGCGCGCCTCGAAGAGGCTCATGATGCCTGCGGCGCTCAGCGAATGTTCGTCGCCCGGCTTCACACCGAAGGACTGCAGGCGTCCGTCGCGCGAGAGCCTGCGCAAGCCGCTCGCAAAGGTCCCGATCCAGAGCGTGCCGTGCCGATCCTGATGGAGCGACATCACGCGCTGATCGCCGATGGCGTTGCGGCGGCCGGTGATCGCGTCGATGTCGGTGGTCTGGCCGCTGTCGTCGTCATAGAGAGTGAGCCCGCCTCCGAGGGTGCCGATCCACACCCGGTTGTCGGGCCCATCGGCGAACGCGGTCACCAGCTTGTCCCCGAGCCAGCCCGGCCGGTGGCCGCCGAGCTCCCAGCTGCGCGGATTCCAGCGGCTGACGCCGCCCGCGCGCGTTCCAATCCACACCAGGCCGGTGGCATCCTGGTACAGCGACATGACGAACGAGTCGCGCAGCGAATCCGCATCGCTCGGGTCATGACGGTAGTGGCTGAACTGGCCGGTGGCGCGGTTCAGCATGTCGAGACCGGCCGCGGTCCCGACCCACAGATGCCCCGCCTGATCCTCGAGGATGGCGCGGACGTCGTCGCTGGCGAGGGAGGCAGGGTTCGCCGTTTCGTGATGCAACGTTTGCAGCAGCTCGCCGGCGTGATCCAGGCGGCGCAGCCCCGCATCGGATGTGCCGACCCAGAGCGTCCCGGAGGAATCCTGCAGGACGCGCGAGACGTGACTCGCGCCGAGCGAGCGCAGGTGCTGGAAGCCATGATGCTCGGGCTGCCAGCGCTCGAGTCCCGCCTCGGTGCCGACCCAGAGCGTCCCGGTGCGATCGAGCAGCAGGGCGTTGATCCGGTCATCGACGAGGGAGCTGGGGTCGCCGGGATCGTGGCGCAGGTGCTGGATGCGGCCCGATGCGGGCTCGAGAACGTCGACACCCGCGTCGAAGGTTCCGACCCACACGCGATCGTCGGCATCCACGAGCAGCGTGTGGACGGCGTTGCTGGCGAGAGAGCCGCTGTCTTTGGGATCGTGGCGGTAGACGATGAAGTTGTCGGTGGCGCGCTGCCAACGCGCGAGGCCCCCGCCCTTGATGGCGATCCACAGATCGTGGTGACGATCCTCGACGATGGCCTCGATGTAGTTGCCCGGCAGCCCGCCGTGGGCGGTGCGCGAGTAGGCGTAGCGGAACAGCTCGTGGCCGTCGTAGCGCACCAGGCCGTCCTCGGTCGCGAGCCACACGAACCCCTGCGAATCCTGCAGCGTCGCGAACACCGTACCCTGCGGCAGGCCGTCGGAAGTGGTCAGGTGCTCGAGAATGAGCGGCGCATCGGAGGCGCGCGCGCTCAAGGCCGCCGCGAGCAGGCACGCCGCCGTGGCGAGTCGCGCGGCCGGCCGGATGGGTACCCAGGTCACGATCGATGCCGGCGAGGTAGCGCTGGTGCCGGAGGTTGAGCTCCGACGGCCGCGCGCGCGGGCGCTGTTATGTCAGGTGCGGCATCGCGGAACAGGTCGCCGCTGCCGTAGCGGCAGCCGAGCGCCAGGAGCGCTTCGCGCTGCCCGGGATCGTCGACGCCGCTGGCGATCGGAGTCAGCCCGAACGCCTGGGCGATCGCGATGCCGGCCTGGCACACCTTGCGTGACTGGGTCTCGCGGCGCAGCCCCGTGACCCAGGCGCGATCGAGCTGCAGGCCCCAGAGCGGCGCGCGTGCCAGCAGCTCGAGTGAGCCCATGCCGCGGGCGACCTCATCGACGACCACTCGGGCGCCGAGCTGCGCGAGGTCGTGAAGATCGAGCGGGTCGCGGGCGACGAGCGCGCGCTCGGCGATGCGCAGCTCGAGCCGCTCGGGCGGCAGCGCCCCTTCCGCCAGGAAGCGGCCGATGTCGGCCGCAAAATCCTCATGCAGCACGTGATGGCGCAGCGCTCCGAAGGACACCCGCACGTCCGGGTCGGCAGCGGCGGCGAGCGATGCGAAATCCTCCTTGAGGCAACCGAGGACGGCCCGGGACAGCTGCGCCGCAAGGCCCGTCGTCTCGGCGACCCGCAGAAACTCGGCCGGCCGGATCTCACCGCGCAGCGGGTGCAGCCAGCGCAGATACCCGACCCAGGCGGTGAGGCGCCCGGTCTCGAGATCGTGCCGGCCGACGTAGCGCAGGCGGATGTCGCGATTGGCGATCGCCTCGCGCATCTCGCGGGCGATGTCGAGGCGCGCCAGCGACTCGAGCCGCATCGTATCCGTGAAGAAACACACTTCGGATGAGCCGCGGCGGCGCGCTTCGGTCGCCGCCGCGCGCGCATGATCGAGGAGGAGCTTGGGCGTGGAGGCGTCCTGGCCGAGGATGGCGACGCCGGCGTACGGCGTCAGATGGAACTCCGCGCCGCCGATCGCAATCGGCTCGCGCAGGCTCGCGGACAACCCCGCCACGCACGCGCCGATCGCTTCGCGATCCGCACTCTCGAGCACCAGCGCGAGCAGGCTCTCGCTCAGCTGCCCGAGGTACCACCAGGGCTTGCCGTCCCGCTCGTCCGATTTGGCCGGCAGACGCAGGATCGCCGTGCTCATGATCTGCTCGGAGACCTTGGTGGCGATGATCTGCGCGATGTCGCTGATGCCATCGAGCTGGATGACGGCGACCGCGAGCGGCCGCTCGCGCAGCGCCGCCATGGCCATCGACTCCTTGCAACGTCTGAGGAAGCCGCGGCGGTCGAGCTGCGGACGGGGCCGCTCGTCGCTCCCCTCGAGCGAGTCGTCCCGCGAGCTTGCCGAGGCCTGCCGGATGATGCACAGCGCGCGCTCCGGACCGCGGGCGCTGGCGCGTGCCTCATAGGCGATGCCGTCGTGCTCCAATCGCGCTTCCGCCGTGGTGCGCAGCGCCAGCGACCGGCGCATGAGCAGCTTCAGGAACTCCGCGACGGGCGCCGGCCAGAGATTCTCGATCCGCTTGCCGGCCGCATCCAAGCGGCAGCGAAGGCCCGGCACGCCGTGTCCGCCGCCGCATTCCAGCACCAGGCCGTCCCGTCGGATCAGGACGACGAGATCGGGCAGTCCTTCGATCAATGCATCAGCGCTCATGCGGGCAGACGTTTCAGGATCGCGACAGAACTGCGTGCGATCCTACGGACGCGCCGGCCGGGGAGTCGTAGATGCACGTCGCGCCAGCGCAGTGCCCTCTGAGACAGGATTCGTAAGTCGCTGATTTGTCGGCCGCATTATGTCGTGAGCGGCGCCTGATGGAAACCGCGGACAGACGGCGCGGCGCACTTTCGGAATCGCACGCCGCCCCGCGATTCTCGCGCCGCATGGCGGGTGAGTCGTCCCGTGCGGCTCGCCGATGAGCGCACACCGTTCCGCCGCTCATCGGACGGCCGCGTAAGGGAACGCATCGCGTGCGGCTTGTAGCGGCACGCTACGGGCGGGTAGAATCCCGCGCTTGCTAAAAGGGCTCTTGAGACAATTAGTTAGGACAATCGCGCAATGGCCTTAACCAGCGAGAAAAAGGGCGGAATCCTCGCGCAGTTCCGCCGCGGACCGGCCGACACCGGCTCACCGGAAGTTCAGGTGGCACTGCTCTCCGAGCGCATCAACGGACTCGGCGAGCACTTCACCGCGCACAAGCGTGACCACGCCTCGCGCCGCGGGCTCGTGAAGCTCGTGAACCAGCGGCGCAAGCTCCTCGATTACCTCAGAGCCACGCAACCCCAGAAGTACCAGGAGCTCGTCGAGCGACTCGGGCTTCGCCGCTGAAAACTCAAGGGCCGCCGGCAACGCGCGGCCTTTGTGTTTTCGCCCTTGAGATTTCCGAAGATCCAACTTTTCGAGGATTGAGCCTTGAGCGTCGTCAGCAAATCATTCTCATACGGTCAGCATTCAGTCACCATCGACGCGGGTGAGATCGCCCGCCAGGCGGAAGGCGCGGTGCGCGTCGCCATGGGCGATACCGTCGTGCTGGTCACCGCCTGCATACAGCAGACCCCGACCGCGGGGCGCGATTTCTTTCCCCTGACCGTCAACTACGTCGAGAAGACCTACGCCGCCGGGCGCATCCCGGGCGGCTTCTTCAAGCGCGAGGGCCGACCGACCGAGAAGGAGACGCTGACCTCGCGCCTCATCGACCGCCCCATCCGCCCACTGTTTCCGGACGGGTTCTACAACGACGTGCAGGTGGTGGCGACGGTGCTGTCGATGGACCCGGACATCGATGCCGACATTCCGGCGCTCCTCGGCGCATCCGCCGCGCTCGCCCTGTCGGGCATTCCGTTCAACGGCCCGATCGGAGCCGCACGGGTCGGCTGGCAGGACGGCCGTTATGTCCTCAACCCGACCGCGAAGGAGCTCGCGCAATCGCAGTTGCATCTGGTGGTCGCCGGCACCGAGCACGCGGTGCTGATGGTCGAGTCGGAGGCGAAGGGGCTGTCCGAGGAAGTGATGCTCGGAGCCGTCGTGTTCGGACACGAGCAGATGCAGACCGCCATCCGCGTGATCAAGGAGCTCGCCGCGGAAGCGGGCAAGCCGCGCTGGAGCTGGCAGCCGCCGGCGGAAAACGCCGAGCTCATGAGCGCGCTCAGCCTCCATGCGCAGGCGGCGCTCGCCCAGGCTTACACCATCACCGAGAAGCAGCAGCGGCACGCGCGGCTCACCGAGATCAAGACCCAGACCCTCGCGACGCTCGCCGGAGGGGACCAACCCAAGTGGACCCAGGAGGCCGTCGAGAGCGCGCTCTTCAGGCTCGAGAGCCGCATCGTGCGCCAGCGGATCCTCAACGGCGAGCCGCGCATCGACGGGCGCGACACGCGCACCGTGCGCCCGATCACGGTCAAGGTCGGCGTGATGCCGCGCACGCACGGGTCGGCGCTCTTCACCCGCGGGGAAACCCAGGCTCTGGTGCTGACCACGCTCGGCACCACCCGCGATGCGCAGATCATCGACGCCCTCGAGGGCGAGCGGCGCGAGCCGTTCATGCTGCACTACAACTTCCCGCCCTTCTCGGTGGGCGAGACCGGCATGATGGGAGCCCCGAAGCGGCGCGAGATCGGGCACGGCAATCTCGCGCGTCGCGGCGTCAGTGCGGTGATGCCGGACATGACTGCCTTTCCGTACGTGATCCGCGTCGTGTCGGAGATCCTCGAGTCGAACGGCTCGAGCTCGATGGCGAGCGTGTGCGGCACGTCGCTGTCGCTCATGGACGCGGGGGTTCCGATCAAGGCGCCGGTGGCGGGCGTTGCCATGGGGCTGGTGCTCGAGGGCAGCCGCTATCAGGTGCTCACCGACATCCTCGGCGACGAGGATCACCTCGGCGACATGGATTTCAAGGTCGCCGGCACCAGGGACGGCGTGACGGCGCTGCAGATGGACATCAAGGTCGAGGGCGTCACGCCCGAGATCATGCGCGTGGCGCTCGAGCAGGCGCGCGCTGGCCGCCTGCACATCCTCGATGAGATGAACAAGGTCATCCGCGAGCCGCGCGCCAAGATGTCCGAGTGGGCCCCGTCGATCATCACGCTCAAGATCGATCAGGAGAAGATCCGCGACGTCATCGGCAAGGGCGGCGCGGTCATCCGCCAGATCACCGAGGAGACCGGCACCACCATCGACATCGAGAGCGACGGCACGGTCAAGATCGCCTCGGTCTCGGGCGCCGCCGGGCGCGAGGCGCAGCGGCGCATCGAGCTCATAACCGCCGACGTCGAGGTGGGCCAGATCTACGAGGGCAAGGTCGCGCGGCTCATGGATTTCGGAGCCTTCGTGACCATCCTTCCCGGCCGCGACGGGCTGGTGCACATCTCGCAGATCTCGAACGAGCGCGTCGAGCGGGTGAGCGACAAGCTCAAGGAGGGCGATCTGATTCGCGTGAAGGTTCTCGAGGTGGATCGCCAGGGACGCATCCGTCTGTCGATGCGCGACCTCGACTCCTGACGGCCGCGGCGCCGCGCGCTTCCCTCTCAGCCCGGGGGCCCGCGTCCGCCGTTCTGGCTCGCAAACAGCTTCAGGCTCTGCTCCAGGTAGCTGCCGACGGTGCTGCGCATGGCGTCGCCATAGGAGCGGATCACCTGTGAGAGGAAATCGCGGCTCATGAGCGGCTCGCCGTCATGCTCCTGCTCCGCGATCACCTGCAGCAGGATCGGGCGGGTGATGTCGCCTTGGGTCTTCTTGTCGATGACCACGAAGTCGACCCGCTCGATCACCAGCCGGCGGATATCGGCGAGCGTGATGTACCGGCTCTCTACCGTGTCGTACAACCGCCTGTTGGGATACTTCTTAATTATTCGCGGTGCGCTCATCGCAGGTCCCTCACTATGGGTTATGCACCTTCCGTAGTGCTGGGCCGTTTCGACATACCATATTACATCCGTCGGTAGCGGCGCCGCGAACCCAACTCGCCGAGCGCGCTTCCGGAGACTCCGCTTCAGTCGGCGCCGGGGGTGGTGGCGCGGACTTCCCGCACGCCGTGGAACCGGTCCAGTTCCCAGTGGGCGCAGGCCCATTCGAGCACCCGGCTGGGTGACTCGAGCTTGAGCGTGTCCGGAGGGTCCTGGTTGAGGAGCCTGAGGGCCTCGTGCAGCTCCCGGCCTGAGGCGCGCGGATCGAGCGCCACGGAGCGCCGGGCCTTGGCGAGCTTCGCGCCGCCGGGCTCCGTGACCAGCGGCAGGTGGAGGTAGTGCGGGGTGGGCAGCCTCAATGCCCCCTGCAGCGCGATCTGCCAGGGCGTGCTGTCGAGCAGGTCGGCACCGCGGACGACGTCCGTCACCCCCTGCAGCGCATCGTCCACGACCACCGCCAGCTGATAGGCGAACGCCCCGTCGCGGCGGCGGATGATGACGTCCCCGCGCTCGCGCAGCTCGAAGCGGCACTCCCCCTGCCCGCGATCCTCGAAGCAGACGGTTCCGTCATCGACGCGAAAGCGCGTGGCAGTGGCTCCCCGGCTCTTCGGTCCGTTGCGGCACGTGCCCGGATAACCGCCGTCGGCATTGCGCTCGGCCCGCGTGCAACTGCACTCGAAGGTGAGGCCGAGCGCCTCGAGGGTGGCGAGGGCCTCACCGTAGTGATGCGTGCGGGCGCTCTGGTACTCGACCGCGCCGTCCCAGGTGAGCCCGAAGGCCTCGAGCATGCGCAGCATGCGCTCGGCGCAGCCGGGAATCACCCTGGATGCGTCCAGGTCCTCCATCCGCAGCAGCCAGCGGCCGCCGCGACTGCGGGCATCGGCGAAGCTGCCCACCGCGGCGACGAGCGAGCCGAGATGGAGCGATCCGGTCGGGGAGGGCGCGAAGCGCCCGACGTAGTCCGCCCGCGCGGCCCGGGGTGCTCTAGCGATAGCGGTCGTCGCGGTCGCCGTACTGGCGCTCGCGCCGTTCGCGGCGTTCCTGGGCTTCGATGCTGAGCGTGGCCACCGGGCGCGCCTCGAGGCGCTTGATCCCGATCTCTTCGCCGGTCTCGAGGCAGTAGCCGTAGGAGCCATCCTCGATGCGCTTCAGGGCGTCGTCGATCTTGCGGATGAGCTTCCGTTCGCGGTCACGCGTGCGCAGCTCGAGGCTGAATTCCTCCTCCTGCGTTGCGCGGTCGTTGGGATCCGGGAAGTTCGCCGCCTCGTCCTTCATGTGCGTGACGGTGCGATCCACCTCGACCATGAGGTCGCGCTTCCAGCTGTTGAGAATGTTGCGGAAGTGGTCGAGCTGCTCCTTGCTCATGTACTGCTCGCCCCGCTTGGCGATGTACGGCTGGACGTTGCGGGGACCGGCGAGCAGGCTTCCCGGCTCGACCAGCTCGGCGTCCTCGCCGTCGGCCGTCGCAGCGGGCGCGGGCCCGACGCGGTTGCCGCCGAGCATCGAGGTCGCGGCGCGGGGCGGGCTCGCGGGAGCCCCGGGGCGCAGCGGCTTTCTCGTTTCGGCAGCCGGCTCGCTGGCGGCGGCGGGTGCGGCCGCGCCGGGCTTCTTCGGCGGGGGCGCGGTCTTGTGCGGCGGCGCGGCCTTGTGCGGCGGCGCCGCCACCGCTCTCACACGCAGCGGTTCGGGCTTGTGCGCGGTCGCCTTTCTGACCGCTGGCCGGCTGGCCGCCTTCTTGCCCTTCGCGGACCTAGGCGCTGGTCTCTTGGCCGGCATCTAATGGCTCCTCAAATCGGCATCAGCCTCGTGAAGAACGCGCGATTATACCGGCGGTCCCCGGGCTGTACAGGTAGTGAAACCCGAGCTCTTTCGGGGTGGTGGTTTACCTGATGTGCGCCCTCCGCGGGTGCCGCGCTTCCGCGCGGGTGCGCTGCGCTGCGCCGCCGCGGGCGCATCCGCGGACGCTGAGGACCCGTGCCCGGGATGTTGGCCGGCGGTGCTCGCCGCGGGAAGCGAGGTGAGCACCACCCCAAAAGCGCGGCCGCGGGACTTTACGGCAGGACCGCCTTTGGCTGCGGTTCCCAGGCGTTCTGTCGTCTCTCCGCGACAACGGTCGTGCAGATTCCGCCGCGCACGTTGAAGCGCGCAGTGAGGCGCAGGAACCGCGCGCGGAGCGTCGCGTCGAGGTGATCGACAATTTCGTTCGTGACCGCCTCGTGATACGCGCCACGGTCGCGGAACGACCAGATATAGAGCTTCAGCGATTTCAGCTCCACGCACAGCCGGTCGGGCACGTACTCCAGATCCAGCGTCGCGAAGTCCGGCTGCCCTGTGCGCGGACACAGACACGTGAACTCGGGAATCTGCATGCGAATGGTGTAGTCGCGATCAGGCGCGGGGTTCGCGAAGGTCTCGAGAGCCCTGGTGGGCGTCGTGGGCATATTCCTCTACACTACACCATCCTCGGGGCCGCCCAGGAGGCGGAAGATAGGCGCGATGCGGCTGACCAAGATCAAGCTCGCCGGCTTCAAGTCCTTCGTCGATCCCACCCAAATAACCTTCCCCAGCAATCTCACCGGTGTCGTCGGTCCCAACGGCTGCGGCAAGTCGAACGTCATCGACGCCGTGCGCTGGGTGATGGGCGAGCTCTCCGCCAAGCATCTGCGCGGCGACAACATGGCGGACGTGGTGTTCAATGGCTCCGCCGCGCGCAAGCCGGTCGGCATGGCCTCCGTGGAGCTGGTGTTCGACAACTCCGACGGCAAGATCGGCGGCGCCTACGCGAGCTACGGCGAGATCTCGCTGAAGCGCCAGGTGGCGCGCGACGACACCTCGGCGTACTTCATCAACGGCGTGCGCTGCCGGCGCAAGGACATCACCAACCTGTTTCTCGGCACGGGGCTCGGCTCGCGCAGCTACGCCATCATCGAGCAGGGCACGATCTCGCGCGTCATCGAGGCGAAGAGCGAGGACATGCGCGCCTTTGTCGAGGAAGCCGCCGGTGTCTCGCGCTACAAGGAGCGGCGCAAGGAGACCGAGGCGCGCATCGCCGAGACCCGCGAGAATCTCGAGCGGCTCCAGGACGTGCGGGACGAGGTGGAGAAGCAGATCCGGCACCTGCAGCGTCAGGCGGCGACCGCCCGGCGCTACCAGGCGCTCAAGGAGCAGGAGCGACGCCTCGCCGCGGAGCTCCTGGCGCTGCGCCTGCGGGACCTCGACAGCGGCGGCAAGGTGCACGACGCCGCGGTGCGCGGGCGCGAGCTCGCCATGCAGGAGGCGCTCGCCGCGCAGCGCGCCGCCGAGGCCGCGATCGAGAAGCAGCGTGCGGTGCAGACCGCTCACGGCGAGCGTCTGTCGGCGGTGCAGGGCCGCTACTACCAGGTCGGAGCCGACATCTCGCGGCTCGAGCAGTCGATCGAGCACACCCGCGAGCTGCGCGAGCGCCAGCGCGCGGATCTCGGGCAGGCGCAGGTGACACTCGGGGAGCTCGCGGCGCACATCGCCCGCGATGAGGGCGAGCTCGCCGCGGTGCGTGCGGAGATCGCGCGGCTCGCGCCCGAGCGCGAGGCCGCGCAGCAGGCCGAGCAGCGCACCGGCGCGGCGCTCGAGGCGAGCGAGCAGGCGCTCCAGGAGTGGCAGCAGCGCTGGGAAGAGCACACGCGGGCGGCGAGCGGGGCGCAGCAGACCACCGAGGTCGAGCGTACCCGCATCGAGCAACTCGAGAACCAGCTGCGGCAGCTTCGGGCGCAGGCCGAGCGGCTCGCCGGAGAGCGGCTCAGTCTCGGCGCGGAGGATGGCGGCCCGCAGCTCGGCCAGCTGGCGCTCGAGGAATCCGAGGCGCGTCGCGCGAGCGAGCGGTACGCGGCCGCGCTCGCCGAGGCGCAGGCGCGGGTGCAGGCGCTGCGCACCGCGCAGCTCGGCTGCGAGGAGCGTCTCGAGGGCGCGCGCGGCGCGCGCGAAGCGGCGCGCGGCGAGCTCACCTCGCTCGAGGCGCTGCAGGCGGCGGCGCTCTCGGATCATGCGGGGCAGGCCGCCGAGTGGCTGCGCGGTGCGGGCCTCGCCGCGCGGCCGCGGCTCGCGGCGGATCTCGAAGTCGAGCCGGGCTGGGAGCGCGCCGTCGAGACCGCGCTCGGCGACTACCTGGAGGCCGTGTGCGTCGAGCGGCTGGAGGAGCTCTCGGGCGCGCTCGCCGGTCTCGCCGCGGGGCGACTCACCCTGGTGGAGAGCGGCGAACGCGCCTGCGGTGCTGAGGCGAAGACGCTCGCCGCCCACGTCAAGGGTCCGCGGGCGGTCATCGCGCGGCTCGCCGCGGTGTCGACGGCCGAATCGCTCGGCAAGGCGCTCGCGGCGCGCGGCGCCCTGGTCGACGGACGCTCCTTCATCACGGCCGCGGGCGAGTGGGTCGGCCGCGACTGGCTGCGCGTCAGCCGCGGCGCCGACCCGCGGGCCGGGACTCTCGAGCGCGAGCACCGCCTGAGGAGCCTGCGCGGTGCGTCGGCGGAAGCCGACCAGCGGGTCGCGGAGGCCGAAGCAGAGCTCGCCGCGGCGCGCGAGCGGCAAGCGCAGGCCGAGACCGAGCGCGAGCGCACCCAGACGGCGCTGCAGGCCGCACAGCAGAGGCACGCCGAGCTCCTCGGCCGGCTCAAGGCGACCCAGGCGCGCGCCGAGGAAGTGAGCGAGCGCGGCGAGCGGCTGCAGCAGAGCGCCGCAGACATCGCGCGCGAGAGCGAGGCGGCCGAGGAGGCGCTGTCACGCGCCGCCGCCGAGCTCGCGCGCGCGCAGGCGCTGGCCGCCGAGCTCGCGACGCGCGAGCGCACGCTCGGCGAGGAGCGCGAGGAGCGGCGCGCGGCGCTTGGCTCGGCGCGTGCGCGCTCACAGGAGGCGCAGGCGAGGGCTCGCGACCTGCACGTCAGCTTCGAGTCGCGCCGTTCGACCGAGAGCTCGATGGCCGTGGGCCTGCGTCGCATGAGCGAGCAGCGCGAGCAGCTCGAGCGACGGCGCGCGGAGCTCGAGCAGGAGCTGGCCACGGGCGATGAGCCGATCGGCGCACTTCAGGCGCGCCTCGACGAGGCGCTGGCGCTGCGACTCACGGTGGAGGCGGAGCTGGCCGTGGCGCGCAGCGCCCTGGAGGAAGCCGACGCCGCCCTCAAGGCGCTCGATGAGCGGCGCCTGACGGCCGAGCAGCGGGTGAGCGCCGCGCGCGAGGAGCTCGATGCGGCGCGCCTCGCCGCCCAGGAGACTCACGTGCGGCGAGCGGCGCTCGCCGAGCAGTTCGCGGAGACCGGCTGCGACCTCGGCCAGGTGCTCGCCGGGCTCGAGCCGACCGCCGACGTGGCGGCCTGGGAGCAGTCGCTCGCCCAGGCGCGTGCCGAGGTCGAGAAGCTCGGACAGGTCAATCTCGCCGCCATCGACGAGCTCAAGGAGCAGACGCAGCGCCAGGAGTATCTCGACAGTCAGTACGCCGACCTCACGTCGGCGCTCGCGACGCTCGAGGAGGCGATGCGGCGCATCGACAAGGAGACCCGTGCGCGGTTCGAGGACACGTTCGAACGCATCAACACGGGGCTGCGCGACAAGTTCCCGCGCCTCTTCGGCGGAGGGCACGCCTACCTCGAGCTGGTCGGCGAGGACAAGCACACCGCCGGCGTCGCCGTCATGGCGCGCCCCCCGGGCAAGAAAAACAGCACCATCCACCTCTTGTCCGGCGGCGAGAAGGCGCTGACTGCGGTGGCGCTCGTGTTCGCGATCTTCGATCTCAACCCCGCTCCGTTCTGTCTGCTGGACGAGGTCGACGCGCCGCTCGACGAGCACAACGTCGGACGCTTCTGCGACATCGTGCGCGACATGTCCTCGCGCGTGCAGTTCGTGCTCATCACCCATAACAAGGCCACCATGGAGCTCGTCTCGCAGCTGATCGGCGTGACCATGAACGAGCCGGGCGTCTCGCGCCTGGTCACGGTCGACGTCGACGAGGCCGTGCGGCTGGCGGCGGTCTGACCATCCTTACGGAGCGGGGGCACTAATGTCCGAGCTGCGCTGGACGCTGCTGATACTCGGGGTGGCCTTCGTTGCCGGGCTCGGGTGGTGGGAGCGGCGTCGACCGCGCCAGGCGGGCGGCACCGGTGGCACCTCGCGCATCGCACCGCGCGAGCCGCCCGCGGAAGCTCCCCCGCCGCCGCGGCGCGAGCCGACTCTCACGCTGCCGACGATGCGCGCCCGCGATCCGCCCGTGAGCGACGCTCTGCCGGTCTTGGGAGCCGCGGGCGCAACGGCTGCCCTGCACGCGGCCGCCGCGCAGGACGAGCGCGAGCCGCCGGTCCCCGGCGACGGGGGCGCCGTGGGGGGCGTGCCGCCCGAGAGCCTGCCACGACTGCCGCCGGCGCCCGTACCAAGGGTCGAGTGGCCGCCGGATGAGCGGCGGCGCGTCGTGGCGCTGCGGCTGGTCGCGACCCAACCCGAGCGCTTCGCGGGCCGCTCGCTCCGCCAGGCGCTCGCGGCGGAAGGTTTCGTGCTCGGGCGCTTCGCGATCTTCCACAAGCCGGACGAGGAGCAGCGCGCGGTGCTGAGCGCTGCGAGTCTCTCGGCGCCCGGCACCTTCGATGAGGACACGATGGACTCGCAGCACTACGGCGGGCTGTCGCTCTTTGCGGTGCTGCCGGGGCCGAAGCCGCCGCCCGAGACCTTCGAGGAGCTCATCCTCACCGCCCGCAGCCTCAACGACCGCCTCCAGGGAGAGCTGCAGGACGAGCAGGGCAGTCCCCTCACCCCGGCGCGCATCGCGTTGCTGCGCGCGCGCCTCGGCGCCGGGGCGGGTGCATGACGGAGGAGGCGGCGGCGCGCGCGGCGGAGCTGCGCGCGCAGATTGCACAACACGACTACCGCTACTACGTGCTCGATGATCCGCTGATTCCCGATGCCGAGTACGACCGGTTGATGCTGGAACTGCGCGCGCTGGAATCGGCGCAACCCGAGCTCATCACGCCCGACTCGCCCACGCAGCGCGTGTCGGGAAGGCCGGGCGGCAGTTTCGGCGAGGTCGTGCACAAGGTTGCGATGCTCTCGCTCGACAACGCCTTTTCGGAGGAGGACGTGCAGGCCTTCGACCGCCGCGTCCACGAGCGTCTCGGCGTCACGGGCGACCTCGATTACGTCGCGGAGCCGAAGCTCGACGGGCTCGCGGTGACGGTGATCTACCGCGAGGGGCTGCTCGCACAGGCCGCGACGCGGGGCGACGGCCTCACCGGCGAGGACGTCACCCCCAACGTGCGCACCATTCGCGCCGTGCCGCAGCGCCTGCGCCCGCCGGCTCCGCCCTTGCTCGAGGCGCGCGGGGAGATCTTCATGCCGCTCGCCGGCTTCGAGCGCATGAACCGCGAGGCGCGCGAGCGCGGCGAGAAGGTGTTCGTGAATCCCCGCAACGCGGCCGCCGGGAGCCTGCGGCAGCTCGACGCGCGCATTACCGCCTCGAGGCCACTCACGGCTTTCTTCTACGGCCTCGGGGCGCTCGAGGGCGCCGCCCCCCCGGCACGCCAGAGCGAGCTGCTCGAGTGGTTGCGCAGGCTCGGCCTGCCGACATCCCGGGACGCGCGCACCGTGCGCGGAGTCGCGGGCTGCCTCGGCTACTATCGCGAGTTGGGCGAGCGGCGCAGCTCCCTCCCCTATCAGATCGACGGCGTCGTCTACAAGCTCGATGACCGCGCCGACCAGGAGCGGCTCGGATTCGTGTCGCGCGCGCCGCGCTGGGCGATCGCCCACAAGTTTGCTCCCGACGAGGCGCTCACCGCCGTCAGGGACATCGAGTTCCAGGTCGGCCGCACCGGAGCGCTCACGCCGGTGGCGCGGCTCGCGCCGGTGTTCGTCAGCGGCGTGACGGTGAGCAACGTCACGCTGCACAACATCGACGAGGTGCACCGCAAGGACGTGCGGGTCGGAGACACCGTGGTGGTGCGCCGCGCCGGGGATGTGATCCCCGAAGTGGTGAGCGTGGTGCCCGACCGGCGGCGAGAGGACGCCCGGCCGGTACAGCTGCCGGAGCGCTGTCCGGTGTGCGGCTCGCGGGTGTTGCGCGTCGAGGGCGAGGCGGTGGCGCGCTGCACCGGCGGCTTCACCTGCAGCGCTCAGCGCCAGGAGGCGCTGCGGCACTTCGCGAGCCGCCGCGCGCTCGACATCGAGGGTCTCGGCGAGAGGATGATCGAGCAGCTGGTCGAGCGTGACCAGGTGAAGTCGCCCGCCGACCTCTACGCGCTCACTCTGCCGCAGCTCGCGCAGCTCGAGCGGATGGGCGAGAAATCGGCCGCGAACCTGCTGGCGGCGATCGAGAAGAGCAAGCAAACGACCCTGCCGAGACTGCTGTACGGGCTCGGTATCCGCGACGTCGGCGAGGCGACCGCGCTCGCCCTCGCGCGGCACTTCGGCTCGCTCGAGCGGCTGATGAGTGCCGACGAGCGCACGATCCAGCAGGTGCCCGACGTCGGGCCCGTGGTCGCGGCGCACATCGCGGCCTTCTTCGCCTCCGAAGAACATCTTAGAGTTATCAAGCTGTTACGCGATAAAGGTGTGACGTGGCCTGATCTGGAGCCCGCGCCCCGCAGCACCGGCTCGCTCACCGGGCGCACCTTCGTCATCACCGGCACGCTCTCCAGCATGACCCGCGAGCAGGCCCAGGAGGCGCTCACCGCGCGCGGCGCCAAGGTAACCGCGAGCGTGTCGAAGAAGACCAGCTACATCGTCGCCGGGGGCGAGGCGGGTTCGAAGCTCGCACGGGCCGAGGAGCTCGGTGTGCCGGTGCTGAACGAGCAGCAGTTCCTGGAGCTGCTCGGCAGCGACGGCGGCTGAGCGGGTGAGCGGCGCGCTTAGTTCTTTCTCGGTGTTGGGCTCGGCGCGGGCGCCGCCGGCGTGCCAGCCGGCGCCGCCGAAGTCGCCGCGCCCGGCGCAGCGGCGCCTCCCGCGTTGCCCGCCGCCTGACCCGAGGGCGCCTTGTCGAGAAACCTCTGGATCTTGGCGCTGCGCATCAGCTCGTCGGCGTAGCCGTGGAACTTCTTGTTCTGCACGATCTGCTCGAGGCGCTGGCGCACCTGCTCGAAGGGCGGCGGCGTCAGCTCGCGCGTGTCGAGCAGCTGGATCACGTGCCAGCCGAACTGCGTCTGCACGGGCTTGTGAGTGTATTCACCGGGCTTGAGGGCCATCACCGCGCCCGAGAATTCCGGCACCATGCGATCGGGGGTGAACCAGCCGAGGTCGCCGCCGTTGCTCTTGGAGGGATCCATGGACTCGCGCCGGGCGAGCTCGTCGAACTTCTCACCCTTGCCGAGGCGCGTGACGATCTTCTCGGCGAAGGGCTCGGTGGCCACCAGGATGTGGCGCGCGTGGTATTCCTGCTTCGGTTGACTGCCCAGCTGCGTCTCGTATTCCGCGCGCAGCTCCTGCTCGCTCGCCTTGCGATCCTTCAGGTAGCGGTCCGACACCGCCTGCTGCAGCACGTTGAGGCGCGAGAGCTCGAGGAGCGCTGCGGTGTCGATGCTCTTGTCGAGACCTTCCTTGGCGGCCTCCTCGGCCACCAGGCGCGCACGGATCAGGTTGTCGAGCGCGAGACTGCGCTGCTCGGGGGTGAGGTCCGCGGAAGTCTTGCCGCTGATTCCCTTGATGTAGAACTCATAGAAGTCGCGGCTGATGGGGGTGCCGTCCACGGTCGCTACCGGCGGCGAGACATCGCCGGCGGTCGCCGCGGTCTTCGGCTGGCAGGCGCCGAGCGCGGCGAGCGCGGCCGCGAGGAGCAGGAGACGCAAGTGGTTCATGGAGACACCGGATTGGCTGTTGGAAACGACTTGGCGGTAACGACTCATCCTCGATCGGATGCTTCTTCGGGGCTGCGCGCGACGATGTTGAGTGCGTGCACGGCCTCGCCCAGCAACGGGGCGACCGCGGCGTAGACCATGCGGTGGCGCTCGAGGCGGCTGCGGCCGCGAAAGGCACCGGCCACCAGCGTCACCTTGAAATGGCCGCCGCCGCGTGCGCCCGCGTGGCCCGCGTGGCGCGCGCTGTCGTCGACGATCTCGAGCGTGCTCGGCGCGAGCGCGCGCTCGAGCGCGGTCCGCATCTGCACCACGACCGATTCGCTCATACGCGTGCCTCCGTTCAGCCGTGCTCGCCGGCGCCGGGGCGGGCGGCGATGCGCGCGCGTGCGAGCCACAGCAGCTGCAGGGTGATGCCGGCGAAGGTGAGCAGCGTCAGCCCGAACATCTTGAAGTTGACCCAGGCGCGCTCGCTGGCGTTGTAGGCCACCACCAGGTTCAGTGCGCCGAGCAGCGCGTACAGCACCCCCGACGACAGGTTCAGCCGCTGCCACTGAGCGGGGCTCGCCCGCAGCCGCTCGCCGAGCGCCGGCGCGAGCAGCCGCTCCGTGAGCGTGCGCTCGCCGATCCGCGCGCTCGCGAGGAAAGCGAGGCCGAGCGCCCAGAACAACACGGTGGGCTTCCACTGGATGAACAGGCGATTGTGCAGCAGCAGCGTCGCCGAGCCGAAGACGAGCACCAGCGCCGCCGACAACGCGTGGAGCGCGGGGATGCGCCGGTGGCGCAGCCAGTCGAGGGCGAGCACCAGCACCATGGCGGCCATGAGCACCGCGGTCGCCGCGTACAGGCCGCGCAGCCGGTAGGTCGCGAAGAATGCCACGAGCGGCGCGAGGGCGGTGAGAGCCTGCATGGGGAGCGGTGCGCGAGTGTTCCGAAGTCGAGGCTGTACGCGGCAAAACGGCCGCGTATATTGTCATGCGCGGCGTCCGAGTTCCATCGGCTAAGGAGTTCTGCGGCAGCGCGAAGCAATGGCCGAATACATCAAGCTGCACCCCGTCAATCCGCAGCCGCGCCTCATCCGCAGCGCCGTGGAGCTGCTGCGGTCCGGAGCGGTCATCGCCTACCCGACCGATTCCTGCTACGCGCTCGGCTGGCACATCGGCGACAAGGCCGCACTCGAGCGCGTGCGCCGCATCCGCCAGGCGGATCGCCATCACCACTTCACGCTGGTGTGCGCGAATCTCGCCGCGGTCGGCCGCTTCGCACGGCTCGAGACCTGGCAGTTCCGCATGCTGCATGCGTGTCTGCCCGGGCCGTACACGTTTCTGCTGCGCGCCACGCGCGAGACGCCGCGCCGCCTGCAGCACCCGCGCCGGCGCACCATCGGCGTGCGCATCCCCGATCATCCGGTGCCGCGGTTGTTGCTGAAGGAGCTCGGCGAGCCGCTGATGAGCTCGACGCTGCTGCTGGCCTCCGACCCACAACCCCTCACCGAGGGGCGCGAGATCATGGCGCGGCTCGGCCACGAGATCGATGCGGTTCTCGACGGCGGCGACTGCGGCATCGAGCCGACGACCGTGGTTGATCTCTCGGTGACGCCACCGCTGATCGTGCGCCAGGGCAAGGGCGATCTCGGCCCGATCACCGGGCGTGCGCTATAATTCGCCCTCGTGAGTCAACGCCTTTCCGTCGTGCGCCGTGCGGGGCAACCGCGCGCCGCCGCCATCCCCTGCGACGCACAGCCACCCGTTCCGGCAGCCGTAGCGCTGCTGCGGCCAGGCACGTGAGCCAGCCGGCGCCCGCGCGGCGCGTCCTCTCCGGCATGCGGCCCACCGGCCGGCTGCACCTCGGCAACTACCACGGCGCGCTGCGCAACTGGGTCGAGCTGCAGTACCAGTACGACTGCTTCTTCTTCGTCGCCGACTGGCACATGCTCACCACCGGCTACGACGAGACGGCGCCGCTTCAGGAGCACATCCGCGAGGTGCTCATCGACTGGCTGGCCGCGGGCCTCAACCCCGGAGTCGCGACGCTCTTCATCCAGTCGCACGTGCCCGAGCACGCGGAGCTGCATCTGTTGCTGTCGATGATCACTCCGCTCGGCTGGCTCGAGCGCGTGCCGAGCTACAAGGATCAGCAGGAACAGCTGAAAGAGAAGGATCTCGCCACCTACGGCTTCCTCGGCTACCCGCTGCTGCAGAGCGCGGACATCCTGGTGTATCGCGCCGCCTACGTGCCGGTGGGCGAGGATCAGGTGGCGCACGTCGAGCTGACGCGCGAGGCCGCGCGGCGCTTCAATCATCTCTACGGACGCGAGCCCGACTTCGAGGCGAAGGCGGAGCGCGCCGTGAAGAGCCTCGGGGGACGCAACGCGACCAACTACCGCCAGCTCCGCCGCGCCTTCCAGGAGGCCGGCGACACCGAGGCGCTGCAGCGCGCGCAGGCTCTGGTGCACAGCAATAACCGCATCACGGTGGCCGACCGCGAGCGGCTGCTCGGCTTCCTCGAGGGCACGGGCGTCACGATCCTGCCCGAGCCGCAGGTGCTCCTCACGGCAACTCCGAAGGTGCCGGGACTCGATGGGCGCAAGATGTCGAAGTCCTACGGCAACACCATCGGGCTGCGCGAGGAGCCCGAGCAGGTGGTACAAAAACTCCGTGCCATGAAGACCGACCCCGCGCGCGTGCGGCGCACCGATCCGGGCGACCCCGACAAGTGCCCGGTGTGGGACCTGCACCAGATCTATTCCGACGAGGCGACCCGCAAGTGGGCGAGCGAGGGTTGCCGCAGCGCCGGCATCGGCTGCCTCGACTGCAAGCAGCCGGTGATCGATAAGATAGTCGAGGAGATCAACGGCATGCGCCGGCGCGCCCAGGAGTACGAGGACAACCCGGAGCTGGTGCGCGGCATCGTCGCCGAGGGCGCCGACAAGGCGCGCGAGGCGGCGCGCGAGACGCTCGACGAAGTCCGCCGCGCCATGCACCTGCGTCCCGACTGACTTACGCGGTGACCCCCATGAAGGCGAAACCGACCCTTTCGATCGTGGTCTCCAACACACCCCAGCCGAGCGCGCCCGAGCCGCCGCCGCAGCAGGTCGAGATGCCGTTCGCGGTCGTCAACGGCGAGCCGATCTCGCAGCTGCCGCGCGACCTCTACATCCCGCCGCAGGCGCTCGAGGTGTTCCTCGAGGCCTTCGAGGGGCCGCTCGATCTGCTCCTGTACCTCATCCGGCGGCAGAACCTCGACATCCTCGACATCCCGCTCGCGGAGATCACGCGCCAGTACATCAAGTACATCGAGCTGATGCAGGAGCTGCAGCTGGAGCTCGCGGGGGAGTACCTGGTGATGGCCGCCACGCTGGCGGAGATCAAGTCGCGGATGCTTCTGCCGCGGCCGAAGGCCGAGGAGGGGGCCGAGGAGGACCCGCGCGCGGAGCTGGTGCGGCGGCTTCAGGAATACGAGCGCTTCAAGCGCGCCGCCGCCGAGATCGACAGCCTGCCGCGCCTGGAGCGCGACGTGTGGCCGACGCGCGTCGAGCTGAAGGACCGCCGCCCGCTCGAGGCGCTGCCGCAGATCGCGCTGCAGGAGATGCTGATCGCGTTCAAGGAAGTCGTGGCGCGCTCGGAGATGTTCGCCCACCATCACATCCAGCGCGAGCGGCTGTCGGTGGGCGAGCGCATGAGCGACATCCTCGCGCAGCTGGAGGGCGCCTCGGGGTTCGTGCCCTTCGTCCAGCTGTTCCGGCCGGAGGAAGGGCGCATGGGCGTCACGGTCACCTTCGCCGCGGTGCTCGAGCTCCTGCGCGAGGCGCTGATCGAGATCGTGCAGGCCGAGGCCTACGGCCCGCTGCACGTGCGCGCCGCGAGCCCCGCGCCCGGCTTGCGCGTGGTAGCTGGCCCCGCTGCGGCGCCCGAGGGCGCCGACCCCCGCGCACCGCGCGCCGAAGAGGATCCCCGATGAGCGATTCATACCTGAGGAACGTCATCGAAGCGGCGCTGCTCGCCGCGGGCGCCCCGCTCCCGGTCGCGGAGCTCACGCGGCTCTTCGATGAGAGCGCCCGCCCGAGCGTGCAGCAGGTGCGTGCCGTGGTCGCCGCGCTCGCGGAGGAGTACTCCGGGCGCGGCATCGAGCTCAAGGAGACCGCGGGCGGCTTTCGCATCCAGGTGCGGCGCGAGCTCGCCGGCGAGATCTCGCGGCTGTGGCCGGAGCGCGCGAGCCGCTACTCGCGGGCACTGCTCGAGACGCTGGCGCTCATCGCCTACCGCCAGCCGGTCACGCGCGCCGAGATCGAGGCGGTGCGCGGCGTGGCCGTCAACCCCAACATCATCCGCACGCTCATCGAGCGCAACTGGGTGCGCGTCGTCGGCCACCGCAACGTCCCCGGCCACCCGGAGCTGCTCGGAACCACGCGGGAATTCCTCGACTACTTCGGTCTGAAGAGTCTCGATGAGCTGCCGCCGCTCGCCGAGCTCAAGGCGATCTCCGACGTGAACCTCCAGCTCGGGCTCGCGGAGGAGGAGAATCCCGAGGACGATGAGCTGTCCGCCGAGGGCGGCGGCTCGCGCGAGCTGGTCGCCGGGCCGCGCGATCTGGAGGGCTGATGCGGCGCGCACCGCGGCCCGCGGGCGCCGCGCGTCGCCGAGCTCCCGGCCGCCCGCGTGGCCCGACTGCGGCGCGCGCGGCGGCGCGGCCGCTCACCGAGCGGCTGCAGAAGATGCTGGCGCGTGCCGGGCTCGCCTCGCGGCGCGAGGCGGAAGTCTGGATCCGCGCCGGCCGGCTCACCGTCAACGGCCGCACTGCGACGCTCGGGGCGCGCGTCGCTCCCCACGACCAGGTGCGTCTCGACGGTCGCCTGGTGCGCGCGCACGCCGCGCCCGCTCGGGCGCGGGCCTTCGTCTGTCACCGCTCGCCCGGCGAGCCGCTGCGGACGCCGGCCGACCCCGGGGACGGCGCCGCGGGAGAGACACTCCGGACGGCGCTGCTCGAGCGGCTGCCGCGGCGCTCGGGGCGGCGCTTCATCGCGGTGAGTCCGATGCCGCGTCCGGATGGGGGCCTCGAGCTCGTGACCTCGGACGGCGAGCTGGCGCTGCATCTGCAGCGCGCGGTTCACTCGCTCACGAGCGAATTCAGCGTGCGGGTGCGAGGGGAGCTCAGCGCGCCGCAGCTGGAGGGCATCCGCGGCGGAGCCCTCGACAGCGGGGCGCAGCTCGCGGTCGAGCGCTGCGAGGCCGGCGGCGGGGAGGCCGCCAATCGCTGGTACGCGCTCACGGTGCGCGGCGCGAGCGGCCGGCAGGTGCGGCAGCTCTTCGAGCGCCAGGGGGCGCTGGTGAGCCGCGTGCTGCGCACCCAGCTCGGCCCCGTCATGCTCGAGCGCACGCTCGCTCGTGGCCGCTTCCGCGAGCTCACTCAGGCGGAGCGCCGCGCGCTGCTCCCGGGGCCGGCGGCTCCGCCCGGCGTCTGAGCGTCGAAGGCCTGTCCCGTGACCCCGCGGCTCGCCGGCCCGAGGAGCGCAATGTAGGGTCCGGTGAGGGAGTCCGGCGGCGGCAGGCTCTCGAGGTCTTCGGCGGGATAGGCCTGGCGGCGCATGGCGGTGCGCGCGCGCCCGGGGTTGAGAGTGTTGACGCGCACGTGGCTCACGTTCTCCAGCTCCGCGGCCAGCACCTGCGCCAACCCCTCGACGGCGAACTTGGACACGGCGTAGGCGCCCCAGTAGGCGCGCCCGCGGCGCCCGACGCTGCTGGCGGTGAACACGAGCGACGCGTCGGCGGATTTCTTCAGCGCGGGCAGCAGCATCTGGGTGAGCACGAACGCCGCGGTGAGGTTGACGTGCAGCACGCGGCACCAGGTTGGCACGTCGTATTGCTCGATCGGCGTCAGGGTTCCGAGAAGCCCGGCGTTGTGCAGCAGTCCGTCGAGGCGCCCGTAGCGCTCGAGCACGGCATGAGCGAGGGCCTCGTAATCGCGCGCCACCGCCTTCTCGAGGTCGAGCAGCGCGATGCTCGCCTCCGGCTGCCCGGCCGCGGCGATCTCGGCGTGCACCGCCTCGAGCGCCGGCGCGTTGCGGCCGACGACGATGACGCTCGCCTGATGCCGGGCGCAGGCGAGGGCGACCGCGCGGCCGAGGCCCGAGCCTGCACCGGTGATCGCGATCACCCGGCCGGCGAGCTCGGCGGGACCTGCGGTGTGGTTGCGGGGATCAAACACTAAGGTTCAGCGCTCCTCTCGCTTGGGCTCAGCCTGATCGGGCGAAGCCGCGTCCGGCGTCCGCCCGCCGTGCGGCGCGCCACGCGCACCAGCCGTCGAGCGGCGCGTGATGCTCGCGCGAGAGGCTCGCGCGCGGCAAGCGGCGTTCCGCGCGCCGCGAGTGCGCGCACCTCACGGCGGCCCAGACGATGAGACCGCGCAGCGGCGGCTGCGCCAGGGGCGGAAGCGCAGCGACGCTCGCCCCGAGCGCCGCCCGCGCCTGGCGGTGCCGCGCGCGCACCAGCTCCGCAAGGGCCGCCGGCCACGGCGGCCGCGCGAGCTCCTCCGCCGTCGCCGGGGCGCACTCGAGCTCATCGAGCGACAGCCGCAGCCGTCCGAGCCGCGCATCGCTCGCGAGCGAGAGCAGCAGCTCGATCTCGCGCAGGCTCCGGCCGAGGGCGCGCGCGGGCTCCGCCGCCGCCGGCGCGGCGAGCTGCACCGCCGGCTCGATCATGGCGGCGCTCCAGCGCTCACAATAGCCCTCGAGCTCGCGGCGCGTTCCGAAAGTCGCCGCGGCCAGGTCCCACACGGCGGTGTCGACCAGTCCCGCGAGGCCTGCGGGAGGCGCGAGCCCCGAGGCCGCAAACAGCGCGCCGAGCTCGCGGGTGAGTGGGTGGCTCGGGCGTGCCTGCGTGGAGCGCTCGCACTCCTCTCGCCACCACGCGAGGCGCGCGTGGGCGACTTGGGTGTCGAGTCCGGGGCGGAGACTCTCGCCGATCTCGCGCTCGAGGGCGAAGAGCGTCGCGAGCGGCTCGCGCAACGCCCGAGGGGAGTAGAGCCAGGCGAGGGCGCGGGCGGCGGGCGCCTCAGGCCTGTCGGGCATTGCTCGCGCCCGGGCTGCCTCCGGGCTGGGCGACGCCCGGCGTGTCCTCTCCGGGCGCGGCGACGGACGCGCCGGCGGGCGGTGAGGCGATCGGTCGCTCCGCTGCGCTCGGGCCACCGGGGCTGCGCGTGAGCTGCACGATCGGCTCGAGCTCCGGGAGCGGCGCGTCCGCCGTGACGCCGAGCTCGCCGAAGCGACGCGCCTGCGGCAGCACGTGCCGCTCGAGCGAGCCGACGGCCGCGTTGTAGGCCTCGACCGCGGTGGCGAGACGTTGTCCCATCCGCCCGAGATGGCCGTTGAAGGTGGCGAGCCGCCGGTAGAGCTCCTGACCCAAGTCGCGGATCAGCGCGGCGTTGTGCGCGACCGCCGCCTGCCGCCAGCCGTAGGCGACCGCCTTGAGCAGCGCAATCAGCGTCGACGGCGTGGCGATGATCACATTCTGGCCGAGCGCGGTCTCGAGCAGCTCCGGACGCTCGCCGAGAGCTGCGGAGAGGAACTGATCGCCCGGCAGGAACAGCACCGCGAACTCGGGGCTGCGCTCGAACTGCGTCCAGTACTCCTTGGAGGCGAGCTCGCGCACCCGCGTCTCGACCTGCTGCGCGTGGCGCCTGAGCGCCTCGCGGCGCTCCTCCTCGCTCTGCGCGTCGAGGGCGGTGAGAAAGGCCTCGAGCGGCGTCTTGGCGTCGATCACGAGATCGCGCGCGTCGGGCATGTGCACGACGAGATCGGGACGGAGCGAGCCTCCCTCGCCCACCACCTGCAGCTGCTCGGTGAAGTCGCAGTGCTCGGTGAGGCCGGCGAGCTCGACCAGGCGGCGAAGCGTCAGCTCGCCCCAGCGGCCGCGCACCTCGGGACGGCGGAGCGCGGTGGCGAGGTTGCGCGTCTCGCGCTGCAGCTGCGCCTGGCCGCCGGCGAGCGTCTCGATCTGGGTGCGGAGAGTCGCAAAGGCCTCGCGGCGCTCGCACTCGAGGGATTGCACCTGCGCCTCGGTGCGCTCGAGCGCGGCGCGCAGCGGCTGTACCAGCTGCTCGATGGCGAGCTCGCGCTCCCGGAGCGCGCCGGCAGCCACGGCCTGGTCGCGTCCCAGCGCCTCGCGCGCGAGGCGCAGGAAGAGCTCGCTGTTCGTGCGCAGCGTCTCTCCCGCGAGCGAGTCGAACGCGGCGCGCAGCCGCGTCTCGGATTCCTCGAGGAGCTTCAGGCGATCGGCTTCATTGAGGGCGCTCGCCTCGAGTCGCACGCTTGCGGCGGCGAGCTCGATCCGCAGCGCCTCGATGCGACCCGCGGCCCGCAGCTGCACCACCAGGGCACCGAGCACCGCGCCGGTGGCGAGCGCGGCCGCGGCGACGAGGAGAACGGCGAGCGTCGTCATCGCCCGAAATGCGCCAGGTAGTTCACCGCGACGCTGCGAGTGAGCGCTGCGCGAGCGGTGAAGGGGTTGAGCTCGAGGCCCGCCATCGAGCGCAGCTCGAGCCCGGCGGAGCGCGCCCAGCGGGCCAGCTCCGCGGGCCGGATGAGCCGCTCGTACTCGTGCGTGCCGCGTGGAATCAACTTGAGCAGATACTCCGCGCCGACGATGGCCAGGAGGAACGAGCGGAGGTTGCGGTTGAGCGTCGAGACAAAGAGCGCGCCGCCCGGGCGCAGCGCGCGCGCGAGCGTCGCCACCATCGCTGCGGGCTCGGGCACGTGCTCGAGCATCTCCATGCAGGTCACGACGTCAAAGGCTCGAGGCTCCGCCGCCGCGAGCTCCTCTGCGGCGGCGACGCGGTAGTCGATGGCGAGAGAGCCATCCGCGGCGTGCAGCCGCGCCACCTCGATCATTCCGGGCGCGAGATCGATGGCGGTGACGCGTGCGCCGGCGCGCGCGAGCGCCTCGGCGAGGAGCCCGCCGCCGCAGCCGACATCGAGCACCCGCTGGTGCGCGAGCCTGGCGCGCTCGGCGATGAATTCGAGCCGCACCGGGTTGATGAGGTGCAGCGGCCGGAACTCTCCCTGCGGATCCCAGAACCCCGCGGCGGCGGCCTCGAACCGCGCGAGCTCCGCGCGGTCGGCGTTTACGCCCGTCGGTGCGTTCGCGCCCGCCGGTGGGTTCGCGCCCGCCGGTGCGCTCACGCGGCGGCCTCCATCCCGATGCGCTCCGCCCAGCGCATGGGGAGCGTGGCGAGCTCCTCCTCATCGAGTGCCACGAGGCGCCCGGCGCAGAGCGCCGCCCGCCCGGCCGTCCACACATCGCTCACCTGGCCGCGGGCGGCGCCGAACACGATCGCGTCGTGGACGCCTGAGCCCGGAGCGCCGCTGAGCCCCCCGAGATCGATGCAGGCGAGATCGGCCGCCTTGCCGGGCTCGAGCGAGCCGATCCTCGCGGCAAGCCCGAGCGCCGCGGCGCCGCCGAGCGTCGCCATGCGCAGCGCCTGCGCCGCATCGACGCCGCAGACGAGCGCCGCGGTGCGCGCTTCGGTGAGCACGTCGAGCGCGCCGGCCGCGGCCGGACTGTCGGTGCCGAGCGCGCCGCGGTCGACGCCCCTCGCCACGACCGGGACGCGCGCGCCGAGGCGCAGATCCGCCTGCGGACAGCTGACCACGCTCGCGCCGTGGCGCGCGAGGAGCTCGAGATCCGCCTCATCGCAGACCGTGGCGCCGATCGCGGTGAATCCCGCGCGCAGCAGGCCGAGTGACCTGAGCTGGCGGAGCCACCCTGAGCCGGGCGGCGCGCGCGCGCTGTCCTCGACGCCAGGCGCGCCCTGCGGACCGGGCCCGGAAGGCTCCGTCAGAGCGGCAAATTCCTCGAGGTGCAGCGCGATGCGGGCGTCGAGCTCATCGGCCACGCGCCGCACTCGCGTGAGCAGCGCCTCGCTCACACCGTGCGAGACGAGCGGCGCGAAGTAAAGCGCGATCCGCGGGTCCGACCGGTACTCGTCCCAGAGCCGTTCGGCGCGGGCGAGATGTGCGGTCGCACTCTCCGCCCACGGGGTGGGGGCTTCCGAGACCGGCAGTGCGATCGCCGCGCGTACGTGCGCCGCGGCCGCAGCGCGCGCGGCCTCCTCCGGATGGAGACTCAGGTCCGCGAAGCAGGTGATCCCGGCGCGCAGCATCTCCGCGAGCGCGAGCCGGGTTCCGTCGCGCACGAAGTCGGCGCTCAGGCAGCGCCGCTCGATGGGCGCGAGGGTCTCGCGCAGCCAGGATGAGCGCGGACCGCGCACCGGGAGGCCCCGGAGCAGCGCGTGGCTGGCGTGCGTGTGGGCGTTCACCAGGCCGGGCAGCAGCACATGGCGCGAACGCACTACGAGCTCGCGGGCCTCGAAGCGCTCGCGCAGCTCCGCCGCGGGACCCACCGCGAGGATGCGTCCCGCCGACACCGCGAGCGCGTGCTCGGCAAGAGCGACGTTCGCGGGCGCGATCGGCAGCAGCCAGCGGGCTTCGATCAGCAGGTCGGCCGGTTGCCTGGTGGACACGGTTTTCCCAGCGGTGACTCCCCGAGAGCTGTCGCGATGAGCGCGAAAGGCCGCGCGCAGTATATCGGTGCAGGGGCGGGCTTAGAATGTGCGGCGTGGTTTCACGCCAAGGAGCACACCATGCCCAAGTACCTCATCCAGGCGGCCTATTCGGCCGAAGGCTTGCGCGGTCTGCAGAAAGACAAGGCGTCCGGTCGCAAGCAGGCAGTCGTCAAGGCGGTCGAGAGCCTCGAGGGGAAGGTCGAGGCCTTCTACTTCGCACTCGGCGACAGCGACGTCGTCGTGATTGCGGAGCTCCCCGACACGATGAGCGCGGCAGCGCTTTCCCTCGCCGTATCCGCGACCGGTATCGCCAGAACCCGGACCACGGCGCTGCTCACCGTTGAGGAGACCGATCGCGCACTGACGAAGAAGCTCACCTACAGACCCCCGGGCGCCTGAAGGCGCTCGCCCGCCGCCTCGCGGGGCCGTCAGGCCCCGGGGCGGCGGTGCTCGCGTGATAGAATTCCCCTTTTATTTCGCCGCCGGATAAGGCGGGGGACTCAAGCCCTTCGATGGCCGAAATCGCCCGTGAAGTGCTGCTGGTCAGTCTCGAAGGAGAGATGCGGCAGTCCTATCTCGACTATGCCATGAGCGTGATCGTCGGGCGGGCGCTGCCCGACGTCCGTGATGGACTGAAGCCCGTGCACCGCCGCGTGCTGCACGCCATGCGCGAGCTCGGCAACGACTGGAACAAGGCCTATAAGAAGTCCGCCCGCGTGGTGGGCGACGTGATCGGCAAGTACCACCCCCACGGCGAGAGCGCGGTGTACGACACCATCGTGCGCATGGCGCAGCCGTTCTCGCTCCGCTACCTGCTGGTCGACGGCCAGGGCAATTTCGGCTCGGTCGACGGCGATCCGCCGGCGGCCATGCGCTACACCGAAGTGCGCATGTCGCGCATCGCGCACGAGCTGCTGGCCGACATCGCCAAGGAAACCGTCGAATTCACGCCCAACTACGACGAGACCGAGCTCGAGCCCTCGGTGCTGCCGACGCGCATCCCGAACCTGCTGGTGAACGGTCAGACCGGCATTGCGGTCGGCATGGCGACCAACATTCCGCCGCACAATCTCACCGAGACCGTCGATGCGTGCCTGGCGCTGCTCGAGGATCCGTCGCTGCCGCTCGCCTCGCTCATGCAGCACATGCCGGGGCCGGACTTCCCGACCGGCGGCATCATCAACGGCGCGCAGGAGATCGCCACCGCCTATCGCACCGGGCGGGGGCGCCTGTCGGTGCGCGCGCGGGTCAGCATCGAGGACATCGGCCGGGGCGATCGCCAGGCGATCGTGGTGACCGAGCTCCCCTACCAGGTGAACAAAGCGCGCCTCATCGAGCGCATCGCGGAGCTGGTGCGCGAGAAGCAGATCGACGGCATCGCCGGCGACGGGCTGCGCGACGAATCCGACAAGGACGGCATGCGCATCGTGATCGAGCTGCGCCGCGGCGAGGTCACCGAGATCGTCCTCAACAACCTGTATGCCCAGACGCCTTTGGAGACGGTGTTCGGCATCAACATGGTGGCGCTCCAGGACGGCCAGCCGAAGCTGATGTCGCTGAAGGAGATGCTGGAGGCGTTCATCCGCCACCGGCGTGAGGTCGTCACCCGGCGGACGATCTTCGACCTCGCCAAGGCGCGCGAGCGGGCGCACATCCTCGAGGGCCTCGCGGTCGCGCTCGCCAACATCGATGCAGTGATCGCGCTCATCAAGGCCGCCGCCTCGCCCGCCGAGGCGCGCGCGGGGCTCCTCGCGCGCTCCTGGCCGCCGGGCATCGTGAGCGAGCTGCTCGAGCGCGCCGGCGCCATCTCCACGCGCCCGCGGGAGCTGCCGGCCGAGGCCGGACTCGCCGGCGGGGCCTACCGGCTGTCCGACGGGCAGGCGCAGGCGATCCTCGACATGCGGCTGCACCGGCTCACCGGGCTCGAGCAGGACAAGATCGTCGCCGAGTACCGCGAACTCCTCGCGCAGCTCCGGGACCTCAGCGACATCCTGGCGCGCCCCGAGCGGCTCACCCAGGTGGTGCGCGAGGAGCTGCTCGAGATCCGCACGAACTACGGCGATGCGCGCCGCACGGAGATCAATCGCGATCACCTCGACCTCACCACCGAAGACCTGATCGAGCCTCAGGACGTGGTGGTGACGCTGTCGCACGCCGGTTACGCCAAGAGCCAGCCGCTCACCGAGTATCAGACCCAGCGCCGGGGCGGTCGCGGCAAGAGCGCCACCGCCGTCAAGGACGAGGACTTCGTCGAGAAGCTGTTCGTCGCCCACACCCACGATACCGTGCTGTGCTTCTCCAACCGCGGCAAGGTGTATTGGCTCAAGGTCTACGAGCTGCCGCAGGCGGGCCGCGGCGCGCGCGGCAAGCCGATGGTGAATCTGCTGCCGCTGGAGGAGGGCGAGAAGATCAACGCGCTGCTGCCGATCAAGCAGTACGACGAGCAGCACTTCGTGTTCATGGCCACCCGCGCCGGCACGGTGAAGAAGACGCCGCTCAGCGCCTTCTCGCGCCCGCGCTCCACCGGCATCATCGCGGTCGACCTGCACGACAACGATCAGCTGGTCGGGGTGGCGCTCACCGACGGCGAGCGCGAGATCATACTGGTGTCGAGCGGCGGCAAGGCCATCCGCTTCCACGAGAGCGAAGTGCGCGACATGGGGCGCGAAGCGGCCGGGGTGCGCGGCATACGCTTAGGCGCCGGCCAGCAGCTGATCTCGCTGATCGTGGTCGGCGAGGGGCACGTGCTCACCGGCTCCGCCGCCGGCTACGGCAAACGCTCCCCGCTCGCGGAGTTTCCCGTGCACGGCCGCGGCGGCCAGGGCGTGATCGCGTTGCAGACTTCCGACCGCAACGGCGACACGGTGGCGGCGCTGCAGGTGATGCCGGAGCAGGAGATCATGCTGATCAGCTCCACCGGCGCGCTGGTGCGCACCGCGGTGGACGAGATCTCCGTGCAGGGTCGCAACACCCAGGGAGTGCGGCTCATCCGGCTCGGCGAAGGCGAGCGGCTCGCCGGGATCGGGCGCGTCGAGAGCCTGGATACGGGCGAAGAGGAGGCCGCGGCCGAGCGCGAGTTGCAGGCCGGCGCCGGCGAGCCGGCCGCAGACACATAGGCCATGCGCGTCTTCAACTTCGCAGCGGGGCCGGCCGCGCTGCCCCTGGAAGTCCTCGAACAGGTCCGCGGGGAACTCACCGACTGGCAGGGCTCGGGCGCCTCGGTGATGGAGGTGAGCCATCGCAGCAAGCCCTTCCTCGCGGTGGCGCGCGAAGCCGAGCGGCTGCTGCGCGAGCTGCTCGCGGTTCCCGAGAGCTACCAGGTGCTGTTCGTGCAGGGTGGCGCAACGGGTCAGTTCGCCGCCGTGCCGCTGAACCTCGCGCGCGCCGACTCCGCCGTCGATTACCTGAATACCGGCCATTGGTCGAAGAAGGCGATCGGCGAGGCGCGCCGCCTCGCCGGGAAGGTGAGCATCGTCGCCGACGAGGCCGCCTCCGGCTACACGACCGTGCCTGCCGCCGAGACGCTGCGCCTCACGCCGGGCGCCGCCTACGTGCACTACACGCCCAACGAGACGATCGGTGGAGTGGAGTTTCCGTACGTGCCCGACACCGCCGGCGTGCCGCTGGTGGCCGACATGTCATCGACGATCCTTTCGCGTCCTCTCGAGGTGTCGAAGTTCGGCCTGATCTACGCGGGGGCGCAGAAGAACATCGGGCCGGCCGGTCTCACCGTCGTCATCGTGCGCGAGGAGCTGACGGGCAAGTCGCGGCCCGGGACGCCCGCGGTGTGGGACTACAAAGGCATCGCGGAGGAAGGGTCGATGCTCAACACCCCGCCCACCTTCGCGTGGTACTGCGCGGGCCTCGTGTTCCGGTGGCTCAAGGCGCAGGGGGGACTCGGTGCGGTCGCCGCGCGCAACCGCGCCAAGGCGGAGTTGCTCTATCAGGCGATCGACGGCTCCGGCTTCTACTCGAACCCGGTCGCGCAGGAGTGCCGCTCGTGGATGAACGTGCCCTTCACGCTCGCCACGCCTGCGCTCGATGAGACCTTCGTCGCCGAGGCCCGCCGCGCCGGGCTGGCAAACCTCGAGGGCCACCGCTCCGTCGGCGGCATGCGCGCGAGCCTCTACAACGCGATGCCGCTCGAGGGGGTGCAGGCCCTGGTGGCTTTCATGAAGGAATTCGAGCGCCGCCACGGCTGAAGGCAAATGGCTTACCGCATCCTGACGCTCAACGAGATCAGCAGCCGGGGGCTCGCGCGGCTGCCGCGCGAGCGCTACGAGGTCGGCGCGCAGGTGACGAACCCCGACGCGATCCTGGTGCGCTCGGCCGACCTGCACGGCTTCGCGATCCCGCCGGGCGTGCGCGCCATCGGCCGCGCCGGCGCGGGCGTGAACAACATCCCCATCGACCAGATGAGCCGGCGCGGCATTCCGGTCTTCAACACCCCGGGCGCCAACGCCAACGCGGTGAAGGAGCTGGTGCTGGCGGGGCTGCTGCTGGCGGCGCGCAACATCGGACCCGCGTGGCTGTTCGTGCGTGCCCTCGAGGGGGACGACGCGGCCATCGAGGCCGCGGTCGAGAAGGGCAAGAAGAGCTTCCTCGGCTTCGAGCTCCCCGGTCGCACGCTCGGGGTGGTGGGGCTCGGGGCGGTTGGCGTCGAGGTGGCGAATTCGGCGCTGGCGCTCGGCATGAAGGTGCTCGGCTACGATCCGCAGCTCACCGTGCAGCGCGCCTGGCAGCTGTCGTCGAGCGTCGAACAGGCAATCTCCCTCGAAGACCTGTTCACGCGCTCCGACGCGATCACGGTGCACGTGCCCCTCAATGAGAGCACCGAGGCACTGGTGAACGGCGCGCGGCTCGCGCTCGCGAGGTCCGGCGCGACGCTGCTCAACTTCGCGCGCGCCGCCATCGTCGACAGCGCCGCGGTGCTCGCGGCTCTGGACGCCGGGCGGCTGCATGCCTACGTGTGCGATTTCCCGAGCCGTCTGCTCAAGGAGCATCCCCGGGTGATGACCCTGCCGCATCTCGGCGCCTCGACCGGGGAGGCGGAGGAGAACTGCGCCGTCATGGTCGCCGAGCAGCTGCGCGACTTTCTCGAGAACGGCAACATAAGAAACAGCGTCAACTATCCGGAGGCGGTGCTGCCGAGGGTACCGAACACCACGCGACTCAGCGTCGCCAACCGCAACGTGCCCAACATGGTAGGCCAGATCTCCACCTGTCTCGCCGCGCATGGGATCAATATCGCCGACCTGCTGAACAAGTCGCGCGGCGAGTACGCCTACACGCTCATCGATGCCGACGGCGGCGTCGGCGAGGAGCTCCTCGAGAGGATCAGCGCCATCGACGGGGTGCTGTCGGCGCGCATCGCCTGAGCGCACGGCAAAGGGGGAGCGCCTGTCCATGGCCCGAAAGAACCCGAAGCCCCCGCGCGCGGCGCGCATCGCGCCGGGAGCGGCGCCGGCGCCAGGGCCGCTCGATCTCGAGGAGGCGCGCGGCCGCATCGACGCGGTCGACGAGAAGATTCAGGCGCTGATCAACGAGCGGGCGCGCCTCGCGCAGCAGGTCGGGATCTCGAAGACGAGCGGCGCGCGGACGGTGGATTTCTATCGCCCGGAGCGCGAAGCGCAGGTGCTGCGGCAGGCCCAGGCGCGCAACACCGGGCCGTTGCGCGATGCGGAGATCCTGCGCCTGTTCCGTGAGATCATGTCGGCGTGTCTTGCGCAGCAGGAGCCGCTCAAGGTGGCGTTCCTCGGTCCCGAAGGCACCTTCACTCAGACCGCGGTGCTCAATCACTTCGGCCACTCGGTACGGGCGCTCCCTCTCGCCTCGATCGATGAGGTATTTCACGAGGTGGAATCGGGGAGCGCCGACTTCGGCGTCGTGCCGATCGAGAACTCCACCGAGGGCACGGTCAACCACACGCTCGATCGCTTCCTCACTTCCCCGCTCAAGATCTGCGGCGAGGTGGAGTTGCGCGTGCGTCATCACCTCATGGGCGCCATGAGCGAGATCGCGCGCATCGAGCGCGTCTGCTCGCACCCCCAGTCTCTCGGCCAGTGCCGGCAGTGGCTGGACGAGCACCTGCCGGGCGTCGAGCAGGTGCCGGTATCCAGCAACGCCGAGGGGGCGCGGCGCGCCCGCGACGAGAAGGGGAGCGCCGCGATCGCAGGCGAGACCGCGGCCGAGATCTATGGCCTGAAGATCCTGGTCGCGGAGATCGAGGACCGCGCCGACAACACGACGCGCTTCCTGGTGCTCGGGCGCAGGCTCTTCGCCCCGAGCGGCGAGGATCGCACGACGCTCCTCGTCTCGGTGGGGCACACCGACGCGCCCGGGGCGCTCTACCGGCTGCTCGAGCCGCTCGCGCGCCACCGGGTGTCGCTCACCCGCATCGAGTCGCGGCCCTCCAGGCGGCGCAAGTGGGACTACGTGTTCTTCATGGACCTCGAGGGGCATGCCGACGAACCGCGCGTGTCCAAGGCGCTGGCGGCGCTCAGGAAGCGCGCCTCGCTCTTCCGGGTGCTCGGCTCCTATCCGCGGGCGGTGCAATGAGCCCACCGGGCGCCGAGCGCTATCGAGTGCGCGCCGGCGGGAGCATCAAGGGCTCGCTCACCGTGCCCGGCGACAAGTCGATCTCCCACCGCGCCCTCATGCTCGGCGCACTCGCCGACGGGGACACGCACATCAGCGGGTTTCTCGCGGGCGAGGACTGCCTGTCCACCGCGCGGGCGCTCGAGCAGCTCGGGGTTGCGATCGAGCGGCCCGCGGAAACCGAGGTCGTGGTGCACGGCGTGGGCGCACACGGCCTCGCGCCGTCGCCGGCGCCGCTCGACATGGGCAACGCCGGCACGGCGATGCGCCTGATGATGGGAGTGCTGGCGCCGCAGAGATTCGACTCGACGCTCATCGGCGACGAGTCGCTGATGCGCCGGCCGATGGAGCGGGTCGCCGTGCCGCTGCAGATGATGGGCGCGCGCATCCACACGCGCGAGGGCCGCCCGCCGGTCGAGATCCGCGGCACGCCGCATCTGCGCGCCATTCATTACAGCCTCCCGGTGGCGAGTGCGCAGGTGAAGTCCGCGGTGCTGCTCGCGGGGCTCGCCGCCACCGGACGCACCGAGCTCACGGAGCCCGCGCCCGCGCGCGATCACACCGAGCGCATGCTCGGCGCCTTCGGCGTACGGCTGCAGCGCGACGGGCGAAGGATTGCGATGGACGGGGGGCAGCCGCTCACCGGCACGCGCATCGCGGTGCCCGCGGATTTCTCCTCGGCGGCGTTCTTCCTGGTCGCCGGCTGCCTGGCGGCCGATCCCGCCCTCACCCTCATCAACGTCGGCGTGAACCCGACGCGCACCGGTCTCATCGAGCTGCTGCGCCGCATGGGAGCCGACATCCGCGTGCAGCCGCGCACCGCAGCCGGGGAGGGCGACGCCGAGCCGGTCGCGGATATCGAGGTGCGCCGCAGCGCGCTCCACGGCATCACCGTGCCCGAGACGCTGATTCCCAACTCGATCGACGAGTTCCCGGTGTTCTTCATCGCCGCCGCGTGCGCCAGCGGCGAGACGCTGGTGCGCGGCGCGCTCGAGCTGCGCGTCAAGGAGAGCGATCGGCTGGCCGCCATGGCGGCGGGGCTCGAGCGTCTCGGGGTCGAGCACCAGCTGCTCCCCGACGGCCTGTGGATCCGCGGCGCCGGAGAGCTCGGCGGCGGTACCATCGACAGCTCAGGCGATCACCGCATCGCGATGGCGTTCGCGGTCGCCTCGCTCAAAGCGCGCGCGCCGATCGAGATCCTCGAGGTGGCGAACGTGGCGACCTCTTTCCCGGGGTTCGTGGACACGGCGCGCGCCGCGGGCTTGCGGATCGAGGCGCTCTGACGGACGCTGCCTCAGGATGTCCCGCACGCGATCCCCTATCGTGACCATCGACGGCCCGAGTGGCTCGGGCAAGGGCACCATCAGCCGCGCCGTCGCGCGCCGCACCGGCTGGCACCTGCTCGACAGCGGCGCGCTGTACCGCCTCGTGGCGCTGGCCGGCGCCACCGCGGGTCTCGAAAGCGTCGACGAGCGCGGTCATGGCGAGATCGCCGCGTCCATGGACGCCCGTTTCGGCTCCACCCCCGACGGGAGCGAGCGCGTGTGGCTCGACGGGCGCGACGTCACCGAGGCGATTCGCTCGGAAGGCGCCGGGCAGGGGGCCTCACGGGTTGCAGCATGGCCGGCGGTCCGCGCGGCCCTCCTCGGGCGCCAGCGGGCCTTTGCCAGATCCCCGGGGCTGGTCGCGGACGGGCGCGATATGGGCACCGTGGTCTTCCCCGGGGCCGACCTGAAGATCTTCCTGACCGCCACCCCCGAAGAAAGGGCCCTGCGCCGGCATAAGCAGTTGAAAGACAAGGGATCGGATGTTAGCCTTCCCGCCCTTTCGCGCGAGATAGCCGAGCGGGACCTCAGGGATCAGACCCGCCCGGTCGCCCCGTTGAGGCCGGCGTCCGACGCCTGCGTGATCGACTCGACCGGCATCGAGATCGAGGCGATCGTCGGGCGGGTGCTGGAACTCATGACCGCCCGGCGCCTGTGGCCGTGACAGCCGCTCGTTCGCGTAGGCACGGAAGGTGATTCGAGGTCGGCACTCGCCGGATAAGCGGGTGCCCGGTGTTTCTTTCCTGGGCCTCAGGACGAGTGCTCCAGTGCAGGCACGCCGGTGGCGTGCAAAGTGAAGATATGACAGAAAGTTTCGCGCAGCTTTTCGAGCAAAGTCTCGCCAATCAACGCATCCGCCCGGGAATGATCCTCACGGGGCTCGTGGTGGATGTCACCCCCGACGTCGTCATCGTCAACGTAGGCCTCAAGTCCGAGGCCGTCATCCCCCTCGAGCAGTTCAAGAACGAGCGCGGCGAGGTCGAGGTCAAGCCCGGCGACCAGGTGGAGGTCGCACTCGATTCGGTCGAGGACGGCACCGGCGAGACCCGCCTGTCGCGCGAGAAGGCAAAGCGCGCCCGCACCTGGACACGCCTCGAGGAGGCGTTCAACAAATCCGAGATCGTGACCGGTGTCATCACCGGGCGCGTCAAGGGGGGCTTCACCGTCGAGATCGAGAACGTGCGCGCCTTCCTTCCAGGGTCGCTCGTCGACGTGCGCCCGGTGCGCGATACCTCGTATCTCGAAGGCAAGCCGCTCGAGTTCAAGGTCATCAAGCTCGATCAGAAGCGCAATAACGTCGTGGTGTCGCGCCGCGCGGTGGTCGAGCAGGAGTTCTCCGCCGAGCGCAGCGCGCTCATGGACAACCTGCAGGAAGGCGCGGTGGTGCGCGGCACGGTCAAGAACCTCACCGATTACGGCGCCTTCGTCGATCTCGGCGGGATCGATGGGCTGCTGCACATCACCGACATGGCCTGGAAGCGCGTCAAGCACCCCTCCGAGGTCGTGAAGGTGGGCGACGAGGTCGAGGTGCGCATCCTCAAGTTCGACCGCGAGCGCTCGCGGGTGAGCCTGGGACTCAAGCAGCTCGGCGCCGATCCGTGGCAGAACATCGCGCGGCGCTACCCGCCGAATACCCGCGTGTTCGGCAAGGTCACCAACATCGCCGACTACGGCGCCTTCGTCGAGATCGAGGACGGGGTCGAGGGACTGGTGCACGTCTCGGAGATGGACTGGACCAACAAGAACGTCAACCCCGCGAAAGTGGTGCACACCGGGCAGGAAGTCGAGGTGATGGTGCTCGACGTGGACGAGGAGCGCCGCCGCATATCGCTCGGCCTCAAGCAGTGCCAGGCGAACCCGTGGAAGGAGTTCGCTGAGAATTACAACCGCGGCGATAAGGTGGCGGGCCAGATCAAGTCGATCACCGACTTCGGCATCTTCATCGGGCTCCCCGGCAACATCGACGGCCTCGTGCACCTGTCGGACATCTCCTGGGATCAGCCCGGCGAGGAGGCGGTCCGCAACTACCAGAAGGGCCAGCAGATCGAGGCCATGGTGCTGTCGATCGACCCGGAGCGCGAGCGCATATCGCTCGGCGTCAAGCAGCTCGCGAAGGATCCGTTCTCGAGCTACATCGCCGACAACCCCAAGGGCACGATCGTCAAGGGTGTGGTGAAGGACGTCGACGCCCGCGGCGCGGTCATCGATCTCGGCAACGGTGTCGAAGGACAGCTGCGCGCTTCCGAGCTCGGCCGCGATCGAGTCGAGGACGCGCGCACGGTCCTCAAGGTCGGCGACGAGGTGGAGGCGAAGTTCACCGGCGTCGACAAGAAATCACGCACCATCTCGTTGTCGATCAAGGCCAAGGAAGCGCACGAGGAGGCCGAAGCTGTCCAGAGCTACCGCTCGGAGCAGGCGCCTTCGGGCGGCACCAGCCTCGGGGATCTCCTGAAAGAGCAGATCGGTTCCGGAGAACGCTGAGCGCTTCTGGCCTTATGTCGCAACGCATGACCAAGTCTGAGCTCATCGAGATAATCACTGCCAAGCAGAAGCACCTGCCGGCCAAGGACGTCGAGCTGGCGCTGAAGCAGATTCTCGAGATCATGAGCGACGCGCTCTCGCAGGGCGAGCGCATCGAGATTCGCGGCTTCGGCAGCTTCTCGCTGCACTTCCGGCCGCCGCGTCAGGGGCGCAACCCCAAGACCGGCGAGGCGGTGGCGCTCTCCGGCAAGCACGTGCCGCACTTCAAGCCCGGGAAGGATCTGCGCGAGCGCGTGAACGACGGGGCCGGCCGGCCGATCCGCGACTAAAGTCGCGCCGTCCGGCGGCCGGCGTTATCGCTTGCCACGCGGACCTGATATCGTCGGGGTGTGTTCGAGCTGCCCCCACTGCTCCTGGCTCTGGCGTTCATCCTCGTCGGGCTCGCCGCCTGGTTTCTCGGCCGCCGCAACGGCGCGGCGCGCACCGTGCGGTTGCCGCGCGACTACTACGTGGGCCTCGACCACCTCATCAACGACCGCTTCGATCATGCCGCGGAGATCTTCACGCGCATGGCCGCCGAGGCGGAGGGCGATGCCGCCGAGATGCAGTTCGCACTGGGGAGCCTGTTCCGGCGCCGCGGCGAGGTCGATCGCGCCATCGCGCTTCATTCGCGCCTGCGCGATCACGGCGGTCCACGCCTGCGCGACAAGGCCGCGTTCGCTCTGGCGCTCGACTATCAGAGCGCGGGACTCATGGACCGGGCCGAGCGTGTCTTCGAGGAGCTGGCGGCTTCGCGCGAGTACCGGCACGCGGCGCTCGATCAGCTGGTAGCTATCTACGAGACCCAGGCCGACTGGGCCAAGGCGCTCAAGGTGTTCCACGAGCTGCCGCCGGCCGTACAGGCCGAGCGGGGGCGGGTCGCCGCCCACTACCTCTGCGAGCTCGCCGAGCACGCGCTGGTGCAGGGTGACAGCGAGCGCGCGCGGACGCTGCTGCGGCAGGCGCGCACGCACCAGCCGGAGCTGCCGCGGGCTGACATCCTCACCGCGCGTATCGCCGAGAAGGCCGGTGACGCCGCGGGTGCGCTGCTCCTTTACCTGCACGCGCTCGAGATGTCGCCGGGACTTGCGCTCGAGATCATTCCCGCGGTGCTCGGCATCGCTCGCCACATCGGGCGCGCCGACATGTTGAGCGAGCTTAGGAAGCGGCTGCGACACAGCGGCCGGGTCACGCCACGGCAGCTCGCCTGGCTTCTCGCCAGCGCCTTGCCGCCTGCGGACGCCGCCGGACTTGCGGGCCTGGCTGCGGACCTCGGCGGCGGGATCGAGTCGGCCGCGGAGGCGAGCTCGCTCGGCGCGCTCCTGATGCGCATCGGCGATGCCGGCGGCCGCTACCAGTGCGATGACTGCGGGCTCCACAGCGTCGGCTGGTACTGGCGCTGCCCGAAATGCCGCTCCTGGGACAGCATGCGGCCCTCGGTCTTCAAGTGGGCCGAGCGCACCGAGCGGCCGGCGGGGGCCACCTGCGGCGGCGGCCCCTTGTGAGCCCTGGAGAGAAGATGAGGACCCGCTTCAAGTCGGCGATCCGCACCGCGGTCTTTCCCGTGGCGGGGCGCGGCACGCGCTTTCTGCCCGCGACCAAGGCGAGCCCTAAGGAGATGCTCCCGGTGGTCGACAAGCCGCTGATCCAGTATGCGGTCGAGGAAGCCCTCGCCGCGGGCGCGCAGCGCCTGGTGTTCATCACCGGCGCCTCCAAGCGCGCCATCGAGGATCACTTCGACTCCGACCAGGAGCTGGAGCTAACGCTCAAGCAGCAGGGCAAGAGCGATCTGCTCAACCAGCTGCGCAGCGTCCTGCCTTCCTACGCCTCCTGCATCTATATCCGGCAGCCGGCGCCCCTCGGGCTCGGTCATGCGGTGCTCTGCGCGCAGCCCGCCGTGGGCGCCGAGCCCTTCTTCGTGCATCTGGCGGATGATCTCATTCGCAGCGACGTCGCCTGCCTCGCACAGATGGCGCAGGTCTACGAGTCCCGGCACTCCAGCGTGCTCGGCGTGCAGGTGGTGCCGCGGCAGGACACCGAGAAGTACGGCATCGTCGCGGTGGACGGCGACCGCGCGGTGACCAGCCGCGTGCACAGCATCATCGAGAAGCCCAAGCCCGCCGTCGCACCCTCGAACCTCGCGGTCGTCGGCCGCTACGTGCTCACCCCGGCGATCTTCGAGCATCTGGAGAGCATCGGCTCGGGCGCCGGCGGTGAGATCCAGCTCACCGACGGCATCGCGGCGCTCATGCGCGAGGAGGCGGTCTACGCCTATCGCTTCAGCGGCAAGCGCTACGACTGCGGCAGCAAGCTCGGCTATCTGCAGGCGACGGTCGAATACGCGCTCGGCCACGCCGAGCTCGGACGCGGCTTTCGCAAATACCTGCAGGGTCTCGACCTCTCGGCCGGCGCCCCCGCGCCCGCGCGCCCAGCCGCGGCCGGCAACGGCGGCGCTCTCACGGCAGCCAAGCCGTGGCGAGCGCGCCGCCCCCCGGACGGTTCGCGAGGCTCAGCCGCCCGCCGTGGGCTGCGACGATCTCCCGGCACAAGGTAAGTCCGAGTCCCGTCCCGGCGGGCGGAGGGACACGAGCGCCGCGCGGTAAGCGCTTGCATACGAGCAGCCGGCCCTTGCGCACGCGAAGCTGCCCGCGCAAAGTGAGCGCCTCTGTGAAGGAGGAGTCGATGGCTACCAGACGCTCAAGCGATATTCCGGCGAGTCCCGCCGCACGCACCGGCACGCCGCGCGTTGCCGCGCGGCCGCCCAAGTCAGTGACGCCGCAACTTACGCGGGTGACGCTGACCGCCGAAGGGCGGCGCACGATGATCGCGGAAAACGCATACCTGCGCGCCGAGCGGCGCGGCTTTGCCCCCGGTCACGAGGCCGAGGACTGGCTCGCCGCGGAAGCGGAGATCGACGCGCTGCTCAAGGTGTCTCACGGGGGCTCAGCGCAGTAGGCGTTGCCGGCGGGGCGCCCGCCGGCCGTGGCGCCGGCGGCCGTAACCCGTTGGAGTACAACACCCGCCCGTCAGGGCACACGAACACCGCATCGTACTCGGGCATGCGGTTGATGATCTCGAGCGTTTTTTCAGGACCCAGCACGAAAGCGGTCTTCGACATGCCGTCGGTCTGCGTGGCGGTCGGCGCGAGGATCGTGGCGCTGCGCACCTTGCTGGCCGAATGGCCGGTGCGCGGGTCGATGATGTGGTGGTAGCGCACGCCCTTCTCGTCGAAATAGCGTTCGTAGTCGCCCGAAGTCGACATGGCGATGTCGCTGAGCGGAATGCGGGTCACCACCTTGTGCGGGTCATCGGGATGGCGGATGGCCACCAGCCACGGCCGACCCAGGTGATCGCCGAGGATGCGGCTGTCGCCGCCTGCGCTGACTACGGCGTGCCGGATGCCGCGCGCCTTGAGGATCTCGACACCGCGATCGACCGCGTATCCCTTGCCAATGCCGCCCAGGTCGATACGCATGCCGGGATGCTCGAAGCGCACCGTGTGATGCTGCTCATCGAGCAGCATGCTGCGCCAGTTGACCGCCGGCAGGGCTTCCCGGATCTGCGCTTCGGTCGGATGGACGTGGCGCCGGTAGTCGTAGAGATAGCCGACGCTCGCGTACGTGATGTCGAAGGCGCCTGCGGTGATCTGCGAGTAATGGGTCGACAGCTTGATGAGATCGAACAGCTCCCGGTCCACCTGCACGGGCTCGCGGTTGGCGCGCGCGTTGATCTGCGACAACTGGCTCTCGGGCTTGTAGTGGCTCATGAGCTCGTCGATGCGGCGCATTTCCGCCATCACCGCATCGATCGCGGCGTGCCCTTTGACCCGGTCCCCCGACCAGAGCTCGACGTACACGCGCGTGCCCATGATCGCTTCGGTGCGCTCGAGCCACGCCCCTCGAGCGGGCAGCGGCGCCGCGGGAGCTGCGGCGACCGCTTGCATGGCCAGGCACGGCACCGCGGAAAGCGCCGCGAGGATGAACCTGAGCATGCGCGTCATCATGGCGTTGGGAGCCTTAGGGTACTCTGTCCGCTCGCCGGCGCCTGCCCTGGCGGCGGCGGTACCCCCGCTTCGGGGGATTACGGTATCCTTCCCGCCCGCTTGAGCCAGGTTGGCTGCGCCGGGGGATTCCAATGAAACCAGCGGAATTGAGTCGCCATGGCGACCCGGCGTGAGCTCCTGCTCGCCGCCACGGGCGGCTGGCTCATCGGGCGCGTGCGGGCCTCCGATGGCGCGGGCACGGTGGTGGAGGTCGAGCCACTCGCTGCGCTCCCCGGCAAGAAGCCGCTCATCCGGCGGAGCTTCCGCCCGCCGAACTTCGAAACCCCGCTCGCGGATCTCGCGGCCCCGCTCACGGACGACGGCGCGTTCTTCGTGCGCTATCACCTCACGGTGATTCCGCGCATCGATCCTGACGGCTGGCGGCTGCAGGTCTCCGGCGCCAGCGCACGCCGGGCACTCACCCTGTCGCTCGCCGAGCTCAGGAGCGGCTTTGAGCAGGTCGAGGTCGTGGCGGTCAATCAATGCGCGGGAAATCGGCGTGGGCTGTTCACTCCCCGCGTACCCGGGGTTCAGTGGGGCGGCGGCGCGATGGGCAACGCGCGCTGGCGCGGGGTGCGGCTGCGCGAGGTGCTGCAGCGAGCCGGCGTGGCCGCGGACGCGCTCGAAGTCGTGTTCGGTGGCGCGGACGCCCCGGTGCTTCCGGCGACGCCGGCTTTCGTCAAGAGCCTGCCCGTCGAGCGGGCGCTCGATGAGAGCACGCTGGTCGCCTTCGAGATGAACGGCCGGCCACTCCCGCACTGGAACGGCGCACCGGCGCGACTGGTGGTGCCGGGCTGGGTCGGAACCTACTGGATGAAGCATCTGACCTCGATCCGCATCGAGCCGCGCGCCTTCGACGGCTTCTGGATGAAGACCGCGTACCGGGTGCCGACCGGAGCGTTTCCCGGCGCGCGCTTCACGAGCCAGGAGACCGCCGAGACCACGCCGGTCACTGAGTTGTTGGTGAACTCACTCATCGTGAGTCCCGTCTCGGGCGCGCGCTTGAGTCGCGGCGCGCACGCCGAGCTCGCCGGCAAGGCCTGGGACGGCGGCGCCGGAATCGAGGGGGTGGAGGTTTCGGTGGACGGTGGACAGAGCTGGCGCGACGCCACGCTCCAGCGCGATCTGGGGCGCTTTGCTTGGCGCGAGTTCCGCTTTGTGCTCGACACCTCGAGGGCCGTCCGGCTCGATGTGGCGGTGCGGGCGCGCAGCCGCAACGGGGCGAAGCAGCCGGATAGGCTGACGCCCAATCCTTCCGGCTACCACGACAACATCGTGCAGGCCGTGAGCCTGGAGATCGCGTGAAGGTCGCGCTCGCCCGCTTGCCCGCACTGGCCACGGCGGCGCTCGTGCTAGGTGGCGCCGGCGGCTGGCTAGGGGCGGCGGAGCCGCTGGTACCCGCTCAGCTCAAGGAGGAGACCGTGCGGCTGAAGGATGCTCCCGGGCGCGAGCTGACCGAGGGTCGCTGCAACATCTGTCACAGCCTCGATTACATACCGAGCAACGCGCCGGCCATGAACCGGGCCGTGTGGCAAAAGGAAGTTCAGAAGATGAGGGATCGCTTCGGCGGTCCGCTCACCGACGAGGAAGCCAGGCAGATCCTCGACTACCTGGACGGCAACTACTCCGGCAAGCCGTAGGAGCTGCCGGATGTCCGAGCCGCCGTTCGTGGTCCAAGGCATCGATCACATCGTGCTCCGGGTGCGCGAGCTCCCCCGGGCGCTGGCGTTCTACCGCGACGTCCTCGGCTGTCGCGTGGAGCGCGAGCAGCCCGAGCTCGGCCTGACGCAGCTGCGGGCCGGACGGAGCCTCATCGACCTCGTGACGCTCGACGGTCCCCTCGGCCGCCCCGCCGCGGGCTCGCGCGCCGGCGTACCCAATGTGGAGCACTTTTGTCTCGCGCTCGCGCCGTTCAACGAGCCGCAGCTCGCGTCGTGGTTTGCCTCCCGCGGCGTCGGCGTCATCGATCCGGCGGCGCGCTACGGCGCCGAGGGCCAGGGACGCTCATTCTATATCGAGGACCCTGACGGCAATCGGATCGAGGTGAAGGGGGCACGGGAACGGTGAGCCTCGCCGGCAAGACACTCTTTATTACCGGCGCCAGCCGCGGAATCGGGCTCGCGATCGCGCTGCGGGCGGCACGCGATGGGGCGAACGTCGCGATCGCGGCGAAGACCGCCGAGCCGCATCCGAAGCTCCCGGGCACGATCCATAGCGCCGCGCGGGAGATCGAGCTCACCGGGGGCAAGGCATTGCCGCTCGTGGTCGACGTGCGCGACGAGGCGAGCGTGGCGGAGGCGGTGCGCCAATGCGTGAAAGTGTTCGGCGGCATCGACATCTGCATCAACAACGCCTCGGCGATCAATCTCGCCTCCACCGAGCAGATCGACATGCGCCGCTACGATCTCATCCAGCAGATCAACACCCGCGGCACTTTCGTCACCTCGCGCGCCTGCCTGCCTCACCTGAAGCGGGCGCGCAATCCGCACATCCTGACGCTCTCTCCGCCGCTCGATCTGCAGCCCAAGTGGTTCGCGGGGCACCTGGCCTATTCGCTCTCGAAGTACGGGATGTCGCTGTGCATGCTCGGACTCGCGGAGCAGTACCGCGCGGACGGCATCGCCTGCAACGCGCTGTGGCCACGGACGACGATCGCGACCGCGGCCGTGGAGTTTGCCCTCGGTGGTGCTGCCATGATGAGCCGCTCGCGCAAGCCCGAGATCGTGGCCGATGCCGCTCACGTCATCCTCAACAGGCCCGCGCGCGAGTGCACCGGACATTTCTTCATCGACGACAGCGTGCTCGCCGAGGCGGGGGTGCGCGACTTCACCCGCTACGCCGTCGAGCCGGGCGCGGTGCTGCTCGGAGATCTTTTCATCGACCGCACCTCGCCCGCGCCCCCGGGGGTCGAGATCGAGTTCATGAGCTGAAGCCGCGCGGGGCCCGAAGGTGAGTCAAGCCGTGAAGGTCTCCTGGGTATTCGACGTCATCTCGCCCTTTTCGTACCTCGCCTTCCCGCGCCTCGTGGAGCTGCCGGCCCACGTGCAGCTCGAGTGCGTACCGGTCCTGCTGGCCGGGTTGCTCAAGCATTTCGGGCAGGCGGGGCCTGCGGAGATTCCGTCCAAGCGCCGCTTCACCTATCGCTTCGTCATATGGCGCGCTCGGAGCATGGCGATCCCGATGCGCATGCCGCCGGCCCACCCGTTCAACCCGCTCGCGGCGTTGCGTCTCATCATTGCAGCCGGCGGCGATCGCCGCGCCGCGGGGACCGTGCTCGATGCCGTGTTCCGGGACGGCCGGGATGTCAGCGATCCCGCAGTCATCGCCGATCTTGCGCCTCTGCTCGGAGTCACGAATCCGCAGGCGGCCATTGCCGATCCGGCGGTGAAGGAGCGGCTGCGCGCGAACACGGATTGGGCGATCTCGCGCGGCATCTTCGGCGTGCCGACGCTGGTGATCGGCGAGGAACTCTTCTGGGGCCACGACGCCGTCGACATGGCGCTCGAGTACTTGAACCGTCCCGAGGCCTTCGCGGATCCCGAGATGCGCGCCGCGGACGTTCTGCCTGTCGGCGTGACACGCGCGCGGTGAACGCCGCCCGCGGCCGGCCGCAAGCCCTAAGCGCCCGACGCCTGCTGTGCGAGCGGCGCGCCGGCCGTGCCCGTCGCCCAGGCGCGCAGCAGCTGCAGCTGCAGCCGCAACTGCTCGACCTGAAGCTCAGGCGGCCAGTCGCCGCGGTTGGCCACGGCGCTCGCGGTGAGTCCGTTGATGAAGGTGACGAGCGAGCGCAGCACGTGGTCACGCTTCGCCGCGGGCCACTGTGCCCACTCCGGCCAGCACTGCGCGAGGCAGCGCTCGAAGAGACGCAGGTACTCGCGGTGCACCCAGGCGTTGATGCGCTTCAGCCGCTTATCGGTGCTGACCTGTCCCCAGAAGGTGGTCCAGAACGCGCACTCGGTGCGCCGGTGCTCGTCGACCGGCAGCGCCTCCGTAAGGAGCGCGAGCAGATCCGGCCGCCCGCCCCGCGCCGCCGGCTGGGTGAGGCGCTCCTCGATGCGCCGCAGAATGAGCCGCAGTGCGGCGATGATGATGTCCTGCTTGGTGTCGAAGTAGTGCGCCAGCATGCCGGTGGTATAGCCGGCCTCGTGCGCGATACGCACCATGCTCGCCCCGTCGAAACCGTGTTGGGCCACCACCCGGCAGGCTACGAGTGCGATCTCGTCCCGGCGCTGCGCGTGATCGACGATTTTGGGCATGGTTCGATGCTACTGGCAATTACGCGGTTTGTGCACTCGGCGCGCCCGGCTCGAGCCCGACGTCCGCGGCGGCGGCGCGCTGCGCGTCGAGCTTGAGGTCGATCGAGCGGCAGACGAGCAGATAGACACCGGCGGCGACCGGCAGCCCCACCAGCATCGCGATATCGGCGCCGCCGAGGGCACGGGCGATGGGCCCGGTGTAGAGGCCCGAGCTGAAGAAGGGAATCATGACCGCGAAGCCCACCAGGTAGGCGGTGAGCCCGCGCCAGTTCCAGCGGCCGTACATGCCGCCGGGATTGAAGATCTCGCGAATCGAGTAGTGGCCCTTGCGCACGAGATAGAAGTCGACCAGGTTGATCGCCGTCCAGGGCGTGAAGAGATAAAGGAGCACGGCGAGCAGGTCCTCGAAGCGGTTGACGAAGTTGCTGGAGGAGGAGAGGGCGATCGCGTTGCTCGCCACGAATGCGACGGCGAGACTCACGAGGCGCTTCCCGGCCGTGCAACGCAGCGGCTTCACCGTGTCGGCACAGCTCAGGAGCGTCAGCGAGGCGCCGTAGAAGTTGAGCGCCGAGATCGTGACGAGCCCGAGGAGCGCTCCCACGAGCAGTACCCTGCCGAGCCCCGGGAGCACCGCATCCGCCGCATGCTCCATGGCGGCGGCGACATCGAGCTTGGGGGCGGCCGCGGCCGCGACGGTGCCGACCAGCATCATCCAGGAGCCCCCTACGAAAGCCCCGAAATAGGTCCACCAGAACGATTCCCGCACCCCGACGTCGCGTGGCAGATAGCGCGAGTAGTCCGACACGTAGATCGACCAGCTGAGCTGGTAGGAGGCGGCGGCGAAGAGCTGCGCGAGGAACGGCACCCCGCGAAAGCCCGCGGGGTCCCACTGCGCCGCCGGAAAAGAGAACGTGAACAACGCCCCGACCGAGAACACCGTGAGGATCACGATCATCAGGTAGGCGAAACCCCGCTGCGCCGCGTGGATCTTGTCGTAGCCGAGCGCCGCGAGGGCCACCGCACCGAGCGCGATGAGCACGATGGCCGTGGGGGAGGTGGCGGAGATCGAGCCGTTCAGCTGGTGCAACGCCTGCGCGGCCAGCACCTGGTTGAAGGCGTTGTAGCCCACGTAGGCGATCATGGCCACTCCCCAGACCAGCAGCGCCCCGGTGTAGCCGAACTGCGGCCGCGACTGGATCATCTGAGGGAGCCCCAGCTGCGGCCCCTGGGTCGAATGGAACGCCATGAAGAAGGTGCCGAGCAGGCAGCCCGCCACCACCGCCACCGCGGTCCAGAGCAGATTCCCCCCGAGACTGATGCCGAGCACGCCGACCGCGAGGGTCGCCAGGTGCGCATCCCCCGAAAACCACACCGGCCAGAGATGCCAGACCTTGCCGTGCCTTTCGGCGAGCGGCACGTAGTCGATCGAGCGCTTCTCGATGAGCGTGCCGTTCACGGCGCCGGGCCGCGCCGCGGCACCACCTCGTAGCCGGGAACCTTGGGCTCGGTGTCGACGATCTGCGGGGGGAAACCCTCGCCCAGCACCCGCACCCCGCAAGCCTCCTCGAGGCGGCGGATGATATTGGGCGAGAGCTCGCGCTCGCCGTAGCGGCGCGCGCCGTCCCTGAACACGCCGAGCACCAGCGGCGACAGCTCGAGGGGCACTCCGTGAGCGCGGGCCAGCTCATCGAACAGTCCTACGTCCTTGATCACCAGGTCCATGGTGAAGTTGATGTCGCGGCTGCCGTTCAGGATGACCTGCGACTCGGTCTCGTGCACGAAGGAGTTTCCGGAGGAGATGCGGATGCCCTCGTAGGTCGTGTTCAGGTCGAGACCCGAGACCTTCGCGACCGTGAGCGCCTCGGCGAGCGCGGCGAGATGCACCGTGCAGAGATAGTTGGTGAGGACCTTGAGCATGGAAGCCGAGCCCACGGGGCCGGTGTGCAGGATCCGCTGGCCGAGAATCGCGAGCACCGGCAGCACCCGCTCGAAGGCCGCGCGCGAGCCGCCGGCGAAGATCGAGATGTTGCCCGTGGCGGCGCGGTGGCAGCCGCCGGACACCGGACAGTCCATGGCGATCGCGCCGCGCTCCTCGACGCGGGCGGCCAGGCGGCGCGCCTCGGCGGGGTCGGTGGTGCTCATCTCGAGCCAGATCTTGCCCCGCGCAAGCCCGGCGAGCACGCCGTCGGGCTGCTCCATGACCTGCGCGGATACGGCCGGGGAGGGCAGGCACGTGATCACGAGCTCGACGCCGGTGGCGAGCTCTCGCGGGGAGTCCGCCGCCCGCGCGCCGCGCGCGACGAGCGCGGCGACCCGCTCCGGGTCGACGTCGCGCACCGTCAGGTCGAGGCCGTGACGCAGCAGATTGCCGGCCAGCTGGCTACCGACGTTGCCGAGTCCGATGAAGCCGATGCGCACGGCGGTAAGGTTACTTCCAGAATTCTTCGGCGGGGATCGCGAAGTTGATACCCTGCGCGTCGCGCATGGACAGCGAGGTGATACCGATAAGATTCCCCTGCGCGTCGAACAGTCCGCCGCCGGATGAGCCGCGAGAGATCGGCGCTGTGAATTGAATCCAGCGCTCGCCTTGGAGCTCTCGCTTGCCCGAGACCAGGCCGTTACCGAGGGTGCGCTCCAGCCGCCGCGGATTGCCGATCGTGTAGACCGTCTCACCGATCTCCAGGTTGTCGTAGGGCCGGACGCCCTTGACCGGCTGCAGGCGCAGCGTGCGGCTACGAATGACGCAGCGGTCGGCATCAAAATCGGCGGCCTCGAGCTCCGCTTCACCGGTCTCGTCGGTTCTGCTGGCGCCGATCGTGAGCTGAGCGCCGCTCCCGCGTGTGACGTGGCAATTGGTCAGCGCCAGCTCGTCCGAAATGGCGACGGCCGAGCCGTAACGGGTAATTCGCTCCGAATTGAGCTTGTCGCCCTCGACGCTCTCGACCCAGTAGATCGAACTCGCTGCCTGATTGAACAGCTCCTGGGTCGACGGGGGTGTCTTCGGGGTGAACGCCTTGGGCATCTCAGGCCGACGACGCCACGAGATGGCGTCCGGGATGCTGATGCGTGAGTAGACGATGCCCTGGGGAGGCGGCTCGCGAGTGACTTGCTCGTCGCCGGAGGCGTCACTCCAGACATAGCGCGTGTCGGCCGGCGCCCGCTGCAGGGGTATCAAGAGCAGCGCTGCTGCAAGCAACGCGGAGACCCTCGGGCTGTGCATAGTTGTGTGGTTACGGGCGATTCGCGTCTGCTGCAGCGGATGCTCCCACATGTGCGCGCCGTCTGGAAGTAGCACGGTGTCTGATCAATGGTCGGGGTTGGGCGGCGCCGCTGGTCGGTTACCGGAACGCACTGGACGCCGCCGCCGGGCTCGGGTGGGCACGGCTGCTCTCATGACCCCAAAGGGGTAGCTCGGCCTCCCCGCCAAAGCAGGATCGCGAGCTCCCCGCAACTCATGATGCGAAGCGCACTGCAACGCGACTAGCTTTTTACACGAGGTCTCTCGAGGAAACCCGTGGGTCGTCGAGGTACGCAATGAGGGAGGCACCAGCAAAGTGGCTGAGCTTAGCCGGGGTTCTGATGATCGGAGGTCTGCTCGGCGCGGTGTCGCGTGCGGGCGCGGCGGAGAGCCTGCTGCCGTGCGATGGCTGTGAGCTGCGCCTGGGAGTCGGCGGCACCTATCACTTCTGGGGCGGCACGGGAGGCACGGTGATTCCGGCGACCTTGATCTTCGATCACGACCGCTATGAGCTGGGAGTCTTCCGGATGGCCACGCGCCAGACGGCGGGCCAGTCGGACCCCCGCGTGTCCCGGCTGCTCGCCGAGCCGTATTGGGGAGTCTCCGCTTCGAGGCGCTGGAAGCTCATCGGCAAATCCCGCTGGCGGCTGCTCTTCGGGTTTGGTGCCTCGTACAAGTCACAATCGGATCCGCTCAATTCAACACACTGGAACTTCGCATCGCAGCTCGCCATGCGGGTCCGGCTCTCGGACAGCGGTTCCGACCTCGAGCTGTCGGTGCGCCACTGGTCGAACGGTGGCATCCGGCTTCCGAACCGGGGTCAGGACTTCGTGACGCTGAGCTATGCGTTCTGAGTCGCGCGCCCCCTGGCGAGCGCTAGGCGAGCGCGTACAGGTATTCGACGAAGGATGCCACCGCACCGTCGAGGCCCAGAACCCGCGGGTTGTCCGATTCGATCAGGTAGTACTCATCCGGCGCGTGCGCGCCGGTTCCGTGGCCCAGGCCGAAGTGACCCGCGGGCAAGCTCAGAGGCGGATCGGTGAAGACATAGCCCGGCCAGGAGCCCGCGCCACGCGGCCACAGCTGCGGGTCGTGCCCGAGCTTGCGATAGGTCGCGAGCTGCGAGCGGATCAACCGGCTGTCGGGGTCGGTCTGCGTCGGGTTGTAGCCGCCGCTCATGTTGGCCTCGATATCTGCGAAGCCGCGCTTGGCGAGGTGCGCCTTCAGCTTGGCGAGGGTATCGCTTGCGGTCATGTCCGGCACCAGGCGCATGTCGATCTTGGCGACGGCCCGGTGCGGCAGCACCGTCTTGCCCCCCGGACCTGTGTAGCCGCCGACCAGCCCTTCGATGTTGATCGTCGGCTGCGACTCGAGCAGCAGCAGCGAATCGACCCAGCTCGAGTCGTGGACCCAGCGCTCGACGCCCAGCGTCTTCTTTACGGTGTTCTCGGAAGTCTTGGCCGCGCGCTCCCGCACCATCCGCTCCTGCGCCGCGGTCAGCGGCTTCGCGTTCTCGAAGAACCCTTCGACCGCCGGCGTGTGACCATCCGCCCCGACCAGAGTGTTCAGCGCCTGCACCAGGTGCCAGCTCGGGGAATCGACCTGCGCCTCGAGGCTCGAGTGCACATCGTGGGCCGGCCCGCGGCCCCAGCGCTCTCCGCTCGACATCAGCTCGAGCTCCACCACGCCCTTGGCGCCGAGCGACACCAGTACGCCGCCGTCGCGATCCTGGCCCGCCTCGGGCATGAAGACCCCGGAGCACTTGTGCAGCTCGGCCAGCACTTCCGGGGTCATGATGAGCTCCTGGAAGTGCGGTGAGGCAATCTCCTCTTCGCCCTCGCACACCAGCACCAGGTTCACGGGGAGCTTGCGGCCGGCGGCCTTGAAGGCCAGCAACGCGCTCAGGAAGGAGTTCTCCGGACCCTTCTGATTCACCGCTCCACGCCCCATGCACACGGTGCCGAGGCCCTCCCGGCGCACGAGCCGCGCCTCGAGCGGCGGCGAGCTCCATTCGGAGGGCTCGAACTGCTTCACGTCGTACATGAAGTAGATTCCCACGGTGGTGCGGGCTGCCGCATCGAGCTTGCCGAACACTCCGGGTTTGCCGGAGGTGCTTACGAGCTTGACGCCCGCGAAGCCCGCCTCGCGTGCGAGCTTCGCCATGTACTCGGCCCCTTGCGGGTAATTCCTGTTCTCGGCGGCGATCGAGGGCAGCGCGATCCAGTCCTGGAGGCGCTTCACGTTCGCCTCGTGCATGGCCGGTATCTGCGCCAGCACCGCCGCCTTGTCCGCCTCGCTGCCGCCCGCCGCGCTGAGCGCGACCGGAGCCGCGGCCAGCGCCACGAGAGATGCCGCACTCTGCACGAACTCACGCCTGCTCGAGTCCCGACCGCCTGGCCGCGCCATACGCACCTCCCTGCCGCGATGGTTTGCCCGAAGGCGGCGAATACTAGCACCGGCACAGCGCAGACCCGTAAGGACAGAGCCGCATCGGCGGGATCAGGGCGGCATCGCGCCCCCGTTGGTATCACGATCCGATCGGGAACCCGAGCGGGTTTTCCAGAAGGAGTCCTACCGTATCACCCCAAAAAAAAGCGGGCTCGATCCCCTGTAAACCAACGCGACTAGTGACTAATTTACGCGGCATGTCTTCGCGGCGGCGCTCAACCCTTGACCACACACTGGGCCCGGGTTCGCACCGGGTGCTTGCCGCAGTGCGAGTGCTCAGTTTCATCGGGCTGGCTTGCGGCTCGATCGGGGTAGAGGCGCTGGCGGCCGACGCGCCCGCGGCGCAATCGCTGGCGCAGAAGAGCGGCTGTTTCAAGTGTCACGGCGTCGACAAGAAGAAGGACGGGCCGGCGCTGCGCGACACCGCCGCGAAATACAAGGACAAGACCGACGCGCAGGAAAAACTGGTCTACCACGTGACGAGTGGCGAGAAAGTGAAGTTCGAAGATGGGCATGAGGAAGAGCACAAGAAGGTCAAGACCAGCGATCCGAACGAAACCAAGAACCTGGTCGACTGGATTCTTTCCTTGCAGGGCGGCACCAAGTACTGAGTTGACCTGCCCGCACGCCGGCTAGAAGAACGAATTGCCATAACGGCTGAGAGCTGAGAGGTCTCCAATGATGTTACGCGGCGCCGCATTGCTGGCGGTCCTGCTGCTTGGTGCGTGGAGCGGGGCTTCGCGAGCCGAAGAGGCCGTCCCCGGAACCGACCGAACTCTCAAGGGAGATGCGGTTTGCACGCACTGCCATGACGAGACGGAAGCCAAGCCAGTTCTGTCGATCTACAAGACGCCGCATGGCGTCAAGGCCGATGAACGCACGCCGGGGTGCCAGTCCTGCCACGGCCCGAGCGTGGCGCACGTCAAGAATCCCGACGGCGCCTCGACCCGCCCGCTGGTCGATATCAACTTCGGCGTAAGAGGCGCAGCTGCCGCTCACCTGCAGGCGGAAACCTGCCTCAGCTGTCACACCGGCGGACAGCGCGAGCACTGGACGGGGAGTGAACACGAGCGTCGCGATGTTCCCTGCACCTCCTGCCATGTGATCCACGCGGCGCAGGATCGCGTCATGAACCGCTTGACGCAGCAGGAAGCGTGCTTCGCGTGCCACAAGACGCAGCGTGCCCAGATTCACCGGATCTCGGCGCATCCGCTGGCGGTCGGTGAGATGGGGTGCTCGGACTGTCACAACCCGCACGGATCGATCGGACCCGTGCTCATGGCGAAGAACTCGATCAACGAGACCTGTTATACCTGCCATGCCGAGCGGCGCGGCCCGTTCCTGTGGAGTCACCAGCCGGTGCAGGAGGACTGCACCAGCTGCCACACACCGCATGGCTCGAACAATCCCGCGCTGCTCAAGGCCCGGACACCGTGGCTGTGCCAGCAATGCCATACCTCGGACCATTCCGGCCCGATAAACAGCGGCGCCAACCTGCCCGGCGGCAATGCCACGACCGTGAACGGGCTGTTGCCGCTTGCGAATCAGAGTCCCCGTTCGCAGCTGAACGCACGCAACTGCCTCAGCTGCCACTCCATGGTGCACGGCTCGAATCATCCGGCCGGGGCGCGATTTAGCAAATGACCGCGGAAATATCCAGCATGGCCACGAACGCTAACAAGAAGATCCGCTGCCGCGCGGCGCTCCTCACTCAATGCGTCCTGTTGAGCACGGCCTTGGCCTGGCGAGCGGATGCGGCCGAGCCGGCGAGCGGCGAACAGGCGACCCGGGAGCTGACGCAGCCCACGAGCGAGCTCGAGGTCGGTGTGGGTGATGTGACCCAGGGTTCCTACAAGTTCGGCGAATACAACGGCCTGCAGCACGAGGGTGCGTTTCCGATTCTGAACTTCGATCTGTCGGGCGGAGGGCTCTACAACTCCGACTCGCTCGAGCGCTGGTCAGCCCGCGGCGCCGATCTGGGGATCGACACGCGCCAGCTGGACGTGGACTACGCGCAGCAGGGCAAATTCCGTATCGACCTGGGCTACGACCAGCTGCGGCACAACATTTCCGATACCTACCAGACGCCGTATATCGGGGCCGGCACGGACCTGCTGCTGCTGCCTTCGGGGTGGCTCAAACCCAACGTGCCTCAGGTCAACCCCAATAATCTCAACGACCGGGCGCTCTCGCCGATCACGGGACTCGCGAGCGCCGTGACCCCGACCGGTCAGGTGGCGCCACCGAACGCGACGCAGCGCGCCGCGGTCAACGCCATCATCAACGCCGACGTTCCAGCCTTTCACAACTACAACCTGTATACCAATCGCTACCGCTGGAATGCCGGGATGGCGGTGAATCTGTCGCGCCACTGGCAGTTCACCGCGGGTGTCCGCCACGAGCGCAGGGACGGGACCCAGCCGCTGGGCGCGGTCTCATCCGGCGTCCAGGAGAACTCGGTGATCCTGCCGGAGCCGATCGACACGGTGACCGAGCAGTACGACGCGGGCTTCCGCTACGCCAGCAGCCGCGCGACCTTCGACATCGGTTACTACGGATCCATCTTCCACAACAACGTCAAATCGATCACCTGGAGCGACCCGCCCGACCCGACGCAGACGCCCAGCATGTCGAGCGCGCCCGGCAACCAGTTCCATCAGCTCAACGTCGCCGGCGGATACAGCTTCACGCCCGGCACGCGCCTCACAGTCGCGGGGTCCTATGGACGCAGCACGCAGAATGAAGCCTTCCTCGGCGATGCTTCGCTGCCACTCGGTCTGCCGGCCCCCTCGGCCGACGCGCTGATCATCAGCACCGCGCTGGACGTCAAGCTGACGGCGCGTCCGACACGGGCCCTGAATCTGGGGGCAGGGTACCGGTTCGATGACCAGGACAACCGAACGAACGTCGGGCGCTTCGTATTCTACGACGCCAACCTGCAGCCCGGTCCCAACCCTTCCGCGTTCAACGCCGCGCTCGGCCTGGCTCCCGGCACGCTGAGCAGCAACGTCAATATCTTCGAGAACCGGCCCCACAGCCGGCGGCTGAACCAGGCGGACCTGGACGCGGATTACGCCGTGGCGGCCGGGCACAATGTCGCGCTTGGCTATCGCTGGCAGGGCATTCAGCGCCACTGCCATGACACCTGGATCAGTTGCGAGAACGCCGCGACCAGCAACGAAAGCACGGTACGGGGCGAGTGGCGCGCCAACTGGCTGGAACAGCTCAGCACGCGGCTCGCCTACGCCTACTCCACGCGCGCGGTGGATTACAACCCGAACGCCTGGCTGGCCCTCGTACCCATGGCCAACGTCGTCCCGGGCGCCCCGGTGGCAGGTGCGACCACCAGCGTCTATGGATATCTCACCCAGACCGGGCTGACCGGGTGGGGCCCGGCGGCGGGATTCCCGGCGACGCCACTTACCGGCAATGCCGCCATCTTCTCACCCAACAACAACATCGTGCCGCAGTCGCTCTATGGAAGCCGCGACAACGTCAGCGAGCTGCCCGGGATGAGGCGCTTCGACATGGCGGACCGCCGGCGGCACAAGCTGCGCTCGTCGCTCGACTGGCAGGCGAGCGAGCGTCTGTCGCTGCAGGCGGAGGGGGAATTCAACAAGGACGACTACCAGCACTCGCAATACGGGCTGCGGCAGTCGCAAGTCTCGGCGCTGCATCTGGAGGGCAATTACGTCCTCAGCGACAACTTCGAGCTGCCGGTCTTCTACTCGCATGAGGACCTGCGCTCGAGCATCGCCGGCGACGGTTTCGGCAGCAACACGGGCGCCGCATTCGTCGGCCGGGCCGGCAACACCCTGGTGGCGGGCGGCTGCTACGCCACGGTGCTCGAAAAGAACCACAACGGCAAGATCGACCCGTGTCTGAATTGGTTCACCGACATGCGCGAGCGTGCCGACACGTTCGGCTTGACGCTGGCGCGCAACAACCTCAGCGGGGGCAGACTGAGTCTGGCGGGCGATCTGGTGGGCACGCTGGCGCGTACGCATATCAGCGTGCGTGGCGGCAGCTACGCCAACAATCCCTTTGCCCTGCCGAACGCGCCGCCGCTCGCTCCCGGGGTTCCGGCGGTTTTCTTCATTCCGGCCTCGGACCTGCCGCCGGTGACGACCCGGATCCTGGAGATCCGGCTGCGCGCCCAGTTCGCTCTCAGCCGGGCGTCGCAGCTCAACCTGCTCGCCGCCTATCAGCGCCTGAAGTCGAGCGATTTCGCCT
>Ga0209472_1000041_pt1 | contig 68826 bp, 75 predicted proteins | sample GraSoiAngelo_130_FD_185887 | JGI IMG/M metagenome (GOLD analysis project Ga0209472, IMG submission 185887) | Grasslands soil microbial communities from the Angelo Coastal Reserve, California, USA - 14_0929_02_20cm (SPAdes) (version 2) | ecosystem: Environmental > Terrestrial > Soil > Grasslands ... | reverse complement strand
GAATGACCGTCGCTGATAGGCGGGACTGGTTGCCAGATGACAAACTCGTGGGAAGACCGGTAATGATCTGCACGAGGGCTGACCCGAATTTCAAACAGTTCTTTTTGACGCGTCTAACGGCGGCCTAAACGTCGGATTCGTCATCTAGCGTGTTTTTCGGGTGAAAGGTGTAGATTTTTAAACTCAATATTTGGCAATACAGGGCTACTATGGGAAAAGAAATAGGCCACATAGAACTGATATCCAAGGACCTACTGGCGACCAAAAAGTTCTACTCCAGACTCTTCGGCTGGAAATTCGAGATGGCTGGCGACGGCTATACAATGTTCAAGACCTCTAAGAAGGGCGTCGGCGGCGGCTTCATGCTAGGCAAGAAGGTCAAGCCTGGATCAACCACACTCTACGTCAACGTTGACACCATCCCTGCAATGCAACAGAAGGCAAAGAGTCTGGGCGGACGAATTCTGAAGAAGAGGAAGGCCATCGGTGGCGGAATGGGCTACTGGGGCACCATCGGAGATCCGCACGGCAACGTCATAGGCCTCTGGAGCAAAAAGTAACCTAACGCAGACGAAGGGCTCGGACCCCGAGCTACGCCTAGTTAGGCGGACTATCGAGAACTCCCTTTTTTCGTCTACGCGTTTCCTCAGGAATTTTGACGATCAAATTGGATGAACACCGTTAACCCTTTTTATGAGATAAGGTCTAAGGTGCGATATCAGATAGTCATGCGGTTAACTAGCCTCTCCCTCGGAGCTTTGACGCTTCTTCTGCTGGTCGCTGTCCCAGTGAATGCGGCGCCTGATCTTCACGCGGGTAGTCAGACCAGTTACAATCTATCCGTTTCTGTCTCACTCCTTCAGTCTTGTGCACCTGTTCTGAGTTCGACCCTCAGTGCCGGAATTGTCTGCCCAATGATCGCAATGATCTCGCCGAGCCTCAACATCAACGGGACCTTGGGCTGGATCGTCACTGATCTGAACTCCACCACAGCCACTCTTAACGTCACTCGGGACATAACAACATCGAGTGGCGAAACCATTACTCCAACCACGCATCATACCGGGAACTTCAACGAATCCATCGATCTAGCAACCCGAATAGCCACTATCCTGCCGTTCATCGAGCCAGAAATGGACCAGGCTCTACGGATGGCCCAGACAAACATAGGCGCCACCATGCCAACAGGTGCTAGCCGGGGTTCGACCATGCCGGGCTTAGACGTCACGATGATGCGTCAACCCCCTCACACAATGTGGTGGGTCAACGGACCGCTCAAAGTAAACGACACTGTGTCAGTTCTAGTTTTTCCAACCAGTGTGACTGGCTCGACGAGTCTCGATCTTGGTGGCAGCATTGGAACTCGGTCTGCGTGGACTTTAGCGTTTCCTAGGATCGGATCTCCTCTGCCTCCAGACCCAATGACGACAATGGCTTCCACGATTCCGATCACCAACAACTTCAGATTCGCGCTTACTTTCAACTATGATCAGACCAGCGATCTTCTACTCTCCGCAAGCGCTGACATCCACCTTGGATTCGGCGAGGAAACATTCATCCCGCCAGCACCCTGCAGCCCTTCAGCGACTACCGCTCCAGCCCTGACTGTTTGTCCTGCTACTCCTATACCCGTAATGAGGCAATTCGGGATCGACGTTCGGGCCTCCCTAAAGCTCACCAGCACAACTCTCGACCTAAGCCAGCGACTAACACCGACAAGTGGTTCTGAATCACCCACCGAATCAAGTTCTGGTAGCGGCTCAGGAACAGGTACCGGGAACGGTCAAGGACCTGGCACGAGCCCAAGACGGGGTTCTAACTCCGGATCAAACTCAGGCTCGGGGAGCGGGTACAATCCAGGGACGAGCGGTACAACAACGGGAGCTGGGCAATCATCCAATAATCTGGCGCAATCAAAATCCACCACCAAGTCGGTCAGCCGGGTACCATGGATGTACGGGATTCTAGGAATAATTGCCGCAGCAACCATCGGGTCGGCTGTATTGATCGCTAGAACGCGAATCAAGGAACCTCCGTTCCAAGTCTCAGTCGCACACCCGTCAGTTTAGGGACCTCAATTATTTCCAAGATTCCACGGAGCATCCTCTCCGGCTCAAGTCAGCGTTGAACCACCCAAACCACACTAACCCGGTGTCAGATAGCATGTTAATGGAGGAATTCCCAGATATCCAACGAAAATCGTCCAAACTGCACCGTATCGAATGCGTTAAATATTCTCTGGCTTGAGTTTCAGCGGGACTGGATTTGTCGGACAAACCCACGGCCGCATTCGTTCTGTCGTTGATCGGTGGGATATTCATACTTCTGGGTGGAGTCGCTCTTGCAGTTGGTTTCTCTTTCTTATTCGGTGGTATAGGGGCAATTTTTGGTATCGTAGGGGTAATTTTTGGACTGATAGTTATCCTAGGATCTGTGATGCTCTATCAGAAGCCTCAAAGTCACACTATGTGGGGGGTCATCATTCTCATCCTTTCGATAATTGCTTTCCCCTCTGCTTGGGGCTTCGGAATAGGCTCTTTGTTGGCGTTTATTGGTGCGATCTTGGCGTTGGTTTACAAACCGTCGATGGGTCCCGCCATGATGCCCTCCCAGCCGATGGGAGCAATGCCCATGGGCTCAATGGGATCTGGGCAAGCAATGGGTTCAATGGGAATGACATGTAAGAACTGTGGAGCAAGTATTCCTGCTGGATCTACGCGTTGCCCCAGCTGCGGCGCGACCGTCTAAGCCGCTAGGTTATTCCCGATTATTCCTTACAGGGCAAGAAATTTCCAGATTTCTCTGAGTCAACTTTGCAGTGCGCGTTTGCCGTCCAGCTTCTCTTGGTAGCAAATTACGCTACGACTCCTGAGCTCAGTCTTCGTATCAAGCTGAATTGACCCGCATAAAAACGACAAAACCTATCGTCAGTAGCCCGAAACCGGGAAAAATTCTAGGACCCTCCTTCGAAATCGTTCAAAAAATCGACTTTATCGAATGTGTTATATACGATAAAATAGACCGGTTTCCATGCAACCGAAACCTCGCAGACCGACCGGCGTAACAATTCTAGGAGTTCTCGCGATACTTGGAGGAATAGCACTCCTCCTTGCTGGAGTAGCTGCAATTGGTCTTGGACTTGTAATTGGAACCTACGCGGGCTCGGCCTTCACAAATGCTCTTTCAAACGCTGGCTATTCCGGGCTAGCCTCCATTGGTGCGGGAACAATCGCTGTAATCCTACTGGCACTCGGTGCAGTAGTACTTGTTCTGGGAATATTGTACTTCGCTGTAGGAATCGGATACTTTGGAGGCAAGGGCTGGGCTTGGACCGTTGGAATCATCGTTACTGCCATCAGCGTAGTCCTTGACATTATCCAGATTGCGTTTGGTGCCTACAGCAATGCCTTCGGATTGGTTATTGGTCTATTGATAATTTACTATCTTACCAGGCCACACGTCAAGGTCTTCTTTGGCAAAGGAGGTTCGACGATTGCTTCCCCAATGCCCACGCAGGGATGAGCCAATGCTGGAGCTACTCGTTGGCCTAGCTGCCGTACGGCCGTATTCGGCTGTCGAATCTATAAGTTTCCCGGATATCTTCCGGTAGACCGATGACCAACTAAACTGGGTATTCAGTAACAGTCGCCTTAACACTGCGTCATTTCTCGAATTGTGCCTATGGCGCAGAAGCCCTCTCGACCAGTAGGAATTACGATACTAGCGGTTTTGGAGATTCTGATGGGAATTGTTGGGCTCTTAGCTAGTCTTGTGATTATCGGCTTCTCCGCTCTGTTCGCGACTTTACCAACAGTGGGCCCTCTGGTTGGAGCTATCGGTTTGGTCATCGGGGGAGTCGTTCTCTTCTTCAGCATCATCTGGCTCGCTACCGGCGTAGGGTTTCTTCACGGTAGGGGTTGGTCTTGGACTCTCGGGATGATTTTCAGCATACTCTCACTGCTCGGGGCCATTGGCGCTCTGACAATCGGTCTAATCACCGGTGGGGTCGGCGGATTGATCTTCTGGGGTCTGATGCTGTACTATCTGACGAGGACTCATGTGAAAGCCTTCTTCGGAAAAGGCGGATTACCAATCACGCCTGCGTACACGATGCCATATTCACTGGGACCTCAGGGAAATCAGCCCCAAATCGCGACAAATGCCGGCTATGGTCAACCGTCGGCGACAGATCCGCACGTCACTTTTCTGCCTATCTCACAAGGATCATCAGCAAGTACTCCTGGGCCCAGCACTGTCTCATCGACCCTCGCATCTTCTGGTTCTTCCAGCGGCGGCAAGGCACCGGTTTGTCCGTATTGTCACAGCACACTTCCAATGGGCACAAAGAAGTGTCTTACCTGCGGAGCGGCGATCTAACGCACTTTAATCCCTGGAAAATCGCCGAGAATACCTCTGATCCTATCCTAGAATCATCTTCTCAGCCAATCCCAACGCCGAGACAGTTGGAGAGTGGATAATCTTCCCAGTCCACAACAGACGATACGCCTCTCTAGTCTTCAGAATCTTGATCTTCATGTACTCGTAAGGCTCCCGGCTCGCGCTACCCTTCTTCAACTGTCGCGCCAAGAAAACATGCGCTCGCTGGGACGATATTCCCGGCAGAGTGTGAAGCCAGCCAAGATCCTTCCAAGACCGCGCAGAGTAACCAGTCTCCTCTTTCAGTTCCCGTTTCGCGCCGGATTCCGGGTCTTCCCCATCGTCCACTAATCCGGCGGGTAGTTCGAGTTCCCAGCCCTGAATCGGATGGCGATAGTTCCAGATGAAGACAAGACGATCGTCATCCAATAACGGCACGATGATCGAAAAGTCGTGGAGTGAGAGTCGCAGATGATTCGTCCTAAAACCGGACTTGGATACTATCTTATCACGGTAGAGTTTCACTTCTCCAAGATCAATTAGTCTCCGGGACCCTGTAATTCTCCACGGTTTCGGGGTCCCTTGAAATTTTCTGATCCTTGTTGTCAAAGAGCTTGCATCATCAGACAGCCTTTCTCATAACGACGCTAGATTTGCCTAGTCGTGAAGTCACACCGAATCCGGCCTCTTCGAACATCTTCACAGTCCCGGACCACATCAAGCTCGCTCCGCGATTAGGTTTAGTCGACGGGTACGCTCGATTACGCCTCCGCCTTTCTTCTTGATGGAGGCGAGAGCTGTGTTCAGGCCGAATCCGGCTACGCCTTTCCGTCGATTGTTTCTATCAACGAAGAAACAGGTAATCCGCCAGAGTTTCTTTCCTCCATTGCCGAGACTCAAACTCTGGTAGGTTTTGCTAGCGTCCAGTCGTGGGAGTTCCGGTTTCGGACCGTACTGGACCCAGCCAACGGGAGTATTGTTGGAATAGACGATTATGCCGTGTGTTCGTCGTTTCTTTACAAGAGCTTTCTTTGCCTTCTTGTTATCTGGACCTTGGCCTTTGATGAGAAACTTTCCTTTTGTATGGTAGAACATGCACCAGCAGCCTCCCCAGACACCGTTGTGTTTTGCGAATAACGCTTCGAAGTCTGGCCAGGTAGTAGGGCTCAGCTCTTTAGAGGAGTAAGCGTTCTCAGTTTCCATATGCCTGGTTCCGGTCGTCTCTAGGGATGATTTTGCTGGTTAGAGGATTGGAGGCTCCTTGTAGTCTCCGAAGACCTTCCGACCGACATCCATGATCTCGCCTAGCGTTGCGTAGGCTCGGACCGCTTTGATGATGGGGTACATGGAATTGGACTTCTCGTCCTCGAACGTCTTGCGCAACTCGTCCAATGCTTCCCGAACCTTTGCATTGTCCCTTGTGTCTCGGACCCGGACTATCCGCTCGATCTGTCGCCTCTGAGCCTCCTCGTTGATCTTCAGGGTATCGATTGGCTGTTTCTCATCGACCTGATACTTGTTCACACCAACCACGACCCTCTCGTCCCGCTCAAGTTCCTGCTGGTAACGGTAGGCTGTCTCTGCAATCTCGCGCTGCAAGAATCCGGTCTTGATCGCGTTCAGCAACCCTCCTACACGTTCGATCTTGTCAAAATACTCGAACGCTTTTTCCTCCATCTCATCAGTAAGCCATTCCAGGTAGTACGAACCGCCAAGCGGATCGATTGTGTCCGTGACGCCTGTCTCTTCCGCGATGATCTGTTGGGTTCTCAGTGCGACGGTAGCTGCCTGTTCTGAAGGAAGAGCCCACGCTTCATCGTAGGAGTTTGTATGAAGAGACTGCGTCCCGCCGAGGACTGTGGCTAGCGCTTCGATTGTAGTCCGAACAATATTGTTCAGTGGCTGTTGCCAAGTTAGTGACGCACCAGAGTTCTGAGCGTGTGTCCTCAACAGCAAGGATCGGGGGTCTTTTGCTTTGTATTTCTCTCTCATAACGCGTGCCCAGATTCTTCTTGCCGCCCTGAATTTTGCGATCTCTTCGAAGAAGTCCATTCCACAGTTCCAGAAGAAAGACAATCGCGGTGCGAAATCATCCACTTTCAAACCAGATTCGATTCCAAGATCAACATACGCGAAGCCGTCCGCGAGTGTAAACGCTAGTTCTTGGACGGCGCTAGATCCAGCCTCGCGAATGTGATAGCCACTGATGCTGATGTAGTTCCACTGCGGCATCTCCTTGCTGCAGTAGACCATCATGTCACGGATGATTCGGAGATGCGCTTCTGGAGGGAACGCCCACTCTTTCTGCGCAATATACTCTTTGAGAATGTCCGCCTGGACGGTCCCTCTCAACTCGTTCGGCTTCAATCCCTGTCTCTCCGCGACACCAACATACATCGCGGTCAAGACGGAGGCAGGTGCGTTGATCGTCATGCTCGTACTCACCTTTTCCAACGGGATTCCTTCCAGAATGATCTCCATGTCCTTCAGCGAACCAACTGAGACGCCGCATCGTCCCACCTCCCCCTCTGCCCGTTCATGATCAGGATCATATCCATACAATGTCGGCATGTCGAAAGCTATGCTCAATCCTGTTTCACCGTGTTCTAGGAGATAGTGGAGCCGCTTGTTCGTGTCCTCTGGAGTGCCGAAGCCTGAGAACATTCGCATGGTCCAGAGCCGCCCTCTGTACAGCGTAGGATAGACCCCTCGGAGGTAAGGATACTCGCCTGGAAGACCAGCGTCGCGAGACTCGTCCTGGTACGCGACGTCTCTTGGAGTGTAGACTCGTTTGATCGGAATGTTGGAAGGGTTCCTGAACTCCTGCTTCCGCTCCGGGCTGTCCTTCGTCCACTGTTTGAGAGTCTTTGCCTGCCATTCCGCTTCTTGGCGCTTCAGCTTGGCGAGATATTTCGCGTTGAAGGTTGAAGGCTTAGCCTTCCGCTGCCTCTTGATATCGTCGAGAACTTTCTTCCAGTAGCCCTTTGCCAAAATAGTCACAATACATCCATAACGGGCCGGATTTTCCTATTTCTCCATTATCTCCACGGGACCGTCTTCTGAACGTTGAAATACGTTCCAGAGCGAACCGGCAATCAGGGCTCTAGCTTGGTCAGTGATCTAGCCTCGAGAGTATTGAAGGGCGATCACAGGGCCCTCGCTAAGGCCATTTCGATTGTTGAATCTGGAGGAATCGGTCGTCGCCGACTCATTCACGAGCTGTATCCACGTACAGGAAAAGCCTTCACAGTCGGCATAACTGGTCCTACAGGGACGGGCAAAAGCACTCTCGTCGACAAGACGATCCAAGAATTCCGCAGGAGAGGACGAAAAGTGGGCGTGTTAGCCATAGACCCCTCCAGTCCCTACACAGGAGGTGCACTGTTAGGCGACAGGATACGCATGATGGATCATAGCCTCGAAAGAGAAGTTTACATTCGCAGCATGGCATCTCGCGGCGATGTCGGCGGCCTCGCTCGCGCCGCAATAAATACGATCAGGGTCCTCGATGCGGCCGGAATGGACATAGTAATAGTAGAGACCGTCGGAGCTGGCCAGACCGAAGTCCAAGTCGCCAGCGCCGTAGACGCGACCGTGGTCGTTGTAATGCCACAGCTCGGGGACGAAGTTCAAGCGTTCAAAGCAGGCTTTAACGAGATCGGCGACATTTTCGTCGTCAACAAGGCAGACATAACCAACCCATCGAAGACAATGTTCAATGTCGCCAGCGGGCTACAGGAAAAGAACGGATGGAGACCGCCTGTGCTAAAGACAGTAGCAATCGAAGGAACAGGAGTGCCCTCGCTAGTGGACAGCATCGAAAAATTCCAGAAATTCTTAGATGATCACGGCATAAGAGAAGAGAGGAGGAATAAGCGACTTGAGTCTGAACTCATCGAAGCTGCGTTTTCAGACTTTTACACCGAGACAGTCACCCGTCTCAAGCAAGAAAAGTCATGGCAGCATCTACTCGGCCAAGTTGCGAAGAAAGAACTGGACCCTGAGACAGCAGCGTCAAAACTCGTGAAGGCCATCGCAAGATTAGACGTGTCAGAAAATGCCTGATCGCATCACCACAGACTCAGGAATACCTGTCAAGACATCGTACGACAACAGAGACGTTTCTAGGGGAATGGTTCGTTCCCTCGGAAAGCCTGGAGAGTTCCCTTATGCTAGAGGAATCTACCCGAGCATGTACCGGGACCGACTTTGGACGATGAGACAGTACACTGGATTCGGTTCAGCCAGCGAAACCAACCGGCGATTCAAGTATCTGATCTCTCATGGAGAGACTGGACTTAGCACTGCCTTCGATCTTCCAACGCAGCTCGGCCTTGACTCTGATCATCCAAGAGCGCATGGGGAAGTGGGCAAGGTCGGAGTCGCTGTCAGCAGTATCGACGATATGAGACGGTTGTTCGATGGAATCGATCTCGGAAAGATCAGCACTAGCATGACAATCAATTCTACCGCTCCGATTCTGCTCTGCTTGTATGCTGCGGCTGGACTGGAGCAACGGGTCCCGCAGAGGCAGTTGCGTGGAACTACCCAGAATGATATTCTGAAGGAGTACATTGCCCGGAATACCTACATCTATCCGCCGGAGTTTTCTCTGAGACTGGCGGTCGATCTCATAGAATATTCTGCTCGGAAGATGCCTCATTGGCATCCCATCAGTATCAGTGGCTATCACATTCGTGAGTCTGGAGCAGACGCCATTCAGGAACTTGCGTTCTGTTTCTCAAATGCGATTGAATACGTAGAGGCCGTGCTAGCTCGCGGTCTCAAGATCGATGACTTTGCTTCTCAGCTTTCATTCTTCTTCGCATGTCGAAACGACTTTCTAGAAGAGATCGCAAAGTTCAGAGCAGCCCGAAAAATCTGGGCGAGCATAATGCGACTACGTTTCAAAGCTCACGACCCTGAATCTTGCAAACTCCGATTTCATGCTCAGACGAGCGGCGAGACTCTGACCGCCCAACAACCCGACAATAACATTGCTCGAGTCTCGATCCAGGCACTAGCGGCCGTTCTCGGAGGCTCCCAGTCGCTTCATACAAACTCCCGTGACGAGGCTCTGGGTCTTCCCACGGAGGATTCTGTTAAAATCGCGCTACGGACTCAGCAGATTATCGCGTACGAATCTGGTGTGAGCCGCACGGCGGATCCGCTAGGGGGAAGTTACTATCTGGAATCCTTGACAAGAACGATCGAAACCAAAGTCACAGATCTCATCAAAAGAGTCCAACAGCTTGGAGGAGCGAGGAAGGCTATCGAATCCGGCTTTGTCCACAGACAGATTCAAGAAAGCGCCTACAAGTTTCAGCGATCCGTGGATGAGGGTCAGACTGTAATTGTCGGAGTAAACCGGTTCGAAGAAAGGGATCAGAAAGATGTGAACATTCAGCGAATTAGCCCAAGCGTGGAGAGACGACAGATTCAACAACTGAGGAAGTTCAAGAATTCAAGAAGCAAAGCGAAGGTGAACAGCGCTCTGTCAAGACTTGGTAGTGCGGCTTCTGGGGATTCTAACTTGGTCGATGACATTTTGAGAGCGGTGCGGTCTGAATGTACGGTCGGGGAAATCAGCGACCTTTTCAGAAGCAGATTTGGTGAGTACAGAGTTCGTCTAGAAATCTAGTCAAGCATGATAAGTCATCCGGACTAGGCAGAGGTCTGACCGAAATTTGAAAATCTATGTCGTCAGGAAGAGCCACGTGCCATTCGCTTTGGCGATGATTTGTTTCTGCTGATTCGTCAGGACCGCTTCTGCGAAGGCCACCCTTTTTCCTCGTTTCGCCACGATCCCTTCTGCTCTCAATGGTCCCTTGATGTGTGGTCTGTAGAAACTGATCTTCATCTCCATCGTAGTAAAGTCCTCGTCTGGAGATATAGTGGTGGAAATGGCTATTCCCATAGCTGCGTCTGCAATGTCGGCCATTACTCCTCCGTGCATGGTGGCTGACATGTTGTGGAGATGCTCGTCGATCTGCATTTCGACTAGGGAGCGTCCCTCGGAGAGTTCTATTATTTTGATGCCAAGGGTCTTCGTCGCGGGACTGGGATAAGTTCCAGTCTTCCAGGCGTGGTAGACTTTCTCCTTGATTCCCTTCATTGCTGGAGGTCGGTTGTGGTTCTCAGTAATATTGGTTGGGCCGGGCTGTTCAAATTGAAGATTTATCTTGGGACGGTGATGTCCCTTGCCATGAATTGTCTTCTAGGAAAGGATCTGAGCATGCGAGGCGTGACATCAGGATAGCCCTTGAGAGAATACGTCGAGACATGGATCATGCTCGAAGAGATCTCGCCTCTGCAAGCAAGACTTGGGTTGATTCGACTAGTAAGTTTGTGCAAGACAAGGCCCCGAAGGTCTCTGCGACAATAGACGAGACTCTCGAGAAGACCTCTGAAACGTTCAAGCGAACGATGAATACGATCGATGCTCAAACGAAAACACAACAGGTCAAGCTTCTACGAGCATACAAGTCATTTCTGTCCAAACAGATCGACGTGATCGAGAAGCGATTGAAGAGGCTTAATGAGTAGTCTCGGTTCAACAGCGACCAATGTCCAGCAAAGGATGTCGCCGACAGCTGTTCGCTCTCTTTTTCAAAAGACTTACAGACGGCTATTCCGAACTTTGGCGCTCCTCTGCGGAATGCGAATCAGACGAAGGGTCCTGTTTCGTTTTCTGAATTCTCGTGTATGCGAACAGTAGCAAGAGTCCGAAGCCCATCCAGATGCTGCCGAAGATCCTGCCAAGCGGGTGAAGAACGACTACGAGAAGCCAGATCGCTAGATCTGCGATTATGGTTAGCACTCCTATAATTGGAATTGTGTACCGCTCGTAACTCGCTGAAGCCTCATTGGTGTTTCTCTTCCAAAATGGCCTGATGCTAATGCTTCCTGGAGTCTTGAATGGACGGAAAACGGCCTTCTCTTTGTTTCTAAGAGAGATTAGGCTTAGACCGACGATCACATATGCGATTAGTGCTCCAAAATTGTACAACTCTGCCACAAAGCTGAGCTCACCTGAGAGAGCAAGCGCGACAGATACCGAAGAAAACGCGATTATCGAAATGAATGGGGTATTGCGCTTCTTGTGGAGTCTTCCGAACGCCTTGGGTATTACGCCGTCCCGGCTCATTGCGTAGCTTATGCGTGACGATCCAATTATCCCGGCATTGGCAGCAACTAGAAGAACGGACATTCCCAAGATGGCGGCGAAGCCGGCAAGAATCCAGCCATTCGGAAATGCGAGGGCGATGAAAGATACCGGGTCGTTTATGCTGGCGGGGTTGCTCAGGAACTCCTGATAACTTCTGACTCCCAGTGCTAGGGTTGAGAAGGAAAGCGTAGCTGCAACAACGGCCGCGCTAATCAGGAATACGGCTCTTGGAATATTCTTGGCCGGTCTCCTAGTCTCTCCGGCGGTCTGCGATATGACTTCGATCCCAAGGTACCCGGACATGGCGATTGTGATCGCGTATAGGAAGTTGGGATATGTCGGCGAGGTGCCGAAATGAAGAGTGTTGAGCCCGGGTCTGTAGGAGAACAAGAAGCCGGTCGCTAGAACAAGTGCCATTCCAGCCAGGTTGAACAGAACTAGAAAGTATGAGAATTTTGCCGACTCGCCTATTCCAAGGATGTTGAGGCTCATCAGAAAGAGTATCGCGGCTGCGGTAGCTCCACCGATCAGTAGTGGCGCATTGAGTTGGGGAAAGAAGTAGCCTAGATAGCCTATAGCGGCAAGAGAGGAAATCGCGGTAGTGACGACGTAATCGAGAAGGAGTGCCCAGGCTGCGAGGAAAGCGATGTTTCGCCCGAATGCTCTTCTAGCGTATACGAAAGCGCCTCCGGCCTGGTGGTAGGAGCTGGCGAGTTCTGCGTAGCAGAGGGCTGTGAGAATGTAGGCTGTTGTCGCGAAGAGGTATGCGTATGTTGCGGCCGCGCCTGCGTATATCACGACGAGGCCTAGGGTGAAGTAGATCCCTTCTGCTACGTCGGCGTAGCCGAAGGCGAAGTTGCCCAGGATGCCGATGTTTCGTCTAAGTCCTTGTCTTCTGCGCCCGGCAGGTCTCTGGGCGGGCTGTGTCAAACAGAAGTTCCTCAGTCATCTATGGGCGCTGAAACAGCCGGGTCCTCCAGCGCTATGATATTTGAGGCTATTTGGGCTTAGTTTCTCTTGGAGAGAAGTTCGTAGAATTGCTTTTGAACCTCAGAAATTATCTGGTCCCGTTTGGCAGGGTTGGCGATCTGTAGGAGGAGGACGAGCTGGGTCTCCTGTGGGGTTACTTGGGTAACGCGGACTTGGGGGATCGTGTCTGGGAGTAGGTCGACCTTGATGTCCTCAGCGATGTGTAGCAGTTGATCCTGAATCTTCGCCAGGTCTATCTCTGTGCTGACTGCGACTGGTATCTGGATGCGGAGGGCTCCTGAGCGGGTGCGGTTAATGACAGATCTTCTCAACAATGTCGAGTTCGGGATGATGACTATTTCGTTGTCTGGTGTAAGGATCTTTGTTTGTATCAGATTTCTCTCGATTACTCGTCCGTAGTAGTCTTGCACTTCGATCCATTCTCCGACCTTAAACGGCTGGAATGTGGACACGAACTGGGACGCGGCCATGTCAGCAAGAATGTTCCTGTAGGCCACGATCATCGCGAGACCCCCGAGGGAGAGTAGCGCGACTAGTAGGAGTATGTTGACGTTGAGTGTGTTGAGTATGTAGAAGGCGCCGAATATCCTGATGGACCACGTTCCTATCTGTTGCAGGCTGACGATCAATCCAGATGGGACAGTGCCTGCTATTCTTGTAATGATGCTCCTGTACACCCGGACGACTGAGTAGGTGAGTACGAGAATGAGTATTATGGTGAGGATCTGCTCGGCGGGCGGACTGGTGAACAGGTCGAATATGTTGGAGGCCACTCTTTGTCCAGCCCTACCCCGAAGGGTGCTAGGCTGTTTCGCTTGACCTTAAGAGTTCCACGGTTCGCGCGACAGATGGCGCGTCGCCTAGTAGCAGAACTTTGTCTCCGGATTTGAGTTCGAGTTCGGCTTCGGGGAAGACGTAGCTGCTGTCTCTACATACTAGGGCGACTCTGCATTTCTCTGGCATCTGTATCTCATGGATCTTCTTTCCGATGAGGGTCGCGTTGAGCGGAATTACTGTCTCAGCAACCCGCAGGTCCAATTCCGATCGGTACATGAGAGTGACCGCGCGATCTCTCTCCAGCATGTTTTCGAGGTCTTTGAGGGCTAACTCGGCTGGGCAGATGACCATGTCAGCCCCTGCTTCTCTTAGTCGTTCCTTGTTCTTGGGGCTGTTTGCCACAGCGATAATGCGGGGAACGCCGAACTCCTTCTTCGCCTGTCTGGTTGCAGCCAGGTTGACTCTGTCATCGTCCGTCGTAACTATGACAATGTCCGCTTGTGAAGCCTCTGCCAGCTTGAGAACGTCAGGCTTGGAGCCATCGGCGTTTAGAATGGTTGCATCGGAGTTGGTGGATGCTTCCTTGCAGCGCTCCTGTTTCTTCTCTATAACGGTCAGTCGATTGTCATCGCTGCTCGAGAGGTACCGAATAAGGTGCATTCCAATCCTCCCAGCTCCGATGATTAAGGCTCTCAACTAATTCCTGGCTCTTCTGATTGTAAACACGACTATTCCAGATAACCGTCACCGACCCCTCGGATTGTAATAACCTTAGGGTTGAAAGGCAGTTTCGTGTCGCGAGGATCAACTGCTTTTGAGATTTTTCGGAGAGGGGTCCTGCCAGTTGAAAATGAAATGGGCGAGTCTCGTTGTTCAGGGCGTAGAATAGAACGATCAGACGTTTTCCCAATTGCAGACTAAGCGGAGAGCTCAGCGTGAAAAAGTCGCGATCTCAAACCGCCTGCCCCGATTTCGGATCAGGGCATATTCTGAGCTATTTTCATCGATCTGCACATGCAATCCGCGGTGTCGGAAGGACTCAGTCGGAAACCTGCACTATCGAAAAATCGACTATAATCATTCCAGCCTGGGAAGCCTCACAACCAGAGTCAGAGGCTTACTTCATCCCCTTAATGATGTTCTTCGAGATAATCAGCCTCATGATTTCCGAGGTCCCCTCCCCAAGAGTATTGAGTCTTGAATCTCGCCAGTGCCGGTGCACATCAAACTCGTCCGCATAGCCATAGCCTCCATGTATCTGGATCGCCTCGTCGCAGACTCTCAATCCATGCTCGCTAGCGAAGACCTTGGCTTGGGCAGCCTCAGACTCGAACGGCTTTCCTTGGTCCTTCAAGTATGCTGCTCGGTAGACCATCATCCTCGACGCGTTGATATCCGTCAGCATGTCGGCTAGCTTGGACTGTATCATCTCAAAGTCTGAGAGGGGTTTCCCAAAAGCGGTCCGGTCCTTGCTGTACTTGACAGCCTTGTCAAAAGCAGCCCGAGCAATCCCAGTGGAAATGGCCCCGACAGTCACTCTTCCCCCAAAAAGCATCTTCTTCGCATACTCGAAACCCTCTCCCTCGGTACCGACGAGGCTCTCCTTTGGAACATGAGCATTCTCGAAGACAACCTCCGCGGTAACCGAGCCTCGATATCCCAGCTTGTCGATATGCTTACTAGATTTCGCAGACTTTGCGTCAACGAGGAATGCTGAGGGTCCCTTGGGAGTCTTGGCGAAGAGGAAGTAGAGATCGCAGTGGCCGCCGTTTGTGGTGAACATTTTCGTACCATTCACCACCCATTGTCCACCTTCGAGACGCGCGGTGGTCTGAAGATTGCGTGCGTCGGAGCCCGCGCCTGGCTCGGTCAAAGAAAAGCCCGCAAACTTTTTGCCGCTTATCATCTGGGGAAGATACTCTTTCTTTTGACTGGGATTGCTGAATTGGCGAACTCCCTCACAACAGGTCCCGTGAATGGCGAGGGAGAGAGCGGTGCTTGCGCAAGCCTTCCCGCACATCTCCATCGCCGCGACGTAAATAGGCCATGGAAGTTCAAGGCCACCAAAATCTTTTGGAAAGCCCATGCTGGTGAATCCTTGCTCGAAGAGTTTCCGAATGTTCTCTCGAGGAAACTCTGCCTTCACGTCGATCTGACGAGCTGTCGGCTCTATCTCCTTCTCGAAGAAATCTCCCAACGACTCAAGAAGGAGCAGATAATCTTCGGATGTCGACCCGTACATCATCTGAACGAGTTCTTTCTGTTCCGGACCAAAGAAACCGACCATCGGGACTCTCTCATCGTCGGCCCTTTCCTTGGTCCGTTTAATCTTTAGTACAACACGTTTTTCAGCACCGCACCGGCTTTCTTCTCTTGTCTTGACCAGCTGGCGATGCCCGAGCGCGAGGACCTGGAGCATTATCGTTCTCGCTGTCGTCGGGATTATCTACTTCGGAGGAGCAACCTCGAATCATATTCTCGCTCCTTCCGGCTCGGTCTCTGGGCAGCCTCTTCTGATACCCCAGGGCCCCATGGGAGTGACAAGCGCCACAGCCGGCGACCCTTTCTGGTTCCAAGTAGGAGCGATCGGCGATTCAGGCATTTACAAGAGCGTAGGCGCAAGTGTAATGATCAGGACTGTATACGACAAGGTCAACAATGATGCGCACTCTTACTGGGTCGGTAGCATACTGGCTAACGGGGCCTTCGTCCAGGTCGGATATTACAATGGGCTAACCACAACTAACCAGTACTATTGTTGCGCATGGTTCTACGAATTCTTCCCAGCAGGAAACACGAACTCTCCACCGATAATTGGCCCCGCGGGATCGGCCGGCCCAATCGGATCATGGCACACCTACACCATGAACTATACCGGAAGTGGTGTCTGGTCATTCTACATGGATAACCAGTTCCTAGGGTCGAGCCCAACGCAAGGACAACAGTACTATCTAGGAGGCGGCGACACCGACTCAGGGAGTCACCCGGCCGCGGTTCTTGCAGAGGTTGCACAGACTACGTCCAACACGGACGTTATTGGCCCTGCAGAATTCAAGAGTTTCATGTACGAAACGAACCCAGGAGCTTGGCAGTTAGTCCAGGTTGGAAAGGTCCACATTGGATACGGCGCAACTAGCTCCATGACCCTTCCCAATCCCTACACCGCCACTGAAGTGTTTGGGCGACAAAACGACTTTTTGACAGGTAGTGACATATCCTATCCTACAGATCAGTGCGGGAGCGGCGTCTCTAACGGCTCAGACTTGTGGTCGACAATAGCTTTGTCGTGCGTCGGAAACAACTGGAATCTTCCGCCGCTTTCCTTCGTCGATATGGATGGGAACAGCCTCACGCCAACTTGGGTCTCCCTATCTGACTCAACATCTGGAAGAGAGATATTCCTAACAACTTACAACAATCAACAGATTCCCAGTCCGTCAGGACAGTGGACGATCAATCAGATCTCATGGCGCGCCAAGAACGTTGCAACTGGAGCAGTGGTCAACTCAACCGCGAGCAGCCAGATCGTCCCGACAAATGTCTTTTCGGTCACGATGCACGTGGTCGGATACTTCTACTCACTTCCAGTCAAGAACACGACGGTCATAATGTATCTACCAGACTCAACCAACGAGACGGCGAAGACCGACAATAACGGACAGGCTGTCTTCACAAAGCTGCCAGTTGCCAATTACACCTTCCATGTCACAGTGCCTTATGGAATATCTTCAACGACGACGCAGAGCATAAGCAATCCCGGGTCTCTCATAGCCAAAGTCTTCAGTCTTCCAGAACTGATCACGCTGGTCATTCCACCGATACTAATCGCCATTGTGGTAGCAGTAGCCGTCGCGAGAAAGGAGAGACAGCGGCAAGCGATGATTCAAGCACAATCGATTCCAGCACCCGCTTTCGGATCGAGCTTTTGCCGGTCATGCGGGCAGCCGCTGTCGCCTACCGCTAATTTCTGCACCAGTTGCGGAACGCCACGCATAATGGCGCAATGACGATTTTTTCTCGCGGAAGTCTTATAGTAAACAGTTCATCGCCGATTTTCTCGATGGATTCTTGCCCTTCCAGATAGGAATCGTTGGGGTAGGCTACGCCGGCTTCGATTCTATGACCCCCGGACTCTCGACTCGAGAGCTAATGTTTGAAGCTGCAACTCGCGCCTATGAGGACGCGGGAATAGACCCTCGAAAGGATGTTCAGAGCTTCGTCTGCTGTACCGAGGATTTCTGGGAAGGAATCAGCATCACAGACGAGTACATGCCCGACCAGCTGGGCGCGGTCCTACGACCATTATGCACTATCTCCTCAGATGGAATAATCGGACTAGCTACAGCCTGTATGCACATCATGTCCGGCATCGCTGACGTCGCGGTCGTAGAATCTCACAGTAAAATCTCCGATGTCGTGAACCCGGACGAAATAGCCAGTTTCGCCTACGACCCAGTCTATACTCATCACCACTTCGACGCGGACCCCAGATTCCTCGCAGGAATGGAGATGGCTAGATATCTCAAGGAGACCGGCACAAAGAGAGAGTACTGCGCCCAGGTGGCGGTCAAGAACAAGAAGAATGCCCTATCAAACCCTCGAGGGGTTCACGGAGCCAACATTGACAAAGGAATAGTGATGAACTCACAGGTCGCCGCCTCCCCCTTGACCGAACTGGAGTCAAGTAAGGGAATCGACGCCAGCATCGTTTTCGTTCTAGCATCGGCCCAGAAGGCCAGGAAACTCGGAGACCATACAGTCTGGATAAAAGGGATTGGATGGAGTTCCGACACACCGGTAGTTGAAGACAGAGATCTTGCCCGAGCGGAATACGTTGAACAGGCAGCGGGCAGAGCCTACAAGATGGCTAACATCAGAAGTCCCGCTAGTTATCTCGACCTGGCCGAGGTTGATGATACCTACAGCTACAAGGAGCTACAAAGCTTGGAAGCGTTGAAGCTAGCAACAAAAGGCAAGGCTGGCAAGATGGTTGACGCTGGAGCCTTCGACATTGATGGAAGATTGCCAGTCAACGCATCAGGGGGCTCACTTGGAGTCGGACACTTGCTAGAGGCGACGGGACTCCATCGGACGCTAGAGGCAGTTATGCAGTTGCGAGGACAAGCAGGCCGACTGCAGGTTCCAAGCGCAAAGGGAGCCTTGGTCCAGAGCTGGAGGGGCATACCCACTGCCACGGGGGCAGTAGCGGTGCTAGGAAACTAGGAGGAGTCTGTGATGAAGAGTCGAGTTGCAATTGTAGGCGCTGGAATCACATTGTTCCGACGTCGTATGCTGGAAAGCCCAAAGGAACTCTCCTTCGAAGCATCAAAGATGGCCCTAGACTCGGCGGGTCTAACGCTGAAAGACATACAGTCCGTGGTCTCAGGCTCCGCGCCTGACGCCTTCGACGGGGTGCACATGAAAGGAGAATACTATCTCGACGGAATGGGAGCAATCGGAAAGCCCCACGAACGCGTCTATGTTGGGGGTGGAACAGGAGTCTTCACACCGATCGGCGGCTGGTGGAATGTAGCGTCCGGAATGTACGATACGGTTCTCTGTGTCGCGGAGGAGAAGATGTCGCCTCTACACCCTCATCCACAGTATGCTTTCTGGAGTATCTTTGACCAGATCCTTGAACGTCCGCTCGGTACCACACTGCTCTGGATCTTCTCGCTAGAGATGCGGCGGTACATGCACAAGTACGGGATCAAGGAGGAAGAGATCGCAGAGGTAGCAGTGAAGAACAAGGGAAACGCTATTGATCATCCTTCGGCCCAGCTCGGAGCCAAGATAACTGTGAATGACGTGATGAATTCCGAGCCGATCTGTTCTCCTGTCAAGCGTTTGGACGTAAGTCCGCCAAGCGACGGTGCAGCAGCGGTCGTTCTCGTTTCGGAGAAGGTTGCGAAGAAGTTGACCGATGAGCCTGTTTGGCTGGACGGTGTAGGTTGGACCCTTGACTCGACGCATTGGACCAACAGGGACTTGGCATATCCGGAGTATGTTGAGAAGGCGGCCAAGATGGCCTACAAGATGGCGGGCATCAAGAACCCTCGGAAGGAGATTGACATTGCCGAGCCTTACGATCCCTTTGACTACAAAGAACTCCACCATCTCGAGGGGCTACAGCTCGCTGGCAAGGGGGAGGCTCCGAAGATGACTGTTGATGGAGTAACCCAGCGGGACGGCGACCTCCCCGTCTGTCCCTCCGGTGGACTATTGGGAGTTGGGAATCCGATCGCCGCCGCTGGCATGATGAAGATCTGTGAGCTGTTCTGGCAATTGAGAGGAGAAGCGGGAAAACGACAGGTCAAGAAGGACGCCCGGACAGGCGTTGCGCAGGCGTGGGGAGATCTGATGCAAGTGGGTACTGTAGCAGTGATGAGGTCATAGAGTGGACAAGAAATGTCCCAGAAAATAACAAGCTATCCAGGCCACGAGATCACGTCGGATGAGCTGAAGGAAGGAAAGTACCTCGATATCCAATACAAGTTCGTGCCCCGATACAGCTGGGCCGCGGGCGTCGCAATAAGCAGATTCCTAGACGAGTTGAAAGAGGGAAGGATAGTTGCCCGAAAGTGTAGCCAGTGCGAGCGAATCCTTGTTCCTCCAAGAATGTACTGCGAGCAATGCTACAGACCCACAGACGCATGGGTCCAAGTCAGAGACACCGGGACGGTCAACACTTTCTCCATCTCACACGTAGGTACCGATGCGAGACGGCTCAAGACCCCAATTCTAGTCGCGGTCGTCGACATAGACGGCGCCAGTCCGGGCATGGGAATACTCCACAACCTAGGAGAGGTAGAGCCAGCTAGCATAAGGATCGGCATGAAGGTCCAAGCGGTCTGGAAACAGCCCAGCGAGAGACAGGGAGCAATCACGGATATTCGATACTTTAGGCCCATAGAGGCCTAGAACATGCCAATCCTAGAGAAGATATCCCAAGCGTCCCAGGCGCGCCACTGGACCGACAGCATCCCTCTAGAATTTCACTACACAGCCGGCGTGGCCGGGGAAGAGTTTCGTCGAGAACTGAAGAGGAACGGGCGGTTCTTGGCTTCGGAGTGTTCCAAGTGCAAGAACAGCTACGTTCCCGCCCGAATGTTTTGTCCATCCTGCTTCATCGAGATGAAAGAGACGAGAACCCTCGAAGAGCCAGGATATGTCTACAGCTACACGACCGTTAACAGGAATAGAACAGGAGAACCTAACGGACCAGTGACCCTTGCACTGATAAGATTTGAAGGAGTGAAGGGAGGAATCGTTCACAAACTGAACGTCAGCGAACCCAGCAGCGTGACCTTCGGAATGAAGGTCGTCTCAATCCTGAAAGAAGCATCAGCACGGACCGGTGCTCTGACCGATATTCTAGCTTTCAAGCCCGCATAGCTTCAGTCTCCAGAAAAAGGCAGACTCTTCACCCTGGCCAAGGTTCCGCACGGCCAGTTTAGCACTCTCGTGTCGCGGGAATGAATTATTTTTGGGATTTCTTGATTGGTAACGGATCTGGTAACCGTAAGTGGTAACAGTTGTGCTGAGGTCTGCGGTTTGCTTCACCATCAGCCTAGTTAGAGAGCAAGATTCGGAGTCAAACTACTTATCCCGTTCTGAAACTCTCCCCACATGGTCCCAGGCCGGCAGAGCAAGACCGATCTGCAACGCCTGCCCACAGAGGCCACGACGATTGGAGTCGAGAGCCGGAACTGGATCGTCTATTCTCAGCTTCTACTCACCATGTTCCTCTGGGGACTGGCGTGGCCCGTCGGCAGGCTCTTGGCGACAAACCTGCCTCCAGTGTCTATTGCAGTGCTGAGATACGCGATAGTTGTTCCCGTATTGTTCGGGATTCTAAGGGTTAAACGACAAGCACTCGGGCTTGAACGAAAATGGATCTTGAATCTTGTCGTCATGGGGCTGTTTTCTACGACCTTGTATCAGATCTTCTTCCTCTATGGTGTCAGATATGCGGCCGCTAGCGATGATTCACTGGTCATCGGTATAGGACCCGTGTTAATAGCAATCATGGCATCGTTCGTCCTTAACGAACGCTTGACTAAGACTAAGGGTCTGGGCTTCATCTCAGGACTCGCAGGCATCGGAGTCATCTCTCTACTCTCTCCCAACAACGATGTTCTCAACAGGCCTCTAGGAATAAGTCTCGTCTTCGGAGGAGCAATTGCGTATGCCATCTACACTGTTACTTTGAGAGGATTTGTAGCAGCAAACAGGGCAGACAATTCCGTTTCGGCACCCTCCTCCCTAGCGATCCTCGCATGGATCTCTCTGTTCGGCTGGCTCTTCCTAATTCCCCTATCACTATTGGAGGCTCCCTGGACTTACAGCTGGAGCCCGCTGTCATGGCTTGGAATCCTATACCTCGCCTTCCTCTCAACCGTAGTAGGCTACTTCTTCTACGTGGTAGGTGTCTCCAAGATCGGAGCCGGAAGAGCAGCAATCTTCGGCAATCTGGTCCCAGTGTTCGGCGTCATAACCTCAGTCCTCCTACTCAAAGAAAATCTCAGCCCATGGCATGGAGTAAGCTTCGCCTTGATTCTGACAGGTGTGGTCCTAGTCAACAGACAACAGAAGAAGACGCATGAGATGGGGAAGCGATAATGGGTGACTTGGTTTGACCATCCTTGTTAACTAACTTAAACGGTCCAGACCGTTGATAGATGGAGAGAGTTGCGCCTAACTCCGCTCGATCAAGACGTTGATGCGGGACGTAAATATCTGAACGACCGAAGTCTCCAGATCGGGCATGTCCTACCTCTCAGCGAGGAAATTTTCAAAGAATACTTTCCTGAAAGAAGCAGCTTCCTTCTCTACTCTGTAAGAGCAATCGACGCACTTTTCTGCTTCAGTTCGGGGCGAGAGAAATGGACGCCCCGAGCAGATTTCGTCATTGTGACAGACTCCCTCGCCGGTCTGAAGGAAGCTGTTGGAAAGGTCGAGGACATGGCCCTCGCTCAGGAGAAACTCGTTCTTCGAACCCACATCTTCGGCTATGATCGCAAGCGTCTACAAGCGCTCAGGGCTCTGGACTACAAGGTCGGTGCATCCATTCCGGGTGCGGTATCTCTCGACGGAAAGAGGTTTGACCTACACTACCTGTACAAAGAGCTCGATGAGCGATACCACTTCGGTATTCGTCGAAGCTACGCCAAGCCCGGCCTCTACCCGATTCTAGAGGTTGACAAGGCGAAGAGTCAGAGGCTGAAGCTTAGAGGCTACCGCAAGGAAGATCGTCCCTTCCTGAACAAAGCCGCGACTCATCTGAACGTCATTCGGGGAATAGCGAATGGTGTCTTTGAGGGGTCAGTCCCTTGGGGTCCTGGAACGTATGATGAGTGGTTCGAGAAGCGTAGAGTTTTTTCTATAGTCTGTGAGGACGAGTCGATTGGGGAGCCTGTAGGGTTGCTCGACCTTTTCAGACTCGGCCCTGATGTGATGCAGCATGTAATGAGTCTCGGCATGTACATCAGAGCAGAGTACCAGGGGATTGGTGTAGGGACATTGTTAATGGACGCAATGAGGACGCTCGCCAAGAGGCTTAACCTCTCTAGAGTCATTCTCACAGTTTTCGAAGGCAACAATCCCGCTGAGAAACTCTATGCAAAAGCGGGATTCGTCGAGTGTGGAAAGCTTCCAGGATGGCTACAGGAAGGATATATCGACGAGACGTATATGGTGCTCCAGCTCGACTAGCTTCCGGGACGCCCTAGCTTGGTAAAGCGTTAACTACTGTGAGATCAATCCAAAAGCATGGCGTCCCTGGGACAAGCCAAGACCCTTGGCGGAGTTGGGTCGATCCTCGTTCTTCTGAGTCCTATTCCGTATGCAGGCGCTGTCCTCTCGATTGTAGGCTTCATCATGATTCTCATCGCCGTGAAATACATTGCAGATATTCTCGGCGATCAAAAGATCTTCAACAACATGATCATCGCTGTCGTCTTGGCGATAATTGGGATAGTCGTAGGAGTTGTAGTCGTGCTGGGCGCCGTATATTCGCTGATCGGCCTAGGGAGCTATACCTACACCCCCGGAACGACGACTCTGCCGACCGGCTTCTCCGCAGTGATAGCGTCCATCATTGCTGGGCTCATCGTGATTTGGATCTTCTATCTCATTGCCTCAATATTCCTGAAGAGGAGCTATGACACCATTGCGACAAGGCTCAACGTAGGAACATTCCACACAACAGGATTACTCTACCTCATCGGAGCCGCAACTGCAATCATATTCGTGGGGTTCATAATCGTCTTCATAGCAGAAATACTGCAAATAGTGTCCTTCTTCTCTCTCCCAGAGCAGATGCCGATGGGACCCCAGCCGATGCCGGGACAAATGGGACCACCGCCCGCAACAATGTTGACAGATCGTCGCGACTAGGCGAAGAATCAGCCCCGACGCTGCAATTCTCGAGTGAGTTGGTCATTCAAATGATACTCGTCTCGATAGGATTTCGATTATCCGTCGAGTGGGAGTCTGTTAAACGGGTGCAGGAGCCGTTGACGAGGTCTTGACGATGGCCCAAACTAGGCGCCCGGCTCCGTAGATTATCATTCCTCCACCTATGGTCGTCCAGATAAGGACGGATCCTCCTTGAGTTACCGAGGCGCGTACGATGATGACAATCGCACCAGATACGATCCATATGGCGCTGTTGACAATCCTCGTGAGGATAGTGGACCTCATTTCAGCTAAGATTCGTCGGGCTCAGAATATTAAGAGTAGTCGAGGGGCAAACTTTTGAGTCAGGATATTACCACCTAGAGATGGACTGGTAGCTTGACCCAGGCTCGTAAGAAGAAAGTGCTTGAGGAGGTCAGAAGGCAGCGCCAGCGAAGAACTATCATCTCAGTCGTCATTGTCGCTGTTTTGATTGGGACAATCGGGTACGGCGTCTACGCTCTCACCCAGAGCAAGGGAGGCGGGGACTGGCCATTTCCTTGCGGCGCCGAGGGTAACGTTGTGCATGTTCACCCTTGGCTTCGGATCTACGTAAACACCGGCACGAGTAACGTAAGTGTGAGTGTTCCACAGTATGTTGGATTCGTTTCGCAGACTTGTCTTGAGCCAATGCACACCCACGACGCATCCGGTATAATTCACATCGAGGCCCCTTCGCTATCGAATCAATATACTCTAGGTGCCTTCTTCACAATCTGGAGGCTTACCTTTCCCAATGGGGCTAGCGTCGATGGAGTCGATCGTCCCATCATTTTCAATTCAACCGACATCCTGGGCTTCAAGATAGGCCAAGGCCATACGCTTTCACTACTCATCGACAGGGGACAATCCAACCCCCAAAACTCCACAGAATATGGGTCCCTGGATCTAACTCACTACGATTATTGCAGCGCTCAGTCAACCAGTGCTCCTTGTTCTCCGACTGCTACCGGTGACCCTCAATACCCTAATGGATATCCTTACGGGACGGGGCACACCGTCGAGATAGTCTATAGCTAAACTCCAGCAATCATCCGGAAGATTCCCGCGATTTTGCAACAGCTTCTGGTCCAAAGTCAAGCTAGTTCTATTATCAGCTCTTCGACCGGGGAGAAAACCTGGAATTTTGCTTATGAGCTATCATAGAGCGCGCCATTACAGCGAGGAGAGATCAGGAGGTTGAGCGAAGGAGCTGCTTCAGGACCGGCCATTGTCAAGGCTTTGCCGATGTTGATGCCTGAAAGTGTTGTCCAGCAGAGTGCTGAGAAGAAACGGGTGAAAAAGGGAATTCTAGGCGGGTCAGAAGAGCGATTCGTCTTTGGGAAAACGCTGTATCTGCCCTATCTAGAGTTTAGTTACCAGTATTCAACTGCGAAGGGCTTCCTATCAAAGCAGAGCGTTCTCGCCCAAGGAAGGTCGGCGGTCATGGCCCTTCGAGAGGTAAACCTCGGGTTCTACCCTGAACTAATCTCCTTCTTACCCCAACTAGTCGACGTGGAGCCTGACTCGGGTTCGGTGGTGCGAGGAGTCGACTCGACGATTCTTGTCAGCGAGAGACTGGATGAACTAAGAAGAATGTTGTCTGACTTCGACCACCAATTGCAAGAATTGTCGAAACAATATGATTCACTTACAAAGACTGACCGTGCAAAACAAGAGATCAAGGAAAATCTTGATCACCTGAAGAAGACTCGAGACACGCGATGGAAGATGTTCGCAGACGGTTTGAAACTACCTGCTAAGATAGATCTGGAAAAAATCGAGTTTCTGGAAGGCAACCTGTTCTATATGCCCTACTTCATCGCAAGATTCTCACGCGGTGGTGAATCAAGGTTCCTGGTCTGGGACCGGGAAGGAAAGGAGAACGAAACGATCGCCGAGGAATTGATGAACAACGGTAAGTTCCGCGACCTCATCCGGTCGTATGTCGCTGGATAGAAAGGTGCGAGAAGCGAATATGATCCTTCATGTATCTTGATCTAGGTGAACTCTTTTCTCTCGAAGAGAACCAGCCCGAGAATCGCCGTTGCAAAGAAGTAGGCTACCAATATCACAATACCTTCCGGGATGGTTGCAGCGAACGTTGTGCTGTCTCTTCCACCTGGACCCCTAATAGGCTGTGTAGTGGGGTAAGTATCCATCAGCACGTTTCCAATTATTCCTGAACCATACGTAATGATGAACCACGGTTCGATCTGCGCGAGACCTGACACGATGAGTTGGATTAGGCTGAAGGCAAAGAGAAAGAGGATGGCGGTCACGAGGATCGACATTGAGCTGCTCTTGAAGAGTGAACTGAAGAAGAAAGTGAATCCGAGTACGGCAATAAGATACAATATTGAGAAGCTCAAGGACTCTGCGAACTGGTAGGGGACATTCGCCCCGAAATAGTAGAGACCGTTTCCTACCGTTATAGCAGCATAGATAGCTAACACCATCAGAGACGCTGTCAAAGCGCCGAGCCACTTCCCAATGTATATTGAAGATCTGCGCAGAGGGTTCGCGACCAGAAAATAACCGGTCTTATTCTGGAACTCTCCAGAGATTGCATCTCCACCGAAAAAGATTCCAGAGAGTACTATTACGAAAGTGATCGAGCTCCCCCACCAGAAGGAGTAGAACGCTAAAGGAGGACTTGAGCACATGCTTGGCAGGCAGGGTGCAACGTTGCTAACACCGTAATACGCAACTAGTGCTGTGAGAAGTCCGCTGATGATCAGCCCAATAGCTAGCAGGATGAAGAATCGTCTAGACCTGAAGTAGTTCAAGAGTTCGTATTTGGTAATCGTTCCGACTTGGGACACACTAGTTGGCAGGACGCGACTGCCCGGCGTTGGGAGGGATTTACCCGGTAGTTTGCTCATCGTTCCGATCACAAGGTGTCCTTGATGAGTCTCAGATACGTGTCCTCGAGAGCTGAAGCAGAAGGATGGAAACTAATCATTCCAATCTTCAGGTTAGCGAGATCTAGCAGAAGTCTCTCCTGGTTCTGAACACCCCCTGAGAAATGGATTCGAATCTTCCTGGGATCAGGTCTCTCGGCAGAGCTTACGTTGGCCAGGGATGCAATATCATCATTTACGGTTCGCTCGTCGATGTCCCTCAATAATTCTATTTCGACTATGTTTCCTCCATCGCTTGAAGCTCTACTCGTCACGTTAGACAGGCTATCATAGACGAGCAGCTTGCCGTGGTCGATCATCGCCACCTCATCGCATACGTCTTGGACCTCGTTCAACAAGTGTGAACTCATGAAGATGAGCCTATTGCGTGTCTTTAACGATTTGACGATGTCCCGAACCTCGGCCATTCCTCTTGGGTCAAGACCGGTAGTAGGCTCGTCAAGTAGAAAGACGTCCGGGTCAGAGAGGAGTGCCGCTGCAATGTTGATTCTCTGCTTCATGCCTTTGGAGAACTTCCCGACCTTCTTGTCCAACCACTCCTCCATCTTTACCTCGGAAACAACCTCTTCGATCTTCTTTCGTTTTTCCGCTCTAGGAAGTCCTCTGATATCAGAGACCATCGACAACGCTTCTCTAGGTGTCAGCGAGGGGTAGATCTCGGGACTCTCAATCAGGGACCCGACTGAGCTCAAGGCCTTTTTCTTGTTAAGATGCACATCAATTCCATTGATCAGAGCCTTCCCTTCCGATGCTCTAATCATATCAGTGAAGATCTTGAGAGTGGTCGTCTTTCCCGCGCCATTTGGGCCGAGAAAGCCAACGCACTTTGATCCTTCGATCTTCAAGGAAAGGTTCGAAAGGGCGGGAAATGAGCCATAACGTTTTGAGAGATTCACTGCTTCAATGGAGGGACCGCTCATTCCGGACAACTCTTTAGCTGACTACCTTTCTGAACAGGTACAGAGTCGCTCCTAGTGTCACTAAGCCGATGGCGGCGATTACCCCGTAGGCCTGGAGGATCGTGTTCCAATCAAATCCAATGTTGCATACTCTCTGAGCAACATTGCACCCGGTGATGGGGTTTCGAATCGCGTTTACGGCAATACTGACAGGATTGTAAGTTGAAACGTCTTGCATCCAAGGAGGCATGAAATCTGCTGTGACCAGTGCAGTGCTCATGAACAAGAGTGGGAAGGTTACGGCTCCGGCGATCCCGAAGACTGTCTCGGCACTCTTTGTCTTCAGTCCTAGGGCGAGAGATATTCCCGACCAAGCCAGGCCGAAGAAGGCAACTGTGAAGATGACGAGTAGGTAGCCTATGGCTCCGGTAGCTGGGTATACGCCGAGGGCATATGCTAGTACTAGAATGATTACCGTTTGAACTACGACTCTGAAGACATCGCTGAGTAATCTTCCAAAGAGAATTGCGGATCTGTTCACTGGAGTCGCAAGCATTTTGGAAAGGAAGCCGGATTTTATGTCATCAACTACGGCGGTTCCTGACTGGAAGGCGCTGGAGAAGGCGTTCTGCAAGACGATTCCTGCGGTTGCGAAGGCTGTGTAGCTGAGGATCCCTGCCCCGAGGAAGCGGCCAAGACCGCTGAACAACTGAGTGAAAAGTAGGAGGAAGATTATGGGCTGAAAGAGGGAGAAGAAGACCAATATTGGATTCCGTACTAGCTTCTTCATTGACCGTACGAATAGGTGGGTAGCGTCTGAGAAGAACGACATGCTTAGCGTCTCCTTCGGCCAAACATGCCTCGCATGTTTGCGCTACTGACTTCTTCGACCCGGATTCTCTTCCCTGTGTGCTTGAGGAACACGTCGTCAAGGGTCGGGGAGGACACTCCAATCGTTGAGAGTCTAATCTGGGCTTCATCGAAAGCTCTCACGAGTTCCGGGACCATGTAGCTACCATTCTTCGCATAGACTGTCAAACCTATGTCTGAGTCTACGATGTTGGACACTCCGTCAAACTTCTTCTCGAGGACCTGTCGAGCTTTAGTTCGTACGTCGCCCCCGTTCAAGCTCGAATTCTCGAATCCCAACGAAATCGAATCAGCTCCTATTTCCTGTTTCAGATCACCAGGAGTTCCTTGGGCAACGATCTCTCCAAGGTCAACAATGGCGAGTCGCCGACACAGTCTATCAACTTCCTCTAAGTATTGTGTAGTAATGAATATCGTGATTCCCTGTTCGTTCAAACGTTTCAGGTAGGCCCAGATTGCCGCTCTCGACTGAGGGTCCAGTCCGGTGGTGGGCTCGTCTAGAAAGAGTATTTTCGGGTTGTGTACGAGGGTTGTTGCGAGGTCGAGTCGCTTCTTCATACCTCCCGAATAGAAGCCGGCGCGCTTGTCTGCAGCGTCTACAAGATCGACAATCTTGAGAAGGTCATCGACTCTCTCTTTGATTGCGGGTCCATGCATCTGCTGCAACTGTCCTTGAAGCACAAGATTCTCACGGCCCGTAAGATCCTCGTCAACTACTGTATCCTGATTCTGCACTCCGATAATCTTTCTAATCTTCGCGGCATCAGAGTCCACGTTGAGTCCGGCGACCGAGGCAAAACCCGATGTCTTTTGAAGGAGGGTTGTGAGTATCTTGATGGTCGTGCTCTTTCCAGCGCCGTTCGGACCCAGGAAACCGAAGAACTCTCCTTCGTTAACGCTGAACGTGATTCCCTTCACGGCCTTGGTCCCGTCGCCATAGGTCTTGACAAGCTGTGACACGTCGATTATTCCGGGCATTTGACCAGCTTTTGAGAGGTGATTGCTGGGCTGGATATAAACTATATCGTATCAGATACAGAATCCGATAGTATCCTATTTTCTGACATCGGCTCAAGGATACAACGAAGGATTGTAACTGAAAACAAGCCTCTAAGGAGAACAGGGAACCTATCTTTTCGTGCCGTCGAGAATGCTTCATCAGAGGCAGAAACCAGCTCGTTAGCTCTCAATCAGGTTCTGGAGGTTGACTATTGAAGACATCCGTTGGCATTGACGACATTGCGGTCTACGTTCCTCGATTATATCTGGAATTAGCTAGTGAAGAGCATCCGGAAAAGCCTACTGAGTTTTCGCGCGCGAGAGAGTCTGACCCTGCAAAGTATCTGCATGGGATCGGGATTGCGAAGATGTCTATTCCAGACACATACCAGGACAGTTCGGTCTTGGCTGCAAACGCGATCTTCGAACTAATCGAGCGGAACAATCTTTCCCCCGCGAACATTGCTAGAATCGATATCGCCACTGAGACAGGGGTTGACGAGTCCAAACCCGTCGCAGCCTACGTTCATGGAATGCTAGAACAGAAGTATGGCAAGGGTGCCCTCAAGAAAACGTCAGGGGTTGAATACAAGTTTGCTTGTGTCAGTACGGCTGATGCCCTAGAGAGCTCACTGGACTGGGCATGGGCAGGTCGCGCCAACGGCAGATCCAGCATTGTCTGCTCAACAGACATTGCAAAGTATCCGCTGAATACTCCCGGAGAGTCCACCCAGGGAGCAGGAGCCGTCGCACTTTTGGTCAGAGAGGAACCAAGATTGCTAAGCTTCGACAACGTCATCGGCACTTACATGGAGGATGAAGACGATTTCTGGAGACCATTATTCTCCACAACTGCAGTAGTACACGGCAAGCATTCAGAGAAATGCTATCTGAAAGCCATGGAGGGCGCGGTTGATGACTGGGCAGAACAGGCAGAGGCCGCCAAGTTGATCAAGGCTGGACCCGGAGAATCATTAGTGGACCATGTTGGACCAATGTCGTTTCACGTACCATATCCGAAGATGGCTGAGAAGGGCTTCGCCTACCTTCTGAGACACTTCTGGCGGGGACTACCCCGCTGGACGGAAGTCACTCAAAAGATTGGACCCGAGCCCAAAGCTACGAGTTTCAGGAAGAGGGAGGAGTTTGAGAAAGCCGAATCGGATTACATGCACCACTTCATGGAGACGCCGCAGTTTCAGAGGGAGTACTTGGACAAAGTTGCGGATGGTCTCATTCATGCGAAGGAAAGCGGGAACAGCTACTCAGCTTCTGAGAAGAGCTGTCTCTCGATGCTTCTTGAAACAAAGGCGAAGAGAGGCGTTGATCTCGCAGGGAGAAGGGGAGGTTCCGGGAACTATGGTAGCGGCTCTAAAGCAAAAGTTTCTAGCTGGGTCTTTCAGGAAGGATGGAGTGAGGTCGCGAGGAAATTTGGTCATTCAGAGAAGCTGCAGCACCGCAGACCGGTGTCCTTGGTTGAATATGAGGCGCTTCATGAAGCAGGACCCCTGCCGGATGGGAGGAAGTTTGTGGCAGAACCTGAAAACGAGTTCGTTCTGATCGATGTGACTCCCCAAGGCTACCGGCATTACAAGTTCACGGACTAGTCGCAAAGGACGTTGAGAAGTAGGGTCAGACAAATCCGCGCTGGGTGAGACGATAGGCTATTCCTCTCCAGACGCTTTTGCTTAGCATCATAAGCAGTGAGAGGGTCCCGAGGACTCCAGCAATGACGATGGAGGCTGTCAATGATATCTCAGAGACTACTATGAGAATGATTACAATGTATGTGGGGATGATGGCGAGAAGTTGTTTCAGGTCAAATTGTCCAGGCATCATTCCTTCTTCTTTGACTTGCTGAACAGCGCCCAGCCTCGCCACCAGGTAAGTTGCGAGGATCGATGCTGAAGAAACTGTAACGAGAAGCACAATGGAGGAGTTTACAGCGGCTGGGACGCCCCGAAAAGCGAGGACTATATTCGCAATGGCGAAGGGCCCTGTTATCGCTAAGGTCGAGACCGCTCTTGAAAGAAGAAGATGCCGCAGGTATACCGCCGGGTCCATGGCAGTAAAGGCAAGCCAACCTCTCTCGTTAGAGAACGTACCCTGAGACATCAAGACTAGGGTAATGATTCCCATGAGAATTGGCAAGACGATGACGACGGGCCTAGACGGAAGATCGGCAAATGGCGATAGCCCGGCCAAAAAAAGATAGACTGCGCCTAGAGCACTGGAGATAATGAGTACAGTAGAGGTTCTTACACGCGCTGCCCTGTAACTGGTGGAGCCCGCAAGATTGACTCTCCCCACCAGTTCCAAGAATGACAAGTGGTAAGAGTAGATCGCTCTCACGGGACTCTTACCAGCGAAGCTCATTGTCTTCTTGTACTCAGAACTGGTAGCCCTCAAAAGACTCCTCATCGATCCCAGCTCTAGATAGGCCAACTCTCTCAGAGCAACGGGCACAGTTATGGCTGCGAAACCGAACAGCACTATGCTGCCGTACAGAAGGTCTCCCGTGAAAGGAGAAACGGGGGTAAACGGGTTCCCGAAGATCGAAGAGAGGCACCAGATTCCGAGAATTGCTGCGAGCCCCACCCTAACTCGGGTCGAGAGAATGTTCGAGATGACGCCAAGCGCAGTGACTACAGCCGCCAGGATCGCTAGGTCTGCCCCTAGCAATATCGTGGTCTGGAGAGTTCCGGCGCCCGCAAGATAGAATCCGAAGAGGAAGAGTATGGTGATGCCGGAACCGACGAATTGAGCCGTAAATAGCGAGAGGCTGAGCTCCCTTCGTTTCAGCGGGAGAGTCAGCAAGTAGTCCCTGTCCGACTTTAGGATGAACAGACCTCCGAAAAGGAGGCTTATCGTGATGAAGAAGATCGAAGCGCCTACAGCGTAATAGGAGAATCCTCCAGAGAATTCTGGAGAGCCTCCAGTCGTAACCGCTCTTATTACCACATCGTAGATCAGAAAGAAAGTTACGAGGCCAAGGAGCGGCTTGGAGAACCTGGTTAGGAGTACGAACTTTACGAGTTTAGCCAGCATTTGTCATTAGCCTAGCAACGACGCTTTCTATCGGCTCTTCGCCCTGTTCCAGACTCTTTAGCGTGTCAATGGTCCCGTTCCAGACAATCCTCCCTCTTGAGATCATGATGACCTTCTCTGTGAGTCGTGTGGCGATTGACATGATGTGAGTGGAAACTATCTGAGTCGAGTCGAGAGACTTTAGCATCTTGAAAACTCTCTCTTGAGTTGGGATGTCAAGATAGTTTAGCGGTTCATCAAGGAGGACTATTCTCGGCTTGTGGATGAGTGCTAAGGCAATGGCTAGTTTTTGCATGTTCCCGCGCGAGAGCTTGCCGACCTTGGCCCGTTCGTACTCTCGGAGGCTCAAATCATCCAAGAATCTCTCAGTCGCTTCACGGACATCCTTCACTCCTCGAAGGGCGGCGATGTATTCTAGGTTCTCCCTGACAGACAATGTCCTGTAGGGCGTCGCATCTTCCGGAAGATATCCGAGAATCGACTTGGCGTCCGAGCTGAACGGTTCGTATCCGCTGATCCTAATCGTCCCAGTGTCGGATTTCAAAAGGCCGACGAGAAGCTTCAGGGTAGTTGACTTCCCAGCCCCGTTAGGACCGAGAAGAGCATACCTTTCGCCGCATGGGATGCTGAAGGAGACATCATCGAGCGCGACGGTCTTGCCGTAGGATTTCGTGACGAACTTTGCTTCTATGCACGCCTGAACGGATAATGACATTAGAATGTTCTACCTCTCGTATCCCACGAACCGCCCGACTGTTTGAATTAGGCACGAACTGTTCCGATTAATAATCACATCATCCTCTATCGGCCAGAAGCGGGTCAGACTCAAATGGGGGAGACCAGAAAACTGGGCAAGAAAGCTCTTCTCGACCTGGTCTGTAGGCTGCTAGCTCTCAACTTCAGCACCTTTCTCTCTGCCTATCCACAAATACCTAACATTGATTCGGGCTGCTGCTCGAACCAGCCTCTCGCCAAGGATTTCTCCGGAGTCTACATTGGAGCATGGAGACTATTCAATGATCCTGGTCTACAGCCTTACAAAAGAGAAGGGATGGGCCTTCACGATCATAGCCGAAGTTATCGTCCTGCTAGTGCCCGCTCCAGCCCCGGGCTGGGGATTCTCAATCGCTTATTTCTGGCAGTAGAAAGAAGGCCAATCAAAAGTGTTCGAGACTCTTCTGTTGTCCCTATCATTCTACCTTGGCAAGACGGGAAGGGCTTCATGGTCAGGGCTGGCTCTAGGACTTGCTTTCTTCGATCCGAGACTTGCGGTCGTCGCCCTCCCACTATTTCTAATCTACAATAAAATTAGGATCATGCCAGCCATCAGGGCACTTCTCGGCATCCTAGCGCTGTCGAATCTTCCCCTGCTATACCCAGAGATGGGATCGTCCTTCCTCAAAATGGTCTTCAGCACAGGGATAACCACGGCTCTCTATCCATACGCGGTCATACCTCTAGCCGAAGTCGTGTTTCTCAGCTTCATCAACTATCACCAGATCAGAATCGAAGCGAGCCGAATCTTCAGAAGGATGAGGTCGGAAAGGATTCAAGGTAAGGACTGGCTGCCCTTTCACCAGTAAGGCCTCGCCGCTTACGTGGAGCAGAGTTCCGTTCTTGGGGCCAATACCCTAGAGGGATGCACGCGGGTTTCAATCGGTTATTCAATGAATCTCGATAGGGAGCCATGGACATGAGCTTGCTTGGGAAGGGTAGGTCAGACGTAACGGACGACGTAGTGCTGGTTTTCAGGCCGCCCGAGAACCCCGCAGCTCAAATCGCAGGGATTACACCCTTCAAGAGTCTCAGGCTGAAACTGGATGAGCTGTTGGACTGGTTCAAGGGTCTGAACGTCGACTCGATCGAACTTTGGATCGAGGGCGCTTATCGATCTGGGAATCGGACTGAGCTCTTCCTTTCGCTAGAAGGGAAGACGGGAGCAAAGCTCACCTTGCGGCCCTTTTCAAATCGCGGTCAAGCCGTCCTTTCACCTGGGAAGGTCGAGAACGCGGTCTCAGACAGTCTGGAGCCGGTCTCGAAAGAAGAACAGAACACCAGTATACCGGAGAAAGTGGGGCGTGAGCTGTCAACCCCTCGCGTTAATGCTCTGTTCTCCCCGGCGGGAGGAATAGAACGACAAGCGGTCGCTCTAATCGATAGCGCGGTGGGGAGCATCGAGATGGCGGCCTACGAATTCACGAATATGTACGTCGAGAAGGCGATTCTAGAGGCGATCAAAAGGGGAGTCAAGGTCGCGCTTGTCCTAGACCGCCTGGAGACACGGGGTCGACAGGCAGAGCTCCACGACACACTGGAAAGAGCTGGGTGCGATGTACGGCTGATTTCACCGAATGGAGGAATAATGCACGACAAGTACATTGTTGTGGATGGGAAGACTGTAGAGTGGGGGAGCTATAACTATACAGAGAGAGCGGAGAACAAGAATTTTGAGAACGCCACATTTGCAACTGACAATGCACTTGCGCAGCAGTACCACGCTGACTTCGTATCGATTTTCAACCAAGCCAAGCCGGAAGCTCACGGAGTAAGACGCACAATACAACGATTCCTTAGACATCTATCGAGCGGGTCAGGCACAGAATAGAGTCCAGACTGGGCGAGGACGAAATCTGGATATCAGGCGCAGAGCAATCTATGAACTGGTTTTTTTGCAGTTGGAGATATTCGCCTTCAATCCTACTACCTGACCTCAAGCGGAGGATCTTGAGGAAAGCGCTGCCACCTCCTGATCGATATTTCTAACTCTTAGGCCGGGAATTTCTGGGATTTACGCTGGACCCACGTTCCCGTCAGATCGCGCAAGGCAATAAAAGGGCTAGTAAATTGGATATGGCCGCGGGGCCCGTAGTCGAGCCAGGACCAAGACGTGGGCCTTCGGAGCTTTCGATTTCAGAGTGAAGAGAGCCCAAAATCGTGGGTTCGAATCCCACCGGGCCCGCCATTTACTTCATCAACAAAAATTATTTGAATTTGTTCTGCGTGCAAAGTTGAAGCATTCGGAGTAGCGGTGCGTAGCATCTCTTTAATTACGGAGTCCTTGTTCATGAAAGCTGCATTACTCATGCCACGTGCAAGACTCTCCGAGAAAGCAATCAAACTGATTGATGGCAAGAATTTTGGCAATCTTGCCTTTGTGATGTCTGATGGTTCGCCGCATGTGAGTCCCGTGTGGGTTGATCGTGAAGGAGACCTTATTCTTGTGAACACTGCTGAGGGTCGAGCGAAGGCGAAGTATCTGAAGGCGAATCATAGGGTGGCCTTGAGCATTTTCAATCAGCAGGATCCCTACGAGAAGGTCGTAATCAGGGGACGGGTGCTGGACATGACGTCGAAAGGAGCGGAAGAACACAACAACAGGCTGTCCGTGAAGTATCTTGGTACTAGCAAAAATCCGCATCATCAACCGGGTGTTGGTAGAATCCTCGTGAAGATAGAGCCAGAACGGGTAGTCAACGAGTAGTCCTGTCTAATATACGCATCAACTGGTCGTTCAACCATATGCAAGTTTAGAAATAGAGCGGAACTAGGTTTCTCGTTAGAAAAATAGAAGGAAGCTGATACGCTTCCTTAGCGAGGAGTTTCTATGGTTGTTTGGTGGGGGTCCAGGTGATAAGTGTCTCGCTGGCGGTTACTCCGTTGATTCTGCTGATCTTCTCAACGGAATTCTCCATGAGCTCATCCTGACTGAAGCCGTTGAAAGAGGCGACAACATCGAACTCTCCTGGAATCAGGTGAGCCTCGACGAGGTTCGGGAACGACTTTAGCTTCTGGAGCACGGTTCGGAACTTGCCTTTGACCTTGACCAGCGCAAAGGCGAGCGGGGGCTCAGAGGACTCTTCCCTGTTCTTGGCATTGGAAACGTTCTCGATCGAGAACGCTGTCTGGGTGGACGTGATGCCGGTGATGCTTCTGATCTTCTCGACGGTGTTGAATGCTTTGATGAGCTCGTTGGTCTTCAGTCGGATCACGAGGTCGAAGCGTCCGGTGACCGGAGTGACGGATTCTATGCTGCCGACTCGTTTGAGCTGGCTGACAATGTGTCCGAGTTCTCCCTTAGCATTTGCGAAGACAAAGCTAGTTGATGCAGATTTGGACATTGTTTCTCTGAAATACAAAGGGCAAACTGCACGATATTTGTCAGCGTCTGAACCGAACACCACGCTCGCAAGTAACAATCCTATCTAGAGAAGTTTTAGAAACGGAGCCCGATGATGACCGCTTATCATGGACAGATGCGACTCCTGCAGGGATATTTTCAAGTGCCCCATTTGCGGGACCTCCTCTGACAGTTTCCGTCATGTTGGCGTGAGAGGGACGAAGAGTCGGTTTAGGATTCCTGTCGTCGACTACAATCTCACATACGACAAGCAGCCCTCTGGAATATGGCACTATTCTCAACCCTGCAATCACCGAGTCCACCCGGCAACAACATCATCGATCGTGAAATACAACGGTGGACCCCTCTGGCAGGACGGTTATACTTGGCAGAACATTTACTGGGGCAGCTACTACACTAAACCATCTTCATCACAATGGATGAAGAGGCTAGAGCTAGTTGTGGCGCATCTAGAATCCGATACTAGCTACTCAGGCGGGCTAAGCACGTACAATGTAGGAACTGGCAAACTGATCGGACCAGTCATGATTCCACAAGACCCTCCCTCCCAAATCTCCAACGATCAGATCGCCAAGACCCTCATCGGCTGGATTAGCTCCGGAACAGTAGCGGACCTCAGAACTGCCGGTGCCTACAACATCTTCCTGCCACCAGGAACCACCGCCTCAATTTCAGGCGACGTCTCATGCAATAGTTTCTGTGATTATCACGACACTGCCAATGGTCCCAATGGGCCATTCTACACGGTCGAACCCTATCCCTGCGCTCAAGGATGCAACCAGTGCACCCAGGATCCCCTCGACACTCTGACGCAGGGATTATCGGAAGAGATGGTCGAAGTAAAGACAGACATGGACCCTGGGACCGGCTGGGTCATCGGTAACGAAGAAATCTGTGATTACTGCGACGCAAATTTTGTCTGCAATAGAATAGCGACTGGTGAATATGTTAACTCTTGGTACGACAAGAGTAAGAACGCATGCTGGATAGGAAGAAAATAAGACCGAGTCATCGTGTTCGAGGAATCGAGTAGTCGCTCTAACCTCGATTAAGCGTGTGAATTTATCCAATCGTCTAAAATCCGAATTATTTCCCTGAGGGTCTTCGCCTGAGATGTCCGAACTCGCTGGTTGTCTAGCGGTTTCAGACACGATTGTAGGTAATCTACATTCTGTGTCTGATTCAACTCTTTGTTTCTTTGCAGATCAGGCCCACTTGCTGACAGATTAGAATGGTTCGAAAATTGGAAACTTTGGGGGAAGCCGGACAGGTCTTGTGCTACCATTTCGCGGGAGCTTCAGGCTTCTCCATGCTCTTCCAGAGGTAGAAGGTCGAGATTGAAGAGTAAGGATGCCACTTCTTCGCTAGCTGTTCAAACCTATCTCTCTTCGGAAGCGTTCGAAGCCTGTAAGCTTTCCGAGCCGCCTTGCGCAGACCCAGATCATCAACCGGCAACACGTCTGTCCTGCCCAGCTTGAAAATCAGAAACATCTCGGCGGTCCATCTCCCGATTCCCCTGACGTTGTCCAGTTCGTTGAGGGCTTCCTCATCAGGGAGATTCTCCAGCCTCTTCAGGTCCAGAGTCCCGTTCTCCAGTCGTTCAGCGAGATCCCTGATGTAGGAGATTTTCTGCGGGGACAACCCGCTTCCACGCAACTTTTCAACATCAGTTGACAAGTATTCCCTCGGACTAGGAACTCGTCCCCCGTAGAGTTGTTTGAACCTATTCAGAATCGCTCGAGCAGTTGAACCGGCTAGCTGCTGAAAGATGATGGAGCCCACAACCGCTTCATAGTGATCGTCATCCAGTTCGAACTTGACCGGACCCACTCTATCGATTATCCGGGCGAGGATCGGATCACTCCTCTTCAAATATCGAACCCCCTTCTGCCAGACTCTACGGTCGGCCAAAGAGCCTACAGATCTGCTGCGATAAGGTGCTGGACAAGAAGAGAGCGCTCTCTTGACGGCAGATCTTCCGTTACGCTCCGATGTCTTCCACCCACTTGGAAGCCTTTTTGAAACCGTCGTCATCGCATCCAACAGAAATGGCCCTCTCCGACAGCGAGATCACTGGTGCGATAAAAACCGGCCAGTTTCACATCGTTCCACGAAACCCGAAACTGAATCCTGCCGGTATAGACCTGCGAGCCGATAGAAGTCTGGTACTAAGACCTGGCCAGCAGAGACTAGTGGCTACTATTGAACGGGTGGAACTTTCGGAGAGGTTTCTCGGAATACTCCACATTCGGTCATCTTTGGCAAGAGAGGGGATAGTTGCGAGTCTCGCTCTAGTCGACCCCGGCTTCCGCGGACAACTCACAGTCAGTCTCCATAATGCCGGAGATAGATTGGTTAGTCTCAGGAAGGGCGAGAGGTTCATCCAGCTCTCTTTGTTAAGACTCGGAATGCCTGCGACACATGCATACGTGGGAAAATACCAGAACAGTCGGGGAGTCGTCAAGAGTCGCCGGAAAAAATGATCACGTTGCGCGATACGGAAAACGTTATACAGGGTACAAAGGGCTAAAGCGCGAATACAAGCAATGAAGGACACCTCGCGCATTCTAGATCTCAAGTACAAACTCCAAACGATCGAACTCTTGAACCTGGCAAAAGAGCAATACACCTACAGAGAACTCTCCGGCATTCTACATTTACCAGAGACCGTATTGAGTCGCTATGTCAAAGGCCACGTGCTACCAACCGCCGAGCGCGCTGAAGAAATCAACAGGACTCTCCAGAAATACATGAGCCTAGAAAAAGAACTGCACGAGAGAATCAAATTCGACGACCTAGGCTACTTTGACAACACAGGAATAATCAACGACACAATGCTACTAGAAAGAGCAGTACAACAAGCTGTCGGAAAGTTTGCAGGCAAAAGAGTGAACAAGGTCATGACCGCTGCTGTCGACGGCGTCCCTCTCGCGACGCTCCTAGCTCACCGGCTAGGCACGAGACTAATCGTCGCTAAACAATCCAGAGAGGTCGGCGTCCGAGAATTCATCGAAGAATTCTACGTTCCCCCCAAGACCGCCATAATGAAGAGTCTCTACGTCTCCAAGGACGCGTTCAAGAAAGGAGAGGGCGTACTCATCGCCGACGACATCATCGACAGCGGAGAGACCCAGCGGGCAATGATGAAGGTCATTCTCAAGGCAAGAGCGGAAGTCATAGGCATCTATGCACTCGTAGCTATCGGAAATGAGTGGAAGTCTCGAATAGAGTCAGTAGGCAATGTTCCCGTCGAGATCGGCCTATCGCTCGTCAAGATGGTGGCGTAAGACTACCTTTCAGCGTAGACAAAGTAGAAACATCAGCAAAGAACCATTAAACTCACCTGGACAACGAGCGTAGGCTCTCCACAAACGGCGGACCAGCCATCCCCCTATCCGTAACAATGCTCGTCACTAACTCGGGCGGAGTAACGTCAAACGCCGGATTCAGCGCCTCGACACTCCGCGGTGCAACCCTCCTCCCAGCAACATAGAGAACCTCTCGCTGGTTTCGCTCTTCGATAACAACCCTCGAAGGGTCCGTAACCATGTCGACAGTGGAGACTGGAGCAGCCACGTAGAACGGGACGCCATAAAACTTCGCGGACAATGCAATAGGCAGAGTGCCAATCTTGTTTGTCACGTGACCGGTCTTCAATATTCGATCTGCGCCAACGAGAATCTTGTCCACTGCACCCCGCGCCATCATCTGGGCGGTTGCACTGTCAACGATGATTTTCACCGGAATCTTGTCATGCGCTAGTTCGAACGCTGTCAGCCTCGATCCCTGGAGTAACGGACGAGTCTCTGTTGCTATCACACTGATCCGCTTTCCCTGCTCCACGGCGGCTCTAACTACGGCGAGGGATGTTCCGTAGCCAACAGTCGCGAGGGCGCCAGCATTACAATGAGTAAGAACCGTGTCACCATCCTCCAAGAGTGCGGACCCATATTTCCCAATTCTTCGAGCAGCCTCTAACTCACCATTGAAAATTGCATCTGCTTCCTTCAGGAGTACCTCTTTCAATGACGAAACGTCTCCCGCTTTGGTAGAGGCGTTGAAGACTCGTTCTACTGCCCATCGAAGATTCACACCTGTGGGCCGAGTCTGGATCAGAAGATCGGCCCATTTCCGGAGCTGAGTTCGAGCCTCGGCTAGATCGCGTGTCTTGACTTTCTTCACCGAAAGGACGAGGCCGTAGGCACCCACAACCCCGATCAGAGGTGCCCCACGAACCATCATCGTTCTGATCGCGGCACAGACCTGTCCAACACTTCCCAAACGGACGTAGGCTAGCTTGGCTGGTAGGAGAGTCTGGTCTATGACTTCCAATACGCCGTTGCGCCATCTCAAGGGCTCCAGATTCTTGCCGGTCATTTGATTTCTAGTCGCCGCGTCTTTCTATTTGAATGGCTTTATAGCCGCCCGTCCGCGTGCTCGACTTTCTGGAACCCTTTGGAAACCAAGAGCGAGCAAGTACCGGTTATCGTTGAGGCAATCGAGGCCTATCTTTCCAGGGGAGGAGTCTTTCTCCGAGAACCTGAGAAACTGATGGACCTCCGCGAGAAAGCGTTCGGAACTCTAGTCGACGACAGAATCACACTCAATCCCTACGAAACCTTCTACCTCGTTGAGAAGAAGAGGATCAAAGTCTTGGACGAGAAGACCAAGCAGTCCAAGTCGCTTCAGCAGCTGGTGACGAAGCTATCGGTAGGGAAGCCCGCCATATGGACAAAGTATCTGGTCTACAGAGACCTTCGGGACCGGGGATACTTGGTCCGGGATGGAGAAGCGGGCTACGATTTCGAAACCTTCGGTAAGGGAGCCGTCAGAAGGCTTGTAACTATTGTGTTCGAGGGGGGAGAGTCTACACTCGAAAAACTCGCAACTTTGTCAGCGAAAGCAAACAAGGATGGCAAGGACCTGGTGTTGGCCGTCATTGATCGGCGCACAGACATCGTCTACTACACGTTGAACCCTGAGACTTTCCAATCCCAATAATTCAGACGTTGAAGGTTCTTCGGCTTGTCTGAGACTCAATTCACACTCCCCCGCGGAATGAAGGACATAGAACCGGAAGAGATGACCAAGAGAATTTGGCTCGCTGACAAAATCCGCCAAGTACTCTGGAGCTACGGGTTCCAACTGTTAGAGCCCAGCCCAGTGGAAAATCTTGAGACTCTCGAAGCAAAATCTGGCCCCGGAGTGCGAGAAGAAATCTACTGGTTCAAAGACAAAGCAGGGCGAAACCTGGGTCTCCGATTCGACTTAACGGTCGGCATGACCCGGATGATCGCCAACCGATTCGACCTTCCTGAACCCATAAAGATCGGATGCATCGGAGGAGTCTGGCGATACGACGAGCCACAATACGCCAGATACAGATACCACACACAATGGGACGCGGAAATCTATGGAGTAGCTGAACCCACTGCTGATGCGGAGATCATCAGCCTAGGTTCCGACATTCTAGACAAAGTCGGATTGAAAGATCACGAAGTCCGAGTCAGCAACAGAAAACTCGCAGAAGGGTTCCTCCAGACCATAGGCGTCCGCTCACAAGAGGAACTCGAGAGATTGCTACGAATCATCGACGGAATGGGCAAAAAGGGTCCCGAACAGATCGAAGGAGAACTAGGCAGAGCGGGGCTCTCCCAAGACAAAGTGAAACGCGTCATGGGGTTCGCTGATATCGGCGGAGACGCCGACAAAGTCCTACCCGATCTAGAGAAGAAACTCCCGAAGAATGACTTGATCAGCAAAGGACTACAGGAACTCACAGGAACCATTGACAACGTCGACTCCCTAGGAAAAAGGTCCAAGGTCCAAGTGGACCTAAGAATTGTGAGAGGGATAAGCTACTACGACGGAACAGTCTTCGAAGCGTACGATCAAGCTGGCGAGGATGTCGGTGCCGTGTTTGGCGGTGGCCGTTTCGACAAGCTCTGTCGAATATACGGAAAACGAGACATGCCTGCAACCGGCGTGGCAGGGGGCTTCGAGAGGCTCATGATCTCCCTCGAAAAGAAGGGGCTCTTCCCAGATCTGGAACAGAATCCACAGGTCTACGTTGCAATGGCAGGCGAAGACGTGCGAGACGAGACCATCAAGGTGATGCGAGCGTTGCGAGATAGCGGACTGCGCGCGGACAGAGATCTCAAAGAGCGTCCATTGAAAAAACAGATGGATTATGCCGACTCGGCCAAGGTTCGAATCATTGTGATTGTAGGTCCTAGAGAGCTCAAGGAGGGCAATGTGCGGTTGAGAGACATGAAGACTGGCGAGGAAAGAAACGTTCCGAAGAATCGAGTAGTGGAAGAAATGGCAAAGATACTAACTTAGGATAAGAGTTCGACCTGATTCATCTTGTTTGTCTAGTTATTCAGGAAAACTTATCAGAGGGACCCACAGGACAGGCGGTCTTAGCGAACAGCGGGAGAAATGCTGGATGGCTGAGAGGTCGCCCAATCGTGACGGGACTCTAGATCTTCGCTCAAGGTCCAAGGCACTGAAGCGAAGGCGGACAAAGAGAGAATTTCGTACACGCCTCATTCATGTTTCAGCGGCAGCAGGCTGAAAAATCACTAAAGACCCGGCTACGTCTCGCTACTGACGACATGCGCTTGCCCTACGCTCAGAGATTCAATCTCGAAGGTTTAGGTCGTAGTAATCAGGCGGGTTCTTGGAGAGTTTGTAATGGATGAATCCGTATCCATATTTTTCATGGAGCTTATTGGCTTCCTCTACCGCGTTCTTGTAGCAATGTTCGAATGTTTGCCAGTCTTTGGCCTTGATGCTCTCAGCTAGCGGTTGCAGTTGTGATTGTATGAAGCTGGTGATGTCTTGATGGTATTTTGGCCTCAAGGTCGCTCCTGCTTTGAGGATGCTGATCGTTACCTTCTGTTCGTGTTCGGCCAGTTTCCAGTTTCCACCCTTAGCAGCATAGTATAGTATGTGAAATCGATCTCCGATCTCCTTCATTAACCGGGCTAAGCCAGGTTGTAGTTCGGCGAGTTGCTCTAGGGTAAGCTCTCCATGCTTCGTCTTGACTACGATCTTCTCTTCCAAGTTTCCCATACACCCCGTCAATCTGTTTTCATATAGATTTCACTCTCATATTGAACCAGACCGCTGAGGTGTGACAAGATTCCGTCTGGAATGGTCCCGGAGGATGGATTTTTCTTGTTAGGTCAACAGTTTAAAGGCAGCTAGAGCGACTGGACAGATGCAGAGAGTCCGGGCTTTTGTGGGTGGAGTTCAAGTGTCCACTATGCGGCAAGGATCTTGACGACGACAAGACCATGGCTAACTTCCTAGTTTGTGGAGATTCGTCACATGGACTGCTCCGATTTTTCACCGGCGACGGCTGCTACTTCACCACCAACGAGCAGGTCGCGGAGGAGTTGATGAAAAAGGGAAAGAGGGTTCACATTGTCGATCCTAAGGAGTTCTTTGGGAATCAGACAATTAATCTCGAATAGCTAGCCCGTCATCCGTGAGGAATCATTAACTATCCTTTCGCTCCGGGTCTGTTCTGGGCCCGTAGCTCAGCCTGGATAGAGCGGCAGCCCCCTAAGTGGGGTTTCACCATCGGAGTCAGCTGTAGGAGATTCGAGAAAAATCTCCGGCTAGAGGTCCGGGGTTCAAATCCCCGCGGGCCCGCCAGATTCCAATGAATCTCAGGGAGAGAACTAGCTTGTCGAACCGGGGTCTTGTTTGGGAAGGGTTCGACGACCTGATTTCGCACGCGTCAGATAGAACGCGAGAGCAATCAACAGTATCATCGTGAAGCCGATCAGACCAAGCCCGACAAAGTGGGTCGTGTTGTACGATGAAATCTTGAGACCCGAAGCCACGTAGGTAGCGTCGGGCTCGCATACGTAGAAGATTCCAATGCCATAGATGAGGCCTATCAACACAGTCAAACGCGTTCCGAGCCCAGCAAGAGCGGCGGTGTAAAGTGCAATCACGAAACCTAGCGCGCTTATCGTGTCCGCATAGGGGACTAGCCATAGCTGTGTCAGACCGTTGCCGATCTCGTTCAAGACAAGGCCGAAGGCGTAAAGGACTATTCCGATCATAGCATAGCTTCGAATCGTGCTGCTCGGGGGGGCTGGCTTCGCCGCCTCGGCCAGGCTCATGATGGCTCAGGATTGTTCGAGTGCTCTTTAAGCGAATAGTAACTTGCCGACCGAATAGCGTAGGGTACTATGAATGAGGCTCAGTGGTCTGCTTCGTTTCTTCATTCACTCGAACCGAGCGTAGAGTTGGCGCCGATAAAGGGGGAAGAGATGGATTAGAGACCTGCGGGAAGAGGCGTGCCATTGTCATTGCCGCCTTACTCGAACGAATCTTTGCAATGATTCCAGGCTCTAGCCTGCGATAGAAGAGAGTCGGTGCCAAAACGCAGGATGGTAGAAGGGAGATCATTAACGTAAATCCGAGCGAAATGGCTCTATCAAGATTGCCGCCCATTGCTACAGCAAAGGAAACGAAAGCGCCGATGCCTCCCAGAGAGGACAGCCATCTCGACGTCCAAGCGGCTGGAACGGTAACTGTGAGTCTCGATGTGTTGTGACACCGTAGTCCAGAATCTTCGAGGACCCAGAGAAGGACATGTATCGATGATGGTATTGCGAGCAGGAAAATGGCTACATAGATGAACGCGTTGCTAACAATGACGAGATTTTGGGGATTTTGGGGATTGACCTGAGTAACTTGTGGAACGATCAGCGCGGACAGAAAGAACACAAACACTAACACGCGAATGTCTCTTAGAATTCTACGCGAAACGCCCGGCTTCCCCACCTGTCTCTCAAAATAGTACTGGTGTCCCGAGGATTCACGGAGTCGGCAAATTATCCTCAAGGCTAGGAAGGCAAGACGATCTACCAGCAGACTCCAGATGAGAAGAGGGATACCGACGTACACGACAATGATGGTGACGAGCCAGCCTGTTCCCTTGGCGACGCCGGTAGCGAGAAGAGGCAGGAGGGCTAGGAAGCCCAGAGTGTATTCTGTCCTGTAGGTCAAGGCTCCAAGTGAGAAGACCTCTCGTCTCGACTATGAGCCTTCTAGAACTGACGGACTCAAACTCTAGGCATCGCTGGAGGATTGTGGATTGCTTTTCTTGTCGAATCGTACCCTTCTCAGCCGATTGGGACCCCACCATGCTCTAGGGCCGAGAAGTGACATGATTGCCGGGACGAGATATGTCCGCACGACCATTGCGTCAAGGACGACAGCTAAGGCGATCGCGAAACCGAAACCTTCGAGAAGACGATTGGATGAGAGCAGTAGTGAGCCCAGTGCTCCCGCAAGGATAAGCGCTAGAGCCGTTATTATTCCCCCGGTTCTGTCGACGGCGTCTACAACTGCTTGTCGGGTCTCCTTACCCTTCTGTGCTTCTTCCCTGATCCTGGTTAGAATGAAGATGTTGTAGTCCATACCGATTCCATAAAGGAGCAGAAATAGTACGAGGGGGATGATGAAGAGGACCCCTGATTGGAGCACGTTGTTGAAGAAGAGAAGAGTGGCTGCGTAAGCCCAGATTATGCTCAGGCCTATGGATAGTATCCCGGTTATTGCTAGCGGATAGGAGCCGAGAACTAGCAGCAAGACGACGAATATGGCTGCGACTGTCAATATTCTGATTGTATTGAACTGGTTGACCGTCTCATTGGCGAAATCCAGTGTGGATGCGGATGCGCCTCCTACCAGTACGGCGTCCTGAGCCAGCGACGCGTCGGAGTTCTGAAGACTTGTTAAGAGGTTCCGTATCTGAGTGACTGTGTTGAGAGAGTTTTGGGTGAATGGCTCGTCAGCAAATAGGACAGTCAGCATGGCGGTCCGATTGTCGCGTCCTATGTCTGCTAGATTGGTCCCCGTTATCGCGATTCCATTGGGCCGAGTAGGTCCCGTGACTTCCTTGACATTGGTCAAGTTGGCGATGGCCTGGCTCAGCTTTTCTAGGCTTGCACGTGCGCCCGCGCTGAGATTTCCGTTTGCGAGAATGGTTGTTGGGAATTGCACGAGTACTTGCGTAGGGCCTATTTGACCAGCGCCGAAGCTCTGTTCTAGAGCAGTGATACCCTTGACGCTTTCGGCCGCTGGAAGACCCGCTGCAAAGTCGTACGAGGTCGACCCTGTTAGTGATACGTAGATCGCTGGGATGGATATGATCAGAGCCAATCCTAAGACTAGGACGGGTCTTTTGACGCTGAAGCTTGCAGCTCGCCGGAAATATCCGGGCCTTTCAGTTCTCCTCTTCCGCGCACGAGCCGCATAACCCTCGAATCTCTTCCCGGAAGTAGGCCAAAATATCCGGTCTCCCGCGATCAGAATGAGCGAGGGGATTAGTGTCAGGCTTACTAGAAGTGCAATCAAGACGCCGAAGCCCAGGCCGACGCCGATGGATCTGAGGAGGGTGAAGCTGGTTAACGTCATTGCCCCGAACGCGATTATGACAGTGGTCGCGCTAGTGGCGATGCTCTCTCCTGACCAGGTTATGGAAGTCTGGATAGCTTTGGCCTTGTCGCGGCCTTCTACGCGTTCTTCACGGTAACGGGCCATTAGAAAGATGGCGTAGTCTGTACCGACCCCAAGCATTATCGTGAACAGGAATGTGGTGGTAGTGTCTTGGATAGGGATGATGTATTTGCCGATGAGGTAAAGGCCGCCTTCTGCCATCAGCAGCGCCATTCCAACGGTAGCAAGCGGTACGAAGGGAGTGACGATTGCAAGGAAGAACAGTCCAGCTAGAACAAGGATGGCGCCGACTGTGACGGGTTCGATGCGACCCAGGTCGGCGTTGCTTCCCAGAGAAGAGTCGGCTGTGGTGGCTAGGTCACCTGTAACGTATGTCTGTAAGGGTTCGGGATCGCTTGCTTTGAGTTGGGAGATGATGTTTCGCATAGTTACTACGTTCTTCAGTATCGGGTCGGTGTCTGCTGAGCCGAACGAGCCGGGAGCCTGGGAGAAGGTTACCAGAATGATCATTGCGTTCTTGTTCGGACTGATGAAGTTCTGGATGATCGCCGGTGGGATCAGTTTGGGATATTGAGACAGGATTTCATACAGGGTATCAGCCCATAGGGTCTGGTTGGCACTTGATTGCGCCGCAGTGAAGTTGTAGCCCTTTTGCAAATAGGCTCCAATGAGGGCTATCCTGGCGATAGTGTAGATTGTCGTGAGATTCTCGAGACTGTTGAGGACTCTTGGTGCCTCAAGGCGTTGCTCTAGGTGAAGAGTGAAGATTTTGGTCGCGTTGTCGGTAACATTGTTTCCTTGGAGGAGAATTATGGCGCTTGCATTAGACTGGGGATGGGGAAATTCTTGAGCCATAAGATTCTGGGCTAGAGCAGATTGAGAGGAACTGGATTGTCCGCCGCTGGTGCTTGAAGTAGTGACTTGAGAGAGTTGTTGAGATAACGGAAAACTTGCCGCAAATAGCAGAATCCAAAAGACGATTATCAGCTTGTATCTTCTTCCTACGGAGGAGCCGATTCGCGCGAACGTGGGGACACGGGGTCCGGGTGACTTCGGGATTCCAAGTCTCTTGAAGACTAAGTATCCTGCGCCCCCTGCGACGAAAAGGAGGCCGATCGTGGCTAAGATTATTGTGCCAAGATTGTCTGAGACGTATTGGCGGAGGTACCGGTTGTTCTGGTAATCAAGGAGCAGAGCAGCGAACTCGGCGAGAGATATTATGAGGACAAGTACGAAGATTCCAACCAGTCGGGCCTGGGAAGAACTGGTCCTGCTCGTCATGGACCCACGAGGCCATATTCAAGACAAATGCAACGTGAATAGGAAGTCAAGAGAGGATAACTGGATCCGATTTGCCAGAGTATTTACGCGTGATTTCGCTGAACGAAGAGATCCATCGAGCGCGGTTCCGGTCATCATCGTTCGCGGATGTTGGCTTCTCTGCTTTGTCGCCACATAATGTCAGCAAGATTTCCCAGACTGTCAGAAAACGTGAACTAGTCTAGTCCAACGAGTTTTTTAGATTTTCTGCTAGGAATCCCGATCGACATGAGCCTCGGGGTCGCTGGCGTCGCCGATGCAGAGCTTTTCATCGATCTTCTTGCAGAGGATACGATGGCGGTCGTAGGTCGAGTCTTTCCGGCTAAAGGGAGCCGTTCAAACCGCAGAACGGTTCTTGAAGGGTCGAGATTCAGGACCTGGACTATTATTTCCCAAACCGCACTCGACCAATTCTATATCAAAACGATTACAGGTGAATCAAAACACTAATATTTTCAATCGTCAGATGAACGATATTTGAGACAAAGGATGCCTAGCTTTGTGGCTTTGCTGAAGATATCCGGTAGGGTGGAAGGAGCAAAGCAGCGGCTTCAAAAGTTGCCGCAACGATGGCTAGGATGTACGACCGAGAAGGTGATCTTTGGAACAGGTGGATACGATGCCGTGGTCGTCTTCGTTGCTCCAGACATCGTAGAAGCAAATCAGTACATTGACAAGTATCTGCGCGACTCAGACCCGTTGACCATGATCGACACTGTGACGGGCGAAAGCATCAGGCCAGAGTAACAAATATTCTGCCCATTCTCCGGTTATCATCCTAAGGGCCGAAGGGCCCCCATTTGCCCACTGACACCATTTGCTCTGGCGAGTTGAATGGTCCGAGATTCGTTTTGGCGTCGGAGCAGCGAAGTTTGCAGTCTACCTGTAACGTGGTCGCTTGATAGCGTTCATCCGCGGCAGCCAGCGGTCGGCAACGGCAGTGATCGCGACTCTCTAGGGGCCCATGCCAGCAATGCAGCTATTAAGTTAGCTTTAGGGTCGCGGTATGCACTCCCACAATGCCACGTTTGTTTTGGGGAATTATCGTGCATTACCCTATGACAGCGCGTTTTTCGTTATAGATGTTGCCGCGATTATCTCGTTTCCTGTTTGTATTGTACATGTTATGGAAATGCTGATAGTCCATATCAGCGTTCACATGATTCTCGCTGAACTGAGCAAGTCCTATAACGAGCAGTCCAGTCGGTCTATTCAGAAACGCTTTTGGAAAGACGTACGCGCAGGACCTTCACCATCGACCCCGACGTCAGCGAGAAAATAGACAAGATGGTAGGCGGTCATAATCTGGAGGTCAACGTGCTCGTCAACAGAGCAATACGACGATACATAGAATGGGGAAGATACGTCGACAGCTTCAAACTGGTCATCAGCGATCCTCGACTAATGAAAACGCTCTGGTCGCATGTCACCGTTGGAGAGGCGAGAGAGATGGGCACCAAGAATGGGAAAGATACGGTCGTCGAGTTTATCCTCTATTACTTCCGCAAGTTCGACCTAGACTCTGTTCTCAAAACCTTCGAGGTGATAGGCGCAGAATACGCAAACGCCTATGTCTATTCAGAGTTCGGGGATAAGGAGAGTCGCACCATAATCCTAAGGCACAGCATGGGACTTAGCGCATCAGCATACTACGGTGCCTCTTTCAAAGCACTCTGTGACCGCCTCGGAGTGAAATGCGAATTGGAGGAGAGCGAAGATCAAATGACATGTAAAATCAGTAGCGCTAGCACGCTGAAGACGGTAGCTCCAAAGACCCTCAAAGAGCAACTGACCAAGCAGTCATAGAGAGACCGGTCGAATCATAGGATTGAAAGGCAGCCCTTGTTTCTCTCCCCTGAAGGCCGCATGCTTTCCGACGTACTCAAATAATAGAACCTGTCTGCGGACGTAAACCTTGCCAAAAAAACCGAACAACGGCCCCCACGAGGTAAAGTTGTCCGCGAAAGAAATTGATTTCCTGAAGAGCAATGAGCTGTGCAGATTTGCGACAGCATCACGAAAGGGCGAGCCTCATGTTGTTCCAGTCTCATATGTCTGGGACCAGGACTACGCGTTTATTGTTACTGACTATGGGACCCGTAAACTGAAGAATCTCAGGGAGAATCCCCACGCGGCGGTTCTCGTTGATTCTGGCGGAACTCAGAAGCTCCTATTGATCAGTGGACCAGTGGAGATTATAGAGAAGGGAGAGGAGTATCGGCGTCTCTACAGACTGTTCTATTCGAAGCTGACCTGGGTCAAGCGAGATCCCTGGAAGGAAGGTGAGGCCCCTTTCATCAAAGTCATTCCTTCTTTCAAAGCGGGTTGGGGCCTCAAAGGCTAGACAGACGAATAGTTACTTCCCTGTTCAGAGTAGTGTCTGAAACCAGTTTTGCTGTGACTAGGTTTCACGCATAGTTGGACGATAGGTAATCGCTCCGTTTCCGTTTCGGATCCATTCGAGAATGACTCCTGCTCTAAGAAATGCTTGGAGGCTTATGTTGCGGCTTTTCACATCCTTGTCGAGTTTCTCTAAACACTTTCTCGTCGAACGCTACCCATGAATTTACGCAAGAAGCAACCCTTGGAATTTTCGACGGATACAGGGCACTGGATGATAATAAGCCAGTGTCTACAATGTGTTAGACTCGAACACATTTGATTGAAGTTTGAGGATTGGCTATCTCCGGCATGCTTGTGCTATTGAGTGTAAACGTTGGGATTATATCAAATCGGTGAGTGTCTATATCTGAAGCGCATTGGAAGAAACAGCTGACGTGGGATATCCGCCCGAAACGCCGAGTCAGACCGTCCCGCAAGATACTATAACCGACGACCAGTTGAAGGGTCTCCTTGCAGAGCTGATATCCTCATCCGCAAGCCTGAATGTGAGGGTCTGGCTCGACGGAGTCTACACAGACATAGAGAATGCAGGAACTCACCGAGAGTGGATGAAGGGCCGAGAAGTCTACTTCAAGGTCGAAGGAAAGGTGGACGGCCAGGACAGTCCCGAAGAGGCAGCATCTAGGAGGGCCTGAGTATGGAGAACCGTAAATGGAAAGCGTTCCTCAGAATGACCGGTGAGACGACGGTCGACGCCAGCGAAGATATCCTGACCGAGTTCAAAGCCATGGTAGAATATCTGAAATGGATTGGTGTCGACTACTCAATGGTCGTGCAAGTTGAGGCGGGCCAAACGGACCCTTCCCGAACTCTGGCTCTAGAACAGAGTCCTCGTCGGCGAGAACCCGGACAACTAGGAGACTGATACCAACAATGGCCAAGTTCATAATGTCAATCGGGGAGAACGCTTACGATGTTCTATCGAACGAGGCGAAGAACCGGGACGTGACTGTACAACAGCTCCTAAGAGCGGTTGTCGTGCCTGATTGGATAAAGCAGAACTCGAACGGACAGCCCATTGGAGAGAATGACTCCAACCTGCTTCAACCCCCGATCTACGGGGGAGAATCCCGCAATTCCAGGACCCTCGTCTCGCCTGTCGCCAGGCTTAGACACTAAGACAGACTTCCCGTCTTCGATTCGCAGGGTCGCCATTCGGCTGTTGGTTACAAGACTCTTTAATAGCGCTCCAAGACTCAAACCGTTAACGGAGCTAACAGAACAAATTTGGCAGATTTCTGTTCGAGATGCGGAAAGACTCTCAGCCTCATAGACCCTCTCCTTGAACTCAAAGGTCAAAGGTTCTGCGAAGATTGTTATCCAGACGTCAAACGGGAGCACGCCGCCGCGAGCATGTCGGACAAGGTGGACCGGAGACAGCGTGTCGCCTTTGCAGATGACTCTAGCGATGAGAATTTGCGAGGGTCGATTATCAAGGGAAAGCAAGCGCTTGCCGTCAAAGAGAATGAGTTCAGATGGGATAACCCATCTCTCTCGCTAATCGCGAGCGCGTTGCGAATCCTCACGGACCAGAACAATATCATGATGAAGCAGAACGAGCTCATCCTCCGCGAGCTCGAGTCACGACCCACGACTGTCAAGTCGAAATAGTGGCCTGAGATTCTAGGTCCATCTGTGATTTTTCCGGTGTAGGGGAGCTGGTCCCGGGGGCCGGAGTTCCATAGAGGGAAAACCTCTACTTTGAACTCGCCGAACCGGTTACGTCCGATTCTCCGGCGACAATCCGTGGAACCTTCTCCACTCCGGTATCTGTACGCCTGGTCGGCTGGCTGACCCGCACGTTGAGTGCAGGACTACAGCCGGAAGCTCTTCCAGGCTGAGCTACCCCGGGACCGAGGCCATCCGGGCTTGAGTGATTAGTTAAGATTTGTCGGACGCGGACTGGTGATTCTCACGTATCCACTGAGCCAAGTCTCGCAGAGCAATGTTTGATGAGACGTCGATGACGGGTACTTCCATGTTTCCCACCCGGATGAGGTTGCTGTACTTGGCCATTGGAGCGTGCGAGACGTTGGAGGCATAGATCTTTCCCTTGACATATTCATCAGGCAGAGCCTCCGGCTCGACAAAATCAGCTAAGAATACGACCCCTTCCGCCCAGTATAGTGCCATGGCCTGGCCAGAGACGTTCATGACGAAGGCAATCATAGAGGCGAGGTTCTGCTGAGAATTGAAGCTCGTGAGGCCGGTGACTACGATCTCCTGAGGCGGAGCGTGAATAATAGAAACCATGCTTGAGCCGAAGACGGCTATATCGTCCCAGAGTGTTAAGCCTTAGCAGGTGTCCAAAAGACGGCTCCGGTTCCCTCAAAACCATTCCACGTAACGATCGTCCTAAAGCTGAAAGACCTCCCAGTACTGAAGCTATTGTCCTCAGTTAGCCCTCTTTTATCAGTACTTGTAGCCCGGTTGCTCCAACGGTAAGCGGTCCCATCTCAAATGGCTCGACTTGGGCTTGTTTGGGATACAAAGACCCGACATTGATTATAACTCGTAATGGAAGGTTAAGTTTGGTTCGCTTCTATCACATTGTGATATATCGGAATACAATAGTCGTCAAATGTACGACGGAACAGAAACAGGGTCAATTAGAACACATGCGAAGGGACGCCGCCGATTCAAATACAATAGAGTATATGTGTCTTCAGTCCGAACACAAAGGATGAGTTATGCATATATTCTACGCCGACGCAGTCTTCTATAACCATGTTGAGAAGCTATCAGTTCAAGAATAAGACAAAGAGCGTCACTAGAACTATCCGAATCGACGAGGACATCGACTTCCAGCTCGAAAAATTAGCACATGAACAGCGTGTAAGCGTCAACTATTTCGCAAACCAAGCCCTACGGAAATTCGTCGAGTGGGACGTCTTTGCCGACCGCCTGGGCTTCGTCACCCTGCCCTCGGACATTTTCGAGAAGCTGGTAGGCTATACAACTGACGAACAGGCCAAAGAGCTTGGCAGTTGGTTCGGAAAGAACCTGGCCAAGGACCTGATAGCCTTCCTCTTCAAGAGGGTAGACCTTGAAACATCAGTGCGAGCCCTAGAGCTACTCGGTCCCAGATACGGCAAAGCGTTCCGTTTCGAATATACCAACGATGGCCACCTGACAACTGTAATACTGAACCACGGTTTCGGCCGAAAGGCATCGCTGTTCTACAGCGAAGCAGTGAAAGCCCTTCTCAAGGACTTGGTTAACACTCAGGTCGACATTGGACTGAGCGAGCACCAAGTATTCGCGCAGATCGTGGGTCCCAACGAGTTCCGAATCACGATGCCTGCACCAGTATCTCCTATAGCCACACAGCGATAGTCCAATCCAGTTCCACAAGGCTTCGCCCCTTTTTCCGCGAAGCCCATTTTTTCTACAAAGCCAGCGACGATAGTCCGCGCGCAAGACGTTTATGAGGATCTTAGTCGGCGTTTCTAAAACTAGTATAGCGAGAGAATTTCAATGATTACCAACAAGTCTCTTCTTCATATTTCCTCACCGGAGGAGTTCGTTCAGAACCTCTCGGATGTTCGCCTTCATCGAGCCGGACGATGCCGGATGATTTGACTCGAATATCGAGTTCGTGCCCGATCTCCACAACTTCTCCTTTCTCATTCTTCTCGTAACTAATTACGAAGAAGCGATGGCATTTGTCACACATTTGGATTGTTGCCCGGGTTAGACTGTGCGCATGTTTTTCATCGGGTGATTCTAACGCACGCCATAACCCCTGTCATGAGTTCCTCAACCCTTATCGTTATTTTGCTGGTTCGTTCAGAGGCTCCCCATACTCGGCGGCTCCGCGTGTAGTCCAGGCATCGGTTCACTAGCTGGTATAGGTTCGCCGCGAGGAATTTCAACTTGGATCGTGCGTTCCTCCTCAAGAGACTTTTTCGTCGTCTCGAGGACTCTGACGACGTTGGCTCCAAGTGTTCCGTCAGCCCGGTTGGGATAGTGTTCAGCAGACGAGTTGTACTCGATGCATCTGGCAAAGTGGAGAATCTCTTCTCGGAGGGTGTTGTTGGGGACGACCATTACGCGTTCCACCGCTCCCTTCCGGTGTAAAACCAGTCTCTGTTCGATGCAGTCTAGCTCCGCAGTGCCGTCGCTGCCGACTACAGTCACGTCTCGATGTTTCTCCATGTCCAGCCAGCTTAGTTCGATGCCAGCGTCATATCCGCCTGGGTGTTCGGAGTAGATGGATGCCATTTCGTATCCCGCACTTGACCTGTAGCCTCTCCCTTTGCAGGAGATCTTCTTGGGCCATGTTTCGAGGAGGTTGTTGCAGATGTCGAAGGGGTGTGGTCCCAGGTCGGTGATTACTTCTCTGTTATTCTGGATGGCCATGAAGCCTGTCCATTTGAGGCGGAGGTAGTAGATGTCGCCCAGAACTCCACTATCCATTAGTCGTCGTAGTCCTCTGATGCCGTTGTTGAATCTGTGGACGTGGCCGGTGCAGAGGACACTGCCATGTTCTTTGGCGAGTCTAACCAATTCATAGCCCTCTCTGGATTTCATAGCTAGCGGTTTCTCGACCAGAACGTGTTTTCCCTCTCTGAGAAATTCGGAGGCTATTTCAAAATGGGTCTGGTTCGGGGAGCATAGATGGACTGCAGACACTTTGGGGTCTGAGAGTAGTTCGCGATAGTCTAAGCGATAGTTTAGGGGGCCGAATTCTTTTCTGCACTGTTCGAGTGCAATCGGGGAACTGTCAGCTACAGAATAGAGGTTGATCTCTTCTCCAGTCCGGGCTATGTCAAGAATCTGGGCTATGACCTTCTTTCCCCAGTAGCCCGCGCCTATGACTGCGATGTTGAGGCGGTTCATGATGAGGAACACTCTAGGCGGCTTTTCATATAACCGACACGTCTACAACCGAGAGTATTTCGACCCGTCATGGGCCATTAAAGTACTCAAGAACACAAGTGGGTACACATGCCGTACATGAGTCAAGAAACTCGCATTATTGTTCTGGCTACAATCGATACAACCTTGAGTCTTCTGTTTGGCTCGGCATCGAGCAGCGCCCAGAATAATCTCCCAATTGCGAGATAGTCGGAAGCGTGGCGCTAGTGCGGGGTCATCACGTAAGCACCGATAAGCTGGACTGATCATCAAGGTGTGCGGTCCTCGCATGTTGTGACACTTGGTCAGCCAGCCTTGTTTCTAGGCAGGGTTCCCGATAGTTCAACTTGAAGCATGACGATTCTAGATAATCCTCCATTGCGTCGAAGTGATGTCGTGTAGTGGCTTGGCGCCCAGGGCGGGATTCGAACCCGCCGTGCGCTCGACCGTTCGTTTCGAGTGTCGCACGGGTGACAGCCGTGCATACTCTCGGCCGGCTCCCGCAAGCCGTGGACCGGGCTATACTACCTTAACGCGTCCGGATTTTACGGACGGGGCGCGAGCCCGGATACTGATTTCCTGGGCAATCACGCTACCCGAAAGCGTGCAAGCTTAAACCTTCCCAATATTCCCCGGAAGAGAACTGAAACTTACTATGGATGAATGAGAAAGGTTTCATCAAGAATAACTTGACATTTCAATCGGGGATGTGCAGGGCAAGACGTTCATGGCGAACCCGGCGCCGGCACTACCATCGATCGGAGGTCTCAGCGCCACTCTCATAACCTTCCTCATCCTCTTCATCATCTATCTCCTAGTCATCGGGGTTGTACTCTGGCTAGCGGGAGAAATAGTAGTTGGACGCCGCGTAACTTTCGGTGAGGCTTTGGGAATAGCTAGTGTCGGAACATTCCTAGTTGGGGCTTCGATCGCGTTCCTAGGAACAATAGGCATCCTGCTCGGACTGCTAATATTTCTGTTGCTGGTGAAACACTACTTCAAGACGGGATGGTTAGGCGCGATAGGAACATCAATCATGGCAGTCGTTGTGGGGATAGTACTGATCTTTATTCTTGGGGCCTTAGCTCTAGGGGCTCTGTTTGTTCTTCCGACGATACCAGGACTCTAAGATTTTCGGTACTTTGTAGGGTTGAAAAGATGGAAGGAGCCCAGCTGCTCCTTCGTTGGATTTTTGGGAAGTTTCAATGCCCCAGCAGGTATAGGGCTAGGCTTCCTCTGGTTGAGTAGTCGTCTCTTCCTGCTCTGAAGAACAGCCGCAACTGTCGCACAATGTTCTTCTAAGCCCACGACCCCAGTCCGTCTCTAATAAATGTACAGTATTGAGCAGGAAGCTCGCGCCGACTTTCAGATCCCTAGGCTATCGTTTGCAACCAATCCACTAGAAGTGCAAGGGCCTCCCGCAAACTCCCTGTGTTGCCGGTTTTCGTATCAGGAGTCTTGAAGCTATGGTCTCCGTTCTGTATCCAATGGATCTGGGCGTTTGATCCTATCCTTGAGACGACTTTTTCCAGAAGATCCTGTCTGGCAAAACTATCCCTCGTCCCGGACAAGAAAAGCATCGGCTTCTTGATCCGGTAGAGGTGCTCATCCCTCAGCTGGTCAGTCTTGCCTATCGGATGGAGTGGATAACCGAGGAAGAAGAGTCCGTTCACGTCTACCCCGTTGGATGCTATCTGGGACGCGATTCGTCCCCCCATTGATTTTCCTCCTATGACCATTCGATCTGGCTTATGTGTGCCGTTCTTTGCTTGGTCGACGATTGTGCGGTAGCTTTCCTCCAGGACCTCTCTCCTGTCAGGCACCCTCCTGCGGGCTTCCATGTATGGAAAATTGAACCTGACAGTCAGGAAGCCTCGCTTTGCGAGTTCAGTGTGGAAATATCGTATGAAGGGCGTGTGCATTGGTCCCCCGGCGCCGTGGGCTATGATGAGGCATGTCGATGGATCATGGATCTTGGAGGGCAGACCGTAGACAATGCTGGTCTCTCCACCTCTTGCCAGCTTGATCTTCATCTGCTCTAGTTTGTATGAGTCGGAGGGGTCTTGCAGTGTCTTCGCGTCCTGTCGTCTTATTCGTGCTGGTGTTAGAGGTCTGGGCTACCTACAAAGATCGCTAGGTATCGGAGTGGTTCGAGGCCTTCCCTGATCGAACTGTGAACGGTGCCGGGTGGAACCACCACCATGGTTCCGGGTTTGACCCGAACCTCTTTCCCACCAACTCGGGCTAAGCCCTTCCCCTCGATGTAGAAGATTGTCTCTTCAACGTCGTGAGTGTGTGGTGGGACCATTCCGGTGAGTTCAACGTATCTAACGGCCAGTGAATGGCCTCGGTCGGCACGCGAGAGATACCATCGTGTAAAATCGCCTTCTCTCTCAGGTACTGTTTCGGAGAGATGCTTGACGATCATGTCTAGCACCAGACTGCGAAGGATTCTATTCTAATGTTTAAGCTAGTGCATGCTGGCGGGAGCAGGAATCTCGGGGTGTCCAGTGTCGATCCTTCCTTGGTTCTCCAGGTACTTTCTTGTTTCTTGCGCTAGCCATTCGAAGTTTTCATACGGGTTCACCGGGACCTTGTATCGTTCCATGAGATGCTTAACCAGAGGTTCGAATCTCTGCCAGTCAAACACGAGCAGATAGCGTAGGGAGTGAATGGCGATCGTGAAGTCAATTATTCCTTCCCTGACAAGCTCGCCGATTAGCTCGTAGATGTAGCCGAAGTTTCGGGCTTCGAAATCTTCGAGACTGTCATCGAATCCTTCCCAGTTGATCTGACTGTACTTCTTTATCGCGTCGTGCATGTTCTTCCTCCTACGGGCGAAGGATTCTTCCGTGATAATTTCCAGAACTGAAAATGACATGTTGGCCTTGGTTTCAAAGTTGGCCGTTCTGATCAGTCTCGCGTTCTGCCTGAGCTGAAAGATTACGAACACGGCGCCTAGAATGATTGCTATCGAACTCACTGCACTGAGGTCCGCTGTTATCGCGGCAAGGTCGATCATAGTCTCTGCTATGAATCTTAGATGGTTAATATTGACTGTATGAAGGCTGGTTCACAGCATTACTAAGAAGCGACTCTGTTCTAGCGCGGCTGAATCAGAGATGACCTCGTAGGGTTGCTGACAGTAACGTGATTCTTATCTCGACTCTATCCTTGCTATCTTCTTGAATTTTCATTAGAGAAGCGGATGGTCAAGGCACGATGGGCAAAGGCTTGCTTCACACGTCAGGGGCGAAGCTCGGAACGAGCCGAGATGCTTGCTCAGTCAGGCCTCTGTCACGCAAAGGTTCGCAGATGTTGGTGTCTAATAGAGTTGCGTGATGAACCGACGGGCGTTTTCGACCAAGCTCTGGTAGACTCTGTCAGCGCAGCTCTCGATGCATTGGGACCAACTGTCAAAGAGTCAATATTTCTCCTCCTCCAAAGGCGAAATTCCATCTCACCCGATCAGATTCCAAAACTGGTTGGAGAGTTCGTGAAGGCTTTACAAGATGTGCTAGGACCGACTGCTAGGGTAGTCGAGAAGCTCATTATTGCAGGCCTTATTGCAAGGAAGCAAGTACCGGCAAACATTGCGCAAGGAAGAAGCCTGCTAGAGGTTGTCGGCGCGGTCAGGATGAGTCAGATTAGCCAATCTTGATCTGAGGGCTCGAATGTTGAGGCAACTTGCTTTTTCACAGAGCGTCTTGGTCTTGTTTGGAAAATCAACTAATATAGATCAGGTCAAACTCGGCCGTCGCGCGGGCCCGTAGCTCAGCCAGATTCCTAACAGGGATCCTGAAGAGGTAGAGCACCGGAAGAGCTATCTCTGGTGAAGCTTTTACCTCGCGGAAGACACCCGGCTGTCCCGGGTTCAATTCCCGGCGGGCCCGCCACAACCAACATCGCCCCAAAAATCGGGAATCCTAGCACAGTTGTCTGTTCCCCAGCCTGTCAACAGTATCTTACCGCTTTTGCGAGCCATTTGACCTGTGTTGCGCTGATTTGATGGGCTCGACTGTCCCGGTCGAAGACTAATACTCTTCCGGCTTCGTCTGCAACATATCCCTCGAAGAAGAGTCCATTGTTCAACTGGCCCACCACATCACTGTTGAGGAATCTCCTTAGCTGATCTCTTCTCATTCATAATTCACCTCTGGGTGCCGTATTCTTGTTACCCGGGCTTAAGGGCAAAGGTTACACCACAATCAACTGTCCTCGACCGGGTCGTAGTGAGAAGTGCGTATCGTAGTGTAGTGTGATGAGTCGATTGACTGTTACAATCCCATACTCGGTCAGGATTTCGAGGGAGCTATTGGATGAGATGAGGAGGCTGTTTGATAGGATGGAGCCTCCGAAGCCGACCTTTTCGGCGGTTCTGAGTCATATTGTCAAGCTGGGATGGGACTCGTACAAGGCTCAGAAGAACGGCGAGCGGAGTCTTCAAAACGCAACGGTTGCGACGTATACTAAGAGGATACAGGGTGAGGCCTACCCGCGCTAGGCTATGGTCTTCCGGGCCCTAGAAAGCTGTCTTTACAGGACTCGTCTCTGCGACGACAGTATTCTGTAATCTTCCTAGGTTCTCGATCTTCGATTCGATCATATCTCCCGGCTGTAGCAGAAACGGTGTCTTGTCAGGTTGTCTATAGATAGCCACGCCGGAGGGTGTACCTGACGTGATGATGTCCCCTGGTTCGAGGGTCATGGATGAGAAGAACTCGACTAGCTGTCGCATCTTGAAGACCATGTTCTTCGTGCTGGAAAACTGTCTCGTCTGTCCGTTGACTCGGAGTTCCATTCCAAGATTGTCAGGATTCCCAGCTTGGTCAGGAGTAACTAGGAAAGGCCCCATAGGGGCGAAGGACGCGAAGTTCTTGCCGAGGTTGCAGAAGCCTCTCTTCATCTCTGCGAACTGAATGTCACGTGCGCTGATATCGTTGAAGACTGAGAAGCCAGCGATATGGTTGAGGGCACTCTTCCTGGACACGTCTTTGCACCTCACGCCGATGACGGCAGCGAGCTCCACTTCGTAGTCTAGGAGTTTGACTCTTCGAGGATAGAAGATTGGAGCTCTATGTCCTACTAGTGAAGTCGGAGATTTGAGAAATGATATTGGGAACGGAGGAAGGCTTGTCGATCCCTCTTGGAGGTGGTCTGAGAAGTTTCCGCCCATGCAGATGATCTTTGTTGGACGTGAGATAGGAGGAAGAACAGTAACTTTGTCGAGGTTGAAGACTCCCTTCGGATTCTTTTCTCTCGAGTCACCAATCTGTTTCTTCGCCGCCTCAAGCGTCTGTTTTGCTTTGGCCTCGCTCTTTGGGTCCTGGAGAAAGTCCAGAATGGGTTCCGAGTTCTTTGAGGAGCCCAGCTCAGCAAACCGAGCCGAGTCGATCATAATTCCCATCCGATTCTCGGAGGGCTTCTGTTGGAATCTTAGCAGTCTCACGGACTAGCGACCTAGATTTGAAGGCCGCTAGTCGAATGTTTGATGATGTAAACTGTTCCCTCACTGAGTCACAGCAGGGTGGTGAGAAGAGGTTTCTGGACTCACGCGTGAGCCTTCGAGAGGTTTTTCATACGATACTGTTCTACCTCGTCGAGGACCGATAGGACCTGTCGAATCTGGTCTCTGAGCCTCTGGCTATTTCGTCGCATCTTCCGAGGTGAAATCAAGGTTCCACCGAATCTTCCTGTTCGGACTGTTAGAGCGGAGAGGTCGACGAAACTGAGAGCGCAGAATGAATGGTACTATTTTCAGAGTTGATAGGGAGTGTTTTTTAGTCCCAGTTCTCCGGGGCTGTCTCCGGCGTGGCGATAATGGTTACGGTCGAGGAATATCGGTTGGACAAGGACTCCATGGGGGAGGTCAAAGTCCCTAGCTCTGCGTATTATGGCGCTGAGACCCAGCGGGCGGTTCAGAACTTTCCCATATCGGGTCTACGCCTTCCTAAGGAATTCGTTCGGGCTATGGCTCTGATCAAGCTCTCTGCTACGCGGGCCAACATGCAGCTGGGACTGTTGGACCCGAAGAAGGGTGAGGCCATTGTTTCTGCGGCGAAGGAGATTATGGAGGGGGCTCTCTACGACCAGTTCGTGGTTGATGTCTTCCAGACAGGTAGCGGTACCTCGTCGAACATGAACATGAACGAAGTCATCGCGAACCGCGCTGTTGAGCTTCTCGGTGGTAAGAGGGGGGACAAGTCGATTATTCATCCAAATGATCATGTGAATATGTGCCAATCTACGAATGACGTCTTTCCGTCCGCGATTCACGTCTCGTCGGCCGAAGAGATCGTTCACAGACTCCTCCCGAGCCTACGTGTCTTGGCTGAGGCCTTAGAGAAGAAGGCGAGAGAGTTTGACGACGTCGTCAAAGCGGGTCGGACCCATCTGCAAGACGCTGTCCCGATTACTCTAGGCCAGGAGTTCAGCGGCTACGCGAGCATGATCAGGCACGGTATCAAGCGGGCGGAACAAGCTAGGGACATCCTGATGGAACTGCCGTTGGGCGGGACTGCAGTGGGAACAGGTCTCAACGCTGACCCGAAGTATGCTGAGCTGGCCATCGCAGAAATTAACCGTCTAACCGGCCTGTCGTTTCGAAAGGCGGAGAACGCTTTCGAGGCAATGCAGAGCAAGGATGCGTGTGTCGAAGCGAGCGGCGATTTGAAAACTATCGCTACGAGCCTGATGAAAATATCCAACGACCTCCGCCTTCTCAACTCGGGTCCTAGAACTGCGCTGGGCGAGATTGATCTTCCTGCAATGGAGCCAGGGTCGAGCATAATGCCCGGTAAAGTCAACCCTGTGATTCCTGAAGCTCTAAATCTGGTGGCTGCTCAGATCTACGGAAACGATACAGCGATCGGCGTCTGCGGGATGCTAGGCCAGCTGGAGCTGAACGTCATGATGCCGGTTATCGCTTACGATCTGCTACAGTCAATCACGATATTGGCTAACGGGTCCCGTGTTCTTGGCGAGAAGTGTGTCGGGGGGATCACCGCGGACAAGAAGCGTTGCTTGGAATATGCAGAGAGGACTCTGATGATGGTGACGAGGCTCACTCCAAAGATTGGCTACGACAATGCGGCGAAGATCGCGAAGAAGGCCATGGCCGAGAACAAGTCCCTGCGAGAGGTTGTCTTGGAAGAGGGAATCCTGCCCAAAGACAAACTGGACGAGATTCTCGACCTCAAGAAGATGACGAAGGGCGGACGGGCCTGAGCCTCAAGGACCCCATCTGACGGGCTTGGCTGCGCCTTGCTTGATGCTCAGCAAATAATGAGGACGGCTCTCAAACTCGCCCACTTCAGCAGTGTTCCTGCTGACAGTGAGATTCACGTCAAGGGACGCAAGCTCAGGAAGGTCCTTGTCGCTATTGATGTGGGGGTCGGCGAACTATTGCTCGCCCGGAATCTCGACTGTGATGGAGTAATCGCGCACCATCCAGCTGGGGGAAAGGCCCAGCTTGAAGGCTACAAGGTCTTCCTCCGTCATATTGACCAGTTGAGGGCGGCCGGGGTCCCGTCAGAAGAAGCTCAGCAGGCTGTGAAGAACAAGTACCGAGTCCTCGACATTCAGCACCATCCCGAGAATTATGATCAGGTCCCGAACGCCGCAAAGAAGCTGGGCCTTCCCCTTGTTACGATTCACAGTCCCTGCGATGAGATTGGTCGAAGAATGATCGTCCAAGCGATCAAAGGGCTGGATGAAGACAGCACTGTTGGTCAACTTGTTTCTAGGATTGGCGCGTTTCCCGAGTTCCGCGAGGCGGAGACTCGGATCGAAGTGCGACTCGGTTCTCCAAATCGCAAGGCTAGGAAAGTTGTAGTCTCTCATGCCTGCTACACGAATGGTGGCTATGATGTGGCTAAAGCATACTTCGAGAATGGTGTTGGAACTCTGTCCTACATCCACATTTCAGAAGCTGATTTGACAAAGCTAGCCGCGGAGAACTTTTCTAATCTAATCGTCCTTGGACACATCGCTAGCGACTGGCTAGGAATCAACCGGCTGCTCAGAGAACTGGAGAAGAACGACATTGAACCAGTAGCCACGACAGACCTCTACAAGACGGCGTGAAGAAGCATGACTCGGCAAATGCGTACAGTCGCATTTCCTAAGGTCCTGAAGAGGCCCATCTTCTCATCGAGAATCCTGGTCAGATCGCCCAGTGGCTCTTCTCCAAGATTTCCCTCAGCTCATTCATGGAAGAAACCGTTAGGTCTGGATTCTCTCTCGAGAAGTCATTGTGTGAAGCGAAACCTGTCTTGACTAGAACTGTTCTTATCCCTAGCTGTTTTCCTGCTCGAACATCCCACCAAGAGTCACCGACGAGAAACACCTCATCTGGTGTGAGGCTGATTTCTCTGAGAGCTCTAGCTACAAGTCGGGCTCGCTGATTTACCGTCTCTTCCAAGGACCTTAACGTGCCCTTTACGCCAAGGTCCTGCCGGGTCAACAGGAGGTCGACTTGGGAAGTGACTGCCAGATGTTTCAGTTCAGAGTCGACGACTGATTTTGTGTACCTCATTGTTGCAATGCTGATCTTGAATCCTGCTCGTTTGAGGGCTTTGAGGATCTCGATGGCCCCGGTCTGGAGTGTTGCCCTTTCCACCGTGGCTTGGAAGATTTTCCTGTAAGATTCGTAAACCGCGTCGATCATCGGCCGGTTCTTTCCTATTAGTGCTGTCTCCAGCACCATTCGGGGCCCGGTGCCTTCCTCGTAGGCACGGAGATAGTAGTTTTTCACGTAAAACTCGTTGTTGATCGGCGTTGAGCCGTGTTCTGTCAGGGCATGATTGATGCAGTAGAATTCTCGCTCGTCGATACTGGCGAGCGTTCCATCCCAGTCGAAGACAGCCCCCTTCAATCGGTCTCACCACAGCCCTCGGCCAGGCAATGTAACCATATGGGTTGCGTTGGGGTTACGCACAGGATATCATTGCAACAGAGGAGATTGCGGCCACGGGCCGAAAGAATCCATGGCCAACAAGTTTCCCAATTCATCTCAAGATAAGACCGCGGACCTTCTTCTCGCGATCGGCGCAGGATTTCTCATCAACCTCATTCTCGGCGCTGCCATCCCAGAGGTAGGACCGTTCATAGCAGGGTTGGTGGCAGGAGTCATAGTGAAGACAGGACCTTTCAGAGGAGGAGTGGCCGGCTTTCTCGCGGGCACTCTTGGGGAATTAGCTAGCATGGCTCTCTGGGTCCTCACAAACCTGATTGTCTATCCGAACGCGTTAGTACCGTATGCGTTTCAGACCGCGTTTGCAATTGTCACCGCAGTCTCAGCAGTCCTAGCCCTGTCCGGTGGCATAATCGGTGGTGTAGTTTCGCTTCAGCACTGGCCCAGAATCCACGCGTTTCTGATAGGAGGAAGAATTGGTTTTCCTCTCCGTCTACATCACTCCGCCCGGATGAGGGTAGAGAAGAACCAGGAGGACTAGGCCCTGGAGGGCATGCCAGTGCGTCTCCTCGACACGACCCCTCGATGGCTAAGACTCACCCTTGGCTGTTCCTCAGCCGTTTTGGTGGTGACGGGAATTGGGTTCTTCTTCGGCCAGCTGACCCAGTTTGATATTACCCCTTTCACGCTCCTACTCCATCTCGCCCTTGCGCTTGCTGTCTCTTCTTGGATTCTCAACCTTCGAATCAGAATCAGTCCAGACCGGAAGCCTCTCGTCGCTATTGGTGTAGCCGTGGTTGTAGGTTCTATCTGGAGCTCAGTCCAGCAGTGGATTGGTTACTTTCAGACGGGCGTGGTCAGCGACATCATGCTGGTAGCTGGGGCTACGCTGATGGATATTGCTGGAGGTTGCGTGATCTATACTCTATTCCATCTCAACATTCTCAAGAAATAATGTCCGCCGGGTTAGGCACGTAGCGCCAGACACTTCTAAGGCAGAAAATCGAAATTTTGGATGACTCGTCGGGTCGGGGTGGCCTAGTGAGATCTGGCTCGGGCCTGAACAGCAACAGCTTCACGGATCACAGTCCCCTCCTTCGGGTCCTGCGTTATCCTCTGGAAGGCTCTAATGATCTCCTTCGTTACAGGTCCAGGCTTTCCATCAGCGATCGGTACTCCTTGGATTCGAACTACCGGGACTATCTCTGCCATTGTTCCGGTCAGGAACACTTCGTCAGCGTTAAGCAGTTCATAGGGCGTGATGTCTCTCTCATGGACCTCGTAGCCCAGTTCCTCTGAGAGCTTGAGGACCCGGGCGCGGGTTATCCCGTGAAGAATGCCTGCAGCAGAGGTTGGGGTGTTAAGGATTCCATGTTTTACAAGGAACAGGTTGGACCCGTGAAACTCTGAGACCATTCCTCTATGGTCAAGCATTACGACCTCGTCTGCGCCTGCATCAATGGCCTGGAATTTTCCGAGGACGCTCTGAATGTAGTTGAGAGATTTCAATTCGTGGGTTGTGCCGTCGACCATGTCGCGTCTGTAGCTGGAGATTATCGCGGTCACTCCCTTCTCCCGGGCCTCTTTGCCGTGGGCTGGTGCGACGGGCTCGCACATTATGATGGTGGACGGTTTCGGAGAGCTTCGAGGGTCGAGTCCAAGATTTCCCCGTCCCCGGGTAACGATGAGCCGGATGTAAGCGTCCATCATGTTATTTTTTCGTAGAGCATCAACGACGACATTCGCCATCTCTTCTTTTGATAGCGAGACGTTGATCCTTGTGACTCTAAGGCCCTCGAATAATCGTTCGATGTGATCGCGTAGGTGGAAGACTATGCCGTTGTAGGCGCGTATTCCTTCGAAGACTCCGTCGCCGTAGAGCAGTCCGTGGTCGTAGACTGAGATCTTTGCGCTTCCCTTGGGGTGGTATTCACCGTCGATGTATACGAGCGGCTCCTTCCCCGCCATGCAAAATGCCCAGAATGAAAACTAGCGACTCGCTCTATAAAAGGACAATCTCCCAAAGATTGTGAGGTTGAGTAATCTCGACCTAAATCGTAATCTACCTGAATACACCCGACGGCTCTTTCTCAGTGGGCCGGTAGTTCAGCCCGGTTAGGAATATGCCCTGGAGAGAACGTCCGCCTTACACGCGGAAACCCTTTCGAGGCCGCATGGTCGGGAGTTCGAATCTCCCCCGGCCCACCACACTCCCCTGTCTTCCACCAGTTTTCACGCGTGCAGGTGAATTGGCAGAGTCGGCAGTATCCACAGCGGTACTAAAGGTTGTAAAATTTAGGAATCGAAGCCGAGATTCGGTTCCCCAAGAGGCGGGGGTTGGTGGGGACGATTCGATACAGAGCCTCTTTTGAAGGGTTCCAGTTTTCGCCCTTCCCAATTCTTTCTAACATCATCGGTCTTCGAACAGAAGCGATTTCAACTACTTTTTCCGGTTGCGAGCGGGTCTTCTAATCCTTGCTATGTCTCGAACCGCGAGGAGCGATGGTTCATTGTAACGCGTTAGCCGTTTCATTCGACGCTTCTCATGGTCCAGATTTGATCGAGCTCGGACGGTGACAAGGGCAATGGAGGCGATCAATCCGAGGAGTCCTCCAATGACGAGAAGTCCCCATGTGGAGGATAAGAAGGGTATTACGGTGCACGACATGCAGTTCCCGTTCGAGCCCGTGCCTGTCCCGCCGCCCGAGCCCCCGTTTGGACCTGAAGGCGAGGCGGGGTCCACTTGCATCGTCATAGATTTCGTGTCTTGTTGGGAGGGGTTGTTATTGTCTATCGCTGAAAATGCTATCGTGTATGTACCCGTCTGGTTATTGCTGGGCGTCCAAGAGAAGACTCCTGTGACCGAATTGAACGTTGCGCCCGGAGGAAGCCACGTCGCGGTGAGAAGTATGACGGCCCCCGGATTTGCATCGCTGGCTTTTACGACGAATCTGAGCGTGTTTCCAACGGTCAGCGTCTGGTTACCAGGCAGACTGAGGACTGGTAGGTTCGTAGCAATGACCAACACGACTGTCGACGCTGGGACTGTCAGGCCGCTAGAATCGGAGACCTGAAGGCTAACAACAAAGGTTCCGGAACCCGAGTAGATGTGGGGGGCACTAGAGCCGGTCCCTCTAGTCCCGTCTCCGAAATTCCAAGAGTAAGCATAAGGCGCGGTCCCCCCGTTCGCTATGCTTTTGAAAGATACGCTCTGGCCTTGAGTCGGAGAAGCGGGTGTGAAGCTAATGGTCGTCGTCAAGCCCGACGGCGGAGGAGGAGGAGGAGGAGCCCCGGTTGTCAGACTCACAGTATCCCAGTTCGCGTCCAGTTGTTGGAACTGGTATCCTTCCGTTCCTATCTCTATCCCTGCTAGCTGGCACTGAGTGGAGGAGGGCAGTCCCCACGCTGCCAGATCGCTCTGGCACTGCTGCCCGACATCGGCTGTGAGAGTATAGCTCTGCCCGACGACGAGATCCGACAGGGTAACTTGGTCCCAGCCAAAGGAGTCCCCTGGGTCATACGTGGCAGTTGATCCGACCGGGCTGAAAGAACCGCCTACATTCTCGACGCGAACCTGAGTGTCAAGACACTGATAGGTGGGGCCGCCGGCGGAGACAGCGCCGTTAGGAAGCCAATAGTACAATGCGATGTAGATATGGTATCTGTCCGAGCTTGGTGTTGAACTGGGGGCGTAGGATAGAAATGTGAAGTGAGAGCTGACACTGGTCACACCGGACGGGATTGCTCCTGAAGCAGGTGTCTGGCATGGGCTCCATGGAAAGGTGCCCATCTGGGTGGTCGCGTAGTTGTAGCTGTTGCTACCGCCCTGCCCTGGATTCGACTCGCTGGTTTCCAGAACGCCGTTGACTATCGTCGCCGAGCTTGTCGATGGAAGAGCGTTGCCGCAGCTCCAGCCTTGAGGAAGGCTCGTGCAGGATCCGAAATTACCTGTTAGTGATGTGGATGATGACACTGTGAACGTCTGGGAACTCGTCACAGTCTGTTGGGGTGAAGACGAGTCCTTCGCTGTTTCTGTTACTGTGAACGTTTGAGCACCGGAGTAGGAATGCGTCGCGATAGTTCCAGTTCCTGTTGCTCCATCGCCGAAGTTCCAGCTGATCGTGTAGGGTGCTGTTCCTCCACTGGTTGTTGCCGTGAACGTTACGGGTACGTTTACGAGAGTAGTGGAGGGTGATGGTGTGAAGCTTGTTGGG
>Ga0209472_1000040_pt1 | contig 69014 bp, 67 predicted proteins | sample GraSoiAngelo_130_FD_185887 | JGI IMG/M metagenome (GOLD analysis project Ga0209472, IMG submission 185887) | Grasslands soil microbial communities from the Angelo Coastal Reserve, California, USA - 14_0929_02_20cm (SPAdes) (version 2) | ecosystem: Environmental > Terrestrial > Soil > Grasslands ... | reverse complement strand
GATCCAGGCGGTGCAGCAGAAGATCGGCATCCCGATCCGCGATCTGAAGGAGATCAACAAGCAGATGTCGACCGGCGAAGCGAAGGCGCGCCGCGCCAAGCGCGAGATGACCGAGGCCAACCTGCGGCTGGTGATCTCGATCGCCAAGAAGTACACCAACCGCGGGCTGCAGTTCCTCGACCTGATCCAGGAAGGCAACATCGGCCTGATGAAGGCGGTCGACAAGTTCGAATACCGCCGCGGCTACAAGTTCTCGACCTATGCCACGTGGTGGATCCGGCAGGCGATCACGCGCTCGATCGCCGACCAGGCGCGCACCATCCGCATCCCGGTGCACATGATCGAGACCATCAACAAGATGAACCGCATCAGCCGCCAGATCCTGCAGGAGACCGGCCAGGAGCCGGACCCGGCGACGCTCGCCGCGCGCATGGAGATGCCCGAGGAGAAGATCCGCAAGATCCTCAAGATCTCCAAGGAGCCGATCTCGATGGAGACGCCGATCGGCGACGACGACGACTCGCACCTCGGCGATTTCATCGAGGACCAGTCGACGCTCGCGCCCTCCGACGCGGCGACCTTCGCCAGCCTGCGCGACGTGACGAAGGAAGTGCTCGACACGCTCACGCCGCGCGAGGCCAAGGTGCTGCGCATGCGCTTCGGCATCGAGATGTCCACCGACCACACGCTGGAGGAGGTCGGCAAGCAGTTCGACGTCACGCGCGAGCGCATACGGCAGATCGAGGCCAAGGCGCTGCGCAAGCTGCGCCACCCCTCCAGATCCGAGCGGCTGAAGAGCTTCCTGGACCAGGAAGGCTGATCGAAGGGGAAGACAAAAAGGGGCCGCGCAAGCGGCCCTTTTCATTTGCAGTAAGCTCTCGCGAGGGGCCGGTAGCTCAGCCGGTCAGAGCAGGGGACTCATAATCCCTTGGTCGTTGGTTCGAATCCAACCCGGCCCACAATATAAGCACCAAGAAACCGTCTACCCCTACCGCGCTGGTCCGCAGACCCGCCACCGTGCACGCGATCTCGTCGCGCTTCTGGCTGATCGGCAGCGCCGGGTCGAAATGGATCGGGTTCATTGCCGTCATGGGTACCGTCGCCCGGCACGGGCCCTTCTTCACCCAAGCCTGCGCCGAACGGACTATGGCGGCGCGCAGCGCTCCTGCGCTGCCGCAATACGGCGCGGGCACAGTGGCTGGCGGGAGGTGTCCATGAAGGCATTACTTGCCGCGCTCCTCGCGCTCGCGGCCGTGCCCGGCGCACGAGCCGGCGACTGCGCGGGGCTGATGGGCTTTTATTACCCGGATACGATCGTCACCTCGGCGACTCCCGTTCCCGGCCCCTCGTTCACCGCGCCGGACGGCCGGATCTACGATTCGCTGCCGCCCTTCTGCCGCGTGACGGCGACCCTCACGCCGACCAGCGACTCGCTCATCAACATGGAACTGTGGATGCCCGATCCCGGCTGGACCGGGCGTTTCCTCGGCTTGGGCAACGGCGGTTACGGCGGCAACATCGCGATCGCCGTGCCGGCGATGGTCGCCGCGCTCAAGCTTGGCATCGCGAGCGGCACCACCGACATGGGCACCACGCCCTCGACCAACACCGACGCTGACGCGCTCGTCGGCCACCCGCAGAAGTGGGTCGACTTCGGCCACCGCGCCACGCACCTGATGACGGTCGTGTCGAAGGAGATCGCGCGCGCCTTCTACGGCAGCGCGCCGCGCTATGCCTACTTCCACGGCTGCTCGACCGGCGGCCAGCAGGCGTTGATGGAGGCGCAGCGCTACCCGGACGACTACCACGGCATCATCGCGGGCTCGCCGGCGAACAACCGCACCCACCTGCACACCAACGTGCTGTGGTTCTACCGCGCCACCCACGCGTCGCCCGACAGCTACATCACGTCCGACAAGGTGAGCCTGATCACGCGCTCGGTGGTCGCCGCGTGCAACGTGAAGAGCGGCGGGCTCGCCACCGACGCCTTCCTCACCGACGCGCGCGCCTGCGACTGGGACCCGGCGAGCATTCAGTGCCCGGCGCTCGACGGCCCCGATTGCCTCCTGCCCGGGCAGGTGCAAGCGGCACGTGCAGGCTACGACGGTCCGCGCAACCCTGGTAGCGGCCACCTCATCTACCCGGGCTGGATGCGCGGCAGCGAGAACGCCTCGGAGCTCGGCTGGAACTCGCAGCAGTCCAGCGCCGAGCCGCCGTTCGGCTCGCTCTTCAAGTGGGTGTTCGGCTCGGCGTGGCTCTGGCCGACCTACGACTACGACCTCGACATGGCCGCGGTCGACCAGCTGCTCGCGCCGATCCTCAACGCGAACAATGCCGACCTGGGCGCGTTCCAGTCGCTTGGCGGCAAGCTCCTCGCCTACCACGGCACGGCTGATCCGATCATCAATCCGCAGGACACGGTGAACTACTACAACCGCGTGCTCGCGCTGCAGTCGAAGAGCGCGTCGCTCGCGCAGAAGCGCACGCAGCAGTTCTTCCGCCTGTTCCTCGTGCCGGGCATGGGCCACTGCTCGCGCGGGGCCGGGCCCAACGCCTTCGGCAACCTGTTCAGCGCGAGCATCGTCGCGCCGCCGCCGGCCGCGAGCGACGCCGCGCACGACGTGCTGCTCGCGCTCATCGATTGGGTCGAGCGCGGCAACGCGCCCGAGAGCATCGTCGCCACTAAGTACGTGGGCGACTCGCCGTCGTCCGGGGTGCAAATGATGCGGCCGCTCTGCCCGTTTCCGCTCTTCCCGCGCTACTCCGGGAGCGGCGACCCAAACGCCGCGGGGAGCTTTGCGTGCGCGAGCGGCCCGTCCGTCACCGACCGGACCGCGGCGCCCGAATACCTGCAGTGACCGAGTCCGCGTAAAAACGGCTGCGGCACACTTCTGGCACACTTGGAGTCAATCAACGCCCGCAATCGAGCGCACGCCACAGCAAGGCGTGGGTGAATTTTCCCTATGTAGGTTTTGCGGCCGAGTGCTGCGGTGAGTTGCCGAGAATTAGCGCATTCGGCCTCATAATCCCTTGGTCGTTGGTTCGAATCCAACCCGGCCCACAGCAAAACGCTATGTCGCCCACCACGGTCGGCACATAGATGAAGAACGGGCGAAGTGGAACGAGCAATATTGATAACAATTGGACGAAGGATTCATTGGCATCCGTTATCAACGGACGCTGACGCTCAAGATAGGATCAAAAAACGGATATCCCGCAAAGGCCATTCAGGAGAGGAGGGCAACAATGGCAAGGAAAGTTAGCGCACGTAGGCACACGTTGCACCGGACCTTGGTCGGTCTAACGGTTGCAAGCGCCGTAATAGTGTTGTCAGCGATCGCCGTTCCAAGCTTTGGCGGCCCGAAGTCGAATACGCCTTCGATGGGACCTGTGCCCAAAGCGCACTGTGGTCCCGGGGATCACACCGAAAGCGGATTGCAGGGCGAGACCACGCAGCAAGAGCGCTTCAGCGGCGATTCCGAGCGCGCCTACAACTGCAATCTGGAACTCGTGGGCCAGCAGCCCCAAGGTGAGTTTGAAGGAGCATTTTCGCAGGATGGACCGGCGTACGACGGTGACTGCGCCTACTATGGAACGGACCGTGTTACTTCTCTGCAGCAGCACCTCGGCGTCACGGTGATCGATGCCTCCGACCCCCAGCATCCGCGGGTGAGCGCGTACCTGAACGACACTGCCGCGGCGCGCGCCCCGCACGAGACTGTGCACACCAATGAGCGGCGCCACCTCCTCGCGGTCGGCCAAAACAATGGGCCGGGCTTTGCCGTTTATGACACTTCCGACTGCCGCCACCCGGTCCTGCTGGCCGACATCCAGCTTCCCGGCAGCCAGGGCCACATGGGCGCCTTCGCCCCGGACGGCCGGACGTACTACCTGACCCAGAGCTTTCGAGGCATCGGCGGCTTCCTGTACATCGTGGACCTCATCGACCCGTCCAATCCGCAGATGCTCCCCCCTTGGCAGTTCTTGGGTGATGGCAGGCCCCACGGGCTAGAGCTCAACCCGCAGGGCTTTGCGCCCGGTGTGCCCGAAGGGACGCGGGTGTACTCGGGGCAGCCTGGCAATTTCGGCAGGGTCCCGCCGGCAAACGATAGCGGTCCGGACGGGCTGGTGATCCTTGACGTCAGCGACTATCAGTTCCGTCGCCCCAATCCGCAGATCCGGGTTATCAGTAAGCTCTTCTGGGACGACCAGGGGGAAGCCGAGCCCATGATCCCCGTGAAGATCAAGGGGCACCCGTACATCATCAGCACGGACGAGGCCGGCGGCGCGAGCGGCATGGGCGGCTGGGCGGCCGCATGTGGCCGGGGGGCGTCCCCTTTCGGTTATCCGAATATCATCGACGTCGGCGACGAAACCAACCCTAGGATCATCGCCAAGCTCAGGCTGGAAGTGAGCGACCCCGCCAATTGCTCAGCGCTACTCGCCGAGACGCCGCCGGATGCCCCGGGAACGGCGCCCGGGACGAACTTGCCGCCCGAGTCAGGGACGACCAATTACAGCGGAGAAAGATGTGTCGCTGACAATCCCAACAATGCGAAGATGCTCGCTTGCAGCTTTCAGAATGCAGCCTTGCGCGTTTTCGACGTTCGCGATCCGCACCATCCGAAAGAGATCGCGTACTGGAAGCCACCCGCTGTGCGGACGGAGGTCCGTCCTGCATCAGGTAGCTGGGCACCGGGCGTCGATCGGACCGTGGATAAGATTGCTGGTTGGGCGCGCTGGGTAAAGGGCAAAGGCCACGATAAGCTGCAACTCTGGACCGTCAGTGATGGCAACGGCTTTCAGGTCCTGCGCTTCACGGACAATTTCAAAGCGCGTCACAAGGAGCTTTTCGAGGATGACTCGGACGAATAAATAACGGCCCCTTGGGCGCGCGATTACCAACCCGGCCCACTAGTCAGCCGCCGCTGCAAGGCGCGTCGCCTTGCGCTCGAGCAGCCGCGCGAAGTTCTCGAGCGACAGCAGGTGCAGGTAGACGCGCGCCATCAGCCCTTTGCGCATCAGGTTCTTGAGCTGCGCGGCGTTGAGGTTTTCCAGGTGTTTCTCGTTCACCCGGTGCATGCCGGTAAGGTGCATCGCGCCGCCGCCCTTGTCCTTGTTGAGCGTCGCCTGCATGGTGAAGGGCTCGAGCAGCCCGTAGTCGCCGAGAATGGCGCACATCTCCCGGCTGCGCTCGAGGTCGGCCTCGTATTCCGAGAGCAGCCGCTCGATCTCGCTCCATTTCGCGCTCGGCTGGCTCTGTGCATCGAACAGCGGCTCGCCCTGCTCGTCGATGAATGCCTTCTCGATGCAGATCAGCCGGTCCTTCTGCTCCACCTGGTTGAGCGTCACCTTCGCCATGCAGAACGGGTAGCGGCGCGCATAGGCCGGGACGTAAACGCCGCGCGCCCAGGCGGCGTTCACGACGAACAGATTTTCGCCTGCCGCGATCCCGAGCACGGCGACCGGCGCGAAGCTCTTGCCTTCGTCGCCGCTGGTGAAGACGATCGGATACTCGCGCGCCGCGAACTGGAACTCCGTGTGGCTGATGGGAATGGCGTTGCCGCGCCGCGCGAACTCGGGCACTTCGCCCGGCGCGAGCAGGCGCACCTTCTGGGTCTTCAGGAACGGAACGATTTCCCGGTAACCGAATGGCGGCGCTATCTGCATTGCGCCATCATAAGTCTGTCGGCGGGACGGCGCTTGCGGTAAAATCCGCGGCTTCCCACGGGGTGGTAGCTCAGCTGGGAGAGCGTCGCGTTCGCAATGCGAAGGTCGGGAGTTCGATCCTCCTCCACTCCACCATTGCCCCAAAAGAAACGCCCCGAAGGCTAGGGGCAATCGGAGCGCAGCTGCCGCTCAGACCGCAGTCAGTCGGCGCCGTTCAGATGATCGTGAGCTAGGGGCGCTCGTTAAACGCCGCGGCCAATTCCGATACCTTGAACCGGCCGGTGAATCTCAGGTGATCCTGGGTTCCGGTCTCGAGGCCCGACTCGATCATGCAGAGCGTCATCAGCTGGCCGAGCCATTCAACGATTTGCGCCTTGGAGTAAGAGGACAACAGCGGACGCAGGCCATCGCGTTTGCCGACCTGCTCGAGAATGCGCCGGTACTCGACCGACAGGCCCGAGTTCTTATCCTCTAGCGCTGCCGTGCCTGCTTCGGTACGTCGAAAGGTGCGCACGCTCGTCTCCTTGTGCTGATTCATGAGTCCGGCCTTATCCTGACGCGAATGGTGCGTCAGGCGAACCGAATAGAGAAGGCCTTATACGGCGGCATTAACCAATTTTACGTAGCGCTTCACGGACATTTATCCGTGAGTCCTGAACACTCGCCCCGCTTGTCGGGCATGGCCTTACAGACCCTGCATCCTGCGAAATAGACTAGGCCGTTGCGATCCGCTGAATGCGCGGTTATGCGCCTCCGCGCTAGTCTTGACGACGCTGCTTCCCTCCTCCCTCCGTTGTCGAAGCGGCACAGGCCCCGGCGCCCTTGGCGACCGGGGCTTTTCCATTCGTGAATTTGTTCACGTCCGGCTCCAAATAGTCCCGATTTTGTAGAGGGCGCGCTACAGGGACGGGGTGTTCCCCGACAGACCTGAAGCAATCCAAAGGATAGGCTTACTGTGTCCGTCAAAGGGGGGCAAAGGTCGAAGCATGCTGCACGACGCGCCGGTAAATCTTCTTTTCGTCGAGGACTCCGCGGAGGATGTCCAGCTGGCGTTGCGCGCTCTCAGGCGTGACGGCCTCGAGACGCTGTGGCGGCAAGTCGACTCGGAGAGCACCATGAAGGTGGCTCTCTCGGAGGCCAGACCGGACGCAATCCTGTCCGATTTCTCGATGCCAGGGTTTGATGGCATGGAGGCGTTGCTGCTGGCCCGGGAAATCGTGCCGCAGGTTCCGTTCATTTTCCTGTCGGGGACGATCGGCGAGGAGCGCGCCATCGCGGCGATTCGGATGGGGGCCACGGATTACGTCTTGAAAAGCAGCATGCGCCGGCTTGGCACGGCGGTAAAACGCGCCCTCTCTGAAACAGAGGAGCGCAACACCTATGAGACGCGCATCCGCTATCTGGCGAATTACGATGCGCTTTCGGGCTTGCCCAACCGCAGCCTGCTCGCCGACCGCACCGCTCAGGCGATCGCTCATGCGAGACGAACGGGGCGGACGTGCGGCCTGATCGTGCTGAACGTTGATCGCTTCAAGCTGGTGAACGAAGGCTTCGGCCAGGCGGCTGGCGACGCGCTGCTCAACCTGCTGGCCGAGCGGCTGCGCGCCACGGTGCGCGAGGGCGATACCCCGGCACGCTTGGGAGCCGACAGCTTCGCGGTGCTGGCCGCGGATCTCGTACGCCCCGATGAGACGATCGCCCTGGTGCGCAAGATCCAGGAGGCGGCGTCGCTGCTGTTCGCGCTGGAAGGACGCCAGCAGCACGTCAGTCTGAGCCTTGGTGCCAGCACCTTCCCGCGGGACGGTGAAGACTTCGAGGTGCTGCTGCGCAACGCCGATGCCGCGATGCAGCGGGTCAAGACCGCCGGCGGCAACGGCTTCCAGTACTACGCCGCCGCCATGACGCGCGACGCGACCGAGCGAGTCGAACTCGAGAACGCGCTGCGCGTCGCGCCCGAGCGGGGCGAGCTCGGGCTTCATTACCAGCCGCAAGTCGAGATCGCCTCAGGCCGCATCTCGGGGCTCGAGGCGCTGATGCGATGGCACCATCCGGAGCGTGGCTTGATCTCGCCGGCGCAGTTCATCCCTATCGCCGAGGAGTCGGACCTGATCTGCTCGCTTGGCGAATGGGCCGTCGTTACGGCCTGCCGCCAGCTTTTCGAATGGGACGCCGGCGGGCACCCGGCACCACGTGTTGGCGTGAACGTCTCGGCCCGGCAGTTTCACAGCCCGGGTTTTGCAGACATGGTCGCACGCTCGCTGCGCGAGCGGCGGATCAGCCCGTCTCGCCTGGAGCTCGAGCTTACCGAAGGAGTGCTGATAGACGACCGCGAGGAAGCGGTTGCGGTCCTCGGGCAGCTCAAGGAGCTCGGGGTGCAGATCGCGGTGGACGACTTCGGTACCGGCTACTCGAGCCTCAGCTACCTCTCGGGGCTGCCGATCGACTGCCTGAAGATCGACCGGTCGTTCGTGGTCCAGACGACCGACGGCGGCCGCGGCGCGGCGATCGCGCAGGCGATCATCTCGCTCGGGCACTCGCTGCGCCTGCGGGTGCTCGCCGAGGGTGTCGAGACGCCGGAGCAGCTCGAGTTCCTGCGCCGGCACGGCTGCAATGAATACCAGGGTTATCTGTTTTCGCGCCCGTGCACCGTCGACGCGGTGAGCGGATTTCTCGTCAGAGGCGCCGCCGTATCGGAAGCAGCCTTGAAGGCCGGGGCCGGGAAGACAGCGGGCGGATCAGCTTCCCGCGGCAGACCGCGAGGCAGCGAGGCCGCTAAACGGCCGGTCATGCCGGCGACCTATAAAGGCTTCAAACGCAACCACGATGGCTCTTGGACCTGCGTCGCGGAATCCACCATTCAGCGCCACAGCGGGCGTATTCAGGTCATGCCGGGATCCACTTTCCTGCCCGGCGTGAAGTTCATGGGCGTCGACCTGGCCGATTTGCTCGATACCCTGGCAGGGACCAAGAGCATCGAGCCTTAAGCTCGCCGGCCGTTTGGGGGCCGGGCGCGCCAGCGGTACCATTCCCCTTATGACGCTGTCTCGCACGCTTGCGGCGGCGCTCCAGCGGCTGGTGGACAGGATCGATCCCCAGGAGGGCCGCTATCGCATGCTGTTCGAGAGCAGCCCGCTGCCGATGTGGGTATTCGACGCCGAGACCCTGCGTTTTCTCGCAGCGAACGAGACGGCAATCCGCCTGTACAGCCACTCGCGCCAGGAATTCCTCTCGATGCCGGCGGAGGACATCTGCCGTGCCGAGGATCGCGAGGCGTTCCGCCAGTTCCTGCGCCGCGAATCCGGGTCGGTGAACCGCGGCGTGTTCCGCCATGTGAAAAGGGGCGGCGAGCCGATCGATATCGAAGGCGTCGGCTACCTGGTGAGCTGGCGCGGTCGCGCCGCGCGCCTGGTCCTCATCAACGACATCACCGAGCGGCTGCGCACGCAGCATGCCCTGGAATTCTCGCAGGAGCGCCTGCGCGCCCTGTCGCGCCGGCTGCTCGAGGTGCAGGAGCAGGAGCGCCGGCGCCTGGCGCGCGATCTGCACGACGACGTCGGCCAGGCGCTGACCGCGCTGAAGATCCAGCTGGAGTCGCGCTCGCGCATCGAGGAATGCGTCGAGACCGTCAGCCATACGCTCGAGCGCGTGCGCCAGCTTTCGCTCAGCCTGCGCCCGCCGCAGCTCGACGACCTCGGCCTGGGGGCGGCGCTGCGCTCGCATCTCGACCGCCAGGCGGCGCTCGCCAGTCTCGCGCCGCACTTTGAAGCCCCCGAGACGCCGCGCCAAATTCCGGCGCACGTCGAGACGGCCTGCTTTCGCATCGCGCAGGAAGCGATCAACAACGTGGTGCGGCACGCCCGCGCGCGCAATTTGTGGCTGCGCCTGTTCGCCAGCGGCGCGCGGCTCGAGCTCTCGGTGCGCGATGACGGCGGCGGCTTCGATGTCGCGGCGGCGCGGCGGCGCGCGGCGGCGGGCGCGAGCCTCGGGCTCGCCGGCATGGAGGAGCGCGTCGCGCTGGCGGGAGGCTCCTTCGAGCTGCGCTCGGCGCCCGGACAAGGCACCGTATTGCTGGCATCATTCCCGCTCGAGCCGAGAGAGAAACCACAAGCCGCCTGATGTCCTCGTCGCCCATCCGGGTCGTACTCGCCGATGACCACGCGCTGGTGCGCGCGGGCATCCGCTCGCTTCTGGGCGCGATGCACGACGTCCAGGTGGTAGGCGAAGCGGCAAGCGGCGAAGAGGCGCTCCAGCTCGCCGAGCGCGAGCGCCCTGATGTCATCCTGATGGACATCGCCATGAAGGGGATTACCGGGCTCGAGGCGGCGGCCAGGGTGCGCGAGCGCCAGCCCGAGGTGCGGGTGGTGATCCTGTCGATGCATTCCGGTGAGGAATATGTGCTGCAGGCGCTACGCGCCGGCGCTGTCGGCTACCTCCTGAAGGACGCGGCCACCGGCGAGCTCGAGCTTGCGCTGCGCAGCGTGATGCGCGGCGAGAGCTGGCTGAGCCCCGCCGTATCGCGGCAGGTGGTAGCGGGCTATGCACAGCACCTCGGCGGCGAAGTCGGCCCCGACGTGCTCACCGCGCGCCAGCGCGAGGTGCTGAAGCTCGTCGCGGCCGGCAAGAGCACGAAGGAAATCGCCTTTCTGCTCAACCTTTCGGTGAAGACGGTGGAGACGCACCGCGCGCAGATCATGGAGCGCCTGGGCATCCGCGATGTGGCCGGGCTGGTGCGCTATGCCTTGCGCACCGGCCTCGTGCCACCCGAAGGCTGACAAAGTTTTTCGGGCACTGTCTACTAGTTCACGCGCACTCAGGGATTCCCTAATTGCGAATAAGGAACATCCCGATACCGCCCGTGCGCAGAGCCCTCTACCCTCGCAGCATGACCCCAGAGCGTACCCGGCGCATCGCGATCGCCGATGACAGCCCGGCCTTTGTTGCCGCCGCGGCCGACTATATCGCGAGCCTGCCGGGCTACGGGGTGGCCGGCACGGTGCAGGCGGTTTCGCAGGCGCTGACCCTGGTCGAAAATGCGCTTCCAGATGTGCTGCTGCTCGGCCTGGGCCTGTCGCCGGCCCGCGGCCTCGACATGGTGCGGCGCGTTAAGGCATGTCCCGGCGCGCCGGCAGTCGTTGCCATGACGCTGTTCCATACGCCGGAGGCGGCCGCCCAGGCGAGGCGCGCGGGCGCCGATGCGCTCGTCGGCAAGGAAGCCTTCGTTTCCGGATTGACCGACGCGCTGGCGCGGCTTTTCCCCGCCTAGGTTCCGCGCTGCCTCTCCAGGCGACGGGCGAATACCGTCATTTCCTTTTCCGCCTGCTTGTCGCCTTTGCGCTTTGCCGCTTCGACGCCGCGCCGGTAAGCCTCCAGCGCTTCATCGCTGCGGCCGGCGTCGGCGAGCGCCTTGCCGAGCGCCTTCCATGCCGCCGAGTACAGCGGATCGCTCGCCACCGAGTCGCGCAGATAGCCGATCGCGCGCTCGTGCTCGCCGGCCTTCGCGTACTGCACGCCCAGCGAGAAGCGCAGCAACGCGCCGTCGCGCGGGGTGCCGAGCAGCTTCTCAAGGTCGGAAATCATTAGGCTAAGATACCCGCCATGAAGACCGCGATCCAGACGCGCGACGCGCCCGAGGCGATCGGTACCTATTCGCAGGCGGTGCGCGCGGACGACACAGTGTACCTGTCGGGCCAGATCGGTCTCGACCCGGCGACCATGCAGCTGCCCGAGGGCATCGACGGCCAGACCCACCGGGTGTTCCGCAACCTCGCGGCCGTCGCCACCGCAGCCGGCTCGAGCCTCGACCAGGCCGTGCGCATGACGGTCTACCTGACGGATCTTGCGCACTTTGCGCGCGTCAACGAAATCATGGCGCAGTACGTACGCGAGCCGTTCCCGGCGCGCGCCGCGATCGGCGTCTCCGGGCTGCCGCGCGGCGCGCTGGTCGAGATCGACGCCATCCTGCATTCGGGGTGAAGCCTAGCAAGCTCGACAGGCTCGGGCTGCGCTCGCGCCTCGACTTTGTGCTTCACCTGCCGCTGCGCTACGAGGACTGGACGGCGCTGACTGCACCGGACAGCGCGCCGCCCGGAAAGGCGGTGCTCGTCGAGGCGAAGCTCGAGCGAGCCGAGGTCGCCTACCGGCCGCGCCGCCAGCTGATCGTGCACGCCGACGGCGTGGTGCTGCGCTTTTTCAATTTCTACGGCAGCCAGCTGAAGCAGTTTCAGCGCGCGGCTGAGGAAGGTTTGCGCGTGCGGGCCTTCGGCGAAGTGCGCGGCGGCTGGTTCGGCGCCGAGATGACGCATCCGCGCTACCGCCTGGTGCGCGAAGGCGAGGCGCTGCCGCAGACGCTGACGCCGATTTATCCAACTACCGAAAAACTCAAACAGGACGACTTGCGCGCAAAGGTGCTCGAAGCGCTTGACGCGGGAGACCTGGAGGACACCCTGCCCGAAGCGCTGCGCCGGCGCTTGGAGCTTGCGGATTTCGCCGACAGCGTGCGGCTGCTGCACCGCCCGCCCCCGGGAGCTGATCTCGCGGCCGCCTGGAAGCGGATGAAGTTCGATGAGCTTCTGGCGCAGCAGCTCTCGATGCGCTTCGCCTACCAGAAGCGCCGCTCGCGCCAGGCGCCCGGATTGAAGGCAAACGGCGCGCTCCTCAGGTCTTTCCTCAAGCAGCTGCCTTTCACGCTGACCCGCGCGCAGACGCGCGCCATGAACGAAGTGCTGCGCGATGTGTCGGAGCAACACCCGATGCAGAGGCTTCTGCAAGGCGATGTCGGCAGCGGCAAGACGATCGTAGCCGCGATCGCCTGCCTCGCCGCAGCGGACGCCGGCTGGCAGGCGGCGGTGATGGCTCCGACCGAGATCCTCTCGGAGCAGCACTTCCGCAAATTTGGCGAATGGCTCACACCTCTCGGCCTGAGGATCGCCTGGCTGTATGGGGGATTGACGAAAAAGCGCAAAGCGGAGGCGCTCAAGGCTCAGATCGTCATCGGTACCCATGCCCTGGTGCAGGAAGGCGTCGGGTTTGCGCGTCTCGGCCTCGCCGTGGTCGATGAGCAGCACCGCTTCGGCGTGCAGCAGCGGCTGACGCTGCGGCGCAAAGGCGACGACGTGGTGCCCCACCAATTGATGATGAGCGCGACGCCGATCCCGAGAACGCTGTCGATGACCTACTACGCCGATCTCGACGTCTCGGTGATCGACGAGCTGCCGCCCGGTCGCCGCGCCGTGGCGACACGGCTATATTCCGCGAAAAGGCGCAGCGAGGTACTCGCGCGGATTCGCGACGCCTGCACCGAAGGGCAACAGGCTTACTGGGTCTGCCCGGTCATTGAAGAATCCAAAGAAGGCGACGTGCAAACTGCGCTCGACACGTTCAGTAAACTGAAAGGAGAACTGAAATCAATTCACGTTGGCCTGCTCCACGGCCGGCTGCCGCCCGCAGAGAAGGCGGCCGCGATGGAAGCCTTCTCGAACGGAACAACGCAGCTCCTCGTTAGCACGACGGTGATCGAAGTCGGTGTCGACGTCCCGAACGCCTCGCTGATGGTGATCGAGAGCGCCGAGCGCTTCGGCCTCGCGCAGCTGCACCAACTGCGCGGCCGCGTCGGGCGCGGCGCGCGCGACAGCACGTGCATCCTGCTCTTCGGCGGCCCGCTCTCCGCCGGCGCCCGCGAACGCTTGAAGGTAATTTACGAGAGCGCGGACGGCTTCGAGATCGCGCGCCGCGACCTTCTGCTGCGCGGCCCTGGCGAGTATCTCGGCGAGCGCCAGAGCGGCGTGCCGCTGCTGCGCTTTGCCGACATCGAGCGCGACGGGGACCTCGTGCGCGCTGCACGCGAGGCGGCCGCCGAGCTGATCGGAGCCGATCCCGAGGCGGCGCGCGCGCATGTCGCGCGCTGGCTGGGATCGAGGCAGGACCTGACCTACGCGTGAGTTATGCTTCCGGCATGGATTCTGCGTTCATCGCCAGGCGCCTGGATGCCTATGAGCGGCTGATCCGGCTCGACCAGCCGATCGGCACGCTGCTCCTGCTCTGGCCGACGCTGTGGGCGGTGTGGCTTGCCTCGTACGGCGCGCCCCGGCTCGACATCGTCATGATCTTCGTCGTCGGCACGCTGCTCATGCGCTCGGCCGGCTGCGCGATCAACGACTACGCCGATCGCAGCTTCGATCCGCAGGTGGAGCGCACGCGCGCGCGGCCGCTCGCCGCGCGGGAGATCGAGCCGCGGGAAGCGCTGGTGGTAGCCGCAGTGCTCGCGCTGGCCGCTTTTGGATTAGTGCTGTTTCTGAATTGGCGCGCGATCCTGCTGTCGTTCGTGGCGGTCGCGATCGCTGCCAGCTACCCGTTCACCAAGCGCTTCTTCGCGCTGCCCCAGGCCTATCTCGGCGTCGCGTTCGGCTTCGGCATCCCGATGGCCTATGCCGCGATCCAGAACCGGCTGCCCGCGGAATGCTGGCTGCTGCTCGCCGCGAACGTGTTGTATTCGTTCGCCTACGATACCGAGTATGCGATGGTCGATCGTGAGGACGACGCGAAGCTCGGCCTTCGCACCTCGGCGCTCACGCTTGGGCGATGGGACGTCGCCGCCGTGATGGCCAGCTATGCCGCCATGCTCGCGGCCCTTGCGGTGCTCGGCGTGATGCTGGGACTGGACTGGCCGTATTCCGCAGCTCTGGCCGTCGCCGGCGCGATGATGGTCTATCATTGGTTCCTGATCCGCGGCCGCACCCGGGAGGGCTGCTTCAAGGCCTTCCGCCACAATAACTGGGTCGGCAGCGCGATCTTCGCCGGAATCGTCTTGAGCTACTCCTTCAATCAGCCGTGGCGATGAGCGACGCCGGCCCGGCGATCACGCGCTTCGATTTTGCGGCCGGCGGCCTGCGCGGGACGCATCTGACGCTTTATCCGAACTGCCTCGTGCACCGCGGCTACGCGCATCTCGAGACGCTGCCGCTCGCCAGCATCGCCTCGGTGCGCGTGGCGTTCGAGCGCGATGAGCGCAAGCTCGGCTGGGGCGCCGCCCTGGTGATCATCGCGCTCCTGCTGCTCGGCATCGCCACGCCGCTCGCCGCGTTCGCCGGCGGTGCCGCGGCGGAACTGGCGGCGGGTGGGACGCAGGGCGTGGGGCGCGCGCTGCAGGGCTTTTTCCGGGCGGTCGAGGCCTTCGCCAGTGCGCTGCCGTTGCTCGCGATGGTGGTGGTGCTCGGCGGCATCGCGCTGGGGGTGCTCGGCTGGCTGGGCAGCACCACGCTCACACTGACGCTGGCCGGGGCCGAGCGGGTGTACCCGATCCGCGGCCGCGATCCCCGCTTGCTGGATTTCGCCGAGGCGCTAAGCGAGCGGGTCGTGGCGTGCGTGATGGTTCTCAGGCGGTGAGCTACTCGGACCTGAGAGAATTCCTTTCGCAGCTGGAAGCGAAGGGTCAGCTCAGGCGCATCGGCGCGGAAGTCTCCCCGCGGCTCGAGATGACCGAGATCTGCGATCGCGTGCTGCGCGCCGGCGGCCCGGCGCTGCTCTTCGAGCGGCCCGCCGGGCACGACATCCCGGTGCTCGCCAATCTCTTCGGCAGCGTCGCGCGCATTGCGGCGGCGATGGGCGTCGAGCGCCCGGGCGAGTTGCGCGAAGTCGGCAGGCTGCTCGCGTACCTGAGGGAGCCCGAGCCGCCCAAGGGCCTGCGCGACCTGTGGGAGAAATTCCCGCTGTTCAAGAAGCTGCTCGACATGGCGCCAAAGGAACGCTCCTCGGCGCCCTGCCACGAGACCGTGCGCGAAGGAAACGACGTCGATCTCGCGCGCCTGCCGGTCCAGCACTGCTGGCCCGGCGACGCCGGGCCGCTCATCACCTGGGGCCTCACCGTCACGCGCGGTCCCCAGAAGAAGCGGCAGAACCTCGGCATCTACCGCCAGCAGGTGATCGGGCGAAACCGCGTCATCGTGCGCTGGCTCGCGCATCGCGGCGGTGCGCTCGACTTCCGTGACCACCAGCTGGCGAGCCCCGGCGGCCCATTCCCGGTGGCCGTGGCGCTCGGCGCCGATCCTGCGACGATGCTCGCAGCCGTGACGCCGGTGCCCGATACGCTCGGCGAATACCAGTTCGCGGGGCTGCTGCGCGGCGCGCGCACCGAGCTCGTGAAATGCCTGGGCAGCGATCTGCAGGTGCCGGCCAGCGCCGAGATCGTGCTGGAAGGCGTGATCCACCCCGGCGAGACCGCGGACGAAGGCCCGCACGGCGACCATACCGGCTACTACAACGAGGTCGAGCGCTTCCCCGTGCTGACGGTAGAGCGCCTTGCCATGCGTCGCTCGCCGATTTATCACTCGACCTATACGGGCAAGCCGCCCGACGAGCCGGCCATGCTCGGCATCGCGTTGAACGAGTTGTTCGTGCCCCTGCTGACCAAGCAATTCCCCGAGATCGTCGACTTCCATCTGCCGCCGGAAGGCTGCTCGTACCGGCTCGCGGTGGTGAGCATGAACAAGCAGTACCCCGGGCACGCGAAGCGCGTGATGTTCGGCATCTGGAGCTTCCTGCGGCAGTTCATGTACACCAAGTTCATCATCGTCTGCGACGACGACATCGACGTACGCGACTGGAAGGAAGTCATCTGGGCCATCGCCACGCGGGTGGATCCGGCGCGCGACAGCCTGATCGCGGAGAACACGCCGATCGATTACCTCGACTTCGCCAGCCCGGTCCCGGGCCTCGGCTCGAAGATGGGCATCGACGCCACGGCGAAATGGCCGGGCGAAACGACGCGGCGCTGGGGCCGGCCGATCGTCATGGATCCGGCGGTGAAACGCCGAGTGGACTCGCTGTGGAGGGAGCTGGGTCTGTAATCGAGATATAGCTCTTGAAACGGCTGCGGTTTGCCATTATTATTAGCACTCGACCCGATTGAGTGCTAATCCGCGCTCAGGGTCCGAAAATTCTGGCTTGTGTGCATGCAAGTCATTGTAATACCACGTTCTTATATGGGGAGTCTCGCATGAAAATCCGTCCGTTGCATGACCGCGTGATCGTCAAGCGCATCGAAGAGGAGCGCCGGTCCGCAGGTGGCATCGTCATCCCTGACACCGCCGCCGAGAAGCCTGACCAGGGCGAGATCGTCGCCGTGGGCAAGGGCAAGAAGGACGACTCGGGCAAGCTGATCCCGCTCGACGTCAAGCCCGGCGACAGAGTGCTGTTCGGCAAGTACTCCGGGCAAACCGTCAAGGTCAAGGGTGACGAGCTGCTCGTGATGCGCGAGGAAGACATCATGGGCGTCATCGAAGGCGCATAACCGCCAACCAATTTCGAGTACAGGAGAAAGCAACAATGCCAGCAAAAGAAGTCCGTTTCCACGAAGGCGCGCGCACCAAGATGGTCCATGGGTTGAACATCCTGGCCGACGCCGTGAAAGTGACGCTGGGGCCGAAGGGCCGCAACGTCGTGCTAGAGCGCTCGTTCGGCGCGCCGACCGTCACCAAGGACGGTGTCTCGGTCGCGAAAGAAATCGAGCTGAAGGACAAGTTCGAGAACATGGGCGCGCAGATGGTGAAGGAAGTCGCCTCCAAGACCTCGGACGTGGCCGGTGACGGCACCACGACCGCAACCGTTCTCGCCCAGGCCATCGTGCGCGAGGGCATGAAGTTCGTCGCCTCGGGCATGAACCCGATGGACCTGAAGCGCGGCATCGACAAGGCGGTGGTCGCCGTGGTCGAGGAGCTGAAGAAGATCTCCAAGCCCTGCACCACCACGAAGGAAATTGCCCAGGTCGGCGCGATTTCCGCCAACGCGGACGCCAACATCGGCAAGATCATCTCCGATGCGATGGACAAGGTCGGCAAGGAAGGCGTGATCACCGTCGAGGACGGCAAATCGCTCGACAACGAGCTCGACCTCGTCGAGGGCATGCAGTTCGACCGCGGCTACCTGTCGCCGTATTTCATCAACAATCCCGAGAAGCAGATCTGCGTGCTCGAGGATCCGTACATCCTGCTGTATGACAAGAAGATCTCGTCGATCCGCGAGCTGCTGCCGATCCTCGAGCAGGTCGCCAAGGCCGGCAAGCCGCTGCTGCTCATCGCCGAGGAAGTCGAGGGCGAGGCGCTCGCCACGCTGGTGGTGAACAACATCCGCGGCATCCTGAAGACCTGCGCCGTGAAGGCGCCGGGCTTCGGCGACCGCCGCAAGGCGATGCTCGAAGACATGGCGGTTCTCACCGGCGGCACGGTGATCAGCGAGGAGCTTGGCCTCAAGCTCGAGAACGCGACGCTGAAAGACCTCGGCCGCGCCAAGAAGGTCGAGGCGGCCAAGGAGAACACCACTATCATCGACGGCGCGGGCGACAAGAAGCTGATCGAGGCTCGCGTCAAGCAAATCCGCGTGCAGATCGAAGAGGCGACCAGCGACTACGACAAGGAGAAGCTGCAAGAGCGCGTGGCGAAGCTCGCCGGCGGTGTTGCGGTCATCAAGGTCGGTGCGGCCACCGAGGTCGAGATGAAGGAGAAGAAGGCCCGCGTCGAGGACGCGCTGCATGCGACCCGCGCCGCGGTCGAAGAGGGAATCGTCCCGGGCGGCGGTGTGGCGTTCATTCGCACCAAGCAGGTGCTGGAAGGCAAGCTCAAGGGCGACAACCACGACCAGGAGGCCGGCATCAAGATCGTGATGAAAGCGCTCGAAGAGCCGCTGCGCATCATCGTCGACAACGCCGGTTCCGAGCCTTCGGTGGTGCTCAACAAGGTGCTCGAGAACAAGGGTAACTTCGGCTTCAACGCACAGACCGAGGAGTTCGGCGACCTGGTGCAGATGGGCGTGATCGACCCGACCAAAGTCGCTCGCACCGCGCTGCAGAACGCCTCGTCCGTTGCCGGGCTGATGCTCACTACCGACGCGATGGTTGCGGAGCTGGTGGAAGAGAAGAAGGGCGGCGGCGGCCATGGCCACGGCATGCCCGACATGGGCGGCATGGGCGGCATGGACATGTAATTGCTGCCGCAGCGAAGCAAAGGGAAAGGGCCCGCCAGGGCCCTTTTCTTTTGGTGCTTGATATAATCCGCGCCTTCCAAAAAGCGCGGACCTCATTTTCCTGTTACGCCGCGCTTCCGGCACGGCCAAGTAGCTCAGTTGGTAGAGCAGAGGACTGAAAATCCTTGTGTCGGTGGTTCGATTCCGCCCTTGGCCACCAAATTTTTCAAGTAGTTGGGTCTAACTTGGATACGGACGCGCAACGCAGTTGTGTAATTTCTGTGCAATTGCGTCAGCAAATTCAACTAGACAGTCGGCGGTGCTATCGGCCGAATCTCTGCGTCCTGTTTTGGTTCAAATCGGATGATGCCGTCTCGAACCGCGGCACTCGGGGCCGCGTCAAAATAGTGGAGCGAACGCGATGTTGACCGTACACCATCTCGGCAGGTCGCAGTCGGAACGGATTGTCTGGCTCTGCGAGGAGCTGCTGCTCGACTACGAGCTGAAGCGCTACGGGCGCGACCCGGCCACTCGCCTCGCGCCGCCGGAGTACAAGGCCTTGCATCCCATCGGCACGGCGCCGGTGGTCACCGATGGGGGCCTCGTGCTGGGCGAGTCGGGCGCCATCATCGAGTACATCATCGCCAAGTACGGTGGAGGGCGGCTCGCCCGGCAAGCGGGGCACCCGGAGTTCGCGGACTACCTCTACTGGTTCCACTACGCCAATGCCAGCTTTCAGGCATTGCTGCATCGGGCGCTGGTGGCACGTCGGCTCGAGCCGCCGCCCGACCATCGCGTGCTGCTCGATCTACAGGCTCGACTCGGCCGCGCGCTCGACTTCTTGAACCGGCGCCTCGGCGAGGCGGACTACCTCGCGGGGAGCGAGCTTACCGCGGCAGACATCATGATCGTGTTCAGCCTCACCACGATGCGAACATTCACGTCGTATGACCTCAAGCCGTACCCTCACATCATTGCTTACCTGCGCCGCATTGGGGCGCGCGAGGCATATCAGCGAGCGATGCGGAAAGGGGACCCGGGGATGGCGCTGGTGCTCGACTGACGATCAGGCGTAGTGCGGTATATAGGAGGAGGACGACCTTAGCCAGTTTGGCTGTACAACTAAGCCGGCCGTTCAACGCCGTGCAATTTCTGTGTACTGACGACTGAAAAATTACACGACTCGGGCAAAGAATTGAAACGGATTTGAAGGTGGTTCGATTCCGCCCTTGGCCACCAACACCTCAAGCGACTAGCGCGGTTTCTTGAACAAGGCGCGCAAAAGCATTCCTCGGAGCGCTATCCCCAAGAGGAGACTCATTAAGAACCAGTGGATAGAAATCAGGGTACGCATCGATCGGTTTAACGATCACGATATCCTCCGGGAGGACAAGCGGCATGCCGCACACGAAAGTTGACACTAGCGGCTGCGTCCCCCGGTGTCGCAGACGGCAGTCCAGACGCCGTCGTTGAGCTCGATGTCGCTGACCAGCACCGCGCCGAACTGCACCAGGTCGCGCACCTTTTCATCCACCGCTTCGCGAGTCGGCCCGGTGATGATGCGCATCAGCCCCGCCACCTCGACCTTGCAGGCCGCCACGTTCACCTTCGGGTTGGTGCACGAGGCCATCCACTTGTCGCCCACCTGGGTGATGTGCGAAATGACCTCGGCGCCGCCCTTGGCGAGCCGGTCGAGCGCTTCTTCGACCGACGCCTTGCTGGACCCGGACACGATCAGGTTCGCTCCGGCCTCGAAGATCTTGGCCGGGGCTGCGGTGGTCTTTTCGTGGCGCGCTTTCTTCGTGCCGTGCTCGACGATGGGTGAATCCTCGGTGGAAAAGAGGTCGAGGTTGGTCTCGTCGGGGTCGGAGGCGCGAGGGCTCTTGCTGCGCCGCGGCGTGTCGGCCGAGCGCTCGAGGCGGGCGCCCTCGGCAACCGCGTACACCTCATGCTCGCGCACGTGCTTGTCGGTGCGGGTGCCAAGAACGGTAAACAGGCTCGCGTAGTCCCTCGAGAGGTGCGACACCACCTCGTAAAAGGAGCGCGAGGCGAGCAACTGCCCGGGCTTGGCAAAGCTCATCACCCGCTGCGCCACGTTGATGCCGTCGCCAAGGATGTTCATCTGGGCGTTGATGTCCCAGACCAGCCTGACCGGCCCCAGGTTGATCCCCATGCGCGCCGAGAGAATGTCGGGCGGGAGCGAGGCGATGTTTTTGCGCACTGCGATTCCCACGGAGAGAGCGTCCTCCGGGTCGCCGAGGAAGGCGATCGCGGCGCCGTCGCCGGTGTCGAGCACGATGAAGTCGCGTGGCGGCACGGGCTCCAGGGCGCGCGCGAGGAGCTCGTTGAACATCTGCTTCGTATGCTGCTGGTCGCCGACCGAGCGCTTCGAATAGTCGACGATGTCCAGGAACATGACGCTGCAGACCAGCGTGCGGATGGTGGTGTCAGCCATCAGGCGCGCTCCGCGATGAGCACCACGTTGGAGCCTCCGAAGGCGAAGGAGTTGGACATCACCGCGCGCGGCGGGGCGACGCGCTCGGCGCGCAGCCGCACGTGGCGCACGCGGCAGGCCGGGTCCGGCTGCTCGAGAAAGGCGGTCGGCGCGAGGACGCCTTTCTCGAGAGCGAGAAGCGCCACCGCGAACTCGAGCGCACCGGCACCGCCGAGCAGATGGCCGTGCAGCGACTTCGTCGAGCTGACCGGTATGTCGGCGGCGGCGGCTCCGAACACGACGTTGATCGCCTCGGCCTCGACGACATCGCCGACCGCGGTCGCGGTGCCGTGGGCGTTGATGTAGCCGATCGCGTTGGGCTCGAGACCGGCTTCGATGAGCGCCTCGCGCATCGCCCGGACTTGCCCGTCCCGGTCCGGGCGCGACATGTGCGCCGCGTCGCAGGAGTTGCCGTACGCGGTCAGAAGCGCGTGGATCGGCGCGCCGCGCGCGCGCGCCCGCGACTCTTCTTCGAGCACGAATGCCGCCGCGCCCTCGCCGAGCACCAGGCCCGCACGGCGCTTGTCGAACGGCTTGCAGCTCGCCGCCGGATCGGCGGCATCAGCGGGGGCAAGCGTTCGCAGCGCCTGCCACGCGGCGAGAGTGCCCGGCGTCAGCAGCGCCTCGGCGCCGCCGGCGACGATCACGTCGGCGCGGCCCGCCATGATGCTGCGCATCGCCTCGCCGAGCGCCATGGCCGAGGACGAGCACGCGGTCGAGAAATTGGCGAACGGCCCGCGCAGGCCGTGTCGCACGGCGACGTTCGAGCCGGCGGCGTTGTTCATCGCCATCACCACGGTCAGCGGGCGCACGCGCCACTCTCCGGCGCCGTAGACGTTCTTGTAGGCGCTCTCGAGCGTATGCGCGCCCCCCATGCCGGTGCCCCAGTACACGCCGATGCGGTCGCGGTCCGCCGCCGACAGATCCAGGCGGCTCGCGGCGAGCGCCTGGGCCGCTGCGGCCAGCGCGAACTGCGACACGCGGTCGATATTCACCGCCTCGGCTTCGTTGAGCAGCGGCGCAGGATTCCAGTCGACCAGTGCGCCGACCTGCACGCCCGAGCTTTGCGCCAGGCTTTCGGGCAGGCGGCGGATGCCGGAGCGCCCTTCCGCGAGCGCGGCGTGGAATTCGGCCAGCGATTTGCCGAGGGGGGAAACGACGCCAGCCCCGGTAACCGCGACGCGGCGTGCGGCCATCCTCGATCGGCTCAACCCTTGCCGGCGGCGGCGAGCGCGTCGACGATGTGACGCTCGAGGTCGGCGAGAGTCTTGATGCCCTTCAGGTTCTCGTCGGAAACGCTGACGCCGAACTCCTCCTCGACCTTGAACATGAACTCGATGAAGCTGAGCGAGTCGATCCCGAGCGAGTCGAGCTGCGCATGCGGGTCGAGGCTCTTCGGGTCGATGGAGAACTCCTTCGCGGCGAGATCCTGGATGCGGGCAAGCGTGCTCATGCGGAGGGCATTATAACGCCTATAATTTACGGACTTACGCTCGCTCCGGCGGCTGACCGTGTCACGCGCATGTCACTCTATGCTCTCGGCCTGAACCATCAGACAGCTCCGCTCGCGGTACGCGAGCGCGTGGTGTTCCACGTCGAGCGCCTGCGCGAGGCGCTCGCCGAGATGAAGCGCGGCCTCGCCCAGGAGGCGGCGATCCTTTCGACGTGCAACCGCACCGAGCTGTACGTCTCGAGCGAGCAACCGCAGGCCGTCGCCGCGTGGCTCGCGCAGTATCACCGCTTGGGCCCCGGCGAGCTCGCCTCGTACCTTTATACCTTCCACAAGGAACAGGCGGTACGTCACGCGTTCCGGGTCGCTTCGGGGCTGGACTCGATGGTGCTCGGCGAGCCGCAGATCCTCGGCCAGATGAAGGAAGCGGCGCGCGCCGCCGAGTCGGCCGGAACGCTCGGCACGGTGCTGCACAGGCTTTTCCAGCGCTCGTTTGCCGTCGCCAAGGAAGTACGCTCGACCACTCGCGTGGGCGCAAACAGCGTTTCCATGGCCACGGCGGCCGTCAAGCTCGCGGCCCGCATCTTCCCGAGCCTGAAAGACCAGAACGTGCTCCTCATCGGTGCCGGCGAAATGGTCGAGCTGTGCGCGACGCACTTCGCCGCGCAGGGCCCGGCGCGCCTCACGGTCGCGAACCGCACGCTCGAGCGCGCGGCGCGTCTCGCGCACCGCTTCAACGGCCGCTCGATCGAGCTGAAGTCGCTGGCCGAGCACCTGCACGAGCACGACATCGTCGTCTCCTCCACCGCCTCTTCGCTGCCGATCCTCGGCAAGGGGCTGGTCGAGCGCGCGCTGCGCGCGCGGCGCCGGCGGCCGATGTTCATGGTCGATCTCGCCGTGCCGCGCGACATCGAGCCCGAGGTGGGCGAGCTCGACGACGTATTCCTCTATACGGTGGACGACCTGGCGGAGATCGTGTCGCTGAACCTCGATGCGCGCCGCTCGGCGGTCGACCAGGCCGAGGCGATCATCGAGTCGCAGGTCGGCCAGTTCATGCACTGGATGCAGGCGCGCGAGAGCGTGCCGCTGATCCGCGCGCTGCGCGAGCATGCGGAGCACGCGCGGCGCGGCGAGGTGGAGCGGGCGCTGAAGCTGCTGCAGCGCGGCGAGGACGCGGCGCTGGTGCTCGAATCGCTGTCGCAGGCTCTCACCAACAAGCTGATGCACGGCCCCACGCAGGCGCTGAACGACGCTGCCGGCGACGAGCGCCGCGCCCTCGCCGATCTGCTCGCCCGCCTGTTCCGCATTAAGTGAAGCCGACGCTGCGCACCAAGCTCGACAGCCTGGTCGGGCGTCTGGAGGACCTCAACGGCCTGCTGGCCGCGGAGGGGGCGACGCGGGACCTCGAGCAGTTCAGGAAGCTCTCGCGGGAGCATTCCGAGCTGACCGGCATCGTCGCGCTCTACGAGCGCTTCCGCCAGGCGGAGCGCGATGCCGAGGCCGCCAGGGAGATGGCCGCCGACGCCGCGATGAGGTCGTTCGCCGACGACGAGCTCAAGGCGGCGCGCGGCAGCATGGAGAAGCTCGAGGCCGATCTGCAGAAGGCGCTGCTGCCCAGGGACCCGAACGACGAGCGCAACGTCTTCCTCGAGGTCCGCGCCGGCACCGGCGGCGACGAGTCGGCGCTCTTCGCCGCCGACCTGTTCCGCATGTACACGCGCTACGCCGAGCGGCAGGGCTGGCAGGCCGAGATCATCTCGGAGAGCCCCTCCGAGCTGGGCGGCTACAAGGAAGTGATCGCGAAGATCGTCGGCCAGGGCGCCTACTCCAGGCTCAAGTTCGAGTCCGGCGGGCATCGCGTGCAGCGCGTTCCGCAAACCGAAGCGCAGGGCCGCATCCATACCTCGGCGTGCACCGTGGCCGTCCTTCCGGAAGCCGATGCGCTCGACGAGGTGGTGCTGAACCCCGCGGAGTTGCGCGTCGACACGTTTCGCGCTTCGGGCGCCGGCGGCCAGCACGTCAACAAGACCGAGTCGGCGATCCGCGTCACCCACCTGCCGACCGGGATCGTGGTCGAGTGCCAGGACTCGCGCTCGCAGCACAAGAACCGCGAGAAGGCGCTCGGCGTGCTCGCGGCGCGCATCCGCGACAAGCAGCTGCGCGAGCAGCAGGCGAAGACCGCCTCGACGCGCAAGCTCCTGATCGGCTCGGGCGACCGCTCCGGGCGCATCCGCACCTACAACTTTCCGCAGGGCCGCGTCACCGACCACCGCATCAACCTCACGCTCTACAAGATCGACCGCATCATGGACGGCGAGCTCGACGAGCTGATCGGCGCGCTCTCGGCCGAGCAGAAGGCCGAGCAGCTCGCGCAGCTGGCCGAAGAAGCGGCTTGACGGTACAGGAAGCGCTCAGCGCCAGCGGAATCGACGCGCGCGAAGCGCGCCTGCTTCTCGCCGAGGCAGCGGGGTTTTCCCAGGCAAGCGTGCTGGCGCATCCGGAACGCGAGCTGCCGTCCGATGTGGAAAGAAGATTTCTTCAGTTCACGCTTCGCCGCGGCAACGGAGAACCCGTGGCCTACATCGTCGGCCACAAGGAGTTCTACGGCCTCGATCTCATCGTCAACCCGGCAGTCCTGATACCGCGCCCGGAGACCGAGCTGCTGGTCGATCTGGCGCTCGAGCGCGAGTTCTCATCCTTGGTCGACCTCGGCACCGGCTCGGGAGCGGTTGCGCTGGCGATCAAGCGCCGGCGGCCGCAGGCGCGTGTGGTGGCCGTCGAGGCGAGCGCCGCTGCACTGGTCGTTGCGCAGCGCAATGCGGTGAAACACGGCCTGGAGATCGAATTCCGGCACGGCCGCTGGCTCGAGCCGCTGGCGGGCGAGCGCTTCCAGCTCATCGTGGCTAATCCACCTTACGTCGCCGAAGGAGATCCGCATCTCGGGGACCTCGGATTCGAGCCGCGCGGCGCGCTGGTATCGGGTCCCGACGGCCTTGATGCGATCAGGGAAATAGCCCGGCACGCCCCGCGCCACCTGGCCCCTGGAGGCTGGCTGCTTCTCGAGCACGGCATGGGACAGGAAGCGGCGGTGCGGGCGCTGCTGTCGCAGGCAGGCCTTGAAGAGCTCGACAGCTGTCCCGATCTGGCGCGAATCCCCCGGGTCGCCGGCGGAAAGGTAAAATGATCGCCATGGATATCAAACAGAGAATCAAGGAGCAGGTGACGGCTCACCCCGTCGTGCTCTACATGAAAGGCACGCCGCAGTTTCCGCAGTGCGGGTTTTCAGCGCTCGCGCTGCAGGTGCTCGATGCCTGCGGCGTACAGGACCTGTTCACCGTGAACGTGCTCGCCGACGCGGACATCCGCCAAGGCATCAAGGAGTACGCCAACTGGCCGACGATCCCGCAGCTCTACGTCAAGGGCGAATTCGTCGGCGGCTCGGACATCATGCGTGAGATGTACCAGTCCGGCGAGCTGCAGAGGCTAATCCAGGAAGCCAAGCAGCAGGCGTAGCGTCTGCTTCACCTGCCCGAGGTAGCTGCCACCGAAGAGATTCAGGTGGTTGAGCAGGTGGTATAGGTTGTAAAGGTGCTTGCGTTGCCGGTATCCGCCCTCTAGCGGGTAATTTTCGTTATAGGAAGCATAGAACGCCGGCGGAAATCCTCCGAATAGCTCCGTCATGGCAAGGTCGGCTTCACGGTCGCCGTAATACACGGCCGGGTCGAAAACCACCGGGCCGCCGGCGACAAAGCCCGCATTGCCGCGCCAAAGGTCGCCGTGAAGGAGCGACGGCGCAGGCCGGTGCCCCTTGAGCAGATCCGCGAGAGGAAGATCCTCGATGTCGAAGCCGTTTTTCCTTGCCAGCGCCAATTGCGGGCGCAGGCGCCGCTCGCGCCAGAACGTTCCCCAGTCGTCGCACTCGCCGTTCTGCTGCGGCGTCGCGCCGATATAGTTGTCGCGATGCCAGCCGAAGCGCCGCCCGGCGTGGCGATGCGCCGCGGCGAGCATCCTGCCCAGGGCGGCGAAGTCGCCCGTCGACTGCAGCTCGAGATACTCGAGGACGATGAATGCCTCGTCGCTCTCCACGCCGTGCGAGACCACCTCGGGTACGCGCAACCCCGCCTGCTTGAGCGCCTGCAGCCCGTCGGCTTCCGCCGCGAAGGCGTCGGCGCGAGCCGCGCTGCCCGTCTTCACGAAACGCTGCACGCCGCTGGGTCAGACCGACAGGCGCAGGTTCGCCATCGACAGGCGATCGAGCAGGATCTGCATGAAAGCGCGGTCGAACTTGGCGCGGCAGCCCTCCGAGGCCCGCGCCAGATTCTGGGTCGGCACCGAGATGATGTCGGCATTGCTCGCCACGGTGATGTCGGCGCCGCGCGGGGCGCGGTCCTTGTGCGAGAGGTACGCCATTTCACCGAAGGGTTCGCCGGCGCCCAGCAGGTTGAGAAGCCTGCCGTTCTTGGTCACCTTCACCTGGCCGCGCGCCAGGATGCAGAAGAAATCGCCCGGCTCGCCTTCCTTCATCAGAGCCTCGCCCTCGGCGACCTGCCGCCAGGTCGAGATGCGGGCGACTTCCCAAAGCTCCGCGTCCGAGAAATTCTGAAAGAACGGCAGCTTGCGCAGCGTGTCGAACTTGTCGGTGTCGGCGAAGGGCTCGTCCGTCTTGCCGCGCTGGTAGCGGGCGCGGAACAGCTCGGCGAGATCGAGCGAGAATTCCTCCCAGTGGCGGTAGCGCGTGCCGAGGTCTTTCGCCATCGCGCGCAGAACGAGCGCATCGAGCCCGGCCGGGATCTCGGGCCGGAACGCCGACGGCGGCTCGGCCGCGACGTTGGTGATCTGGTAGATCAGCGTGAAGTTGTTGGTGGCGCGGAACGGCAGCCGCCCGGTGAGCAGGTTGTACAGCACCACGCCCATCGAGTAGATGTCGGTCTGGTGATCGAGCGCATGCTCCTTCACCTGCTCGGGCGACATGAATGCCGGCGAGCCGATCGCGCTCACCTGGGTCGTGAAGCTCGACGAAATGAGCGCGGCGCCGAAGTCGGTGATCTTCACCTCGGTCTCGCCGGTGTGCAGGATGTTGGCCGGCTTGATGTCGCGGTGGATGATGCCCAGCGTCTGCGCGTAGTGGAGCGCGCGCGTGCACTTGAACACCATCTCGATGGAGCGCTCGATCGGCAGCAGCGCCTCCGGGCGGCAGAACTTGTCCAGCGTGCCGCCGTCGACATATTCCATCACGATGTAATTCAGCTTCTCCTCGGCGACCGCGTCGTAGATCTTGCAGATGTACGGGTGATGGAGCTTGCCGGCGAGCGAAGCCTCGGTGAGGAACAGCTTCTTGTAGCGCCGGCCGCTGTCGGGATCATGGAATTGCTCCGGGAAGGCCACCTTGATCGCGACGTCGCGCGCATTGAAGGGGTCGTTGCACAGGTAGACCTCGGAGGTGCCGCCTTCGCCGAGCTTGCGCAGCACCGGGTACTTCCCGATCTGCGTGAGCACAGGCCTGCGCGTCATTTCGACAGCCGCTTGCGTGCGCGCGCCACCGCTTTCCTGACTTCGGCCGGGGCGGTGCCGCCGCGATGGCGGCGCGCCGCGACCGAGCCTTCGGGCGTGAGCACCCGCTTGACGTCGGCGGCGATCCTGGGGGAGATGCGGCGCAGGCTCTCGAGCGGCAGCGCGGCCAGGTCGCGGCCCGAGGTCTCCGCTTCGCGCACCGCGCGCGCCACCACCTCGTGGGCGTCGCGGAACGGCATGCCCTTTCTCACCAGGTAGTCGGCGAGATCGGTGGCGGTGGCGTGACCTGCCAGCACGGCCGCGTGCATCGACGCCGGCACCGGCTCGACGCCGGCCACCAGCCCGGCGAACACGGCCAGCGAATCCTTCACCGTGTCGACCGCGTCGAACAGCGGCTCCTTGTCCTCCTGGTTGTCCTTGTTGTAGGCGAGGGGCTGCCCCTTCATCAGCGCGAGCAGCGCGACCAGGCTGCCGAACACGCGGCCGCTCTTGCCGCGCACCAGCTCCGGCACGTCGGGGTTCTTCTTCTGCGGCATGATCGAGGAGCCGGTCAGGTAGCGATCCGGCAGCCGCACGAAGTCGAAGCGCGGACCCGCCCACAGCACCAGCTCCTCGGCGAGCCGCGACAGGTGGACCATGATCAGCGCGGCATCGGCGCAGAACTCGATCGCGAAGTCGCGGTCGGCGACCGCGTCGAGCGAGTTCTCGCACAGACCCTCGAAGCCGAGCTCGCGCGCCACGCGCGCGCGGTCGATCGGGAAGCTGGTGCCGGCGAGCGCCGCGGCGCCGAGCGGCAGCCGGTTGACGCGGCTGCGGCACTGCGCGAGCCGCTCGCGGTCACGCTCCAGCATCTCGACGTAAGCGAGCAGGTGGTGGCCGAAGGTGACCGGCTGCGCGACCTGCAGGTGCGTGAAGCCCGGCATCACCAGCGCCGCGTGCCTGGCGGCCTGCCCGAGCAGCGCCTCGATCAGGGCGGCGATGAGCCCGCGGATGGCGTCGATCTCGTCGCGCAGCCACAAGCGCAGATCGGTGGCCACCTGGTCGTTGCGCGAGCGCGCGGTATGCAGGCGCTTGCCGGCTTCGCCTACTAGCGCGGTGAGCCGGCGCTCGATGTTGAAGTGCACGTCCTCGGCCTCGAGCGACCACTTGAAGCGGCCGCGGTCGATCTCGCGGCCGATGCGCGCAAGGCCGCGCTCGATGGCCGTAACATCGCGCCTGGAAAGGATGCCGCAGGCGGCAAGCATTCGAGCATGCGCCAGCGAGCCCCGGATGTCCTGCTTTGCGAGGCGCTTGTCGAAGCCGACCGACGCGGTAAAGCGCTTCACCTGCTCGTCGACAGGTTCCTTGAAGCGGCCAGACCAGAGTTGCGGCTTCTTCGCCATGCTTGGAGAATGCAGTTGAAGACCCCTTCGTAACTATGGTCAGTATAAGGCAAACCACCTACCCGGACTCGCTGCCGGATTTCCGCAACCTCGGCGTGATCGCGCGCGTGCTGGTCGCCGTAAACGCCGTTGCGCTGGGCGGCGCACTGTTCGCCGCGCCCGACCTCGCGCAAGCCATCGATCGCTTCGCGCAGGTTGCCGCGCTGGTCGAGCCGCTGCTCCTCGCCTGCCTGGTGGCGCTGTTCGTGCTCTCGCCGCTGCTCGCGCGGCTGCCGTACTGGACCGGCTGCGCCGCGGTGATGGCGCTGGTGCTGCTGGTGACGGTGATGCTGCGCGCCGGCGTGACGGCAATCGTCGCGGAGCCTCCGGCCGAGCTCGGACGCATGCTGGTCCTCGCGGCGCTCATCAGCGCCGGGCTGCTGGGCTATCTTCGGCTGCGAGCGAGGGCGTATTCGCCGGCGCTCGCCGAAGCGCGGCTGCAGGCGCTGCAAGCGCGGATCCGGCCGCATTTCCTCTTCAACAGCCTGAACGCGGTGCTGGCGCTCATCCGGCGCGACCCGAAGCGCGCCGAGCGCTCGCTGGAGGACCTCGCCGACCTGTTCCGCACCCTGATGTCGGACGCGCGCCAGTTCGTGCGCCTCGAAGACGAGATCGCGCTGCTCGAGCGCTATGCCGAGCTGGAGCAGCTGCGCCTCGGGGAGCGGCTGCGCCTCACCTGGGAGCTCGATGCGGCGCCTTCGGACGCGCTGCTGCCGCCGCTGGTGCTGCAGCCGCTGCTCGAGAACGCCGTGTACCACGGCGTCGAGCCGGGAACTGGAGCCGGCGAAGTACTAGTGCGCATCGAGCGGCGCGGCGATCGCGTGCTCGCGCGCATCGAGAATCCGTACGTCGAGGAGCAGCAGCACCGCGCCGGCAACCGCATGGCGCTCGAGAACATCGGTGAGCGCCTGGCCCTGTTCTTCGACGCCGAAGCGCGCATCGACACGCGCATCAGCGATGGCCGCTACCGCGTGGAAATAGAGATACCTTACCGGGTGGCTTCCCGATGAGCGCAGTGCGCATCTTCATCGCCGACGACGAAGCGCCGGCGCGCGAGCGGCTGAAGGAGCTGCTCGAGGACATCGCGGGGGAGCTGCCGACCGAGGTGGTCGGCGAAGCACGTCACGGCCTCGAGGCGGTCGAGCGCGTTCCTGCGAGCGGCGCGCAGGTGCTCCTGCTCGATATCGAGATGCCCGGCATGGGCGGGCTCGAGGTAGCGCGCCACCTCGCTGCGCTCGAGCAGCCGCCGCGCGTGGTCTTCGTCACCGCGCACGACCGGCATGCCGTCGAGGCCTTCGAGCTGAACGCGCTCGACTACCTGCTCAAGCCGGTGCGCGCCCAGCGACTCGCGGCCGCGCTGAGGAAAGCCGCGGCTGCCGCCGCCCCGGGGCGCGAGCAGCTGGCGCGCGCCGCCATCGCGGCGCGCGAATACCTGTCCATCGTCGAGCGCCACCGCATCCTGCTGGTGCCGGTGCGCGACATCGTGTTCCTGCGCGCCGAGCAGAAATACGTCACCGTGCGCACGCGCAGCCGCGAGCACCTCATCGAGGAGCCGCTCGTCATGCTGGAGCACGAATTCGCCGGCCAGTTTGTGCGCATTCACCGCAACTGCCTGGTGGCGCGCGCTGCGATCCGCGGCTTCGAGCGGGCCGCCGAGGGCCCGCCCGACGAGCCGCACTGGCTGGTGGTGCTCGACGGTATCGTCGAGCGCCTGCCGGTCAGCCGCCGCCAATGGCCGGTGCTGCGCGAGCTCGTCGCCGACAAGCCGTGAAGCGCCTCGCGATTGCCACCCGCAGCAGCCGCCTCGCCCTGTGGCAGGCCGAGCACGTGAAGCAGCGCCTTGCGGCTCTGTACTCTGGCCTCAGGATCGAGCTGCTCCCCATGACCACGCGCGGCGACGAGCTGATCGACCAGCGGCTCGATCAGGCCGGCGGCAAGGGGCTGTTCGTCAAGGAGCTGGAGAATGCCCTGGCCGACGGCCGCGCCGAGATCGCGGTGCACTCGATGAAGGACGTGCCGGCCGACCTGCCCGCCGGGTTCGAGCTGGCGGCGATCCTCGCGCGCGAGGACGCGCGCGACGCTTTCGTCTCCAACCGGTATGCCAGCCTGGAAGGCATGCCGGCAGGCGCCAGGGTCGGTACCTCGAGCCTGCGGCGCTCGGCGCAGATCATGGAGCGCTATCCGGCCCTCGAGATGCGCCTGTTGCGCGGCAACGTGGAGACGCGCATCGCCAAGCTGGACCGCGGCGACTATGACGCTGTCGTGCTCGCGGTCGCCGGCCTGACGCGGCTGGGACTTGCCTCGCGCATCCGCACGCGGCTCGCGCTCGAGATCAGCCTGCCGGCACCAGGGCAGGGCGCGCTCGGCATCGAAACGCTCGCCGAGCGCCCCGAGCTGCGCGCGCTGCTCGCACCGCTCGCCGACCGCGGCACCGCGCTGTGCGTGCGTGCCGAGCGCGCCGTAAGCCGCGCGCTGGGCGGCAGCTGCACGATTCCGCTCGCCGCCTACGCCGAGGCGCACGGCGCGCGGCTGCGCTTGCGCGCGCTCGTCGCCTCGAGCGATGGCCGGCGCGTCGCGCGCGCGCAGGCCGAGGGGGACGATCCCGAAATACTGGGCGCGGAGCTCGCCGGAGAATTGCGCCGACGCGGCGCCGACAAAATTCTTGCCGAGCTTGCATGAATCTCCGGGGGCGCGGCATCTTGATCACCCGCCCGCGCGAGCAGGCTCAGGGGCTTGCAAACCTCGTCGAAGCCGCGGGCGGACGCGCGATCCTGTTTCCGGCGATCGAAATCCAGGAGGTCCCGCTGCGCAAGCTGGCTGAATTCGATCTGGCGATTTTCGTCAGCCCGACAGCGGTTAAAAGGGCCCTGGCGGCGATGAAATGGCCGCAGCGCGCGCAGGCCGCGGCGCTCGGCCGCGGCACGCAGCGCGAGCTGGAGCGACATGGCATCAAGGGAATCATCGCGCCGGATTCCGGCGCCGACAGCGAGGCGCTGCTCGCCGTGCCGCAGCTGCAGCGCGTCGCAGGCCGGCGCATCGTGATCCTGCGCGGCGAAGGCGGGCGGTCGCTTCTCGGCGATACGCTCGCCGCGCGCGGCGCGCGGGTGGAGTACGCCGAGTGCTACCGCCGGGTGCGGCCGCAAAGCGACAGCGCGTCGCTTCTCACAGCCTTCGCTAAAGGGGCGGTGCATGCAGTCACGGTGTCTTCCGCCGAAGGCCTGGAGAATCTCTTCGAAATGCTCGGCGCAGCCGGCCGCGAGCATCTGAGGAAGACGCCGCTCTTCGTGCCCCATCCCCGCGTCGCTGCCGAGGCGAGGCGCCTGGGCCTGGGCGAGGCGAACGTCGGCGGCGCGAGCGATGAGGAGATGCTCGAGCGTCTGGTAGCATACTTTCGACCCGCCGAGTAAATCTCACGATGGACGAGCCTGTGCAGGAAGCTCCCGTCAAGCGCTCGAGGCTTCCTCTTCTGACCCTCATCGCGGTGATCCTCGCGGCGGGGCTGGCGGCATTGTCCTGGCTCGATGCGCGCCAGCGCATCGGCGGCACGCAGGAAGAGCTCGCGCGCCGGCTGCGCGATATCGAGGGCGACGTGCGCGAGGCGCGCTCGACCGCGCGCCAGTCGCTGGAGCTGCTGCGCGAGGCGCAGGCGAAGATCGGGCAGCTCGAATCGCGGCTCGCGGAGTCGCAGAGCCAGCAGCTGGCCCTCGAGGCGCTCTACCAGGAGCTGTCGCGCAACCGCGACGAATGGCAGCTCGCGGAGATCGAGCAGGTGCTCGCCATCGGCTCGCAGCAGCTGCAGCTGGCGGGCAACATCCGGGCGGCGCTCCTCGCCCTGCAGCTCGCCGAGGCACGCCTGGCGCGCGCCGACCGGCCGCAGTTCGTGCCCATCCGCCGCGCGCTCGCGCGCGACATCGAGCGACTGAAGACGCTTCCCGCGGTCGATATCTCCGGCATGAGCGCGCGGCTCAACAGCCTGGTGGCAGCGGTGGACTCGCTGCCGCTTGCCTTCGACGAGCGCAGCGAGCGGGAGCCGGCGGCGAAAAGCACCCCGGCAGACGCCGCGCGGGGATTCTGGTCATTCTGGTCGCGCCTCGGCTCCGAGATCCGGAGCGAGCTGCGCTCGCTGGTGGTGGTGCGCCAGGTCAATACGCCCGATCCGCCGCTGCTGCCGCCGACGCAGGCTTACTTCGCGCGCGAGAACCTGCGCTTGAGGCTGCTCAATGCGCGGCTCTCGCTGCTGATGCGCGACGAGGCCGGCTACCGCGAGGACCTGCGCGCGGCGCAGGCCTGGGTGCGGCGCTACTTCGACACGCGCTCGAAGCAGACCGCCGACGCGCTCGCGCAATTGAAAGCATTGTCGTCGCCCTCGCTCAGCTTCGAGATGCCGGGCATCTCGGAGAGCCTGGAGGCGGTGCGCGGATTCAAGTCGCGCCGCGAGCGTGGTCCGGGATGAACTGCGCGGGATGAGGTGCGCGGGATGAGGGCGCTCTTCTGGGTGCTCGCGGTGTTCGCGGCGGCCGTGGCCCTGGTGATTCTCGGGCGCGCCGGCGCGGGCTACGTCATGTTCGTGTACCCGCCTTACCGCGTCGAGCTGTCGCTGCCGTTCTTCGTCGTGGCAAGCCTCGCCGGCTTCGTGCTGCTCTACGCCGCGATGCGCCTGCTCGGCCACGCGGTTTCGCTTCCGACTTATGTTCGAGCGTATCGCTCTCGTCGCCGCCGCGAGCGCGCGCATGCCGCGCTGGCCGCGGCGCTGCAGGCCTACTACGAGGGCCGCTACGCAAGGGCCGAGAAGGAGGCGGCGGCGGCCTTCGAGGCGGGTCCGACGCCTGGCCTCGCCGCTCTGCTCGCCGCGCGCGCCGCGCACCAGATGCGCGACTTCGAGCGGCGTGACCGGTGGCTCGAGCGCGCCGAGGAGGCGGGGGAGGGCTTGCAGGCCGCGCGGCTGGTCAGCCGCGCCGAGTTCGCGCTCGAGGAGCGCGATTTCGCCGCGGCGCGCGATGCGCTGCGCGACCTGCACGAGGCAGGACCCAAGCACATCGCCACGACGCGCATGCTGCTGCGCGCCGAGCGCGGCGCCGGTGCCTGGGACGAGGTGCTGCGCCTCGCCACCCAGCTCGCCAAGCGCGATGCGATTTCGCCGGCGCTGGCTGAGGAATACAAAGTACAGGCGAACGTCGAGCTGCTGCGGCGTTCGGCGAGCGACCCGGGAGCGTTCGAGCGGCGCTGGCGCGGCATCCCGGCGCCCGACCAGCTGCAGCCGCGTGTCGCTGCCGCGGCGGCGCGCCATGCCACCGCGCTCGGAAAAACCGGGCTCGCTCGCGACATCCTGGAAAAGGCGCTCGCCGCGGAGTGGACTCCGCAGCTCGTTGCTCTCTACGGCGATCTTCCGCCGCATCTCGAGCCCGCGGAGCGCGCCGCCGAGGCTGGCGCGCGCATCGAGCGGGGCGAGCGCTGGCTGCCCGAGCACGAGCGCGACGCCCAGCTCCTCGCGGTTTTAGGGCGCCTGTGCGCGCACGCCGAGCTGTGGGGCAAGGCGCGCAGCTTTCTCGAGGCCAGCCTGTCGTTCGAGGAGGGACGCGGCGCGCATCTGGATCTCGCGCGCCTCGCCGAGCGGCTCGGCCAGGCGGCGGAAGCCGAGCGCCACTACCGCCGCGCCGCGGAGCTCACTTGAAGAAATCAGGGACAGACCACGTTTTAGTTCACCGGCTACGAACTGCATCCAATTGACATCGCTGCGCCTAGTCAATCCCTCCAAAGACTACGAGGCTTCGTATCGTAGCCTGCTGGAGGAATTTAAGACACGGGGAGAAACACTGATTCCGTTTCCTCTCAGCTTATTGGCTCGTCACGGATTCAGAGATCCTGGGTGTTTCTAATCTGAGGCACAGCCTCACACCGGCATTGCGCAAAGAGGGCGGAAACATTGGTTACGGCATCCGGCCCACAGCGAGGGGGCAAGGCTACGGGAGCGAACTACTGCGCCGTACACTTCAAAGGGCCAAAGAATCGGGCTTGGCGAAAGTCCTCCTAACCTGCGGCAAGGTGAGGTAGTGCAAAGATATTGGATCGACCTAGCGTAGCCTAACGCCAAGTATCTGCGTCACTAGGAAGGATCATCGGCTATGTCGCGCATTGCACCTTCGAGCAACGGCCGGACGCCCATGGAAAAGCTCATGGGCCATGCGCCCCACATCCTCGACCCCTGGACGAAGCTCGAGGATGCCTTCTTTGCGAGCAAGACTTTCTCTCCCGCGCTTCTGGAGCAGGTGCGCCGTACGCTTGCGCTGGCGCACGGCTGTCGCTACTGCCAGGCGAAGGGCGGTCCGCCTGATCGCTCGCATGCCGATTCGCGTACGGCAGCGGCCGTAGAGCTTGCCGAGCACTTCGCGCGCGATCACCGCAGCATTGATGACGCGGTGCTCGCGCACGCACGCGATCACTTTGCAGATGCAGAGCTATGCGAGCTCATCATGTTCATGGGGTTTATGTGGGCGGGCGGCACATTCGGTGCGGTGCTCGGGCTTGAGCCGTAGCATTCAATTTCCGACGTTAGCAGGCATCGCGACAGCCTCGAAGCGGGGGAGGTATCGATGATCAAATTGGCGATCCGAAAGGTGAAGCCCGACCAGGAAGGCCACCTCAGAGCGTGGATGGGGGAATTGAATCGCCGAAGCGCCGAGGTGCGTGAAACGTTCGCGCAAGAAGGAGTGCGGCACGAACAAGCCTATCTGCTGAAGACCGCTGAGGGGGCGGTTCTCATCTACGCGATGGAGGCTGCAGACCACAAGCGGGCAGCCTCGGCGTTTCAAAGCTCGGCGCTTCCGATCGATCACGAACACAAGCGCATCATGGCGCAGGTCTTGGGAGAGTCAGCGAATGCCGAGCTGTTGTATGAATGCACGGCAGAAGACGATGCCTGCTAACAGGGCATCCGCAAACGTGGTCTGTCCCTGATTTCTAGATCCACTCTCTGGGTTTGAGGAAGTCGGTGTAGAGCTTTTCTTCCGGCGAGCCGGGCTCGGGTTTCCAGTCGTAGCGCCACGCGGCGCGCGGCGGCAGCGACATCAGGATCGATTCGGCGCGCCCGCCCGACTGCAGGCCGAACAGCGTGCCGCGGTCGTACACCAGGTTGAATTCCACATAGCGGCCGCGCCGGTAGGTTTGGAATTCTTTTTCTCTTTCACTGTAGGGCAGATCTTTCCTTCGTTCGACTATAGGGCGATACGCTGCGAGGAAATGATCAGCCACCGAGCGAGTAAGGGAAAAAGCAAAATCGAAGTCGCGATCGGCGAAGTCGTCGAAGAAGATGCCGCCGATGCCGCGCGGCTCGCCGCGGTGGCGCAGCTGAAAATATTCGTCGCACTCGCGCTTGAAGCGCGGATAGTACTCGGCGCCGAACGGCGCCAGCGCGTCGCGGCAGGCGGCATGGAAATGGCGCGCGTCGTCCTCGAAGCCATAGTAGGGCGTGAGGTCCATGCCGCCGCCGAACCACCAGGCCGACGCCGCGGAGAAGAAGCGCACGTTCATGTGCACCGTCGGGCAATACGGATTGCGCGGGTGCAGCACGAGCGACACGCCCACCGCGTCGTACGCCTGGCCGGAGAGCTGCGGCCTCGCCGCCGTCGCCGAAGGCGGCAGGCGGCTGCCCTGCACGCGCGAGAAGTTGACGCCACCGCGCTCGAAGACGCGGCCATCCTCGATGACGCGCGTGACGCCGCCGCCTCCTTCGGGACGCTGCCAGCGATCGGTACGGAACCCCGCGTCCTCGAGCGCTTCCAGCGCGGCGACGATCCGCGACTGCAATTGCGTGAAGTAATCGTGGACCGCCTGCGCCTGCATCGTCACCGCGTTTTTCTCAAAGCCCGATGGCCGATGTCCTTGCGGAATTGCATGCCGTCGAAACGGATGCGCTCGACGGCATCGTACGCGCGGCCGCGCGCCATCTTCACCGAGTCGCCGAGCGCGGTGACGCACAGCACACGCCCGCCGTTGGTAAGCACGCTTTGGCCCTCGAGCCGCGTCCCGGCGTGGAACACCCGGCAGTCGTCGGACGGCCGCGGCAGGCCTTCGATGCGATCGCCCTTGCGCGGCTCCTCCGGATAGCCGTGCGCCGCGAGCACCACGCCGAGCGCCGAGCGCCGGTCCCAGTCCGCCTCGGCGCAATCGAGCGTCCCGGCGAGCGCGTGCTCGAGCAGCTCGAACAGGTCCGACTTCAGCCGCAGGAGGATCGGCTGCGCCTCCGGGTCGCCCAGCCGGCAGTTGAACTCCAGCGTCTTCGGATTGCCGGCGCGGTCGATCATCAGGCCCGCGTACAGGAAGCCGGTGTAGGGCACGCCCTCCTTTGCCATGCCCTGCACCGCGGGCAGGATGATCTCGCGCATCACGCGCGAGTGGACCTTCGGCGTCACCACGGGCGCCGGCGAATACGCCCCCATGCCGCCGGTGTTGGGCCCGGCGTCGCCGTCGCGCAGGCGCTTGTGGTCCTGGCTGGTGGCGAGCGTCAGGACATGCGCGCCGTCGCTCATCACGATGAAGCTCGCCTCTTCGCCTTCGAGAAATTCCTCGACGACGACACGCGACCCTGCGGCGCCCAGGCGCTGGTCGGTGAGCATCATGTCGATCGCGGCATGCGCCTCTTCACTTGTCCCCGCCACTACCACGCCTTTTCCGCCGGCGAGGCCGTCGGCCTTGACGACGATCGGAGCGCCGCGCTCGACGATATAGGCCTTGGCGTCCGCGGCGCGCTCGAAGCTCGCGTGGCGGGCGGTCGGGATGCCCTGGCGCGCCATGAACGACTTGGCGAAATCCTTCGACGACTCGAGCTGCGCCGCGGCTCGCGTCGGGCCGAAAATCCTGAGTCCCGCCGAGCCAAACGCGTCGACCACGCCGGCGGCGAGCGGCGCTTCCGGACCGACGACGGTCAGCTGAACACTTTCCTTCCTTGCGAAGGAAACCAGGTCTGCAAGCGCGCTCAAGGCGACGTTTTCCAGCCCGGGCTCGAGAGCGGTGCCGGCATTGCCCGGCGCGACGTAGACTTTCTGCACGCGCGGGCTCTGGGCGAGCTTCCATGCGAGCGCGTGCTCGCGCCCGCCGGAACCGATCACGAGCAGCTTCATTTCAGTGGCGGAAGTGCCGCACGCCGGTGAGCACCATGGCTACGCCGCGCTCGTCGGCGGCGGCGATCACCTCGTCGTCGCGCACGCTGCCGCCGGGCTGGATCACCGCATGTGCGCCGGCCTCCGCCACCACGTCGAGGCCGTCGCGGAACGGGAAGAAGGCATCGGAGGCGACCACCGAGCCGGCGAGCGAGAGCTTCGCCGCCTGCGCTTTCATGACGGCGAGGCGCGAGCTGTCGACGCGACTCATCTGGCCGGCGCCGACGCCGAGCGTCATGCCGTCGCGGCAGAAGACGATGGCGTTCGACTTCACGAATTTCGCGACTCGCCAGGCGAAGAGAAGATCGCTCCACTGCGGCTCTGTGGGCTGTTTCTTGGTGACGACTTTCAGCTCGTCGCGCTTGACGGTTTTTGCATCGGTCGTCTGGACCAGCAGCCCGCCGCCGACGCGCTTGTAGTCATGCGCCTGCACGTCGTGCGACAGGGGCACTTCGAGCACCCGCACGTTGGCCTTCTTCGCGAAAACTTCCTGGGCTTCCGGCTCGACCCGCGGCGCGACGATCACTTCGGCGAACTGCTGGCTTGCCGCCTCGGCGGCGGCGCGATCGAGCGCGCGGTTGAACGCGAGGATGCCGCCGAAAGCCGACCCCGGGTCGGTCTTGAATGCCTTCTCGTAGGCCGCAGCCAGGCTCGCGCCGGTGGCGACGCCGCAGGGATTGGCGTGCTTCACGATGACGCAGGCCGGCTCGGCGAAGCTCTTCACGCACTCCCAGGCGGCGTCGGCATCGGCGATATTGTTGTAGGAGAGCTCCTTGCCCTGCAGCTGGCGGCAGGTCGCCAGGCTGCCGGCGACCGGGCGCTCGTCGCGGTACAACGCCGCGCTCTGGTGCGGGTTCTCGCCATAGCGCAGGTCCTGCAGCCTGGCAAACTGCAGGCTGAGCACGTCGGGGTACTCGCGCCGCCGCCGGCCCGCATCGAGCGAGGACAGATAGTTCGCGATGGCGCCGTCGTAGGCGGCGGTGTGCGCGAACACTTTTTGCGCCAGCGCGAAGCGCGTGGCCTCCGAAATGCCGCCGCTCGAGCGCATCTCTTCGAGCACCCGCGCGTAATCGGCCGGGTCCACGACCGCGCCGACTCCCGCGTGGTTCTTCGCCGCCGCGCGCAGCAGCGTGGGGCCGCCGATGTCGATGTTCTCGATGGCTTCCTCGAAGCTGCAATCGGGATCCGCCACGCTCGCCTGGAAAGGGTAGAGATTCACTACCAGGAGATCGATCGGCGGAATGCCTGCGCTGCGCAGCGCCGCGAGGTGCCCCGGGTCGTCGCGCCGCGCGAGCAGCCCGGCATGAATTTTCGGGTGCAGCGTCTTGACGCGGCCGTCGAGCATCTCCGGGAACCCGGTGTAGGCCGAGACCTCGGTGACCGCGATGCCTTCCTTCTCCAGCAGCTTCGCCGTGCCGCCGGTGGACACGATCTGCACGCCGAGCGCAGCGAGTGCGCGGGCGAACTCGACAATGCCGGACTTGTCGGAGACGCTGAGAAGCGCCCGGCTGACCTTCGTCACTACCCTTTGATCCGCAGCTGCTGCATCTTCTTGCGGAGCGTATTGCGGGTGACGCCCAGCATCTGGGAGGCGAGCGACAGGTTGCCCGCCGCCTTGCCGAGCACCGTTTCGATCATCGGCTTCTCGATGTTCTTCAGCACCATCTCGTAGATCGAGGTCGGCTTTTCGCCGTCCATGTCCTTGAAGTAGCGCTCGAGCGAGCGCTTGACGCAATCCGACAGCTCATTGCTCCGTTTCATGCGGCGAGTCTCTCGAAGTAGTCGTTCACTGCTGCGCACTGCGCCGCCGCGGCATCGATCCTGTTCACCGCGCAGCGCAGCGCCTCCCCACCGGGCAGCTCGCGCACCGTCCAGCCGATGTGCTTGCGCGCCACCCGGGCCCCCTGCTCCGACCCGTAAAGCGTGTACAGCCCCTCGAGATGCTCGATCAGGATCGCGCCCATCTCCGTGGCAGGCGGCGGCGCCAGCCGCTCGCCCGTCTCGAGGTAATGCGAAATCTCCCGGAACAGCCACGGCCGCCCCTGCGCCGCGCGTCCCACCATGATGCCGTCGGCTCCCGTGAGCTCGAGCACGCGCTTTGCGTCCTCGGGCGTGCGCACGTCGCCGTTGGCGATCACCGGGATGCGCAGCCGGGATTTCACCTCGGCAATGGTCTCGTACTCGGCGCATCCTTCGAACATGCAGGCGCGCGTGCGGCCGTGAATCGAAAGCAGCTGCACGCCGGCCGACTCGGCGATGCGCGCGATGCGCAGGGCATTGCGCCGTTCCGGCGCCGGGCCGGTGCGGATCTTCAGCGTGACGGGAACCTGCACCGCCGCCACTACCGCTTCCAGGATGCGCGCCACCCGCGGCTCGTCCTCGAGCAGCGCCGAGCCGGCCGCGACGTTGCATACCTTCTTTGCCGGGCAGCCCATGTTGATGTCGATGATGTCGGCTCCGCGCTCGACGTTGTAGCGCGCCGCTTCGGCGAGCAGGGCGGGATCCGCGCCGGCGATCTGCACCGAAATCGGGCCCGGCTCGCCGGCATGGTCCGCTCTAAGGCGGGTTTTGCGCGATTCGCGCAGCTCGGGTCGCGACGACAGCATCTCGGATATGGCGAGCGCCGCGCCGTAGCGCCGAGCGAGCCGCCTGAACGGGCGGTCGGTGATCCCCGCCATCGGAGCGACGAACAACGCGTTACGCAGTTGATGCGCGCCGATTCTCATTGCGTGATTGACGTTCGAGGGAAGGGGATTCTAGCTCGTTTCGTTCCGAAAAAGAATCGGGTTTTTCACGGTAGCGCCGATGGACCGTAGATCATCCGGCGCGCGAAAAAACGCCGCGCCGGCGGAAAGATATCAAGCGCCGCGAGGGCCGCGCCGCGCGCGCCGCGCGCCAATCGATTCGAGCCGAGGAAGGCGCCCGCCAGAAAATCGGTGACCCGGATAGTGGCGGCCGCGTCGAGGCGCCGGCGCGCCGCGTAGCGCTCGAGCGTCGCCGCATCGCCCGGGTCGCTTGACCCGCGCCAGACCCGCGCCAGGTCCCAGGCATCGCGCAGGCCGAGGTTGAGCCCCTGCCCGGCGACCGGGTGCAGCGTTTGCGCCGCGTTGCCGATGAACACCGCGCGGAGAGCAATGCGCGCGGCCCGCACGCGCAGCACGAGCGGCTGCACGGCGCGCGCTTCGACCTTGACGGGCCGGCCGGGACGGTGGCCTGCGGCAGCGCCCAGCTCGGCGAGAAATTCCGCGTCCGGGGCAGCCGCCAGCGCCAGGGCTCTCTGCGGCCGGCGGCTCCATACCATCGCGTAGCGGCCGGCGAACGGCAGGAGCGCGAGCGGCCCTTCCGGCGTGAAGCGCTCGAACGCTGCGCTGTGCGCAGGCGGGTCGGTGTGCACGAGCGCCACGACCGCGTCCTGCGCGTAACGTTTCTCTTCTGCGTCCGGCGCCGCGCCTTCGGCGTGCACCACGCATTTCGCCGCCACCGCATCTTTGGTAATGAATTCTTCGACTTGGCTTCGCAAGCTCCCGGCCAGCGTCGAATAATCCATGACGTACCCCAGGGCCGGAACGGCAGCGTCGCCGGCTTCGAGGCGCGCACGGCCGAAGCCGCCGGCCTGGGAGACGTGGATCGTTTCGATCGGCGTCGCGATTTGCCATGCGCCGATCCGCTCCAGGATCAGCCGGCTGGCGTACGACAGCGCGATCGGGCGAAACGAAGCGGCAAGGGAAGTCCTGTCGAAAACCGCGACGCGCAGTCGCGTGCCGCGCAGCGCCAGGGCGAGCGTGCAGCCGACCGGCCCGGCGCCGTGGATGAGGACGTCAATCTCTGGCGCGGGCATCGCGCATCAGCGCCTCGATGTCCTCGATGCGCTTCGGCGCTTCGGCGGTAATCACCTCGCAGCCGCCCTCGGTAACGAGGACGTCGTCCTCGATACGGATGCCGATGTCGTGCAGCGGCTTCGGCACATCGTCGGCGGCACGGATATAGAGGCCGGGCTCTACCGTCAGCACCATGCCCGGCGCGAGGCTGCGCCACTTTCCCGAGCGCTTGTAATCGCCGGCATCGTGCACGTCGAGGCCCAGCCAGTGCCCGGTGCGGTGCATATAGAAGCGCTTGTAGGCCTCCTTCTCGAGGACTTCGTCGAGCGTTCCGGAGAGAAGCTTCAGGTCGAGCATGCCCTGCGCGAGGACGCGAACCGCCGCGTCGTGCGGCTCGTTCCAGGCGTTGCCGGCGCGCACTTTGCCGATCGCCGCGAGCTGCGCCGCGAGCACCACCTCGTAGGTGTCGCGCTGCGCCGCGCTGAACCGGCCGTTCACCGGGAAGCTGCGCGTCACGTCCGAGGCGTAGCCATCAAGCTCGCACCCGGCGTCGATCAGCAGCAGCTCGCCGCCGCGCAGCGGCGCATTGTTGAAGACGTAGTGCAGCACGCAGGCATTCGGCCCCCCGGCGACGATCGGCCAGTACGCGGGGAACTGCGCGCCGCTGCGCCGGAACTCGTGCAGCAGCTCGGCTTCGATCTCGTACTCGTTGCGTCCCGGGCGCGTCGCCTGCATCGCGCGCCGGTGCGCGCCGGCGGCGATGCGCGCCGCGCGCCGCATCACCGAGAGCTCGTGCGCGTCCTTGACCAGGCGCATGTCGTCGATCAGAGCGCGCACGTCGTGCACGCGATCGGGAGCCGCGACGCCTGCGCGCGCGCGGGCGCGCACAGCGTTCAGCCAGTTCATCGCCCGCGCATCCCAGTGCGCGTCGGCGCCGAGGGGGTAGAACAGCGCAGGCGAGTCCTGCAGCAGCTGCGCGAGCGCCTCGTCGAGCTTGCCGATCGGGTGCGCTTCGTCGAAGCCGAAGCGCTCGCGCGCGGCCTCGGGCCCGTAGCGGTAGCCGTCCCAGATCTCGCGCTCCTCGTCGCGGCTGCGGCAGAAGAGCAGCGACTTCGGCGCGCTTCCGGCGACGATCACCAGCGCCGCGTCCGGCTCGGGGAAGCCGCTCAGGTAGTAGAAGTGGCTGTCGAAGCGATAGGGAAAATGCGTGTCGCGGTTGCGCACGCGCTCCGGCGCAGTGGGAATGACGGCGACTCCTGCCGCCATGGCTTCGGCCAGCCGCCGCCGGCGCTCGGAGTACATCGATATCGAATCAGTCGGTTTCATTTCGCGATGCCAGGCGCGCCCTGAGCTCGGCAAGCCGCTCGGCCGAGCCGACGTCCTGCCACAGGCCGGCGTAGGGCTCGCCGCTCAACAGCCTGCGCTCCGCCGCCGCGCGCAGCAGCGGCGCGAGCGGCGCTCTTTCGCCGGCCTTTACCTGCGCGAAGAGCGCCGGCGAGATCACCGCCACGCCTGCATAAGTGTAGCGCGGCCCGGCGCCGTTGCCGATCAGGCCGTGATCGAGCGTGAAGTCGCCCGCCGGGTGATAAGGGGGATTGGGCACCAGCACCAGGTGGCCGAGCCGCTCGGCGAGAGAATGCCGCAGCAGTTTTTCGAACTCCACCTCGCAATACACGTCCGAATTGACAAGCAGGAACGGCTCATCGCCGAGCAGCGCGCGCGCCTGGGCGAGGCCGCCCGCGGTCTCGAGCGGCTGCGGCTCGCGCGAGTAGGCGATGCGCAGGCCGTAGCGCGCGCCGTCGCCGATGCGCTCGACGATTCGCTCGGCGAGGTGCGACACGTTGATCACGGCCTCGCGGCAGCCGCTCGCCGCCAGCCGCTCGAGGTGCCAGGCGATGAGCGGCTTGCCGCCCGCCTCGACCAGCGCCTTGGGGAGGGCGTCGGTCAGGGGCCGCAGCCTCTCCCCACGGCCCGCCGCGAGGAGCATGGCCTTCATTCGAGCTGGTCGAGCAGCCGAGCGAGCGGGGCGAGCGCGGCGTAGCGCCCGGACACTGCGCGCGCGTAGCCGATGAAGCGCGGCGTATCCGCGAGATATTTCGGCTTGCCGTCGCGATAGCTGATGCGCGCGAAGATGCCGAGGACCTTGAGGTGGCGCTGCAATCCCATCCACTCGAACGCGCGCCAGAACTCCGCGAAGTCGGTTTCCACCGGTAGCCCGGCACGCTTCGCCTTTTCCCAGTACCGCACGCTCCAGTCGAGCACCCGCTCATCGTCCCAGCTGACGAAGGCATCGCGCAGCAGCGACACCATGTCATAGGTGATCGGCCCGAGCACCGCGTCCTGGAAGTCCAGCACGCCCGGGTTCGGATCGCTCAGCATCAGGTTGCGCGGCATGTAATCGCGATGGACATAGACTGCGGGCTGCGCGAGGGCGCTCTCCGCGAGCAGCCGGAAAATGCCTTCAAGCCCGGATTTCTGGGCATTTGACAACTCGACCCCCAGGTGCCTCGATACATACCACTCCGGGAAAAGATCCATCTCGCGGCGCAGCAGCTCCTCGTCATAGGGCGGCAGCTCGCCGGGGCGCGTCGCGAGCTGCCAGCGCAGCAGCGCGTCGGTGGCGTCGCCGAGGAGCCGCGCCGCGTTGTCCGCATTGAGCTCCTGCAGGTAGGTCTGCGTGCCGAGGTCGCCGAGCAGCAGAAATCCCTGGGCGAGGTCCCCGGCGTGCACCTCCGGCGCATGCACGCCGGCCGCGCGCAGCAGGCCGGCGACGTGCACGAACGGCCGGCAATCCTCCTTGCCGGGCGGCGCATCCATGACGACGTAGGAGCGGCCATCGGGCAGGGCGGCGCGAAAGTAGCGGCGGAAGCTTGCATCGACCGAGGCGGGAGCGAGGGAGAAGCGAGCGCCGCGCAGCTGCGCGGCGAGCCAGGATTCCAGGGCGGCGCGCCGAGAATCGGCGTGTATCATTGAAAATTCTAACATCAAGAGCATTGCCGCTCGCTCCATGGGGTACCGCTTCGCGACGCTGGCGCTCGCACTGCTTGCTGCCGCGCCAGCCCTCGCGCAAACCAAGAGCGCGGACGAGCCGGGGCCCATGACCATCGATGCCGAGCATATCGAGGGCGTGAGCGAGGTCGAGTTCACGGCGCGAGGCAACGCCGAGATCAAGCGCGACGAGCTTTCGATTTTCGGCGAGGTCCTCAGGTACAACGCGGAATTCGGCCGCATCGAGGGCGATGGCGGCGTGCGCATGCAGCAGGGCGTGGACCGGTTGTTCGGCCCGCACCTGCTGTACAACTCGCTCGACGATACCGGCACGTTCGAGCAGCCCGGCTTCCTCATGCAGCGCGCTCTGCCGGCGCACGGCGGCGCCGAGCACATGGAGTTCCTCGGCAAGGACAAGTACCGCTTCAGGAACGCGAGCTTCACCACCTGCTCGCCCGCCAAGGAGGACTGGCGGCTGGAGGCGGCGGAGATCGAGCTCGATTACGAAGCCGAGGAGGGCAAGGCGAAGAGTCCGCGCATGCGCTTCTTTGACCACACGCTGATCGCGGCGCCGTTCGCCAGCTTCCCGCTCGAGAACCGCCGCCGCAGCGGCATTCTCGCGCCTTACTATGCCCATACCTCGACGCGCGGCCTGGAAGTCGGCGTGCCGTACTACTGGAACATCGCGCCAGAGAGCGACGCGACGATCACGCCGGTCACCATGCAGAAGCGCGGCTTCCAGCTGAAGAACCAGTTCCGCTATCTCGAGCGCAGCTATGCCGGCGAGCTCAACCTGGAATACATGCCGGAAGACTCGATCCTCAAGGACAGGCGCTACGGTGCATCGCTGCAGCACGCGCAAACCTTCCGGCCGGGCTTTACCGGGAACGTGGATTACAACAGGGTTTCCGACAACCGCTATTTCGTCGACCTTGCGTCGCAGGTGCGGCAGGTCTCGGTCGGCAACCTGCAGCAGGACGCCTACGTCACCTACACCGGCTCGGCTGCGGAAAGCGGCTACACCCTGCAGGCGCGGGTACAGCGCTTCCAGACCCTGCAGGACCCGCTCGCGCCGATCGTGCCGCCGTACCATCGCGTGCCGCAGCTCAACTTCAGCGCGAGCAGGAACGACGTCGGCGGCTTGCTGGACGGCACGCTGGGCGCCGAGTACGTGTCCTTCCGCCATGAAAGCCTGGTCCAGGGCTCGCGCTCCAGCGCGAGCCCGAGCCTCGCCGCGCCGATCATCACACCCGGGTGGTTCTTCACGCCCAAGGCGGGGCTGCGCTACGTCGGCTACCACCTCGAGCGCCTCGCCCCAGGTCAGGAGGCCGGGCCGCACGCCACGATCCCCTGGTTCAGCGCCGACAGCGGGCTCGTCTTCGAGCGCGACTCGCGCTGGTTCGGCGAGAACCTGACGCAGACGCTCGAGCCCAGGCTGTTCTACGTAAGAGTGCCGTTCCGCAACCAGGACCAGATGCCGCTGTTCGATACCGCCCTCGCCGACTTCAACTATGCGCAGCTGTTCTCGGAGAACCGGTTCGCGGGCGGCGACCGCTTCGGCGACGCCAACCAGGTCACCCTGGCCCTGACCACGCGCTTCTTGCAGAGCGGCGGCCAGGAAGCTTTCCGCGCCACGGTCGGACAGCGCTACTACTTCGAGGACGAACGTGTCGGGCTGGCCCCGGCCTCGGAGCTGCGCAACTATCACACCTCGGATGTCCTCGCCTCGGTGGGCGGGCGGCTGTTCCGCTACTGGACCTTCGATGCCACCACCCAGTACAACCCGCGCGATCAGCGCTCGCAGCGCTACACCGTGGCGACGCGCTATGCGCCCGAGCTGGCAAAGGTGGTCAACCTCAGCTACCGCTTCAACAGCGATCCGGCGACTCCGCTCAAGCAGGTCGACGTATCGGGGCAGTGGCCGGTCGCGGCGGGCTGGTACGCCGTCGGGCGGTACAATTACTCGATTCTGGACCAACGCCTGCTCGAAGGCCTGGCCGGCTTCGAGTACAACGCCGGCTGCTGGGTGTTTCGCGCAGTCGTGCAGCGCATCCAGGCCGCGGCACAGGTGAGCTCGACAGGTTTTTATTTCCAGCTCGAATTCAACGGCGTCGGCCAGATCGGGACGCAGGAAGCCGTGACGCTGCTCAGGCGCAGCGTTCCCGGCTACTCGGTCACCAACCCGCGGGACCAGGCGCTTGGGCCGCCGGCCTCGCGGCCGCGGCTGCCGTTCGAACAGGTTTACTAGCCATGTCCACAGGCAGGTTTTTCGCAGCACTCTCTCTCGCCTTGCCGTTTGCGGCGCCGGCGCAGAGCGTGACCGTCGTCGACCGAATCGTCGCGGTCGTCAACAAGGAAGTCGTCACGCTTTCCGAGCTGAACGACGCCGTCGGCCGCGCCGAGCGGCAGCTGCGCCGGCAGAATACGCCCGCGCCCGAGCGCGAAGTGCTCGAGCGCCAGATGCTGGAGCGCCTGATCCTCGAGAAGGCGCAGCTGCAGATGGCGCGCGAGACCGGCATCCGCGTCGACGAGCTGCAGCTCGACCGCGCCGTGCAGCGCGTCGCCGAAAGCAACAAGATGGCGCTGGCCGAGTTCCGGCGTGCGCTGGAGGCCGACGGCGTGTCGTTCGAGCTATGGCGCGAGGACCTGCGCGAGCAGATCCTCCTGACGCGGCTGCGCGAGCGCGAAGTGGACGACAAGATCCAGGTGAGCGACACCGAGGTGGCCCTGTTTCTCGAGGAGATGAAGGCCGCGCCGGCCGAGCGTGTCGAATACAACCTGTCGCACATCCTCGTGCGCGTGCCCGAGCAGGCAAGCCCCGAGCGGCTCGCGGCGGCGCGCGCGAAAGCCGAGAACGCGCTCGCCCAGGCGCGCGCCGGCGGCGATTTCGGCAGGCTCGCCGCCAGCTATTCCGATGCCGCGGACGCCCTGCAGGGCGGCTCGCTGGGCTGGCGCACGCAGGACCGCCTGCCCGAGCTGTTCGCCGCCACGCTGCTCAACATGAACCCCGGAGACGTGAGCGAGGTGCTGCGCAGTCCCGCCGGGTTTCACTTGCTGAAACTCGTCGAGCGCCGCGGCGCCGCGTCGAGCGCGCCGGTGACGCAGACCCGGCTGCGGCACATCCTGATCCGCACCAGCGACACGGTGTCCGAGAGCGAGGCGCGGCGGCGCCTGCGCGACCTGCGCGATCGCATCGTCAACGGCAAGGCCGATTTCGCCGAGCTGGCGCGGGTGCATTCCGACGACGGCACCGCGAGCCGCGGCGGCGAGCTCGACTGGATCTACCCCGGCGACACGGTGCCCGATTTCGAGCGCGCCTACGAGGAGCTGAAGGAGGGCGAGATCAGCCAGCCGGTGAGAACGCCTTTCGGCTATCACCTCATCCAGGTGCTCGAGCGGCGCTCCGCCGAGATGAACCCGGAGCGCCGCCGGCTGCAGGCGCGGCAGGCGCTGCGCGAGCGCAAGTCCGACGAGGCCTACCAGGAGTGGCTGCGCCAGCTGCGCGACCAGAGCTACGTCGAAGTGCGGCTTGACGAAAGATAAGCCCGTCATCGCGCTCACCTCGGGCGAGCCCGCAGGGATCGGTCCCGAGCTCTGCGTCCGGCTCTGTGCAGAGCGGCTTGACGCGCGCGTAGTCGCCATCGGCGAGCGCGAATTGCTGCGCGGCTGCCCGCACGTCGAGCACGTGGCCTTGCAGCGCCCGCGCGTGCCGGGCAAGCTCGATCCGGCGAACAGCCGCTACGTGCTGGCGGTGCTCGAGCGCGCGGTGCGCGGCTGCCTGCAGGGCGAGTTCGATGCGATGGTGACCGCGCCGGTGCACAAAGGGGTGATCAACGACGCCGGCATCGGCTTCACCGGCCACACCGAGTACCTCGCCGAGCGTGCGAAGGCCGCGCACGTCGTGATGATGCTGGTCGGCGGCGGGCTGCGCGTCGCGCTGGCGACGACCCATTTGCCGCTTTCCCAGGTGCCGGGCGCGATCACGACGGAAAATCTGCTCAGGACTCTCCGCGTCCTCGACGCCGATCTGCGGCGGCGTTTCCGCATCGCGCGGCCGCGCATTCTCGTCGCCGGGCTCAATCCGCACAGCGGCGAGTCGGGGCATCTCGGACGCGAGGACCTCGAGGTCATCGCGCCCGCCATTGCCGCCGCTGCGGACGCGGGCATCGCGGCGCGCGGCCCGATTCCTGCTGACACGCTGTTCGTGCCGGAGCGGCTGAGCGCCGCCGATTGCGTGCTCGCCATGTACCATGACCAGGGCCTCCCGGTGCTCAAATACGCGAGCTTCGGACGCGGCGTGAACGTGACCCTCGGCCTGCCGTTCGTGCGTACCTCGGTCGACCACGGCACCGCGCTCGAGCTCGCCGGAACCGGCAAGGCCGACCCGGGCAGCCTGATCGAGGCGACCAAGCTTGCGATCGAGCTCGCATCGGCCGCGTAAGCGCTTCGGCCAGCATTTCCTGCATGACCCGGGAGTGCTCGCGCGCCTGGTGCAAGCCATCAATCCATCGAAAACCGACTTCATGGTCGAGATCGGCCCGGGAGAGGGGGCGCTGACCAGGCATTTACTGAAGTTGGTCGGGCATTTTGAAGTCATTGAGCTCGACCGCGATCTGGCTTCCGGGCTCGCCGCCGAGCTTCCGCCGCCGCACCTGATCGTGCACTGCGCCGATGCGCTCGAATACGACTTCACCCGCTTCCCGCCCGGCATGCGGATCGTCGGCAACCTGCCCTACAGCATCTCGACGCCGCTGCTGTTTCACCTCGCGCGCTTCGCGCAGCGCGTGCGCGACCTGCATCTCATGCTGCAGCTCGAGGTCGTCGAGCGCATGGTCGCCGCGCCCTCGACGGCTGCCTACGGGCGGCTTTCGGTCGCATTGCAGGCGCGCTTCAGGATGAGGAAGCTGTTCAAGGTCTCGAAGGGGGCCTTTCGCCCGCCGCCGAAAGTGGAATCGGGCGTGGTGCGCCTGGAGCCGCTCTCCAGGATTCTGGAAGTCGACGAGCAGCTCCTGAGGCGCGCGTTTTCGGCGCGGCGCAAGACGCTGCGCAATGCCCTGCCGGAAATCGATTTCGCGGCGCTGGGGATCGATTCGAGCCTGAGGCCCGAGAACCTCTCGCCCGAGGACTACGCGCGCCTTTCGATGAACTCGATCTTGTAGCCGTCGGGGTCCTCGACGAAGGCGATCATGCTGGTGCCGCCCTTCACCGGCCCGGGCTCGCGCGTCACCTTGCCGCCCTTCGTCCTCACCGCGTCGCAGGTCTTGCGCAGGTCGTCGACCTCGATCGCGACGTGCCCGAAGGCGCCGCCGAGCTCGTAGCGCCCGACGCCGTAGTTGTAGGTGAGCTCGAGCACGGCGCTGCGCTCCTCGCTGTCGTAGCCGACGAAGGCGAGCTTGTACTTCTGCTCGGGACGGTCGGTGGTGCGCAGCAGCTTCATGCCGAGCACTTCGGTATAGAACCTGACCGAGCGATCCAGGTCGCCGACGCGCAGCATGGTATGCAGGATCCTCATTTGGCCTCCTGGAAGATGGGAAGGGAAGCGGCGGCAAGCTCGAGCCGCTCGCGCGCTTCGCGCCAGTCAGGATACAGCGCGGCGACCAGGCGCCAGAAGCGTTTCGAATGGTTGAGCTCCAGAAGATGGGCGACCTCGTGCGCCACGACGTAGTCGGCGAGCGCCGGCTCGAGATGCACCAGGCGCCAGCTGAGGCGGATCGATCCGTCCTCGCTGCACACGCCCCACTGCGTGCGCGCATTCGACAGCGTTACCGGCGGCCCGGCCACCTCGAGCCGCTCCGCGTAATGCGCCGCGCGCGGCGTGAGAGCGTCGAGCGCCTGGGTCTTGAGCCAGCCGAGGAGCACCTTGAGCGTGCGCTGCGGCGCGGGCGCGCTGACGAGGAGCCGCCCAGGCTCGCACCGCACCGCCCGCCGGCCGGCGTTGATCTCGAGCGTCACCGCCGAGCCGAAGAGCGGCAGCGATTCCCCGCTCGCGCCGCGCAGCACTGTGGGGCGCGGCATCAGCGCCCATTCGTCCAGCTTCCTGACGATCCAGCGCTCCTTGTCGCGCAGGAACGCCTCGATGTCGCGCCACGGCGCGCGCAGCGGCGCGTAAACCGCGAGCCCGTTCGCGTCGATACTGATTCCGATGGTGCGGCGCCGCCGCCGCGCGAAGCGGTACTCGATCCAGCGCCCGCAGAGGCGGATCAGCAGAGCGCCTTCTGCTGTTCTTCGATCCACGATTCGGCGAGTTGGTTCACGATCTTGGGATCGCGGTTTGCGGTGTCGATGGCGGGGCCGATGCGCACCGTTACCGTTCCCGGCCGCTTGATGAAGGCGTTGCGCGGCCACACCAGCCCGGCATTGTGCGCGACCGGCACGATCGGCGCGCCGCTCGCCGCCGCGAGCCAGGCGCCGCCGACGTGGTAATCGCGGCGCTCGCCCGGCGCGACGCGCGTGCCTTCGGGGAACACCACCACCCAGAAGCCCTGCTCGAGGCGCTCGCGGCCGCGGCGCGCGATGCTGCGCAGCGCCGCTATGCCGCGCGAGCGGTCGATCGCGATCGGGCTCATCAGCGCGAGCCCCCAGCCGAAGAACGGGATCCACAGCAGCTCGCGCTTGAGCACCAGCACCTGGGGCGGGAAGATGTGCTGGAAGGCGAGCGTCTCCCAGGCGGACTGGTGCTTCGCCAGGATCACCGATGGACGCGACGGCAGATTTTCGCGGCCCTCGACGCGCCAGTCGATGCCGAGAATCGTCTTGGCAAGAAGAATCACCAGGCGCGACCAGCCGGAGATGAGGCGGTAGCGCAGCAGGCGCGGCAGCGGGAAAGTGGCCAGAGCGAGCACGGCGTAGGGCGGGGTGACGATGATCAGCGCGAGCGCGAACAGGCCCGAGCGCAGGAGCCTCATGGGGCGAGGTGCGCGGCGAAGGCGGCGAGGTTGTCGAACACCTGCGTTCCGGGCGGCAGCTTGCCTTCGGCGAGCGTGCGCTGTCCCTTGCCGGTGAGCACCAGCACCGGCCGCGCGCCGGCCGCGGCAGCCGCTCCCAGGTCGCGGGGCTGGTCGCCGACCATGCACACGTCCTGCAGCGACACGTTGAAGCGCCGGCCGATCTCGATCAGCATGCCGGGCTGCGGCTTGCGGCAGCCGCAGTTCGAATCCTGCGCATGCGGGCAGAAGAACACCGCGTCGATGCGCCCGCCGGCCTGCGCCACGGCCCGGTTCATGGTGTCGTGGATCGCGACCAGGGTCGCGGTGTCGAAAAAACCGCGCGCGATGCCGGACTGGTTGGTGGCGACGACGATGCGGTAGCCGTCCTGCGTCAGCCGCGCGATCGCCTCCAGGCTGCCTTCGAGCGGCCGCCATTCGGCGGGCGACTTGATGTGCTCGTCGCGGTCGTAGTTGATGGTGCCGTCGCGATCCAGGATGACAAGCTTCATTTGGCGAGCTTCGAGAGATCGGCGATGCGGTTCATGGTGCCATGCAGCGTGCCGAGAAAGCCTATCCGGTTGGCCCGCACGCGCGGATCCTTGTCCATTACCATCACCTTGTCGAAGAAGGCGTCCACCGGGGCCTTCAGGGACGCCAATTGCTTCAGCGCCGCCGTGTAATCGAGCGAGCGCAATGCGCCATCCACGTCGGGCTGCAGCCGCTTGAAGGTGCTGGCGAGCGCCTTCTCCTCGGGGAGGACCATCAGGGCGATGTCGAACCCGGGCGGCACCGTCCCGGCCTGCTTCAATATGTTGCCGATGCGCTTGTTCGCCGCGGCGAGGCTCTCGGCCTCGGGCATGGCGGAGAACGCCCGCACGGCCTGCAGCTGCCTCGGCACCAGGTCCAGGCGTGCCGGCCTCAGGCTGAGCACCGCATCGACTTCCACCGCCGAGTAACCGCGCTCCTGAAGATAGCCGCGCGCGCGCTCGAAGATGAAGCTCGCGACGTCCTCGCGCTTCACGAGCTCGAACAGCGACAGCTCCAGCCCGCGCTCGACCAGGATGCGAACCACGCCCAGCGCCGCACGGCGCAGGCCGAAGGGATCGCGCTCGCCGGTGGGGGCCTGTCCGATGCTGAACAGTCCGGTCAGCGCATCGAGCTTGTCGGCGAGCGCCACCGCGCAGGCGATCGGGGTCTCCGGCAGCCGGTCGCCGGCGAAGCGCGGGCGGTAATGCGCTTCTATGGCGTCGGCCACTTCGCGAGGCTCGCCATCATGCAACGCGTAGTAGCGCCCCATGAAGCCTTGCAGCTCGGGAAACTCGCCCACCATGCCGGTGAGCAGGTCGGCTTTCGACAGCCACGCCGCGCGCTCGGCGAGCAACGCGTCGGCTTTCAAGGCGCGCGCGATGCTGCCGGCCAGGAGCTGGATGCGCTCGACGCGCTCGAGCTGCGTGCCGAGCTGGTTGTGGTAGACGACGCGGGCCAGCTGCGGCACCCGGTGTTCGAGCCGGAGCTTGCGGTCCTGGTTGTAGAAGAAGCGCGCATCCTCGAGCCGCGGCCGCACCACGCGCTCGTTGCCGCCGACGATCGGAAGCGGGTCGGCGAGCTTCATGTTCGAGACGACGAGGAACTTCGGCAGGAGCTTCCCCGCCGGATCGAACAGCGGGAAATATTTCTGGTTCTGCCGCATGGTAAGGATCAGGCATTCCTGCGGCACCTCGAGGTACGCCGGGTCGAATCGCCCCACATAGACGCTCGGCAGCTCCACCAGCGCGGTGACTTCGTCGAGCAGCTCGGCGTGCTCGCCCAGCGATCCGCCTTCGCGCTTCGCGGCTTCGAGCAGCTGGCGCTCGATCTCATCGCGCCGCTTCGTGAAATCCGCGATCACGGCGCCGTCCTTCAGCAGGCGCTCCTCGTATTCTTCGGCGTTGCGCAGCGCGATCTCGGCTGCGCCCATGAAGCGATGGCCGCGCGTGACATTGCCCGCTTTCAGCCCGAGCACGCTGCCCGGAACCACGCGGCGCCCATGCAGCATGACCAGGCCATGCACCGGCCGCACGAACTGCGCGTCTCCATCGCCCCAGCGCATTACCTTTGGAATCGGCAGCGCCTTCAGCGAATCCGCGACCAGAGCGGAGAGGATTTGATCAAGGAGCAGCCCTTTAACTTTCACCCTGGCCATGACAACTTCGCCCTTGGGAGTCTTCCTGCGGCTGAGACTTTCGGCCGCAACACCGTATTTCTTCGCGAACCCGGCAATCGCCTGAGCCGGTGCGCTGATCGCAGGACCGTCCACTTCCGTTTCGCGATCCTGACCGACAGCCTCGACTTCGGGGATGGAAACAGCGAGCCGACGCGGCGTGGCAAAGACCTTTACGCCTTCGGGAACACGCTGCTTCAGCTGTGCCCTGACCAGTTCATTGAACAACCGATCCTTGAAAGCCTCCGAAAGCATCCGCAGGGATTTCGGCGGAAGTTCCTCGGTGAGAAGCTCCACCAGCAAAGTTGCCCGCATCATGCTGCCTTGGACCGCAGCATCGGGAAGCCGAGCTTCTCGCGCGACTCGTAGTAGGCCTGCGCGACCGCGCGCGCGAGCGCGCGCACGCGGGCGATGTAGGCGGCGCGCTCGGTCACGGAGATGGCGCCGCGCGCGTCGAGAAGATTGAAGGTATGCGAGCACTTCAGGACCATTTCATACGCCGGCAGGACGCATTGCGCCTCCATGAGGCGTTTTGCTTCGCTTTCATACTCCCCAAAGTGCTGAAACAACATCTCGGTGTTAGACAACTCAAAGTTGTAGCGCGACTGCTCTACCTCGTTCTGGTGGTAGACATCGCCGTAGGTCACGCCGGGTGTCCAGACGAGGTCGAACACGCTTTCCTTCCCCTGCAAGTACATCGCCAGGCGCTCCAGGCCGTAGGTGATTTCGCCGAGGACGGGCCTGCACGCGAGCCCGCCGACTTCCTGGAAGTAGGTGAATTGCGTGATCTCCATGCCGTCGAGCCAGACCTCCCAGCCCAGGCCCCAGGCGCCGAGCGTCGGCGATTCCCAGTCGTCCTCGACGAAGCGGATGTCGTGCTGCTTCGGTTCGATTCCCAGGTGCTTGAGGGAATCCAGGTAGATCTCCTGGATCTCGGCCGGAGATGGCTTCAGCACCACCTGGTACTGGTAATAGTGCTGCAGCCGGTTTGGATTCTCGCCGTAGCGGCCGTCCTTCGGCCGGCGTGATGGCTGCACATAAGCGGCTTTCCAGGGCTCCGGACCGATGGCGCGCAGGAAGGTCGCGGTATGAAACGTTCCCGCGCCCACTTCCATGTCGTAGGGCTGCAGCAGCACGCATCCACGGCGGTCCCAGAAATCGTTCAGGCGGACGATGAGCTGCTGGAAGGTCAGCATCGAGGATGCGGATTCTACCGGCTGCGTTTCGCGGCTGCGATCAAGCTCGCGATGGCGAGAGCGAGCAACGCGCCGATCAGCGTCGGCCAGTCGCGAAGACGCACGTAGGGCGTCGCTCCGGCGTAGCCCTGGGCGGCTATCTCGAGCCGGCCTGCGGCGAACTGCGGCAGCTGCGCGAGCACGCGCCCGTCGCGGTCGATCGCGGCGGTGACGCCGCTGTTGGTGGCGGTCAGGTGCACGCGTCCGGTCTCGAGCGCGCGCAGGCGCGCGATCTGCAGGTGCTGCGAGGGCGCCAGCGAGTCGCCGAACCATGCGACGTTGGAGACGTTGACGAGCAAGGTCGCTTCGGGCAGCGAGCGCGCGATTTCATCGCCGAAGGCGTCCTCGTAGCAGATGTTGACCGCGACGCGCTGGCCGGCGACCGCAAGCGGGGCTTGCGCGAAGCTGCCGCGGGAGAAATCCGACAACGGGATTTGCAGCACGTGCAGCACCCAGCCGAAGCCGGGCGGCACGAACTCGCCGAACGGCACGAGGTGCACTTTGTGATAGACCTGGCGCGGCGCCGTGCCGAGCGCGACCACGCTGTTGTAGTACCTGTCCTGCGCCTCGCGGTAGGGAACGCCGAGCAGCAGGTCGCCGCCGTTGCGTTTCGCCGCGGCGTCAAGGCGCGCGAGGTACTCGGGCTCGACGCCATCGTAGAAGCGCGGCACCGCGGTCTCGGGGAGGATGATCAGCCGAGCGCTCGTCTCCTCGGCGAGGCGCGCGTAGGTCTCGAGAATACGCGCGTAGCGCTCGGGGCGGAACTTCATCTCCTGTTCGATGTTTCCCTGCAGCAGCGCGGCGCGAACCGGGTCGCCGGCCGGCGCGGTCCAGTCTACGGCCCGCAGCGCCTGGCCGACGCCAACCACCGCGACGAGCAGGACAAGGAAACGGATCTTTTTCTTCGTCACCAGGCCCCACAGCATCCCGGCCGCACCGAGCGTTACAAAGGAGAGCCCGTACACGCCGAGGAGCGGCGCATAGCCCTGGGTCGGCCAGCCAGTCGCGGCGTAGCCGGCCGAGAGCCACGGAAAGCCGGTCAAGATCCAGCCGCGCAGCCATTCGAACAGCGTCCACGCCGCCGGGATGACGAGGCACGCACGCGCGCCATCGGCTGCCGGCACGCGCGCCTGCAGCCATCCCGCGGCGGCGGGAAACAGGGCGATCAATGCGCAGAAGAGGAACGTGGCGAGGCCCGCCAGCGGCGCCGGCATGCCGCCGAACTGGCTCAGGCTCACGTAGACCCACGACACCCCGCCGCCGAACAGCCCCAGCCCGAACGCGAAGCCGCTGCGGAAGCAGGCTCGCGGCGCGGCGCGCATCCAGAGATGCACGAGCACGGCGAGCGAGGCAAGCGCAAGCGGGTAGAAACCGACGGGCGCGAATGCGAGCACGGTCGCAGCGCCAGCCAGGAGCGCGATCACGTCTTGGCTTTATCCACCAGTAGCGTGTACACGCGCCGGCTGTCGGCGCGCAGCACCTGGAAGCGCAGGCCCTCGATCGCGACGGATTCGCCGCGCTTGGGCAGGCGCCCGAGGTGCGCGATCACCAGTCCGCCGACCGTGTCGGCGGTCTCGTCGGAGAGGCGGGCGCCGAAGGCGGCATTGAAGTCGGCGATCTGGGTGAGCGCCTTGACGCGGTAGCGGCCGCCCGGCTCGGGCAGGATGTTGTCGCTCGCCTCGTCGAAGTCGTACTCGTCCTCGATGTCGCCGACGATCTGCTCGAGCACGTCCTCGATGGTCACCAGGCCGGCGACACCGCCGTACTCGTCGAGCACGATCGCCATGTGGTTGCGGCTGGCGCGGAACTCGCGCAGCAGCACGTTGAGGCGCTTCGCCTCCGGCACGAACACCGCCGGGCGCAGCATCTCGCGCACGTTGAACCCCTCCTTGCCGGCGTAGTAGCGCAGCAGATCCTTCGCCAGCAGGATGCCGATCACGTCGTCGCGGTTCTGGTCGATCACCGGGAAGCGCGAGTGCGCGGTCGAGACGACCTGCGGAATGAAATTCTCCACCGGCTCGTTGATGTCGATCACGTCCATCTGCGCGCGCGGAATCATGATGTCGCGCACCTGCATCTCCGAGACCGTCAGCGCGCCCTCGATGATCGACATCGCGTCGGCGTCGAGCAGGTTGCGCGAGTAGGCCGAGCGCAGCAGCTGCGTGAGCTGCTCGCGGTCGCCCGGCTCGCGCAGGATCAGTGCCGAGAGGCGCTCGAGCAGGCTGCGGCGCGCGGGATCGTTCAAGGGCGCTTCATTCTACCGCGTAGGGATTTGCGATCCCGAAGCGCCGCAGAATGCTGATTTCGCGCTGCTCCATGCGCCTGCCGTGAGCGTGCCCGCGCAAATGCAGCATCCCGTGCACGACCAGGTGCGCGTAGTGGGCTGCTACTGTTTTGCCCTGGCTGCGCGCTTCGCGCGCGATCACGGGGTGACACAGCACGATGTCGCCGCGATTGCGGCCGTAGTGAAAGCTGAGGACATTCGTGGGGTAGTCGCGTCGCCTGAAGCTCTTGTTCAAAAAACGGCTTTCGCGCCTGCCGACGATTCGCAGCGTCACGCCCTTCAGCCCGGCTCCCGCCGCGAGCGCGAATTTCAGCAGCGCCGCCGTGCTCGGCAGCCCGCGCCGCGGCACTGCGAACTGCACCCCCAGCCTATTCTTCCTGCGCGTTTTTTTCGTAGGCATCGATGATGCGCGCCACCAGCGGATGGCGCACCACGTCCTGCGCGCCGAACTGCGTGAAGGCGATGCCGCGCACGCCGGCGAGGATCCTGCGCGCCTCGATCAGCCCGCTTTTCTGCCCGCGCCCGAGGTCGATCTGCGTGATGTCGCCGTTGACCACCGCCTTGGCGCCGAAGCCGATGCGCGTGAGGAACATCTTCATCTGCTCGGGCGTGGTGTTCTGCGCCTCGTCGAGGATGATGAACGAGTGGTTCAGCGTGCGCCCGCGCATGTAGGCGAGCGGCGCGAGCTCGATGGTGCCGCGCTCGAGGAGCTTGCCGGTCTTGTCGAAGCCCATCAGGTCGTACAGCGCGTCGTAGAGCGGCCGCAGGTACGGATCGACTTTCTGCGCCAGGTCGCCCGGAAGGAAACCGAGGCGCTCGCCGGCCTCGACCGCGGGCCGCACCAGCACGATGCGCTTCACCTTGTCGCGCTCGAGCGCGTCTACCGCGCACGCCACCGCCAGGTAGGTCTTGCCGGTGCCCGCAGGGCCGATGCCGATCGTGCAGTCGTGCGCCAGGATTTTCTCGATGTATTCGATCTGGTGAGGCGTGCGGCCGTGCAGGTCCTGCCGGCGCGTGAGCAATTGCGGTCCCGCCTCGGGCGGGGGCCGGTTTCCCTGCAGCACCTCGGTCAGCGCGAGCTGCACGTCGTCGAGCGTCAGCTCGCCCGATGCGCGGTCGTAGAAGTGCTCGATGGCCTGCGCGGCGCGCTGCGCCTGCTCGCCGCGCACCGTGAACTTCGCGCCGCGGCGCGCGATGGTGACATCGAGCGCCGATTCGATCTGGCGCAGATTCTCGTCGAGCGACCCGCACAGCCGCGCCAGGCGCTGGTTGTCCTCGGGGTCGAGCCGAACCTCGACGGGTTTACTTCGCATTCAGCAGTTCGCCGCGCAGCGAATGCGGAAGAGCGCAGGTGATCTTCACTTCGACGAACGCATGAATGAGATCCGCGGCCCCGGGGAAGTTCACTACGCGGTTGTTTCCCGTCCGGCCGCTCACTTCCGTTTCAGTCTTTTTCGAGAAACCCTCTACGAGCACGCGCTGCGTCGTGCCGACCATCGCTTCGCTGATCGAACGCGCCTGCGCCTCCAGCTGCGCCTGGAGCCTCTGCAATCTTTCCAGCTTCACCTCATGCGCCGTGTCGTCCGGCAATTCCGCGGCGGGCGTGCCCGGGCGCGGGCTATAGATGAACGAGAACGAGGCGTCGAAGCCGACCTCGGCCGCGAGCTTCAGCGTCGCGGCGAAATCGGCCTCGGTCTCGCCCGGGAAGCCGACGATGAAGTCGGAGGAAAGGCTGATCCCGGCGCGCGCCTGCCGCAGCCGGCGCGCGATCGAGCGGTACTCGAGCGAAGTGTAGCCGCGCTTCATGGCGGCGAGCACGCGGTCGGATCCGGATTGCACCGGCAGGTGCACGTGCGGCGCAAGCTGCGGCAGCTCGGCGTGCGCGTCGATCAGCCGCTGCGTGAACTCGCGCGGATGCGAGGTGGTATAGCGGATGCGCTGCAGAGGGAGCTCGCAGATGTAACGCAGAAGCTCCGCGAAATCGGCCTGCGCGCCGTCGATCGCGCCGCGCCAGGCATTCACGTTCTGGCCGAGCAGCGTCACCTCCTTTACGCCCTGGGCGGCCAGGTGCGCGATCTCGGCGATGACGTCGTCGAAAGGCCGCGACACCTCCTCGCCGCGCGTGTAGGGCACGACGCAGAAGCTGCAGTACTTGCTGCAGCCTTCCATGATCGAGACGAAGGCCGCGGCACCCTCGACACGCGCCGGCGGCAGGTGATCGAACTTCTCGATCTCCGGGAAGCTGATGTCGACCTGGGGCCGGCCGGTGCTGCGGCGGCGCTCGAGCAGCTCAGGCAGCCGGTGCAGCGTCTGCGGCCCGAACACCACGTCCACGTAGGGCGCGCGCTCGACGACGGCCGGCCCTTCCTGGCTTGCGACGCAGCCGCCGACGGCGATCATCAAACCCGGCTTGGCGCGCTTCAGGTGCTTGACCCGGCCGAGGTCGGCGAACAGCTTTTCCTGCGCCTTTTCGCGCACCGAGCAGGTATTGAACACGATCAGGTCGGCGTCTTCCGGCCGCGCGGCGGGCTCGAGACCCTCGGCCTCGCGCAGCACGTCGGCGATCTTCTCCGAGTCGTACTCGTTCATCTGGCAGCCGAACGTGCGCAGGTAGAGCTTCGCCATCAGCGCTGCGCCTCCTTCGGCGTGAGGATCCAGACCCTGCGTACCTGGCCAGCGGCATCGACGACGTATTTCACTCGCGTGCCGGGCCGGATCGCGGTCGGCAGGATGATGCGGTTCGAGACATCGCGGATCTGCGCTCCCGGCGCAAGCCGCTGCGGCGCGCCGTCGATCTCCACCACCATGCCGCGCAGATGGCGGATCTCCCCGGCCCTGGCGTCCTTCGGAATGCTGCGCACCTGCGCGCCGGCGAGCGGCGCGGCTAGCAGCAGAAGGGCGATCCAACGTTTCATGCTACACCTTCGGGACGATAGCTCATTTTCTCACAACGGCTGGAAGCCCCGAGTCGAGGGATCCAATGAAAAAACTGCTGGTAGTCCTGCTGTTATCCGGCTGTGCAACAGCCGAGTTCACGCCAACAACGAAGGAAGGGGCGGCCTGTAAGTTGGGCTGCGCGCAAAGTCCACAAACGTGCCGCTCGTCTTCTACCTGCGGGCGCTCCTACATCCGCTGCATCGAAGCCTGCCGGGAAATCGACAAGTAGAATTTGTTGGTGGCGAATCAGGGACTCGAACCCCGGACACACGGATTATGATTCCGCTGCTCTAACCAGCTGAGCTAATTCGCCACGTATGAAAAACACCGATGCGCGATTATAAACCCTCGTGCAATACGATCTCATCGTAGTGGGCGGCGGCCCGGTCGGCGCGAGCCTGGCGCGCGCCGCGCGCGGCCTGGCGGTGGCGCTGCTCGCCCACGAGCAACGCCCGCCGCGGGCGAAGCCCGGAGCGCTCGACAGCAGGGTCTACGCCCTCAGCCCGGGCAATGTCGATTTCCTGCGCCGCATCGGCGCCTGGCAGACGCTCCCGGCAGACCGGCTCACGCCTGTCCACGCCATGCGTGTCTTCGGCGACGACGCTGCGTCGTGCATCGAGTTCGATGCTTACAGCGCCGGCGTGCCCGAGCTCGCGTGGACGCTCGAGGATACGATCCTGCAGGATGCGCTGTGGAGCGCTCTGGACGCCGAAGTGGTCGCGCCGGCGCGCTGCGAACGGCTGACCATCGACGCAGACGCCGCAGCGATCGAACTGGGCGACGGCCGCAGCATCCGCGGCAGGCTCGTGGTCGGCGCCGATGGCGCCAATTCGTTCGTGCGCGAGCACGCCGGCATCGCCGCCGCCGAGAAGGATTACGGCCAGACGGCGGTGGTCGCGAATTTCTCCTGCGAGCAGGCGCATTCCAACACTGCGTTCCAATGGTTCCAGGGGGGGCCGGTGCTGGCGCTCTTGCCGCTTCCCGGCAGGCAGACCTCGATGATCTGGTCGCTTCCGCATGGCGAGGCGGAAAGGATCTGCGCTCTGCAGCCCGAAAGACTGTGCCGCGAACTCGAAGCGGCGTCACGGCATGTATTGGGCTCTCTTTCGTTGATCACCCCTGCGCGCAGCTACGCCCTGCGTCACCTCTCGGCGCGACGCATGGTCGGGCCGCGCGTCGCGCTCGCCGGCGACGCGGCGCACGTGATCCATCCGCTGGCCGGGCAAGGGCTGAACCTCGGCCTGCAGGACGCCCGCTTGCTTGCGCAGACGCTGCTCGAGCGTGAACTAGTGCGCGATCCCGGAGATCTGCGCGTGCTGCGCCGCTATGAGCGCGGCCGCGCCGAGCCTATACTGGCGATGGATGCCATGGTCGACGGCCTGTTCAGGCTGTTCGGTTCGGGGAGCAGCGCCGTGTCGCGGCTGCGCAATGCCGGATTGAACCTGACGGACCGCCTCCCGGTCCTGAAGAACATTCTCATGCGTCATGCGATGAATTGAGGTATTTCGTGCTGCGAGCCGTGATTGCCGCGTTTCTGCTTTTTCCCTTGTTGACCCTCGCCGATGAGGCGCAGATCCGTCGCGTGCTGGAAGCCAAGCTGGGCGGCGCCAAGATCGAAGGCATCCAGCCCGCGCCGATGCCGGGGCTCTACGAGGTCCGCTTTCGGGGGCCCAGCGGAGTGCAGGTGGTCTACACCGATGCAAACGCCAGCTACATCGTGAGCGGCAAGATCTACGAGGCGCGAACCGACCGCGACCTCACCGAAGAGCGCCTGCGCAAGCTGAACGCCATCCGCTTCGATTCGCTGCCGCTCGAGCAGGCGGTGAAAGTCCAGCGCGGGAACGGCACGCGCGTCCTCGCCATGTTCTCCGATCCGTACTGCCCGGCCTGCAAGCAGTTCGAGCAGACCCTGCAGCAGCTCGACGACATCACCATCTATGTGTTCATGTACCCGGTGATCCGGCCGGAGCTGTCGGAGCAATCGAAGGCGGTGTGGTGCTCGCCGGACCGCAGCAAAGCCTGGCTCGACCTTGCGCTGCGCGGCAACCGACCGAGCGCAAACAGCGCTTGCGAGAGCCCCGTGGACAAGAACCTTGCGCTTGGGCGCGGCCTGGGCGTGAACAGCACCCCGACGCTGATCTTCGTCAACGGGGAGCGCGTCGCCGGCGGCCTGGCTGCCGCGGATCTCCAGCAACAGCTCGATTCGGCGAAACGCTAATCCGCCCGCGGCAGGGGCTCGCCGCGCGGCCACAGGAGCCACATCTTTCCCTGCTGCCGCATGCGCCCGGCCAGCGCACCGGCATCCTTGCCGCCGCCCCAGAAAAAGTCGGCGCGCACTACGCCGCGGATCGCTCCGCCGGTGTCATGCGCCGCCATCAGGCGCTCCAGGCGTTCCTCCGAGAGCGGATAGGTGCTGGCGAGATACACCGGGGAGCCGAGCGGCACGAAGCGCCGGTCGACGGCGAGGCTGTATTCCGCGGTCAACGCAATGTTGAGCGCGCCGATCGGGCCGTCGGCCGCCGGCAATTCCCGGAAAAAGACATAGCTCGCGTTGTAGTTGAGCGCGTCCTGCAGCTTTCCGGGATTCGCCGCGGCCCAGGCCTTGATGCCTTGCATGGAGGCCTGCTCGAGCGGCATCTCGCCGCGGTCGACGAGATAGCGGCCGAGCGAGCGGTACGGGTGGCCGTTCTGGTCGGCGAAGCCTGCGCGGATGCGCTCGCCGCCGTCGAGCTGGATCTGGCCCGAGCCCTGCACCTGCAGGAAGAACAGCTCCACCGGGTCGGCGGTCCATGCGATCACCGGCGCCGGCAGCGCGCCGTTGCGCCCGTCGATTTCCCCACGCGAGTAATAAGGCACCAGGCGGCGGCCCTCCACCCTGCCGCGCAGGCGCAGGTTGCGCAGCTCCGGATTGATCGCGGCGAGGTCCACCACGATGAGATCGTCCGGTACGCCGAGGATCGGGTAGCGATTCACGTCGCTGCGCGTCCGGCTGCCTTCGATGACCGGCTCGTAATAGCCGGTGATCAGGCCGCGATCCCCCGTCTCGGACGAGGCCAGCGCATAAGGGCTGAAATTCGCCTCGAAGAATTCGCGTGCCGCGCGCTCGTCGCCGGCGGGCACGCTCGCCGCAGCCTCGCACAGCTGGCCGAAGCGCCGGCAACCGGAGGAAAACGCGCGCAGGCTCGGCGCCATCAAGGCGTGGTCCCATCCCGGCAGGTCGGCGAACGGCACGGCTTCATAGCGCGCGGTTTCCGGCGCCGGCTTCGGCGGCGGGCATTGCGGGCACGGAGAAGGAGTGCCCGGCAATTGCGCGCAGCCGGCGGCCAGTACAATCGCGGCCAGAATGTGGGTGGTGATTCTCGAGATGAGCCTCGCCCTGGCGCTCGCCGCGTTCATCGTCTGGTGGACCTGGCCGGGAAAAGGCGGGCGTGACGACAAGGATCAGTGAAGCACGCGCGGCACTGACAACGTGAACTCCGGGATCGGCGCTTCGAAGCGCGTGCCGTCCGCGGCGACCATCTGGTAGCTGCCGCGCATGGTCCCCACCGGCGTCGCGATCGAGGCGCCGCTGGTGTACTCGAAGCTCTCCCCGGGCTCCAGCAGGGGCTGCGCGCCGACCACGCCCAGGCCGCGCACTTCCTGCACCAGGCCCTGCGCATCGGTGATGATCCAGTGGCGGCTGATGAGCTGCGCCGCCATGCTGCCGGCGTTGCGCAGGGTAATCGTGTAGGCGAACACGTAGCGCCCGCTCGCTTCGTCGGATTGCTCCGGCAGGTACTGCGTCGCTGCGCTCACCGCAATGTCGTGGTGCTTCTCCTGCGCCATGCCTGCATTGTAAACTCGCGGCGGCCATGACGTTCCGCATCGCGCCCAGCATCCTGTCGGCGGATTTCGCGCGCCTCGGCGAGGAAGTGCGCGCGGTCGCGAAAGCGGGCGCGGATCTCATTCACTTCGATGTCATGGACAATCACTACGTGCCGAACCTCACCGTCGGCCCGCTGGTGTGCGCGGCGCTGCGCCCGCACGTGGAGCTGCCGCTCGACGTGCACCTGATGGTGAAGCCGGTCGACGGCCTGGTCCCGGCGTTCGCCAAGGCGGGCGCCAGCATCATCAGCTTCCATCCCGAGGCTTCGGAGCACGTCGACCGCACCATCGCCCTGATTCGGGAGCACGGCTGCAAGCCGGGCCTGGTCCTCAATCCGGCGACGCCGCTGAGCTGCCTCGACCACACTCTCGAGGGGCTCGACCTGGTGCTGATCATGTCGGTGAACCCGGGATTCGGCGGCCAGCAGTTCATCGCCTCCGTGCTTCCCAAGATCGCGGAGGCGCGCCGGCGCATCGACGCGGCGCGCAAGGACATCTGGCTCGAGGTCGACGGCGGCATCAAGGCGGACAACATTGCGCAGGCGGCTCGCGCCGGAGCGGATACTTTCGTTGCCGGCTCGGCGATTTTCGGCGCGCGCGACTACGGCGCGGTGATCCGCGACATGCGCTCGCGGCTCGCTGTGGTATAGTCGTTTCGCCGTGCAGCTCCCTTCTGCACAACTCGGGTCTCTCCTCTGGCGTAGCTGGCGCCGCTGGCGCCGCTAACCCTCACGCGCCCCGCGCGGCAGGCGGCGCGTTCGCCCAAGGCCGCAGGCAGTTCCCCAGGCAGCACAAACGGAGAGATTCGTGACCGAGGTCGATTTCCATAAGCTCGCAAAGCAGGGCTACACGCGCGTCCCGGTGCTCGCTGAAGCGCGCGCGGATCTGTATACGCCGCTCGCGGTCTACGTGAAGCTGGCGAACGGCCCCTACTCCTACCTGCTGGAGTCGGTCGTCGGCGGCGAGAGGTTCGGGCGCTACTCGTTCATCGGCCTTGCCTGCGCCGAGCGCATCGAGGCGCGCGGCCGCACGCTGCGGCGGCTGCTGCGCGATGCGCGCGGCGCCGATGTCTGCCTGGAAAGGCTGGAGGACGCCGATCCCTTCGAATACGCGCGCAGCTGGCTCAAGCGCCACCGCGCTGCCCCGGCGCCGGCGGCGCTGCGCTTCGGCGGCGGCCTGGTGGGCTATTTCGGCTACGAGACGGTGCGCCACATTGAACCTCACGCACTGAGCAGCGAGAAGCCCGATCCGCTCGGCACGCCGGATATGCTGCTCCTTGTTTCCGATGAGCTCGCGGTGGTCGACAACGTGCTCGGCAAGCTTTACCTGGTGGTGTACGCCGATCCCCGGCAGCCTGATGCCTTTCGCAGTGCGCAGGAGCGGCTCGAGCGCCTGCGAGGCCGGCTGGTCCGGCCGCTTCCGGAAAGCATGGTTCTGTCGCGGTTTGGAAATATTGATTCCCCTTCCCGGCTGGAGCAGACCTTTTCAGAGTCCGGGTTCATGGATGCCGTGCGGCGCTCGAAGGAATACATCTTCGCTGGCGATTGCATGCAGGTACAGGTCTCGCAGCGCACCTCGCGGCCGTTCGAGGCGACGCCGCTCGCGCTTTACCGGGCGTTGCGCGGACTCAATCCGTCGCCGTACATGTTCTATTTCGATTTCAACGATCACCACGTGGTCGGGGCATCGCCAGAGATCCTGGTCAGGCTCTCCGCAGACGCCATCACCCTGCGACCCATCGCCGGCACGCGGCCGCGGGGCGGTACACCCGAGGAGGACGCCGCGATCGCCGAGGAGCTGCTCGCCGATCCGAAGGAGCGCGCCGAGCATGTGATGCTGATCGACCTCGGCCGCAACGACGTCGGCCGCGTCGCCGCCACCGGAAGCGTCAAGGTGACCGAGAAAATGCTGGTCGAGCGCTATTCGCACGTCATGCACATCGTCTCGAACGTCGAGGGGCGGATCGCGCCGGGCCTGGACGCGGTCGATGTGCTCAGGGCGAGCTTTCCCGCCGGCACGGTCACCGGCGCGCCCAAGGTACGGGCGATGCAGATCATCGACGAACTCGAGCCGGTGAAGCGCGGCGTCTACAGCGGGGCCGTCGGCTACCTCGGCTTCAACGGCGACATGGACGTGGCGATCGCGATCCGCACCGCCGTGATCAAGGACCGGCGGCTGCACGTGCAGGCGGCGGCGGGCATCGTCGCTGACTCCGATCCGCAGTCGGAATGGCAGGAAACGCAGCACAAGGCGCGCGCCATCCTGAGGGCTGCGGAAGTGGCTTCCGCGGAGGCCGCATGGTCGTGATGCTCGACAATTACGACTCGTTCACCTACAACCTGGTCCAGTACCTGGGCGAGCTGGGAGCCGAGGTCCGGGTGTTGCGGAACGATGAAGTCCCGGTTCGGGAGATCGAGCGGCTTTCGCCCTCGCACCTCGTGATCTCCCCCGGCCCCTGCACGCCGAGCGAGGCCGGCATCACCCTGGAACTGATCGGGCGCATGGCCGGGCGCGTGCCGATCCTCGGGGTCTGCCTCGGGCACCAGGCGATCGGGCAGGCGTTCGGCGGCAGGGTGGTGCGCGCAAAGCAGGTGATGCATGGCAAGCTGTCGCACATCCGGCACGACGGCGGCGGGGTTTATTTTCAGGTTCCGAACGAATTCATTGCGACGCGCTACCACTCGCTCGCCGTGGAGCGGCAATCGCTGCCCGGCTGCCTGGCGGTGAGCGCCGAGTCGGAGGACGGCGAGATCATGGGCTTGCGCCATCGCCACCTGCCGGTCGAAGGCGTGCAATTCCATCCCGAAGCGCTGCTCACCGAGCACGGCCACAGAATGCTGCAGAATTTCCTGGAAGGGAGGCAACGATGAAGCAGATCACGGTCGCCGAGGCGATCCAGCGCACCGTCGAGCACCGCGAGGTGTTCCACGACGAGATGCTGCACGTGATGCGCCAGATCATGCGCGGCGAGCTCACGCCGGCGCAGATCGCGGGGTTCATCGTCGGGCTGCGCGTGAAGAAGGAAACGATCGGGGAGATCGCCGCCGCGGCGCAGGTGATGCGCGAGCTGGCCACCCACGTCGAGGTGAAGGACGATGCCCATCTGGTCGATACCTGCGGCACCGGCGGCGACGCGGCGCATACCTTCAACGTCTCGACCTGCGCGGCCTTCATCGCCGCCGCGGCGGGCGCCAGGGTGGCCAAGCACATGGGGCGCTCGGTATCGTCGTCCTCGGGCAGCGCCGAAGTGCTGGAAGCGCTCGGCGCCAGCATTGCGCTCACGCCGCAGCAGACCGGGCAGGCGATCGACAGGCTCGGCCTCGGTTTCATGTTCGCGCCCGCGCACCACTCGGCGATGAAATACGCCGCGCCGGTGCGCAAGGAGCTCGGCGTGCGCACCCTCTTCAACATCCTCGGCCCGCTCACCAACCCGGCGGGCGCGAAGAACCAGGTGATGGGCGTTTTCCATCCGGACCTGGTGGGCATCCAGGTCCGCGTGCTGCAGCGCCTGGGATCGAAGCACGTGATGACGGTGTACGGGCTGGACGGCCTCGACGAGATCTCGACCTCGGCCGAAACCATGGTCGGCGAGCTGGTGAAGGGGGAGATCAACGAGTACCTCATCCATCCGTCCCACTTCGGGCTCGAGCTGTACGACCGCCGCGCAATCCAGGTGAATACCGTCGAGGAGTCGAAGGAGATGATCCTGGCGGTGCTCGGCAACCAGCCGGGACCGGCGCACAACATCGCTGCGATGAACGCCGGCGCCGCGATCTACGTTTGCGGACTGTGCAAGACGTTCAAGGAGGGCATCGAGCGGGCGCGCCATGTCATCCAGAGCGGCGAGGCGAAGCGCAAGCTCGACGAGTTCGTGCAGTTCACGCAGAAGCTGAAGGCCGCGTGAACATCCTCGAGCGCATCCTGGAAGCCAAGCGCGCCGAGGTCGCGGCCGCAAAGGAGATGCTCGGCGAGGCCGCCGTCGCGGCGCGTGCGCGCGCCCAGTCGCCGCCGCGCGATTTCACCGGCGCGCTCAGGGCGAAGCTGGCCGCGGGCCGCCCGGCGGTGATCGGCGAAATCAAGCGCGCTAGTCCTTCGCGCGGCGTGCTGCGC
>Ga0209472_1000038_pt1 | contig 69267 bp, 61 predicted proteins | sample GraSoiAngelo_130_FD_185887 | JGI IMG/M metagenome (GOLD analysis project Ga0209472, IMG submission 185887) | Grasslands soil microbial communities from the Angelo Coastal Reserve, California, USA - 14_0929_02_20cm (SPAdes) (version 2) | ecosystem: Environmental > Terrestrial > Soil > Grasslands ... | reverse complement strand
CGGCAGACCGCTGAGGGTGGAACGTGGACCACCTGATTGATACAAAGGGGGCGCTTCCGATGCTCTGGAAGCGCCTAATTGTATTGGTGAGCCGTCAGGGATTCGAACCCTGGACCCCCTGATTAAAAGTCAGGTGCTCTACCAACTGAGCTAACGGCTCGTAGCCATGATTCTACAGGGTTACGGAGCAGGGGCAACGTCCGAGCGGGCTGTTATGCCCGTGGTCATGCCCGTCAGCCGCCTGACAGCGTCCTGAAGTCGGCGTCACCGACGATCGCGTAGCGGCGGTACACGCTCTCGGTCTTGTGACCGGTGATCTTCATCGCGACCGACCGCGGCACGCCGGCAGTCTCGAGGTTCCGCACCGCGGTACGCCGAAAGTCGTGCTTGAGCATGCCGGGGCACCCGGCCTTTCGGCAGGCCGTCGCCCAGGCTTTGCGAAAGTCGCCGCGTCGATGGCCGAAGGGCGTGCTTATGACCCACGCTTCCCCGTGGGAGACGAGCTATGGAAATAAGAACTCTCTCCGAGAACCGCGTCCAGCGACCCCAGGTCAGGTGGCTTGCACGGGGAACCAGTGGTGATTGACCTACGGCGGTGTAGCTTCATACAATCCGCGGCGGTACTTTGGTGTGTTGTCTACCCAATGTTGCCCAGGTTGGAAGGTTGGCGCGCGGAGCGACCAGATCCTGGGATTCACCGCGTTTGGTGTCAAGGCGAGCGAACTCATGACCGCCGTCCAAGCCGCGATGGTCGGGCGAATGCCTTTTACGATGTTGCGCGATGCGATTTTCACTCACCCGCCAGCGTCGGAAGGGCTGGTCTTTTTGCTCGGTCAAGTCGAACGCCGTGAGGGTCGACGACACAATTAAACGCTGGAATGGAGACTGCCGCCCGATCAAATCTGGAACCCATTTGGGCACCCTCGATCGTCGAAGCAGCGTCTCAAACCACGCCAAGCCAAGGAGAGCCCTATGAAGGGTCAAGCCCAACCCTATCAGCCACTAACGTCGGAAAATGCCGCTCTCGTTCTCGTCGACCACCAGGTCGGCCTCATGACAGGCGTCCGCGATTATTCGACGGGCGAGCTGAAGCACAATGTCGTCGCGCTGGCGAAGGCAGCGAAAGCGCTGAAGCTGCCGATCGTCGTCACCACCACCGCCCGAGACAGCATGTGGGGACCGACCTTCCCTGAGCTGGTGGAGGCCCTGCCTGGCATTCAGATCATCGACCGATCGACGGTCAATGCCTGGGATGATCCTAAGGTGGCCGCAGCGATCGAGGCGACAGGCCGCAAGAAGCTGATCATCGCGGGCATCTCTCTTGAGGTCTGTGCCGCTTTCCCGGCTATAACGGCGATCGGCAAGGGCTATGACGCCTATGTCGCCGTCGATGCGTCGGGAACATTCAGCGACACAAAACGCGAGGCCGGGTTGCTGCGAATGCAACAGGCGGGCGTGATCGTGTCGGATTACGCCACCCTGATGGTCGAGATCCTGAAGGACAACGCGCGGCCGGAAGCAGCCGCGGTCTACGGCGCGCTCGATATGCCTTGGGCAACCCTCGTCGGCCAAATCTCCAAGGCCTACGGCAAGCAAAGCGCGGCGGCGCCGATGAACCTGCGCTGACCGGCGTCGCTGCACTCATTTGGCCCGCCATTCGACTGGCGGAAGAGATCGGCCAGCGGAAATTGTCTGGTTCGTTCACCTCTCAAAACCGAAATGCGGGCACAAGAAGGATGACGGCCGGTCCTCCTGAGTGCTCACCGTAATCCACTACTGGGTTCGCTAAAATGAGTATTCAGCCCTAGTTTCTTCAGTGCTTCATTTGCAGCATCTCTCACTGGCTTAAAAGGATCGTTCATCGAAAGATTTCGAATCAGAGGAATAACGTCAGGATCTTTCAATTTTGCCAGCCCCTCGACACCCCCGAGTCTCATAAGACCCGACTGATCCCCAGCGGCTCGAATGAGCGCATCTTTGATTTTCTGTCTGGACACAGGATTACTCACCTTTGGGGCATTTTTCGCGTCCAGCATTTCCGAAAGCACCCCGCATGCCGAGTGTCTGGCGATGTGCTCGCCGCTATTGAACACTTCGAGTACGCGATCGAGCGCGGCATCGCCAAACCCCGCCAGAGTGCTCGTCGCCATACTGCCTGTGGCTACAGCGCCCATTAACCCATTGAGAGATCTGATATCCTTCAGGGAAGAGACAGCCCAGATCAGATTTGCGTAATATCCCTCACCATAGCCCTCAGCCCCAGGGTGGACGCCAGTTCTTCGGTACTCTGCGTCGTATTTTTTTGAAACGAATGTTCTCTCTCCAACACTTCGATCAAGGCCAACTTAACCTCATCAGATTTTTCCGGGAACTTTTGCAATAAACTTGCTAGTGCGTCGTTAGGCTCCTGGTACACACTCCCCGACCCCAGCCCCAGAAGCCCATAAAACGCCTCCCTGCGATTCTTCCAGTTTGGATCTTCGAGCTGCTTTAGCGATTGCTCAAGACTTGCGAGCTCCTGTCTCTTCATCTCAGCGGCACGGCTCGTATCAACGCCCCGGTGGAGGAACCGAATGTCCGCCTGGACGTTCTTGGATGACACGGCGGAGAAGGTGTTGTCGAACAGGATGTAGTATGTCCCAGAGTCGCTGACTGAGACGCTGAGAACGACGGACTGACGCCGTCCCGAGTCATACAGCGGTGAGGGCCACACATCCCATGCCTGGAACTGCTGCGCCGTCAGGAGCAGTACTCGGATGTCATTCCCTGATCCACCAGAAGCGAGCGCGTTGCCCACGATCCGACCGTCACGGTAGTAAGTGGAGAGCTTGAACTGGAAGTAGGGAGCTTGGCCGGTCTCCGCGCGGAACGTCCCGCGAACGACTGGGACTTCCGCTTGCTCTTGCGCGTGGACGAAGGACAGCACGATAAGAACCCCGAAGACCAAGACGACTCCCGAAGCCACTCGCCTCATCGCCGACCTCCCGAGAACTATCGTTCTACTGAGTCTAGCAGGCGAGAGTGGTTGGGAAGAATATCTCCGGCCCCGACCTCGAGCGCGTCGATTCAGCTCATCGTCGATACTACGGGAAGTGGCTGCCGATGGGCAAAGGAGGCCGTGTCGTGCCGAACCCGAGGCGATTCTACCGCGCTTTGCGCACCGCGGGCTCGGGAGTGCCGGTGGGCGGGCGCTGGAAGGTCAGGACACCGACGACCGCATAACCCCGCGCGAGGAGCTGGGCATCGATCGCGCGCTGGGCGCGCCGCTCGCGCCCTCGGCGCTCGGCCGGGCGCCGCGTGGGCCGGCGCCGGCGGCGCTCCCGGGCGCGGCGATCGAGGACAACCTGTACCGTGTCGTCGTCGTCGAACGTGCGCCGGAGCGAGTCGTAGAGCGCCCGGCGCTGGCGTCCGACGATGAAGAGCAGGCGCTGGACCCGCGCCGGCGACACGCTAGAGCAGGCTGGAGCGGACCGAGGGGAACCAGCGGAGCAGCGGCGAGTTCTCGCACAGGATCGTCTCCTCACGCTGGGCGCCGGTGGAGATGAGGCAGAAGGGCACGCCGATCAGCTCCTCCAGGCGCTCGAGGTAGCGCCGCGCCTTCGCCGGCAGGTCGGCCTCGTTCTTGGCGCCGCCGGTCGGCGCGCGCCAGCCCTCGACCTCCTCGTAGAAGGGTTCAGCCTCGGTGACGACGTTCTCGTCCTCGGGGAACTCCGTGAGGATGTCGCCGCGGTAGCGGTAGCCCACGCAGACCTTCACCGTCTCGCACTGGTCGAGTACGTCGAGCTTGGTCAGCGCGACCGTGTCCAGGCCGTTGATGCGCGCGGCGTAACGCCCGACGATCGCGTCGAACCAGCCACAGCGTCGCGGCCGCCCCGTCGTGGCGCCGTACTCGTGGCCGCGCGCGCGGATCGCCTCGGCGAGCGGGCCCGCCATCTCGGACGGAAACGGCCCCGCGCCCACGCGCGTCGTGTAGGCCTTCGAGACGCCGAGCACGCCGTGCAGACGCGTGGGCGGGACCCCCGTGCCGGTCGCCGCGCCACCGGCGGTCGTGGACGACGAGGTGATGTACGGGTACGTGCCGTGGTCGATGTCGAGCATCGTGGCCTGCGCGCCCTCGAAGAGCACGCTGTAGCCATTGTCGATCCAGCGCGAGAGCAGCAGGGCGGTGTCGGTGATGTAGGGTGCGAGCCAGCCGGCGTAGCGGAGGTACTGGTTGAGGATCTCCTCCACCGAGAAGGTCTGCGCGTCATAGATCTCGCGCAGGAGCCGATTCTTCTGCGCGACGTTCAGCTCGAGTTTCTCGCGGAAGAGCCGCTCGTTGAGGAGATCGGCCATGCGGATCCCCGCGCGCGCCGCCTTGTCCACGTAGGCGGGTCCGACGCCCTTACCGGTGGTGCCGATCCGCCGCTTGCCGAGCTTCGCCTCGGAGGCGCGGTCGAGCGCCGGGTGGTAGGGCATGATCAGGTGCGCGTTCTTCGAGATGAAGAGGTTGCCGTCGAGCGTGACACCTCGCTGCACGAGCGACTCCATCTCCTCGATAAGCGACCCCGGGTCCACGACGACGCCGCAGCCGATGACGCAGCGGCAGCCGGGGTGGAGGATGCCGGAGGGGATCGTGTGCAGGACGTACTTCTCACGCCCGACGACCACCGTGTGGCCGGCGTTGTTGCCGCCGGCGAACCGCGCGACGACGTTGACGTGGGGCGCGAGGAGGTCGACGACCTTCCCCTTGCCCTCGTCCCCCCACTGCGTGCCGACGACCACGATGTTAGGCATGGCCCCCACCCCCAAAGAAGCGCCCCGGCTCCGCCAGGACCTCCGGCACGGCCAGGACGCGCTCGGAGCCGTCCGCGAGATCGAGCGCGAGGAGCTCGGCGGGCTTCGTGCGCGGGCTCCCGACGACCAGGACGTGGCGCACGCGCTGAGCGCGCGCGTAGGCGACCGACTCCTCGAGCCCGCGGCTGATGATGTCGCGCGCGACCGACGCGCCCGCGGCGCGCAGCCGCCGGGCGAGCGACAGTGCCGCGGTCTTGTCTCGCGTGAAGTCGATGATGAAGAAGTCGGGTCCCGGTAGCGCGACGGGGACGCCCTGCGCCTCCATCACCGAGAGGACGCGGGCCACGTCGAAGGCGAAGCCGACCGCCGCGCAGTCGTAGCCGAAGCGCGCCAGCATGTGATCGTATCGCCCGCCGGCGGCGACCGACGCGCCGAAGCCCGACACGTACGCCTCGAAGTAGGTCCCGGAGTAGTAGTCGAACCCGCGCACCTCGCCCAGGTCCAGGAGGGCCGCGTCGGCGAGCCCGTAGATCGTGAGGAGCCGGTACACCTCCGCGAGGTTCGCGAGGGCCCTCGCCGACCGTTTGTTGCGCGCGACGCCCGCGGCGCGCTCGAGCACGGCCTCGTGGCCAAAGAGCGAGGGCAGCGCCAGCAACGACTCGCCGACGTGCGCGGCCGGGGCCAGGTCCGTCACGATCCGCTCGAGCGCCGAGGTGTCCTTGCGCGCGAGCGCCGCCCGGAGCTCGCGTACGCGCGCCGGCTCCGCACCCGCCTCCTCGCAGAGCCCACGGAAGAAGTCGGGGTGCCCGAGGTCGATCTGGAACCCCGTGAGCCCGAGCGCGTGCAGCCCCTCGATGGCCATCGCGATGATCTCGGCCTCGGCCTCCGGCTTCTCGAGTCCGATCAGCTCCACCCCCGCCTGGTAGAACTCGCGGTAGTGGGAGGCCCGCGGCTCGTCGTAGCGGAACACGTTGGTGACGTAGGCGAGCCGGACGGGCTTGGGCTCGTCCCGGAGCCGCGTCGCCACGATGCGCGCGATTTGCGGTGTGATGTCAGCGCGGAGCGCGAGCATCCGGCCGGTCTCGCGGTCCACGAGCTTGAACATGCTCTCCTGGACGCCCTCGTCGGTACCCATCGCGAGCACGTCCGCGTACTCGAACGTGGACGTGACGATCTCGCGGTAGCCCCACCGCGTGAAGACGTCGAGCAGCCGCGCCTCGACGTGACGCTTGCGCGCGGCCTCGTCCGGGAGGTAGACGCGCGCGCCCTTCGGGAGCTGCGGGTGGAGCGGCCTCATTGTAGCGAGGACCGCGAGGCCGGCCCACTGCGTGAGTGGCGTGCCGTGGGCACGGCGCGGCTCCGTTCGGCAAATCCCCGTTGCCTCGATGTCCGCGAGGCCGGCTCGCACCGTGGGTGGCCTGCTACAGGTGCGCGGGGCCTCATCGTACCGGGATCCGCGAGGCCGGCTCGCACCGTGGGTGGACGAACACAGGTGCGCGGGGCGGCATCATACCGGGATCCGCGAGGCCGGCTCGCACCGTGGGTGGCCGAACACAGGTGCGCGGGGCGGCATCATACCGGGATCCGCGAGGCCGGCTCGCACCGTGGGTGGCCTGCTACAGGTGCGCGGGGCCTCATCGCGCGAGCGCCTCGAGATGGGCCAGCGTGTTCATCCGGTGCACCGTCGCCCAGCCCGGCTCATACTCGATCTCGGTGATTCCCCCCGGCGTGGCGTCCACGGTCCAGAGGCGCTCGTGGCCGAGGCCGAGCGCGTCGAGGACGACGAGTCGGATCACGACCGCGTGGCTCACGAGCACGACCGTCGCCCCGTCGTGCGTTTCCCGGAGCTCGCTCACGCCGGCCCCGACCCGGTCTGCGACCTCGGCAAGGGTCTCCCCTCCGACGACGCGCAGGAGATGCGGCGCGGCGCGCCAGCGCTCGTAATCGTCAGGGAAGCGCGCGGCGACCTCCCCGCGGGTCAGCCCCTCCCACTCGCCGAACGCCATCTCGCGGAACGCCGGCTCGATCACCACGGGGAGCCGGTGAGGCCGGGCGATCACCTCCGCCGAGGCGTGCGCCCGCTCGAGCGGGCTCGCGTAGACCGCCGCCACGATCTGGGACGCCAGAGTGCTGGCCACCGCCTCGCACTGGCGGAGCCCCGCCGGGGCGAGCGGGACGTCCCGCGAGCCCGCGAATCGCCGCTCGCGCGACCACGCCGTTTCCCCGTGCCGTATGAGAAAGAGCCTGAGCTTACTCACAACCCCGCCATTCTACCGCGGTCGGCGCGCATATCAGGCGGATGGTTCGCCGGACAGGACGACACCAGCCTGGCGGGCGAGGTGCGCCGCGAGCCCGACATACTTCTCGACCCGGAGGGTGCGGAAGAGGTCGTGCGCGGCCCGGAGGTTCGTCACGACCGCCTCCTGGTTTCCCTGAAGGCGCGCCAGCGAGGCCAGGTCGAGGTAGGTGCGGCCCAGCTCGTACCGCGAGCGGATCGCCGCGAAGGTCTCCCGCGCCGCGTTGAGCTGCGCCTGGGCCTCGGCATAGGCGCCGCGCGTCACGGCGATCCGACCGAGCGCCTGCTGGGCCCAGCCGAGGCCCGTGCGGAAGTTCGCCTCGCGCGTGAGCACAAGCCCCTGCATGGCGAGGTCCGTGGCTCGCTCGAGCTGGCGCTCCCGCCGGCACGCCTCGGCGAGGATCGCGGAGAACCATCCCTGGAAGGGGCGGTAGCGGAATTCCGCGAACTGCTGGACGGAGCGCTCGAGGTGCGAAATCGCTGCGGCCGTGTCCCCCTGTTCGAGGTAGGCGTACCCGAGGCAGCCCGCCGCGATCGCCCGCTCGAGGGGGTCGGGCGCTTGACGGAGCGCCCGCTCGCACGCCGCGATGCCCGCGGCGTACTCACCGACCGAGGCGTAGATGATTCCGCTCACCCAGGACGCGAAAGACTGGAGCTTGGGGTCGCCGATGCCCTCGCCGATGGCGTGGGCGCGACCCTCGGCCTGGAGCGCGGGCTCGAACTCCCCCATCTGGCAGTAGTTGAGTCCGACCATCCAGTAGGCGTGGCCGAGCCACCAGCGCTCGGCGGTCCGCTCGAGCAGCGCGATCGCCTGGCGACCGTGCTCGAGGCCCGCGTGCGCCTCGCCCGAGAGCACGCTCTGGATCGCCAGGAGCGAATACGCCTTGCCCATCGTCGCCTCGTCGCCGCACTGCGTGGCTTCGGCGATCGCGCGCCGAGCGTTCTGGGCCGCCCGCTCGTACTGTCCGAGGAAGCTGTACGTGCGGCCCACGAGGAAGTAATAGCGGCCGGCAAGCGCGCGGTCGCCCTGGCGATCGACGCGCTCCTGGTGCGGAAGGAGCAGGTCGAGCACCTCCTGGACACGCCCGAGGGCGGTCAGCGAGAACCCCTGGCGGAGGAGGAGATCGAAGAGTCGCGTGTCGCGCTCCGCCTCGGGCAGGCGCCCCACGTGAGCCACGGCCTCCTGGAGCGCGCGCACGGCTTCCTCGTGGGCGTAGCTCCGCGCGGCGCGCTCCGCCGAGCGGGTCAGGTACTCGACCGCCTTGGCGCTGTCGTCGGTCTTCGAGTAGTGGTACGCGAGGCTGTCGTACGCCTCCTCGAGGCGCCCGGCGTAGAGCGACTCGAGCGCGCGTCCGGCGGCGGCGTGGAGGGCGCGGCGATCAGACTCGGGCAGGCTCGCGTAGGCGACCTCCTGGATCAGCGCGTGCTTGAAGGCGTAGACGGGGCCGCCGGGCCGGCCCTGCTCGTACAGGAACTCGAGGCGCGCGAGCTCCTCCAGGTGCGGACCGAGGGGCCCTTCCCAGATCGCCTCGAGGAGTTCGGGCGAGAACTCGCGGCGTAGGAGCGAGGCCGTCTGGAGCAAGCGCCGCGACTCCACCGGGAGGCGGTCGATCCGCGCCTGCAAGAGCTCCTGGATCGTGTCCGGCACGGCCAGCGAGGCCCGGAGGCCTCCCTGCTCGGCGACCGCACGGGACATCTCTTCGAGGAAGAACGGATTGCCCTCGGCCTTGTCGAGGATCAGCCGGGTCAGGCGCTCGGGCAGCGGCGACGACGGCAGCACCGAGCGAACCAGCTCGAGGCTCTCTTGATGCGAGAGCGGCTGGAGCGCGATCTGGGTCGCGTAGGACTTGTCGATCCACCGCGGGCGGTACCCGGGCCGGTACGTCGCGAGGAACAGGATCGGCGCGGCCGAGAGATGCTCGACGAGGAAGGCGAGACTGTCCTCGGACGTCTTGTCGACCCAGTGCAGGTCTTCGACCACGAAGACGATCGGCCGCCGCCGGCTGCCCTTGAGGATGATCTGTCGGAACGCGTCGAGCGTGCGGGTGCCCATCACCTCGTCGCTCAGCACCTCGAGACGCTCGGTGCCCTCCTTCACCCCGAACAGACGCAACAGGAACGGCGCCGTCTCGTCCGGATCGATCTCCAGCTCGGAGAGCCCGGCGTGGACCCTTTCCCGGATCCGCGCGGGCTCGTCGGCCTCGGTGATCCTGAACGCGTGGTGAAGAATGTCGACCAGCGGGAGATAGGGCACCGCGCTCCCGTGCGACAGGCACCGGCCCCGCAGATACGTCACTTCTTCGCCCCTCAACCGCTGACGCAGCTCGAAGACCAGCCGCGACTTGCCGATCCCGGCCTCGCCCACGATCCCGACCACCTGCCCGTGGCCACGCGGCACCGCGGTGAGCCGGCTCAGCAGGAGCTGGAGGTCCTGGTCACGCCCGACAAAGCGGGCCAGCCGCTGGCCGAAGCCGAGCCCGCGTCGTTCGTGGCCGAGGCGGTACACCCGGCCGGGCACGACGTCCGGCGTCCGGGCGTCGATCGCGATGAGCGCGAACCGCCGCTCGAGGAGCGACGCCGCGGCCTCGCTCACGACGGTTGTCCCCCCGTCCGCGGCGCCCACCAGGACGTCGAGGACCCCGCCGGCGCCGCGCTTGGCGTCGGGATCGATCCGGAGGTGTCCCGCGGCCTGGCCGACGAGAAGCTGATCGACGTGGATCCCGATCCGGAACTCCCACGGCTCGTCGCCCGCGCGGCGGGCCCGCTCCCCCGCCTTCTGGATCGCCATGGCCGCGTGCGCCGCCCGCCGCGGCGCGTCCTCGACGGGTTCGAGCCCGAACGCCGCCATGACCCCGGCGGGGCTCAGCTCCTCGACCTGACCCCCGAAGCTCTGCGCCTTCTCGACGAGGACCTGGACCGCACGGCTCGTGTAGAGAGGGGACGCGAGCCCGGGCGCTCCGACGACAGCGCGCAGCAGCGTGACGCGGCGCCGCTCCCAGCGCACCGCCGAGGCAGGCGCCGGCGTCGGCGAGGCCGGCGGCGCGCCGACGGCGACCGGTCTCGGGCGCGGCGCCGGCTCCGACGGCCGGCGGCGCGGCGTCGCGCCGCCCTCGCGGTGGAGACCGTGCTTCTCGAGGCGATACCGCAGCGTGTTCCGGGTGATGCCCAGGCGTGCCGCGGTGCGGGAGATGTTCCAGCCGGTCTCACCCAGCGCCTCGAGCAGACGGCTGCGCTCGGTGGAGTCCGCGGCGTCGGCGAGCGGTCGGGCCCGAGCCTCCAGCGCACCCGCGCTCTCGCTGCGCGCCGGGGCCTCGTGGAGCCCGAGCATCTCCGCCGTGACCTCGGGCTCCTCGGCGAGCAGCGTCACCCGTTCGATCACGTTGCTCAGCTCGCGAACGTTCCCGGGCCAGCGGTAGGAGAGGAGGGCGGCGCGGGCGTCGGGCGTGAACGTCTTCGGGGCTAGGCCGTACTCGGCGCCGGCGCGCGCCAGGAAGTGGTCGGCCAGGAGCAAGACATCCTCACGGCGCTCCCGGAGGGGCGGCACCCGAAGCGTCAGGACCGCCAGCCGGTGGTAGAGGTCCTCGCGAAACCGCCGTGCCCGCGTCGCGACGGCGAGATCCTCGTTGGTGGCGGCGACGATCCACACGTCGATCGGCTCGCTCCGCGTGCTCCCGAGCCGCCTCACGGACCGCTCCTCGATGACCTTCAGCAGCTTGGCCTGGAGCCCCTCCGGAAGGAGCCCGATCTCGTCGAGGAAGATCATGCCGCGGTGGGCCGCCTGGAAGAGTCCCGGCTTCGCCTGGCGGGCGTCGGTGAAGGCGCCACGCTCGTGTCCGAAGAGCTCGGACTCGAGCAGCGTTTCCGGAATCGCCGCGCAGTTGACCGGCACGAACGGGCCGTCCGCGCGCGGGCCGGCGCGGTGGATCAGCCAGGCGACGAGCCCTTTGCCTGCGCCCGTCTCGCCGTCGATGAGGATCGGCGGCAGGTGGCGCGAGCCGAGCTTGCGATCGAGCAGACGCTGGATCTTCTCCCGGACCGCCTCGATCCCAGGGCTCTCACCGACCAGCTCCCTCAATAGCCTGTTCAAGCCTCCACCACCACCACCCGCGGCGCGTCGAGCGGCGACGGCTCGCGACCCTTGAAAATTCTGTGCTTTGGGAACTTTTGGTCGGTTCCGGGACCGTGGATCGGACGACCGATCGTACCCATGGCGAACCCGTAACGCAAGAAGCGGACCGTCCACGTTTCCCCGCCCGTCGCACGCCCCCGGCCGCGAACCACCGCCACCACAGGGTGTCCGTGGCCCGCTGTCTCGCAACACCCTGCCGTTGAACGATTCCAGCGCTGGCACCTCCGTGGCCCTCTCCCAGGGCCAGGAGGTGCAAATCATGGAACGCACAGCGATCTATCTAACGACAGCGGTCGGTGGGCATTATCTCGCGTCGCTGATCCAGATGAGCCTGCACCGGGTCGTCGGGCACCGGCCGCTCGGCGGCCCGATCCACCGCATCCACATGCTCGAGCACCACGGCATCTACTCGGGCGACGCACTCGTCGCCGACACCTACAGCGAGGAGGAGAAGAGCTCCACGCAGTACTACGCGGCGCCGGCGGTCGCCCTGGCCGCGGCCGCGTATGCGACCCTGCCGGTCGACGTCTTCGTCGTGTTCGTCGCGGCAATTTCCGCCTCGTACACGGCGCACGTCTACGTCCATACCCAGTATCACCTCAGTCGCTCGTGGCTCCGGCGGTTCGGGTGGTTCCACACGAGGCGTAACCTCCACTACGCGCCCGCGGTGCGTCGCCGGTGATGGCCCGCGCGTCAGGGCCCGCAAGCCTCGGCCTGGTGCTCGTCGCGACCTACTACGCGACGACGCTCGCGCTCTGGGCCGGCCACTGGTTCTCGCATCTCCCGTGGAGCCCGTTCCGGACGTTTCACCTCCGCGGGCATCACACGCTCTATCCGGACTCCCGCCACACACGGTCCGCGCGGTTTCGCTACGGTTCGGGCCGCGCGTCGAGCATTCCCGCCCTGCTCCCCTGGCTCGTGATCGAGGCGACGCTCGCTTCGGTCCTCGTCGCAGGCTGGCGCCTCCCGATCACGCTCGGCGAGATCGTGATCCTCGTCGTCCTCTTGAACGCCGTCCACACGCAGTTTCATCTTCTGGCGCCGTGGCTCGAGGAGCGCCGGTGGTTCCGCACGGCCCGCCGCCGGCACGACTTCCATCACGACGCCGACGTGAACTTCATGGTGGGCGACCACTTCTGGGACAGGGTCTTCGGCACCTTCCACGGCGTTGGCCGGTGCTGACGACAGGCGCAGCCGCGTCACGGCGCTTCGGCGCGGCTCCCCCTGCTCAGAGCTTGACGAGCTTGGCGAAGACGATGTCGGGCATCGCTCGGATCTCGTCGATCACCGCGGGAGACATGGGGTCGTCGAGGTTCAGAATGGAAACCGCGCGGCCGCCCCGCCGCTCGCGGCCGAGCTGCATGCCGGCGATGTTGATCCCGTGCCGGCCACAGAGCGTGCCGATGCGGCCGATGACGCCGGGGACGTCGAGATTGGCGAAGACGAGCATCCAGCCTTGCGGCAGGGCCTCGATCGGAAAGCCATCGATCCGCACGAAGCGCGCCTCGCGCTTGAAGAAGACCGTCCCCGCGACCGACGAGGTCCCCCGGTCGGTCACCAGCTCGGCCGCCACCAGGCTCGCGTAGTCTTCGGCCTCCGTCGTGGAGGTCTCCGTGACCTTGAGCCCGCGCGACTTCGCGACCGGGAGGGCGTTCACGTCGGTGACCCGCTCGGAGAGGATCGCGCCAAGGAGGCCACGGACGAGCGCGAGCGTGAGCGTCGCCGTCGGCCGCCCGGCGATCTCGCCGGAATACGTGAGGCGCGCCTCGCGCATGCGCCCCTCGGTCCGCTGCGCGAGGAAACGTCCCATCTTCTCGGCGAGCCCGAGCCAGGGTGCCTGCTCGCGGGACGTCTCCGCGTCGATCGACGGCAGATTGACCGCGTTGACGACGACGCCGTGCAGGAGCGCGTCGGCCACCTGCTCGGCGATCGCGAGCGCCACCGCCGTCTGGGCCTCGTCCGTCGCGGCGCCGAGGTGCGGCGTGACGATCACCTGCTCGAGCCCGAGCAGCGGGTGGTCGGGGGGTGGCGGCTCCTGCTCGAAGACGTCGAGCGCCGCGCCCGCCACGCGCCCGCTGCGGATCGCGTCGGCGAGCGCCCGCTCGTCCACGATGCCGCCCCGGGCGCAGTTGATGATCCGGACTCCGGGCTTGACGCGGGCGAACGCGTCCTCGCCGAGCAGATGGCGGGTGTCCCCCGTCAGGGGCACGTGAATCGTGATGAGGTCGGCGCGCGCGAGGAGATCGTCGAGCTCGACGGCTTCGACGCCCTGACGCTCTGCGGCCTCGCGCGTCAGATAGGGATCGTAGGCGATGACGTGCATACGAAAGCCGAGCGCCCGCCGCGCGACCTCGGACCCGATGCGCCCGAGCCCCAGCACGCCCAGCACTTTACCGAAGAGCTCGATGCCCTGCAGCCGGCTCTTCTCCCAGCGGCCGCCCTTGAGCGCGGCGTCGGCCGCCGGGATACGTCGTGCGAGCGCCAGGAGGAGGGCCAGCGTGTGCTCGGCCACCGCCGTGGTGTTGCCACCCGGCGTGTTCATCACGACCACGCCGCGCTCGGTCGCGGCGTCCACGTCGATCGTGTCCACGCCCGCGCCCGCGCGACCGACGACCTCGAGCCTGGCGCCCGCCGCCAGCACGGCGCTGGTGACCCTGGTGGCGCTGCGGACGATCAGCCCCTCGTACTCACCGATGCGCGCGACGAGCGCCGGCTCCGGGAGCGTCTTCGCAACGTCGACCTCGAGCCCCTGTTTGCGGAGGAGGTCGACGCCGACGGCCTGCAAGCCGTCGGTGACGAGGACCCGCTTCACGACTTCTCGGCGAAGATCTTCTGCGCGGCGCGGACGCTCGCGCCGAAGTCGACCGGCTGGCCGAGGTCGGCGAGCACCTGCTCCAGGGCCGACAGCGCGATGATCACGTCGAACTCCGCGGCGTACCCCATGTGGCCCAGCCGGAAGACCTTGCCCTTCATCTCGCCCTGACCGCCCGCGATCGTGATGTTGTGGGTCTTCGAGTAGGCGGCGACGATCGTCTCGCTGTCCACGCCCGTCGGGGCCGCCACGGCCGTGAGCGCCGGGCTCGGCGTCGCCTTCGCGAACAGCTCAAGCCCGAGCGCCTCGACGCCCGCGCGCGTGGCCCGCGCGAGCCGGTCGTGGCGCTTGAAGACGCTCGCGAGCCCTTCCGCCTCGAGCATCCGGAGCACTTCGCGGAGGCCGACGATGATCCCCACCGCGGGCGTGAAGTGCGCCTCGTTCCGGACGAGCGCCTTCCGCTCCTCGGCGAGGTTGAAGTAGTACTTCGGCAGCGTCGAGGTCTTCGCCCGCGCCCAGGCTCGCTCGCCGAGGGCGCAGAAGGCGACGCCCGGCGGCAGCATGAGCCCCTTCTGCGAGCCGGAGACGACGAGGTCCACGCCCCAGGCGTCCATCGGGAGGTCGGCGATCCCGAGGCTCGACACCGCGTCGACGATGAGGATCGCGTCGGTCCCCCGCGCCGCCGCCGCGTAGCCACGGACGTCGTGGAGCACGCCCGTGGACGACTCGCTGTGCTGGGTCAGCACCGCCTTCACGCCCGGGTGGGTCCGGAGGGTCTCGGCAACACGCTCGGCCGGGACCGAGTGGCCGAAGGGTGCGGTCATCTCGACGACGGTGACACCGTAGGCCTTGCAGATCTCGACCCAGCGGTCGGCGAACTTCCCGGCCCGGACCACCGCGACCGAGTCCCCGGCGGAGAGCGTGTTGACGACCGCGGCTTCCATGGCGCCAGTGCCGGAGCACGCGAGCGGGATGACGTCGGCCGTCGTCTGAAAGATCTTCTTGAGGCCGGCGCGGACCTCGACGAACAGCGCCTCGTACTGCGGCGTCCGGTGGTGGATCATCGGCCGTGCCATCGCGAGGAGGACCTCGGTCGGCACGGGCGTCGGGCCCGGCGCCATCAACTGGTACTTCTTCATGCGGACGGCCTCCTTGGACGGGTCGGGGTCGTTCCGATGGTAACACGCCCGCTCTCGGCCGCGCGTCCGAGCGCGACGACGAAGATCGCGTCCGTGCCCGCGGCGTGCGGCGAGAAGAACTCGACGACGTGAGCGTCGTAGAAGGTCAGCCCCGACGCTCCGAAGCCCTGGGCGTACGCGGCGAGGTAGACGCGACCGCCGGCGATTCCCGCCTCGAGGTTGGCGAGGCGGTAGCCGCGGTTGCCGAATGCTCCGAGGATCCGAGCGAGCGGCGCGAGGAAGTAAATCACGGCCGCGGCGTCGCCGCCGATGGGCTGCTCGAGGCAGAGATAGGCCGACTCGTTCCGGTAGCGGCCCGCCTTGAGGAGTTCGACCGCGTGCGCCTCCGGACGATACGAGTACGTGCCCGATTCGATCCCCTCGACCGCGTTGACGATCAGATAGAGGTCCACGAGCCCCGCTGGGACGTCGGCGTCGATCGTGCGGGTCGCGGCCCAGAGCACCGTGGCCAGCTCCGCCGCGCTCAACGGTGTGTGGCCGAACTCTCGCGTCGAACCCCGCCGCTGGATCGTCTCGCCGAGGCTCCGTCCCGACGCCTCGCGCGGCGGGGGAAGTGTGACGAGAGGGCGTGGGGCACCCTCCTCGACCACGCGACGTCCGGCTTCGCGCCACGCGCGCACATCGTCGGGGGTGTCGAGCATCGAGGCCGCGTGGATCTCGCGGAGCAGCGGGTAGTCGACTTCGGATGGGGAGAGCGGCATGTAGGGGTGGCGGAGGTCCTCGACCACGGCCAGGGGTGAGGCGGGCGCGCCCTCGGGCCCGAGCGCCACCAGCTCCAGCGCCGATTCGCGCTCGGCGTCAACGCCGAGCACGCGGTTGACGTCGGCGTCGACGAAGCCGGTGTAGAGTCGCGGCACGAGCCCGAGCGCCGCGCCCGCCGCCAAGAGCTGCGCGAGCACGGTCCCGGAGTCCCAGAAGAGGTGGCGGTAGGCGCGTGCCTGATACTTCCACGTGTTCCGCCAGTAGATCGCGGTCAGCATGACGGTCACTGCGCGCCGCGCGACCGTCTCGTCGGCGACGGCGTGGGCGAGGGGCGCCCGCACGTCGCCCGCCCGCAGGCGCCGCAGCGCGAAGTCGCCCGGGCAGAAGTGGTAGAGCCCGGGCTCGAGCCCGTCGACCCGACCTGCGGCGACGTAGACCTCCGTCTGGTAGAGGGCGCCCGTCGACGGGGCGGCGCGGAAGAGGACCTCACCGCCCCCCGCGTAGGTCTTCTTCTTGGTGACCCCTGCCGAATAGTAGAGGAGCGCGGTAAGGTCGGCCAGGGTCACGCGCCCGGCGCCTTCCCTGGGACGCGCCGCGAGGGCGGCGAGCGTGTCGATCGCGAGCGGGTCGACCTCCCGCGGCAGCGCGAGCGGGGGGAGATCCGTGTAAACCTTGAAGGGGAACGGCTTGACGTCCCAGTCGAGGGAGTGGGTGCTGGTGCGGACCGAAGCCGGTGAGTGTGCCGTCCGTTCGTGGTACTCGTGGGCGACGCGCGTCTCGCGATTCGACCTGCCCACGGGTTGACCTCCCCGAGCGCCGGGCGCCGCGGCGCCTCCAACAGTCACGCGAAATGGTACGGGGGCCGAACGACGCCGCGCTCGGTGATGATCGCCGTGATGAGCGCGGCCGGCGTCACGTCGAATGCGGGATTGAACACCGACGACGCGGCGGGCGCGGTCTGCTGGGCGCCCACGCCGCGCACCTCGGCGGGATCCCGCTCCTCGATCGGGATCGCCTCACCCGACGGGAGCGTGGGGTCGATCGTCGAGAACGGCGCGGCGACGTAGAACGGCACCCGGTGGTGGCGGCCGAGCACGGCCAGCGCGTAGGTGCCGATCTTGTTCGCCGTGTCGCCGTTGGCGGCGATCCGGTCCGCGCCCGTGACGATCAGGTCCACCTGACCCCGCCCCATGAGCGAGGCGGCCACGACATCGGCGATCAGCGTGTGCGGGATTCCCTCGCGCGCGCACTCCCAGGCCGTGAGCCGCGAGCCCTGCATGACGGGTCGCGTCTCGTCGACCCACACGCGGCCGACCCTGCCCAGGGCGTGGGCCGCCCGGATCACGCCGAGCGCCGTGCCGAAGCCGGCGGTCGCGAGAGCGCCGGCGTTGCAGTGAGTGAGGATGCGCGCGTTCGCCGGGACGAGCGCGGCGCCGTGGGCGCCCAGGGCCCGGTTCGCCGCGATGTCCTCGTCGCGGATCGCCTGGGCCTCGGCGAGGAGCCGGGCCCGCACCTGATCGAGCGGCAAGCGGTCCGACGCGAGCGCCAGGCGCCGCATCCGCTCGAGCGCCCAGAAGAGGTTGACGGCGGTCGGTCGCGTCGCCGCCAGGCCTTTGAGCGCCGTCTCCAGATCGGCGAGAAGCGCGACGAAGGTCGTCGCCCGGCTCTGGCGCGCGGCGAGCGCCGCCCCGAAGGCGGCCGCCACGCCGATCGCCGGTGCGCCCCGCACGACGAGCGTCCGGATCGCGTCGGCGACGTCCTCCCACCGTCCGTACGCGCGCTCGACCTCCTCGACGGGCAAGCGCCGCTGATCCACGAGCATCAGGTGGTCGTCGGCCCACCAGACCGGTGAGAGGAACGTCTCGGGGCTCACGCGAGACGCGTCCGGACGTCGGCGTCGGTCAGGCCGGCCACGCGCACGCGCTTGTCACGGCCGCGCTCGCCGCGGACGACGCGCACGGTCGATGAGGCGACACGGAGCGCGCGCGCCACGAGGGCAACCACCGCGGCGTTGGCCGCGCCCTCGACCGGCGGCGCCGTCACGCGCACGCGCAGGACGTCGTTGCGCCAGCCGAGGATCTCGTCCCGCGACGCGCGCGGCTCGACGCGCAGGCGCAGCAGCGCGCCCTCAGCCCTTCGGCTCGCCGGCGTCCTCGCCAAAGTCGGCCGCCATCATGCGGTAGTAGCTCTCGAGCGTCGAGCGCAGGTCCTCGACGAGTTGGCGGCGCAGGCGGCGGAGCGACTGGATCTCGCTCCGGATCTTCGCCTCCTCGCTGCGCGCTCCCTCCACGATCTTCTCGCCGCGCAGCTCGGCCTCCCGCATGTGCAGTTCCGCCTCGCGCCGAGCCGCCGCCTTCATCTCGTCGCCGAGCTTCTGCGTGGTCACGAGCGTATCCTGGAGGGCCCGCTCGCGCTCGGCGAGCCCGCGCGAGCGCTCCTCGAGCGTGGCGAGCTGCTCTCGGAGGAGCGCGTTCTCCTTGAGCACGGTCTCGTAGTCGTCCGCGACGTCGTCGAGGAACGCGTCCACCTCGTGCTTGTCGAAGCCGCGGAGCATCCGCACCGTGAACTGCTGCTGCCGGATGTCGAGGGGGCTGATTCGCATCGGACCCTCCGACTCGCTACCTGAGGCTCGCAGCGAGGTCGTGGAGTGAGCCGACCACTAACGACTGGAGAAAAAAGATCGCGAGCAGAACGACCATCGGCGACAGGTCGAGCCCCATCGCGATCGTCGGCAGACGCTCGCGGATGGGGCGGAGCACCGGCTCCGTCGCGCGGTGGAGGAAGCGCACGATCGGGTTGTAAGGATCGGGGTTCACCCACGAGAGCACGGCGCGGGCGACGACGATGAGAAGGTACGCGTTGAGCACCAGGTTGACGAGGTTCGCCAGTGCGTAGACCAAGTTGCTCAGGAGGAACACGGCCTCATCTTAGCACCCCCAGCTCCCGGGAACGCTGGGTGGCGCGCTCGACGGCCTTGATGAAAGTGGTGCGGATCCCGCCCTCCTCGAGGGCGGCGATCCCCGCGATCGAGGTGCCGCCGGGCGAACTGACCATGTCCTTCAGCGCGCCGGGGTGGAGGCCCGTCTCGAGGAGGAGCTTGGCGGCGCCGAGCACCGTCTGGGTCGCGAGCGTCATCGCGGTGATCCGGTCGAGCCCCATCTTCACCCCGCCGTCCGCGAGCGACTCGATCACGAGCGCGACGTAAGCGGGGCCGGACCCCGAGAGCCCCGTCACGGCGTCGAGCAGCTCCTCGTCCAGTACGACCACCCGCCCGACGGCGCTGAAGATCTCACGGGCGGTGTCGAGGTCGCCCGGCTCGAGGCCCTCCGCCTTCGCGATCGCGGTGACGCCCTCGAGCACGAGCGCCGGGGCGTTCGGCATCACGCGGATCAGCCGCGCGTCCGGGCCGAGAATCGTGCGCAGCCTGGCCGTCGAGACGCCGGCAGCGATCGAGATCATCAGCTTCCGTCGTGTGAGCGCGGGCGCGATCTCCTTCAGCACGGGCTCGATGATCTGCGGCTTCACCGCCAGGATGACGACGTCGACGTGACGGACGAGCTCCGGGTTGTCGGCGGCGATCTGGATCCCGTACTGCCGGTCGAGCTCCTTGAGGCGCTCGCGGCGCACGTCGGTCGCGCAGATGGACTCGGGCGGCACGAGGTTCGCCGCCAGGAGCCCTTTGATCATCGCCTCGCCCATGTTCCCGGCGCCGACGAACCCGATCGTCTTGCCTTTGATCGTCATGGCTCGCGTGGCTCCTTTTGGGGCCCGGCCGGGCGCGGGCCGAAGATCGCCGTCCCGACGCGCACCATCGTCGCTCCCTCCTCGATCGCCACCTCGAAATCGCCGCTCATCCCCATCGACAGTTCCCGGAGATCGTGGCGCGCACCGAGCTTCGCGAGCGCCCGGAACCAGACGCGCGCGCCGGCCGGGTCCGCGGCCTCCGGGGGGATCGCCATCAACCCGAGCACCCTGACGTGGTCGAGCTTCGCCACCGCGTCCAGCAGGCCGTCGAGCTCCTCGGGCGGCACGCCCCCCTTCGACCGTTCGCGGGCCACGTTCACCTGCACGAGGGCCGTGACCGACCGACCCCGCTGCCGGGCCCGCTTGTCCAGCTCGCGCGCGAGCTCCGGGCGATCCACGGAGTGGATCAGGTCGAAGAGCTCGGCGGCGTCCCTGGCCTTGTTCGTCTGCAGCTGCCCGACGAGGTGCCACGGCACGGGTCGCCCGAGCTCGGCGATCTTCGCGCGCGCCTCCTGAACCCGGTTCTCGCCGAGGGCAGGAATCCCGGCGGCGACCGCCTCGCGGATCCTGGCGAGCGCCACGGTCTTCGAGACGCCGATGAGGAGCACGTCCTCCGCCCGCCGCCCCGCACGCTCGGCGGCGCGAGCGACGCGCTCACGCACACGCTCGAGACTGGCCCGGATGTCGTCCATGGCCGCACCGCGATTCTACATCACAGGCTCACCTCGGACGGCGGGGGCTCGATCACAGACTCGCCTCGCGGCGCGCTCGCCGACCCTCCGCGGCCGCCGCTCGGCTCGCACGACTACGGTCCACAGACTCGCCTCGCGGCGCGCTCGCCGACCCTCCGCGGCCGCCGCTCGGCTCGCACGGCTACGGCAGCGCGGCGAGCGTCGCCAACCGGCCGCGATTGCCGCGGCGGTACGAGTAAAAGAGCTCCGGGTGACAGGCGGTGCACAGGCGCGGGTTCTCGATGCGCGCCGGCTGGACGCCCGCCCTCCGGAGCAACGCCTCGTTGGCGGACCAGAGGTCCAGCATGACCCGGCCGGGCCGCCCGGGAGTGGCCCACGCCTCCCAGTGGTCCGGGTAAGCCTGGGCGAGCTCCCGCGTCACCGGCTCGTCGACCTCGTAGCAGCACGGGCCGATCGAGGGCGCGATGGCCGCGCAGAGTCGCTCGGGGCGGGCGCCGAGCGGCCCGAGCGCAGCGACGACGGCCTGGGCGGCGCCGCGCACCGTACCCCGCCAGCCGACGTGCGCCGCGCCGAGCGCGTGCGCCTCGGGATCGTAGAGGACGATCGCGAGGCAGTCGGCTGTGAAGATCGCGAGCGGCGCGCGCGGCGCGACGGTCACGAGGATGTCAACGGTCCCAGCGAACCCTCCAGCGGCAGGCGCCTCGGCGGCCTCGGCGCCGTGGACCTGCTTGGCGTAGCTCACCCGGGCGAGGTCGAGGCCGGCCGCCCCGAGCGTTCGGACCGCGTCGGCGCGGAAGGGCGAGACCGGGTGCTCGGCGGAGATCGGCTCGTCGAACGAAAGGACGCCGGGGCAGTGGCGCGTGGTGGTCGCGTTGGGAAGCCCGAGAGCCGTCAGCGCGGCGAACGTGAGATACGCGGCTGGCTGTCCGTGGGGGAGGAGGCGCGTGCCGCGATCCATCAGGTTTATAGAGCGACGGCCTGCGGCGCGTACGACGCGCGACTAATCCGCCTGTCGGCGCAGGAAGGCCGGAACTTCCAGATCGCCGTCGCCGAGCGCGGCGTCGATCTCGGCGCGCAGCTCGCCCGGGCGCCGGCGCCAGCTCCCCGCCCCGGCCGCGCTCGCGCGCGCCGCGCGCGGGAGGTCCACGACCTTCCCGCCGACGGTCTCCTTCCGCTCGGCGAACCCCGTCGCGATCACGGTCATCCGGACCTCGTCGGTCATGTGCGGGTCGATGACCGCGCCGAAGATGATGTTCGCGTCCTCGTGGGCCGCCTCCTGGACGACGCGCGCGGCTTCCTCGACCTCGTGGATCGACAGGTCGGCTCCGCCGGTGAAGTTGATCAGGATCCCACGCGCACCCTGGATGGACGTGTCGTCGAGGAGCGGGCTCGCCACCGCCTTCTGTGCGGCATCGAGCGCGCGGTGCTCGCCCCGACCCGTGCCGGCGCCCATCATCGCCATACCCATCCCCGACATGATCGTGCGGACGTCGGCGAAGTCGAGGTTCACGAGTCCGGGCACGAGGATCAGGTCGGAGATGCCCTGGACGGCTTGCTGGAGCACGGCGTCCGCGACGCGGAAGGCTTCGATCAGTGGCGTGCCCCGATCGACGACCGACAAGAGCCGCTGGTTCGGGATCGTGATGAGCGTGTCCACAACACCCCGAAACGCCTCGAGCCCTGCCTCGGCCTGCGCCATCCGGCGTCTGCCCTCGAACGCGAACGGCTTCGTCACCACGGCCACGGTGAGGATCCCGAGGTCCTTGGCGAGCGACGCGACGACTGGGGCCGCACCGGTGCCCGTGCCGCCACCGAGACCCGCAGTGATGAAGACCATGTCGGCGCCGTGCAGGAGCCGCGTGATCTGGTCCGGGTCTTCCTGCGCCGCCTGCCGGCCGATGTCCGGGTTCGAGCCCGCGCCGAGCCCCTGCGTGAGCTTCGCGCCGAGCTGGAGCTTCACGGGCGCCGGCGAGGCGTGCAGCGCCTGGACGTCCGTGTTGGCGACGATGAACTCGACCCCCGTGAATTCCGCCGCCATCATCCGGCTCACGGCGTTGCTGCCGCCACCGCCGAGACCGACGACCTTGATCTTCGCCGCCTGCGGCACCTCGTCGAGCTCGAAGAGCGGGCGCCGTGTGCGATCCCTCTCCATCCCGTCCTCCTTCCGATGTCTGTCGGCGGCTTTGCGCCGCCGGCCCGATGAACGCGCGCCGTCGGACGGGAACAGCGGCGGCTGCTCGCCCCGACCCGTCCTAGAAGATGTCATTGAGGAGACCGGACAGGCTCTGCCCGAGTCGCCCGAGCAGGCTTCCGTCCGCCGCCGCGGCGGTCTCGGCCTGAGTCCGCCCGCGGGCGCCGTGGAGCGCCAGGCCCACCGCCGTCGCGTAGACCGGGCTCTGCACGACGTGGGCATGGCGGCCGACGCCGAGTGGCACGCCGCGCCGGACCGGTTGATCGAACACCGCCTCCGCCAGCTCGGGCACGCCTTCCATGAGCGACGTGCCGCCGGTCACGACGGCGCCAGCCGTCGCCGCGTCCTGGAATCCCGCCCGGCCGAGCTCGCGCGCGATCAGCGTGAAGATCTCCTCGACCCGCGGCTGGATGATCTCCGAGAGGACCTGGCGCGAGAGCTGGCGAGGCTTCCGGCCCCCGACCGACGGCACGTCCACCGTCTCCTCCGCCGCCACCAGGGCCGTCAGCGCGCACCCGTACCGCTTCTTCATGTCCTCGGCCGCGGGCAGCGGGGTGCGGAGGCCGATCGCGATGTCGTTCGAGATGTGGTCGCCGCCGAGCGGGAGGATGACCGTGTGCCAGATCGCGCCGTTGCGGAACAGCGCGACGTCGGTCGTCCCGCCGCCGATGTCCACCACGACGACGCCGAGCTCCTTCTCGTCCTCGTACAGGACCGCCTCGGCCGAGGCGAGCGGCTCGAGCACGATGTCGTGCACGGCGAGGCCCGCGCGGTTGACCGAGCGGACGACGTTCTGGACCGAGGTCACCGCGGCGGTGACGACGTGCACCTCGACCTCGAGGCGCACGCCCGACATCCCGATGGGATCGCGGATCCCGTCGCCGTCGTCCACGACGAAGTTCTGAGGCAGCACGTGGATGATCTCGCGGTCCTGCGGCAGGTTGATCGCCCGCGCCGCCTCCACGGCCCGCTCGACGTCCGTCGAGTTCACCTCGCGGTCCTTGCCGGAGACGGCAACGACGCCGCGGCTGTTGACGCCGCGAATGTGGCCGCCGGCGACGCCCACGTAGACGCCCGCGACCTCGACGCCCGCCATCTGCTCGGCCTCGGCGACGGCCGCCTTGATGGCCTCGACCGTCGAGTCGATGTTGACGACGATCCCGCGCCGGAGGCCGCGCGAGGGCGCCGTCCCGACGCCGGCGACGTCGAGGCCGCCGTGCGTGGCCGGTTGGGCAATCACCGCGCAGATCTTCGTCGTGCCCACGTCCAATCCGACGACCAGGTCCGGAGCCTTCGAGCGCCGCGTCACGAGCGCCTCCGCTGCAGGATGACCTGGTCGCGGAACCTGAGATCGACCGCGCGGACGTCCGGGTCGGCGACCTGGGTGAGCACGCCCTCAAGGCGCACGAGCTGCTCTTCCCACTCCTCGGCGGGGAGCCGCACCTCGACGCCGTCGACCGTGTAGAGGAGGGGGCCGTCCTGGCGGCTCATGTCGATCTCGGAGATCTCGGCGGCGAGCGCGCTGCCGGTCCGCAGGAGGGCCCGGATGAGCGCGATGGCCGCCCGCGCCTTGGGGCTCGGCACGCTCCGCATCGAGGCGACCTCCTCGTCGGACAGGCCGCTCACGACCGGAACCTGGGGCACCACGGCCTCGGGCGAGGCGCCCAGGAGCCGGCCCTCCTCGTCGAGCCAGTGGAGGTGCCCCGCGTGCACCAGCGTGAAGGGGCGCCGCTCCTCGACGGTGATGACGACCCGGTCCGGGAGCTCGCGGACGACGTCGGCGCGCCGGATCTCGGGGATCGCCGCGACGCGACCGGCGATGGCGCGCGGATCGAGGCTGAAGAGGCTCGTGCCCGGATCGACCGCGGCCGCCGCCAAGACCCGCGCCGTCGGCACGCGCGCTGCGCCGCGCACGTCGACCGTCGCGACCTTGAAACGCGGGGTCGTGAGGAGCCAGTGACCGAAGACCGCGACCGCGAACCACGCCGCCGCGGTGAGCAGCACGAGCGGGAGCAGGCGGCGCAGGCGCGCGCGCCGCCGCGCGCGCCGGCGGTCCGTGCCCACCCGCTGGCTCGCGACGAACGCGGAGCGCTCGCCCAGGTCCGCGACTCGGGCGACCCGACTCCGCGGCGAACCGAGACCGCTCGGCATTATTCGCCGAGGATCCTGATCTCGGGCTCGAGCGCGACCCCGAACTGGTGCTGCACGCGGTCGCGCGTGAGGTCCATGAGCGCGAGGACGTCGGTCGCGGTGGCGCCGCCGCGGTTCACGATGAAGTTCGCGTGCTTGGAGGAGATCTCGGCGCCATTGATTCGCTTCCCCTTGAGCCCGCACTTCTCGATCAGCCGTGTGGCGACGTCGCCGGGCGGGTTCTTCCAGACGCACCCCGCAGACGCGAGGGCGAGGGGCTGGGTGGCCTTCTTCTGCTTCAAGCGGACCTTGATGTCCTTCTGGACCTCGGCGAGCGGTCGGCGCGTGAGCCGCAAGCGGCAGCCGATGAGCACGGCGCCGGCCGGCGCGTCGAAGGTCTGGTAGGTGAAGGTGCCCGACGTCGGCTTGAACTCGCCGAGCGAGCCGTCCGGGTGGAGGAAGTAGACCGCGCTCACGAAATCGCCGATCCGGCCGTCGGGCGTGCCGGCATTCATCGCGAGTGCGCCGCCGAGCGTCGCCGGGATCCCGACCAGGCACTCGATCCCGCCGAGGTTCAGCGCCGCCGCCTCGCGGATCAGCGCCGACAGGCTCACGCCCGCACCGACGATCGCCTCCTCGCCGTGGAACTCGGCGCGCCCGAGGCATCCCTCGAGCCGCAGCACGACGCCGCGCACGCCGCGGTCACGGACGACCAGGTTGTTGCCGCCGCCGATGACCGCCACCGACAGCTGCTCGCGCTCGGCGAAGAGGAGCGCGTGGCGGATGTCGTCGACGTCCTGGGGGACGACGAAGATGTCGGCAGGGCCGCCGATGCGGAGCGAGGTGTGGAAGCTCAGCGGCTCTTTGAACCGCACTTCCCCGCGGATCTCTCCTAACATTAGGCCCTCCCGTTCAGAGCGTCGGATTCGAGACGTTTCAGCAGCTCGGGGCCGAGCAGCCCCACGTCCCCCGCGCCGAGCGTCAGGACAAGATCCCCCGGCCGGGTGACCTCGCCGAGGTGCGTGACGACGCGCGCCCGATCGCCGCCGAGGTAGGTGACGTCGCGATGGCCGTGGGCGCGGATGCCCTCGGCGAGGTCCTCGGCGGTGACCCCGGGAATCGGGGCTTCGCCGGCCGCATAGATGTCCAGCACGATCAGGACGTCCGCCTGGTTGAACGCCGTGAGGAACTCCTGGCGCAGGTCGCGCGTGCGCGTGTAGCGGTGCGGCTGGAAGACCGTGACGACCCGACAGTCGAACCCGGCCTTGGCGGCGGCCAGCGTCGCGCGGATCTCGGCGGGATGGTGGCCGTAGTCGTCGACCACGGTGACGCCCGCCGCGCGCCCGCGGATCTGGAACCGGCGCTGCACGCCGGCAAAGCCCGCGAGGGCGCGCTCCATCGTCACGAACGGGATCTCGAGCTCCAGGCCCACGCCGATGGCCGCCAGGGCGTTGAGCACGTTGTGGCGCCCCGGGATCTGGAGCGTGCACTCGCCGAGGAGGCTCCCGCGCTGGTAGACCTCGAAGCGGCTCGTCATCCCACTGAGGGACAGCCGGCGCGCGACCAGGTCGGCGCTCGACTCGAGGCCGTAGGTGATGGCCCGCTTTTCGACTCTTGGAATCAGCATCTGGATGTTGGGCTGGTCGAGGCAGAGGACGGCGGAGCCGTAGAAGGGCACCTTGTTGACGAAGCGGACGAACGCCTCGCGGATCGCGTCGAGCGTGCCATAGTGGTCGAGGTGCTCAGCGTCGACCGTCGTGACGACCGCGATCGTCGGCGCGAGCGTCAGGAACGAGCCGTCCGACTCGTCGGCCTCCGCCACGAGGAAGTCGCCCTGGCCGAGGCGCGCGTTGGACCCGAGGTTGATCACGCGGCCGCCCACGACGATCGTCGGGTCGTAGCGCCCCTCCGCGAGCACGGCGCCGACCATCGAGGTGGTCGTCGTCTTGCCGTGGGTGCCGGCGACGGCGATGCCGTACTTCAGGCGCATCAGCTCGGCGAGCATCTCCGCGCGGGGGATCGTCGGAACCGCGTGCTGGCGCGCCGCCTGCAGTTCGACGTTGTCGTGCGAGACGGCCGACGAGTAGACGACGACGTGCGCGCCCTCGATATGTCCCGCCTCGTGGCCGACGTAGATTTTCGCCCCGAGCTGCTCGAGTCGTTCCACGGCTTCGTTTCGCCTTTGGTCTGACCCCGTCACCCGATAGCCGAGGTTCAGCAAGATCTCGGCGATGCCGGACATCCCGGCGCCTCCGATGCCGACGAAGTGGATCTGCTGGTAGCGCTTAAACATTCGCCTGCTGGGAGATGTTCAAGAGCACGCCGGTCGAGAGCATCGTGATGAGCAGCGCCGAGCCGCCGAACGAGACGAACGGCAGCGGCAGCCCCTTGGTCGGCAGCAGGCCCAGCACGACGCCCAGGTTCACGAGCGTCTGGGTCGCGATCAGGACCGTGATCCCCAGCGCGAGATACCCGCCGAAGGGGTCGGGGGCGCGGAGCCCGATCCGCAGCCCGCGCCAGACGAACACGCTGAACAGCGCGACGACCGCCGCGGCGCCGACGAACCCCAGCTCCTCGCCGACGATCGCAAAGATAAAGTCGGTGTGCGCCTCGGGCAGGTAGAACAGTTTCTGCTTCGAGGCGCCGATGCCCTGGCCCAGCACGCCGCCGTTGCCGAACGCGAGCCACGACTGGATGATCTGGAACCCGCTGCCACGCGGGTCCGACCACGGGTCGAGAAACGCGGTGATCCGCCGGAGGCGGTACGGGGCCATCCAGATCGCGATCGCGATGAGCGGCACGGCGGGAGCGAGGATCAGCCCGAGGTGGGCGAGGCGCCCGCCGGCCAAGAACAGCAGCGCGAACGTCAGCGCGATCAGGGTCAGGCAGTTGCCAAGGTCGGGCTGCGCGAGCACGAGCGCGCCGAGCACGCCGGCGACCACGAGCGGCGACAGGAGCCCCTGCCAGAAGTCCGCGAGCCCCTCCCGCTTCTTGGCGAGGAATGCCGCGAGATAGACGACGAGGGCGAGCTTCGCCAGCTCCACTGGCTGGAACGACACCGGCCCGAGCCGGATCCAGCGACGGGTGCCGTTGATCGCCTGGCCGATGGGCGGGATGAGCACGAGGACGAGCAGCGCGACCGACACGGCGAGGAGCGGGAGCACGAACCGCTCGAGGCGCCGATAGTCCACACGGAGAGCGAGCCAGAGGCCCGCGGCGCCGAGCAGCGCCCAGAAGAGCTGCTTCTTGAGGAAGAAATAGGCGTCGTGGAAGCGATCGCCCGCGACGATGGCGCTGGCCGAGTAGACCATCACCACGCCGAGCGAGAGGAGCACGACGGCGACGCCGAAGAGCCAGAGATCGGGCGCGAGCTTCCGCGGCATCTATTTGGTCTGGGGGGGAGCGACGGCCGCTCCTCCCCCAGACCCCCCCAACGGGATCACGCGAGCCATCAGAGTGACCGCCGCTCCTCCCCCAGACCCCCCCAACGGGATCGCGCGAGCCATCAGTCCAACCTCTCCACGAGCTTTTTGAAGACGTCGCCCCGGTGCTCGAAGTTCTCGAACATGTCGAACGAGGCGCACGCCGGCGAGAGCAGCACCACGTCGCCGGGAATGGCCAGGCGGCGCGCCGCGTCCACGGCGCCCTCGAGCGACGGGCAGCGCGTCACGGGGATCGACGCCGCCTTGAACGCCGCCGCGAGCTTCGGGGCGTCCTCACCGATCAGGAACGCGTGGCCGACACGCCCGCGCGCGGCGGCGGCGAGCGGCTCGAAGTCCTGCCCCTTGCCACGGCCGCCCGCGATCAACAGAACCCGCTCGGAGAAGCTCTCGAGCGCCTTGAGGGTGGACGCGACGTTGGTGCCTTTCGAATCGTTGAAGTACTGCACGCCCCGGCGATCGCGGACGAACTCGATCCGATGCGCGACGCCCCGGAACCGGCCGATCGCCCGCCGGATCGTCTCCGGCGCGAGCCCCACCCACAGCACGCAGGCGGTGGCGGCGAGCACGTTCTCGACGTTGTGCGCGCCGCGCAGGAAGATCTCGGCGACCGGGCAGATCTCCTCGACGTGGCCGTCGAGCTGCGCCGCGATCCGGCCGTCGCGGACGAAGACTCCGTGCGACAGCGAACGGCGGCGGCTGAACCACACGACGTGGGCGCGCGTCCGGCGGGCGAGCGCCGCGGTCGCCTCGTCGTCGGCGTTGAGGACCGCACAGTCCGCCGGCGTCTGGTTGGCGAAGATCCGCGCCTTCGCGTCCACGTAGGCGGCGAGGCTCCCGTGCCGATCGAGGTGGTCCGGAGCGATGTTGAGCACGGCGGCGACGCGGGGCTGGAAGGCCTCGGTCGACTCCAGCTGGAAGCTCGACGCCTCGCAGACGACGAGGCCGTCCGGCGGGAACCCGAGCGCGTGCGCCGCGAGCGGGGTCCCGATATTGCCGGCGACGAGCACGGGGCGGGGCTGCCCGGCGAGCAAGGCGCCCGTGAGCGCGGTCGTCGTCGTCTTGCCGTTGGTGCCGGTGATCGCGATCGTCTCCGCCTCGAGCGCGCGCCAGCCGAGCTCGAGCTCGCCGATGATCGGCACCCGATGGGCGCGCGCCGGCGCCAGCTGATCGCCGTCGAGCGGCACGCCCGGGCTCACGACGACGAGGTCGGCGCCGTCGAACGCGCCGCGCGTCGCCTGGCCCGTAACGAGGCGCACGCCCAGCGCTTCGAGCGCGGTCGCCTCGCGCCCGAGCGCCTCGAGTGGCTTCAGGTCGGTGCCGGTCACCTGCGCGCCGGCCGCCCGGAGGAGTCGCGCGGCGGCGACGCCGCTCCGCGCGAGCCCCACGACCGTCACCCGCCGGCCGGCGAGCGAGTCCGTGTACGCCCGCCCTCGTGTCACCATGTCGACCTCATCCCGCTCCGTGATCATGACGCGCTCCGTTGTAACGAGGGCCGCGAGGCCGGCGCCGTCGATCGGAGTCCGAAGCCGCAGCGCGTCCGACGCGCGAGGCGAGCCTGCGTTGGGAGTGCGAAGCCGCAGCGCGTCCGACGCGCGAGGCGAGCCTGCGTCAGGTGGCCTGAGACGAGGCGCGACCCGGCTCTCTTCCACATGTCCATCACCTCAGTTTGAGGGTCGTCAGGGCGAGCAGCGCCAGCGCGAACGAGACGATCCAGAAGCGTACGACGATCTTCGGCTCCGCCCAGCCCGAGAGCTCGTAGTGGTGGTGGAGCGGCGCCATGCGGAAGACCCGGCGCCCCGTCAGCTTGAAGCTCGCGACCTGCACGATCACCGAGCCCGCCTCGACCACGTAGAGGCCGCCGATCAGCGGCAGCAGGAGCTCTGCTTTCGTGAGCACCGCGAGCGTCCCGATCGCGCCGCCCAGCGCGAGCGACCCCGCGTCGCCCATGAAGACCTCCGCCGGGTGGCAGTTGAACCAGAGAAAGCCGATCGCCGCGCCGATCAGCGCGCCGCAGAACACGGTCAGCTCGCCCGCGCCCTTGACGTTCAGGATCTTGAGGTAGTCCGCCGCTCTGAAGTTGCCGGTCAGGTACGCGATGACGCCGAAGGCGCCGCCGGCCATGATGACGGGGCCGACCGCCAATCCGTCGAGGCCATCCGTCAGGTTCACCGCGTTCGACGCGCCGATCACCACCAGCATCGCGAACGGGATCCAGAGCCAGCCGAGGTTGATGAGCCACCCCTTGAAGAACGGGATCGCCAGCACCGGCAGCCACGCGGCGGGCGGCTGCCAGAAGACGATCTGGAGCAGGGCTCCCGTGAGCACGACCTGCACACCGAACTTCAGGCGCATCGAGAGCCCCTTCCGCGTGCGAAGCTTCGTGAGGTCGTCCCACACCCCGAGGAGCCCGAAGGCGAGCGTCGCGAGCATCGCGACCCACACGTAGCGGTTCCCCAGATTCGCCCACAGCAGGGTCGTGGACAGGATCGCGGCGATGATCACGATCCCGCCCATCGTCGGCGTGCCCTTCTTCGTCCGATGGCGCTCCGGCGTGTCCTCGCGGATCGTCTCGCCGCCGTGCTGCAGCTCGCGGAGCTTCTGGATCAGCGGCGGACCGATCACGAGCGAGATCACGAGCCCGGTGATCAGGGCCATGAAGGACCTGAACGTCAGGTAGCGGAAGACGTTGAAGAGGATGTGGTCCTTGGCGAGCGGAACGAGAAGGTGGTAAAGCATCCGCCGCCATCATTCCCGGGCCAGGCGCGCGACGAGCGCGTCCACGACCCGCTCCAGGCGCACCCCCCTCGACCCCTTCACGAGCACCGTGTCGCCGGGCACCAGGCCCTTGAGCAGGTGGGCCACGGTGTCCTCGAACGTGGTCGCGTGGCGCGCCTCGGCGAGTCCCGCCTCGCGGGCGGCCTCGACCGCGAAGAGCGCCAGGCGCCCGACGCCGACGAGCTCATCGGCACCGGCGGCCACGACCGCGCGGCCGATCTCCCGGTGGGCCTCCTCGGCGATCCCGCCGAGCTCCAGCATGTCGCCGAGCACCGCGACGAGCCGGCCGGCGCCACGGCGCGCCGCGACCGTGTCGAGCGCGGCCCGCATCGAGGCCGGGTTGGCGTTGTACGTGTCGTCGAGGATCCGGACGCCGCCGGCCTCGCGCCACACGCAACGGCCCGCGACCGGCCGCGCGACGGCGAGCCCCCGCGCGATCTCCACGAGCGTGAGGCCGAGCGCCGCGCCCACGGCGGCCGCGGCGAGCGCGTTCATCACGTTGTGACGCCCGGCGAGGGCGAGCGTCGCCGGCTCTCGCACGCCCGCCGCCTCGAGCGTGAACGTGAGGCCGCGCGCGTCCTCGACGACGTCGCCCACGAGGCGGACGTGGGCCGTGGCCGCGCGCCCGTAGGTGACGACGTGGGCCTTGGCGTCGCGCGCCATCCCGGCGACCCGCGGGTCGTCGACGTTGAGCGCCACCCACCCGTCGGCGGGCACGGCGCGCACGAGCGCGGCCTTCTCCTCGCGGACGCCGTCGAGCGAGCCGAGGAACTCCGTGTGCACGGCCGCGACGTTCGTCACCACGCCGACCGTCGGTCGCGCCAGCTCCGCCAGGTAGGCGATCTCGCCCGGCCGGTTCGTGCCGAGCTCGAGCACGAGCGCCTCGTGCTCGGGGACGAGCTTCAAGAGCGTGAGCGGGAGGCCCCACTGGTTGTTGAAGCTCCCCGTGGGCTTGAGGACGTGCCAGCGCACACCGAGCACGGACGCGATCAGCTCCTTGGTCGTGGTCTTGCCGTTGGAGCCGGTCACGGCCACGACGGGGATGGAAAACCGCGCGCGATGGTACGTCGCGAGCAGACCGAGCGATATCGTAGTGTCCTCGACGAGGACGAGCGGCACGTTGGCGGGCGCGTCGTCGCGGAGCGCGTGGACGACCAGACAGGCGGCGCCCCGGCCCGCCGCGTCCGCGAGGAAGGCGTGGCCGTCGAGCCGGTGGCCCTGAATGGCGAAGAACGCCTCCCCGACGCCGAGCGCGCGCGAGTCGATCGACACCCCCGTCACGGGGACGCCGAGGTCGCCGGCGACGAGCGCGCCCCGGGTCGCGCGAACGATGTCCTGGACGGTGAAGAGGGGCATCCGGGCTCCTATGGCGAACGCTCCTGGAGGATCCGCCGAGCGACTTCGCGATCGTCGAAGGGGAGCACGTCGGAACCTATGATCTGGTACGTCTCGTGGCCCTTACCCGCTATCACCACGGTATCACCAGCGTCAGCCCAGTGCAGCGCGTCGTGGATCGCCCGGGCGCGGTCGGGCTCGACCGCGTACCGGCCGGGATCGACACCGGCCGCGCGCACCCCGACGAGAATCTCGTCGATGATCGCCTCCGGCCGCTCCGAGCGCGGATTGTCGGAGGTCACCCAGACCCGGTCGGCGAGCCGGGCGGCGATCCCGCCCATGATCGGGCGCTTCCCGCGATCGCGGTCGCCGCCACAGCCGAAGACCACGCCCAGACGCCCCGCGGTGAGCTTGCGCGCCGTGGTCAGCACGCGCTCCAGCGCGTCGGGGGTGTGCGCGTAGTCCACGACGACCAGGAACGGCTGGCCGGCCCGCACCTGTTCGAATCGGCCCGCGACGGTCCCGACCGTCGCAAGCGCGGCGCCGATCGCGCCGGGCTCGAGGCCGAGCGCCAGGCCGATCGCGACGGCGCCGAGCAGGTTCATCACGTTGTGCTCGCCGATCAGCGGTGAGGTCAGGGCCAGGGGGCCGACGGGGGTCTCCGCCGTCATGCGGAGCCCCTCGATCGTAGAGGCGTAGTCCACCGCCCGGACGCGGGCGCCCTCGCCGAGCCCGAAGGTCAGCACGGTCAGGTCGAGTCCCTCGACCATCGCCTGCCCCGACGAGTCGTCCCCGTTGATCACGGCCGTGCGCCGGGGCTTGGGCGATCCGGCCAGGAGCTCGAAGAGGCGGCGCTTGGCCCGACGGTACTCGGCCACGGTGCCGTGAAAGTCGAGGTGGTCCTGGGTCAGGTTCGTGAAGACCGCGACGTCGAAAGCGAGGCCGTCCACGCGCGAGAGCGTCAGGGCGTGCGAGGATACCTCCATGGCGACGCCGCGGATCCCGCGCTCGCGCATGAGCGCGAGGAGGGACTGGAGCTCGAGCGCGTCGGGGGTCGTGTGATGGGCCGGCCGGCGCTCGGTCCCGAGGACGTACTGGTTGGTGCCGATGACGCCCGTCGCGAGGCCCCGCGCGCGCAGCAGCGCCTCGACCAGGTACGACGTGGTCGTCTTGCCGTTCGTCCCGGTGATCCCGACGAGCGTCAGCTCGCGCGAGGGGCGGCCGTAGTACATGTCCGCCAGGCGCGCGAGCGACTCGCGCGCCGAGGGCACGAGCACCTGGGCGACGGCCACGTCGGGGAGCGGTCCGCCCTCCGTGACGATCAGCGTCGCCCCCCGACGGACCGCCTCGGGGACGAACCGCCGCGCGTCCTGTCGGAGCCCCGGCGTCGCCACGAAGCAGCTCCCGGGCTCGACCCGTCGCGAGTCATCCGTGATGGACGCGACCGAGGACGGCGGCGCCCCGACGACGGTCTTGACCGGCAGCGCCGCGAGCAGCTCGCTCACCGGCATCTCGCGCGCCATTTCATTTCGCCGACCCTGGCGCCAGCGTGAGCCTGGCGGTGAGGCCCGGCCGCAGCGGCTCCCCCGGCCGGGGCGCCTGGCGGACGACGCGGCCCTGTCCCCGGATCTCGACCGCGAGACGGAGCGGCGCGAGCGCGGCGAGCGCGCTCCGCAACGTTCGTCCCGTGAGATCCGGCATCCCGCGGCTCCCGTCGGCGTCGACCGCCGCGTCGGTGCTGACAAAGCGCACCGGCGCGGTCACACTGGCAGCGGGAGCCTCCGGCGACGGCCGCGTGACGATCTGCATGGGCAGGACATCACGCGGCGCCACCTCGAGGTAGCGCAGGATCCCGCGGCCGATCGCGCTCCAGATCGGCGCGGCCGCCTCGCTTCCCCACTGCTCCTTCCTCGGCTCATCGAGCACCACGAGCATGACGAAGCGCGGCTCGTCCGCGGGCGCCCAGCCGACGAAGGACAGCACGCCCGGCGACCGCGAGTAGCGTCTGGTCGCCGGATCGAGCTTCTGCGCGGTCCCCGTCTTGCCCGCGACCTCGTACCCGGGAATCGCCGCGTTGTGCCCGGTCCCGGACTCGACGACCCTCACGAGGATTCGCGTCAGGGTGCGGGCCGTCTCGGGCGAGATGACTTGACGGACCGGCGTCGGCGCGAACCGCCGGACCTCCCGCCCCTCGGCGTCGAAGGTCGCGCGCACGATCCGAGGCTGCATGAGCGTGCCGCCGTTGGCGACGGCCCCAAACGCCGACACCAACTGGAGCGCGGTCACCGAGACCTCCTGGCCGATCGACATCGTGGGCAGCGACAAGAGCGACCAGCGCCCGGGAGCGCGCAGGAGCCCGCGGCTCTCGCCGGGGAGCCCGACACCGGTCGCCGCCCCGAAGCCGAAGGCGCTCATGTAGCGGTAGTACCGCTCGCGCCCGAGGGCGAGGCCCACCTTGATGGAACCCACGTTCGACGAGTTCTGCAGCACCTCGCTGAACGTCAGCCAGCCGTACTTCTTCCAGTCGTGGATTGTCGTCTTGGCGATGGTCACGGACCCGTTGTCGCCGTAGATCTTGTCCTCGGGCCGGACCACGCCCTCCTCGAGCGCGGCCGCGGCGAGGATGACCTTGAAGGTCGAGCCGGGCTCGAAGGGATCGGTCACGACGCGGTTGCGCCAGTGGTCCTTGGACGGCGCCTCGAGAAAGGTGTTCGGGTTGAACGTCGGCCGGAGCGCGAGGGCCAGCACCTCACCGGTGCGCGGGTCGAGGACGACCGCCATCGCCGACCTGGCGCCGGTCCTCCGGTAGGCGGCGTCGAGCTCGCGCTCGGTCATGTACTGGATCGTCCGGTCGATCGTGAGCATGACGCCGTGCCCGGCCTGCGGCAGCTCGAGCAGGTGTGGCGAGGTGACCTCCCGGCCGAGCGCGTCGCGCCCGACGATCGCCTTGCCCGGGACGCCCGCGAGCTCGCCGTCGAAGGCCCGCTCGATCCCCTCGAGCCCGCCCTCCACGCCCTCGAAGCCGAGGACGTGTGCCGCCAGCTCGCGGTTCGGGTAGAGGCGAAGCGGCTCGGGCAGGAAACCGAGGCCGGGCTCGCGGAGCGCCCGCACCTCCCCGGCGACGGCCGGCGGGAGCTTCCGCCGGAGCCAGACGAACGACCGCCCACTCGTCAGGGCAGCCCGCACCTCGCCAGGCGGCAGGCCGAGGATCGGCGCGAGCCGGGCCGTGACGCGCACGGGATCACCGACGCTCCGGGGCTGGATGAAGAGTGACTCGGTAGGCGTGGACGTGGCGAGCGGCGCCCCCTGGCGGTCGAGGATCGGGCCGCGCTGGGCGTGGAGGACGACGGTACGCGAGTACTGTCGCTCCGCAAGCTGCGCGAGCTCGGCGCGCTTGACCACCTGGAGCCATGCGAGGCGCCCGGTCAGGCCTCCGAACGCCACGGCGAACACCGCCGCGAGAATCAGGACCCGCGCTCGGAGGTCGCCGGGCGTCACTTCGCTAGAGCCTCGATGCGGCCCCAGCGCGTGGCCGCCAGGCGGGTCCCGCCGGCGACGTACTCGTGCGCCAGCCGCATTTGATCGCGCCCCGGCGGCGAGAGCCCGAGCCGCCGGGCGCGCGCCTCCACCCGCGCCGGTGAGCGGAGGGTCGCCACCTCGATCTCGAGCTGGCGGACGTTGCCCTGCGCCCGCGCCTGCTGGGCGCGCGCCTCGTCGAGCCGGTACGCGAGCTGGACCTGCTGCACCCGCATGCCGACGACGGTCAGCGCGCCGCCGACGAGCAGCGCCGCGGCGGTGAGCGCCGCGACGAGGATCCGCCGGGCGCGCGGGTCGGGTTCACGATGGAGTCGCTGGGGGCCGGTCACGAGAGCCGCTCCAGCACGCGCAGCCTGGCGCTCCGGGCGCGGGGATTCGCCCGCACCTCGTCGGTCTCGGGCCCGAGGGGCGACGGCTCGAGCTCGGCGAAGCCCGCCGACTCGAGGGCCCGGAACGTCTGCTTCACGACGCGATCTTCGCCCGAGTGGAAGGCGATCACGCCGAGCCTGCCGCCGACGTCGAGCAGCGCCGGCGCCGCGTGGAGCGCCGCGCGGAGCGCCGCGGGCTCGTCGTTCACCGCCATCCGCACCGCCTGGAAGGTGCGCGTCGCGACGTGGAGTCGTCGGGGCCAGGCCGCACGCGGCACGGCGCTCCGCACGGCGGCGACGAGGTCGCCGGTCGTCCGGAGCGGGCGCCGCCGCACGATCGCGCGGGCGATCCGGCGCGCGTGGCGCTCCTCGCCGTACTCGACGAGGATCCGCACGAGCTCGACCTCGGGGCGCCGGTTCACGAGGTCGGCGGCGGTCTCGCCGCGCTCGGGATCGAGCCGCATGTCGAGTGGTTCGTCCCGCTGGAAGGAGAAGCCGCGTCCCGACGTCTCGAGCTGGTGGGAGGACACGCCGAGGTCGAGCAGGATCGCGTGCGCCCGCCCCACACCGTGCGCTTCGGCCGCGCTCCCGAGGTTCGCGAAGCTCGCCCGCGCGAGTCGCACGCGGTCGCCGAAGCGCGCGAGCCGCAGGCCCGCGCGCCGCACGGCCTCGGGGTCCACGTCGAGCCCCAGGAGCCGGACGGACGCAGGGCTCGTCATGAGGAGCGCCTCGGCGTGACCGCCCATCCCCACCGTTCCATCGATCACCCATCCTCCGCCGCGCGGTCGCAGGAGAAACGCGACCTCGTCGACAAGCACCGGAACGTGGACTACTTCACTCCCACCTGCGAGAGCCAGGCGAAATCACCGCCGAGCTCGTCGCCGTTCGCGCGCTCGTACTCCTCGAACCGCTTCCGGTCCCAGATCTCGAAGAACTCACGCCCGAGGCCGACGAGCGTCACGTCCTTCACGAGCCCCGCCTGCTGCCGGCTGTCGGGCGGAAGCAGAATGCGTCCCGCGCCGTCGAGCTCGACTTCCCGCGCGCGCGAGATCCAGAGACGGCCGACGCGGCGCAGACGCTCGTCGAACTGCGACTGCTCGTTGAGGGCGCCGACGACGCGCTCCCAGGCCGCGAACGGATACACGTTGAGACACTGATCCTGGGGCACCACGAGCAGGGTGCCCTCGTATTGCGCGAGCGCAGTCCGGTATCGCGCCGGAATGCTTACCCGGCCCTTCGGGTCGATCGTGTGCTGGTAGCGCCCAATAAACATTCCCGTTCATGGGTCGGGGACCCAGACTTCATCCCACTTCATCCCACTTAGATGGGCAGGTTAGCGTCACCCGAAATATCATGTCAAGGAAAAACGTTCGATTTTTCGTGGGATTCCGGCTAGATTTGACGTGGGCGACGGGTGGTGTGTCTGACCCCACTCCGCCCCACCGGATGGTGCTATCGGGGTCGGGTCAGCGGGGACGGTAGTACTGCATCGCCTCTGGAATCCAGGCCTCGATCTGGGCGATCCGCGTCGCCTCGGATGGGTGAGTGGACAAGAACTCTGGCGGGCGCTCGCGCCCCTTCGCGGCCTCGGCCATCCGACGCCAGAGGTCGAGCGCCGCGTGAGGGTCATAGCCTGCCTTGGCCATGAAGATGAGGCCGAGGTGGTCGGCTTCCGACTCCTGGGTGCGACTCCACGGCAGGAGCAGCCCCACCGTGGCTCCCGCGCCCAGGAGGGCGGTCACCTGCTGTACCGCCCTCGGGTCGTTCCGCGCCAGCGCGACCTGGGTGGCGGTCAGGCCCACCTGGACGATGAGCCCCTGACTCACCCGCTCACCGCCGTGGCGGGCGATGGCGTGGGCGACCTCGTGGCCCAGGACGGCGGCGAGCCGCGCGTCGTCGCCGGTGATCGGCAAAAGGCCCGTGTAAACGGCCACCTTGCCTCCCGGCAGGCAAAAGGCGTTCACCTGCTTGTCCTCGATCAAGCTGAACTCCCACTGGTAGTCGGTGCGGCCCGTCGCCTCGGCGATTCGGCGACCGACGCGCCTCACCTGCTCGGTGGCCGCCGGATCCGTGGAGAGCTTCGATTTCTTGAGGACCTCCCGGTAGGCATCGAGCCCCATCTGGACCTCCTGACCCTCCGAGAGGAGCAGGAGCTGATGGCGGCCCGTGCCGGGCACGGTCGCGCAGGAGACTGTTGTAGCGAGGGCCGCGAGGAGTATTGTAGCGGGCGCCGCGAGACCGGCCCGAACCGTGGGTGGCCTGAGCAAGGTGCGAGGTGGACTCATTACTCCAAGTTGGATTTTACCGGACTGGGCTGCCTCACCGGGCGCGGAGACGGGTCTGGGTGGTCAGCGTCACGGCGCCGGCGCCGCCCGTGCCCGTCGTTGTCAGCGTGATCACCACCGTCCGCACCTCCCCCGGGATGGCCGTGGGACGCCCCGCGCGGTCCCGGTATTCGAGCACGAGGCTCCGGACGCCGTCCACGATCGGCTGCGCCCCGCCCCCCTCGTCACGCCGGAGCACGGCGCCGGCCAGACGCCACGTGATCGTCTCGCCGCGCGCATCGGCCCGCCCGTCGCCGTCCTGATCCATGTGCAGGACGACGCGCTCCCGCTCGGCCACCGCGATCGCGTCGAACCCGACCCCCCCGGCGCCGGCGTTCCGGATCTCCCGCGTGAGCCGCTCGAGGGCGATCCGGCCGTTCTGCTGAGCCTCGACCCGCGCGACGCCGAGCGTGTAGGCGCGCTGCCCCTGCTCGAGGGCGGTGAGGGTCCCCGCGAAGACGGTGGAGAGCAGCGCGATGACGACGAGGAGCTCGGCAAGCGTCACGCGAGCGAGCGTCGCCGTCGACACCGCCCGCGTCAATGTCCAAGTTTTCTTACGGCATGCGGACGACGGTCCAGCCGCGAGCGTGGATCTCGACGTCCTCGTGCGACCTCGAACGCCGCCCGAATCGCCGACGATCGGCTGCGGGGGGTTCCTCCCGACGGCGACGTCTCAGTCGCCGCCGGTCGAGGATGATGTCGACGCCTTTCTCGTGCGCGAGGACCTGCCTGAGGGTGTCGTACAGCTCCCGCCGCTCCTGCGACACGATGAAGAGGAGCCGCTCCATGTTTGCTGCTCCTAGTCGATGGGGGGACGGCGGTCGGCCCAGGGGCGCGCGCGCTCGAACGCCGCGGCGGCGCACAGAACGCCCGCGTCGTCGAAGCGACGCCCGACGATCTGCAGCCCGATCGGCAGCCCGTCCTTCGTGAGACCACACGGCACCGACGCGGCGGGTTGACCGGTCAGGTTGAGCGGGTACGTGAACGGGATCCACGCGTACGAGTCGACCGCCTTGCCGGCGATCTCGGTCGGGTTGTCGAGGCCGACAGGGAACGGCGGGCACGCGACGGTGGGCGTCAGCAGGAGGTCGTACGTCTCGAAGAACGCGCGCGGGTGCTGCCACCACGCGAGCCGGTCGAACCACGCCTGGACGTACCGCGTGGGCGGGTTCCGGAGCGTCGCCTCGATGATCCGGTAGAGTCCGGGCTCGATCTCCTCCCGGCGGTCGACGTACGGCGCCATGCGGGTGGCGATCCCGCCGCAGAAGGTCTGCTCCCAGCAGTCGCGCGGCGACGGCCAGCGCGGGCTGACGGTCTCCACACGGCACCCCAGCTCTCGGAAGGCCGTGACGGCCTTGGCGCAGGCGGCGCCGACCTCGGGGTCGACCGCGTCGGCCCAGCCGAGGTCGTCGCTGTAGGCGACGCGCAGCCCCTTGACGACGCCCCGGAGCGCCTTCACGTAATCGACGCGCGCGGCGGGGAGCGAATACTGGTCGCGCTCGTCGGGGCCGGCGCAGGCGTTCAGCATCAGCGCCGCGTCGGCGACCGTCCGCGTCATGGGACCGATGTGTGAGAGACTCCACGCGCCACTCGGCGGGTACGCCGGGATGCGCCCGTAGGAGGCCTTCAGGCCGAAGATCCCCGTGAACGAAGCGGGAATGCGGATCGAGCCGCCGCCGTCGGTCCCGATGTGGAGCGGGCCCAGCCCCGCCGCCGCCGCCGCGGAGGCGCCGCCGGACGAGCCGCCCGGTGTCCGCTCGAGGTCCCACGGGTTACGCGTCGGCCCGAAGACGAGGTTGTGGGTGGCGCCGAGCCAGCCGAACGTCGGCGTGTTGGTCTTGCCGAGCAAGATCGCGCCGGCGCGCTTCATCCGCTCGACCATTGGCGCGTCCTCGGTGGGCACGTTATCGCGGTAGAGCGGCGTGCCGAACGTCGTGCGGACCCCTTTGGTGACGACGAGATCCTTCACCGAGAAGGGAACGCCGTGGAGCGGGCCGAGCACGGTGCGCCGTCGCGTCAGGGCGCGCTCGGCCGCTTTCGCCTCCCGCCGCGCCGCTTCGTCGGTCAGCGTCACGAAGGCGTTGAGCTTCGGGTTGATCCGCTCGATCCGGTCGAGGATCGCGTCCATCACCTCGACCGGCGAGACCTTCTTCCGCCGCATCAGCGCCGCCAGCTCGGTCGCCGGCAGCCAGCAGAGCCGCTCGTCAGCCATTCGCCGGGCCTCCCTTGTGCTCGGACCCCGTCGTTTCAGGACGAGAGGTGGAAGACCACCATCTTGAGCTCCGTCATCTCGTTGATCGCGTACGCCGGACCCTCTTTGCCGAACCCGGACTCCTTGAGCCCGCCGTAGGGCATCCGGTCGGCCCGCCACTGGGGCCCCCAGTTGACGTGAAGGTTGCCCGACTGGACCTCGCGCGCGAACCGCCACGCCCACTCGAGGTTCTCGGTGAAGATTCCCGCCGCGAGTCCGTAGTTCGTGTCGTTCGCGAGCGCGATCGCCTCGTCGAGATCGTTGAACGGCGTGACAGCGACGGCCGGGCCGAACAGCTCGTCGCACGAGATCCGCATCTCCGGCTTCACGTCGGCGACGATCGTCGGCTCGTACAAGGCACCCTGCCGCCGCCCGCCGGTGACCAGCCGAGCGCCGCTCGCCACGGCGTCCCGCACCCACTCCTCCACGCGGATCGCCTCCTTCTCGCGGATCATCGGCCCCACATGGACCGCCGGGTCGAGCTGATTACCGACCTTCAGCGCGGCGACCTTCGGCCGGAGCGCGTCGAGGAAGTTGCCGTAGACCTTCCCTGCCGTGAGGACGCGCTGGGTCGAGATGCACACCTGCCCCGCGTTGGCGTAGCCCGTGGCGGCCACGGCCGCCGCGACCTTGTCGAGGTCCGCGTCCGGCATCACGACGACCGGCGAGTTCGAGCCGAGCTCCATCGTCACCCGCTTGATGCCGGCCGTCTTGCAGATCCGCTCGCCGATGTCGCGGCTGCCGGTGAAGGTGATCTTCCGCACCCGGCGGTCGGCCACCAGCCGGTCGCCGATCTCGCCGCCCGCGCCCGTGAGCGTGTTGAGCCCCTCGGGTGGCAGCCCCGCCTCCAGCAGGATCTCCGTCAGGCGGAGCGCCGACAGCGGCGTGTCGGTCGCGGGCTTGAGCACGACCGCGTTCCCGCCCGCGATGGCGGGCCCCACCTTGTGGCAGACAAGGTTGAGCGGGAAGTTGAAGGGGCTGATCGCCACGACGACGCCGCACGGGACCCTGATCGTCACGCCAAACTTGGAGCGACCGTGCGCGGCGCCATCGAGGGCGACCGTCTCGCCGTGCACGCGCTTGGCCTCCTCCGCCGACTCCATGATCGTGTCCACGGCGCGCAGGGCCTCGGCGCGCCCCTCCGCGAGGATCTTCCCCTCCTCCTTCGAGATCAGCGCGCCCAGCTCCTCGACCCGCGCGGCCATCGTCTCCGCCGCGGTGTGGAGGATCTTCCAGCGCTCGAAGGCGGTGAGCTTCGCCATCGCTTTGGCGCCGCGCTCCGCGGACTGGAGCGCGCGCTCGACGTCGGTCGCGTCCGCGCGCGGCACGGTGTCGATCAGGCTCTCGTCGTACGAGTTACGCACCTCGATCTTCTGGGCCTTGTCGAGCCACTGACCTGCGACGTACATCTTCATGATTGTGTCCTCCAACAGGGTGCGGGCACCCGGGCTTCGCCACGCCCGCACCCCGCCGCCAACTCACGCTCGCTCACGCGCTCCCGCTCCACCTGCGTGCGAACACCCAGCGTCGCCACGCCCGCACCCCGCCGCCAGCTCACGCTCGCTCACGCGCTCCCGCTCCACCTGCGTGCGAACACCCAGCGTCGCCACGCCCGCACCCCGCCGCCAGCTCACGCTCGCTCACGCGCTCCCGCTCCACCTGCGCGCGAACACCCAGCGTCACCACGCCCGCACCCCGCCGCAATCTTACGCTCGCTCACGCGCTCACGCTTGCCGTACCCGGAACACCCGACGTCGCCAGCTCACGCTCGCTCATTTCGTCGCCTGGCGCCAGCGCTCGTCACGCACCCCGGAGCCGGGGATCCAGGACGTCGCGGAGGGCGTCGCCGAGCAGGTTCGAGCCGAACACGGCGAGGCTGATCGCGATCCCGGGGAAGAGCACCAGGTGGGGTGCCTTCTGTGCGTACTCTGCGGCCGAGACGGAGAGCATGCGCCCCCACGACGGGTACGGCTCTGGCACGCCGAGCCCCAGGAACGACAACGTCGCCTCGACCAGAATCGCGCTGCCGAGCTGGGCCGTGCAGAGGACGATGAACGGCCCGATCGTGTTGGGCAGGATGTGGCGGAAGGCGATCCGGAGATGCCGGACGCCGAGCGACCGGGCCGCCTCCACGTACTGCATCTCACGAATGGACAGCACGCTCGACCGGATCACGCGCGCCGCGCGCGGAATAATGGGGATCGAGATCGCGATCACCACGTTGTGGATGGCCGGGCCGAGCGCGGCCGACATGACGAGCGCGAGCACGAGCAGGGGCAGGCCCTGCAGGATGTCGAGGACCCGCTGCGCGATGAGGTCGGTCTTGCCGCCGATGTAGCCCGAGAGGAGCCCGACGACGCCGCCGAGCACCGAGCCGAGGAGCGTCGACGCGAGGCCCACGATGAGCGAGACCCGAGCGCCGTGGACGATGCGCGAGTAGATGTCGCGACCCAGGTGATCGGTGCCGAACCAGTGCTCGGCGTTGGGCGGCCCGAGCGTGTACGCCGCGTTCGTCGCGATCGGATCGTGCGTTTGTAAGACGTCGGCCAAGACCGCGGTGCACACCATCACGGCGATGAGGACGCCGCCGGCGGCGCCGAGCGGCTTTCGCCGGACGAACCGGGCGATCACCGACCGCATGCCTGGACGCGCCCGCTCTGGCGGCGCGACCGCGATCACCGCGGGCCTAACCGCCATAGCGCACCCGCGGGTCGAGGACCCCGTAGAGCATGTCCACGAGCAGGTTCGACAGGATCACGACGATGGCGATGACCATCACGAGGTTCTGGACGATCGGGTAGTCGCGCCACAGGATCGCCTGGACGAGAAAGCGCGCCACGCCCGGCAGGTTGAAGACGGTCTCGGTGACCACGAGCCCGCCGATGAGGAAGGCGAACTCGATCCCGATCACGGTCACGACCGGAAGCAACGCGTTCTTGAGGGCGTGGCGCCAGACGACCGCGCGCTCGCTCTGGCCCTTGGCCCACGCGGTGCGGATGTAGTCCTCGCGCAGCACCTCGAGGAGCGAGGACCGCGTGATGCGCATGATCAGCGCCGAGGAGCGGTAGCCCACCGCGAGCGCGGGCAGCAGGAACTGCACCGCGTGCAGCGTGAGGTTCTCCATCGGCGACACGTAGGTGAGGGGTGGGATCCAGCGAAACCACGTGACCAGGGCCAGGATGATGACCATGCCGAGCCAGAACGCCGGCATCGAGAGCCCGGCGAGGCTGATGACGCGCAGCACGTAGTCCAGCGTCGAGTCCTGGCGGACGGCGCTGATCACCCCGGTCGGCACGCCGAGGAGGACGGCGAAGACGATCGAGAGCGCGGCGAGCTCGAGCGTCACCGGCAGGAGCGGGCGGATGATCTGCCAGGCCGGGAGATCGTAGCGGTAGGACTTGCCGAGGTCGAAGGTGGCGATCTGCCGGAGCCAGTCGAGGTACTGGACCCAGTACGGCCGGTCCATCCCGAGCTCCTTCATGATCGCCTGCTTCTCGGCCGGGCTCACGTACCCGGCCGTCGAGAAGAGAATGTCCACGATGTCGCCGGGCGCCAGGCGCAGGAGCACGAAGATCACGATCGACATGCCGAGCAGCGTCAGCACGGCGATCGTGAGGCGCTGAGCGACGTACGTCTTCACGCGCGGGCCCTCGAGCGCGGCGCTGGGGAGACCGACGCCTCCCCCGTGCCCCACACGGTCACCGACGGGCTCTTACCGGTCCGTCCACACGTCCTGCATCCGCCCGAAGTTGTAGATGGACTGGTGCGGGATCAGGTTCTTCACGTGCGGCCACACCGTGAAGTAGTCGAGCTTCCAGTCCAGGATGGGGCGGGCGGCCTCGGCCTCGAGCTTCCTCTGGATCGCGTAGACCATCACCAGCCGCTTCTTCGGATCGAGCTCCTGCGACTGCGCATCGACCATCCTCATGAGTTCTTCGCTGCAGTACTGGCTGTAGTTGCGCGGCGAGCCGCAGCCGTAGTTCTCGTAGAAGTTCGCGTCCGGGTCGTCCGGCCCGATGCCCGTGAGATTCGCTCCGATCTGGTAGTCGCCACGGGTCGCCATCGGGTGCCACTGCGCGGTCTCGATCTGCTTGAGCGAGGCCTCGATGCCGACCTGCTTGAGCTCGTTGATCACGAACGACGCCATGTCCACGTAGATCGCGATCGCGCGCGTGACGATCTCGACGCGGAGCGGCTTCTCGGGCGTGACGCCCACCTCGGCCATGAGCCGCTTCGCCTTCGCCTTCTCGTCGGCGGGTGTCGCCGCGTACCCGGGCAGGCCGACCAGGTCTCGCTCGCCGAGCCCCCAGAAGCCCCACGGCTTGGGCGCGAGCGAGGCGCCGACCACGGCGCCCCCCTGATGGACGGCGCCGACCAGCGCGCGGCGGTCGATGGCGTAGCTCACGGCGAGCCGCACCTTCGGGTTGTCGAAGGGGGGCTTCGTGACGTTCATGATGATGTTGTCGCTGACGTTCTGGCTGACCGGGGTGACCACGAGCTGGGGCACCACGTGTTTGAGGTGCTCGGCGGCCGTCTTGGTGGTCTCGCCCGGGAAGGACACGTCGAGCTTGCCCGCCTGGAGCGCCGCCTGGCGCGTGCCGCGCTCGACGATGACGTAGTACTTGAGCGTGTCGAGGTACGGCCGCCCTTTGACGAAGTACTCGGGGTTCCGCACCAGCTCGACGTACTCGCCCTTCCGCCACTCCTTCAGCTTGAAGGGACCGGTCCCGACGCAGCCCGTCCGATAGCTCGCGGGCGACAGGTGCGCGGCGTAGACCGGCGTGTAACCCGACGCGAGCAGCATCAGGAACGAGGGCTGCGGACGCTTGAGACGGAACACGACGGTGTGCGAGTCGGGCGCCTCGATCGCCTCGACGTTCGCGTACCAGTCCTTGCGGGGATTGATCCGGAGCTTCGCCGGCGCGTCCGGAGCCTCACGGAGCATGTCGAAGGTGAACTTGACGTCCTTCGCGGTGAAGGGCTGGCCGTCGTGCCACTTCACGCCCTTGCGGAGGAAGAACACGAGGTTCCGGTAATTGTCCTGCCACGACCACTTCTCGGCCAGCTCGCCGATGATCGTGTCCACGCTCTCGGTCTTCTTGAGCGGATCGAAGAGGACCAGATTGTTGAGGCAGGGCATCGCCGGCCAGACGGTCGAGATCGTGGCCGTCTCGTGGATGGCGAACCCCTGCGGCAGATCTTCGCGGAGCATCAGGTTGAGGGTGCCGCCCGCCTTTGGCGTCGGCGACGGTGGGGGCGCCTGGCTCGTGGCCGGGCCCACGAGGGCCAGCGTGAGCAGCACGAGGGACGCAAAAAGCGCCGCGATGCGCAGGCGTGTCATCGATTGACCTCCAGTCGGCTCGGGCGATCGGCTGGCTGAGTGTACCAAATCGAAGGGGGCGACTTCACAGGCGCGCCCGAAGGGCGCGACGATCCCCTCCGAGCCACCCCCAGGATCCGAGACGCTCCTAGAAGAGGCGGAGCAGGAGATGGATCGCGTAGAGGAGGCCGCCCGCGAGGCCGCCCACGACGGTGCCGTTGACCCGGATGTACTGGAGGTCGTCGCCCGCATGCTCCTCGATGAGCCGGACGGCGCCCTGGGGGCCGAGCGCGAGCACGCCCTTCTCGATGAAGGTCGCGAGCCGGTCGTGGTGGCGCTCGACCAGCTCGATCACGCGCGCCTTGACCCAGCGGTCGATCTCCCCGCGCAGCTCCGCGTCGGCCACCAGCGCGCGCCGCGCGCGCTCGAGTCGTTCGACCAGCCACGTCGCCGTCTCCGAGCGCGGCGCGGCGAGGTCCGCGACGAGCGCCATCTGGAGCGCCGTCGCCGCCTCTTCCAGAACGCGCGCGACCGCCGGCGTCGTCAGCAGGTCCCGCGTCGCGGCCTCGACGCGCGCCGCGAGCGCCGGATCGCGGCGCAGCCGCTCCGGGAGCCCGGCCAGCGCCTCGGTGAGCCGCTGCCGCACCGGATGGTCGGGATCGCCGGCGACCTGCAAGAGCCCGGCGTGGAGCGCGGCGACGAGGCGCTCGCGGTCGATCAGTCCCAGGAGGCTCGCGACGCCCATCCAGAAGCGCGGGTACGCACCCATCCGCTCGCGGTAGCGCGCGAGCACGTCATCCACGGCCTCGCCCACGACCTCTCGAAAGGCCGGCCGGCCCAGCGCGTCGCCGAGGGCGCGCGCCAGAGCGGTGACCGCGCGCTGGTCCAGGCCCCGGCGACACGCGACCTCGAGGGCGCCGGCGAGCAGGGGCGCCGTGGGGCGGCCGAGGAACCGGTCACGGAGCCGGATGGCGAGGTCACCGGCCGCCCGCGGCGTAAGCTCCGCGGCGGCCCACCGTCCGAGAGTGAGCGTGAACGTCTCGAGGTCCCGGCGCGTCAGGCGCTCGGCGCCGCGCGCGAGGAGCCCCGCGAGGTCCACGCCCTCGATCTCCTGGGTCACGTACTCGCGTGTGAGGACGCGGCTGCCCACCATCGTGCCGACGCGCGCTGCCATCAGCTCCCAGTTCGCGGGGATGAGGGCGGTGTGAGGGATCGGCAGCCCGAGCGGGCGGCGGAAGAGCGCGGTCACCGCGAACCAGTCCGCCAGCCCCCCCACGATTCCCGCCTCGGCGATCGCGAGGATGAGGCCGCCCCACCAGCGGCTCCTCAGGGGAAACGCGAGCGCCGCGAGCGCACAGGCGCCGAGGAGCACGCCCAGGGCGAGACGCCGCTGGCGGCGAGGGCTCACAACCGCTACAACGGCCGCGACGGCAGGAGCAGCCGGCTCTGCTTGACGTCCCACACGCCGCGCGGCGTGAGCCGCACGGCCGGCAGAAAGTCCGCGCACAGGAAGAACAGCGTGAACAAAGGCTCGTGGTGCGGATACCCGCGCGCGACGAGCGCGGCGCGGAGCTCCTCCTCGCGATCGGCGGCCTCCTCGACGGAGCCCCGCGTCATGATCCCGCCGAGCGGCAGCGGGAGCTCGTAGGCGACGTCCGTCCCGTCGACGACGACGACCCCGCCGCGGAGCTGGAGCAGCCGGTTCACCGCGCGCGCCATGGCCGCGGGGCTCCGACCGAGCGCCACGATGTTGAAGTCGGTGCTGATGGTCGCCGCCAGGCCGTCGAGCCGGTCGGCGAAGCCCGCGACGATCCCGGGCGCGATCCAGCGCCCGCCGCGGTCGAGGAGGGCCGCCTGGAGATCGCCCGGGCCGAGCGGACGCTCCTCGAGCCGGCTGATCACGGCGCTCACGAGCCGGATGACCGGGTAGCGATCCCGCGCCGGGAGCGCGAAATCGGCGGCGCGCGCCCGCCAGCCGACGGTCAGCCGCGCCGCGGCCGACGTGAAGATAGAGGACCACGGGAGCTCGGCGACGCGCGCGCGGAGCCGGCCGTCGGAGGCGACGAGCCGGCCGCGCGCGACGACGGCGGCCGGCCGCGGCTCGGCGAGATCATCGAGCAAGCAGACGTCGGCGTACCGGCCGGGGGCGATCCCGCCGAGGTCCCCGTCGAGGCCGAAGTACGTCGCCGGGTTCAGCGTGGCCATGCGGTAGGCGTCGATCGGCGCCACGCCGCGCTCGAGGACCACCCGGAGCAGATGATCCACGAAGCCGTGGGCGCGGAGGAACGCCGGCATCGAGCCGTCACACGTGAGCATGAGACGCGAGACGAGCGCCGGGGCCTCCTTGAGCGCGTCGAGCAGCCCGTTCAAGTCCGGCCGGAGCGAGGACTCGCGCAGCATGACCGCGATCCCCTGCCGCGCGCGCTCGAGCACCTCGCGTGCGGTGATGGGCTCGTGGTCGGAGGTGAAACCGGCCGCCGCGATCGCCGCCACCTTCTCGCCCGCGGCGCCCGCCGTGTGGCCCTCGACGCGCGGGAAGCGCGCCGAGGCGAGCGCCAGGCGCCGGAGCAGGTCCGGGCGCCCGGACCACGCGTCGGGCCAGCGCGTGACCTCGCCGATCGCCACCGCGCGGGGGTGCGCGAGCGCACGCACGAGGTCCCGGAGCGGGAAGCGGCGCGCTTCGTCCGCCGTCCGGGACTGCGCGTGCGGCCGGATCATCCAGTAGAACTTGAGCGGCGCGGGCGCGAGCGCGTCGGCGACGCGGAGGAACGCGCGCACGCCTCCGAGCTCCAGGAACTGGAGCGTGTCGGCGACAACGCTCGTCGTCCCGCGTGGCAAGGCGAAACGCGCGAGCGCCGACGGAGTCGTGAGGTGGGCGGGGTGGACGTGGGGATCGATATAGCCCGGGACCAGGATCCGGCCCCGAGCGTCGAGCACTGTCGTGCGTGGCCCGATCGTGTCCTCGCGGGCGCCGACGTACCCGATCCGCTCGCCCTTGACGGCGACGTTCGCGGGATAGAGCTCGCCCGTGTAGACGTTGAGGAGCGTGCCGCCGCGGATCACGAGGTCCGCGGGCCGGGCGCCCCGCGCGACGTCGATGAGCCTCCGGCGCTCCGCGGCCGTCATGGCAGCAGCTCCAGTGGCTGCGTGAGGCTTGCGCCCACGCGGATCGCGCCGAAGTCACGACGATCCGTCGTCAGGATCCGAAAGATGCGCCGACGCTCCGCCACGGCGGCAACGGTCCCATCGACCAGCCCCAGATCGAGCCCGCTGAACTTCGCGTCGAGCTCGAGGGCTCGAACAATGTCGGACGGAAGCGGGAGCTCATACTCGTAGCGAGTTCGCGGATCAAAAATCTCGGCGACCAGCCGTCGCATGGCGGCCCGGTTGTCCCGTAGAAAGTAGTCCACCTCTGCCAGAACGGGCCCGGGCACGATGACCAGACTCGCGGACGTCAGAGCCTTCTCGTAGTCGGGGAAGCTCGGTCGACCGCGTCTCGTGCCGGCGAGGGCCCGCAGGAGCCCGCCGGTGTCGACGACGATCGGTGGGCTCAAGTCTCGAGATCTCGGAAGAGCTCCGACTCATCCCCGAGTTTAGTGTTCGTGGACTCGAAGAGACGCGTCGCCGGTGGGCGGCGACCGGTGTAGTAGCGCGACGCCACCACGCGGAGGCCCTTCCGAATGAGGTCGGACGCAGAGTGGCCCGCCGCTCGGGCCCGCCTCAATGCCCGCACGTCTTCTTCTCCCAGCCGCACCGTCGTCGAAATGAGGCGCGCCATACATATACCATACACCCTGCGACGGGGAACGCAACGGCGGCTCAACGGCCAGACGGTCCGAAGAAGAGGCGCGGGAGCTGGGCGATCATGGCCGAGAGCGGCGACGTGAGCCGTTGTTTCTACGCGGGCTTGTCCCCGGGCCGGCCTCCGGCCTGTTTGAACGCCATCGGAACCCGCTTCCACGTCTGCTCCATCCTGTCGAAGGCCCAGACGTCGCCCTCTTTTGTCAGCCCGTAGAGGCGATCCCCGACTCCGGCGATTTGGATGAAGTCGATCTCGCCTTCCGCCATGGACTCCTCCTTGATCACTCGACAGGTTGTTCTTTCGTGCTCCACGGGGTGCCGTGGTTCCCGAGACCTGCGACTCCCATCCTACCCTGACCTCCGCGAAGACCGATGCACAGACGCACCGCCGGTCAGGTCCGGCTACAATCGGCGCATGGCCGCGGCGATCGTCGTCAGCGAGTCGGTGCGCGTACCCGGGCACGCGCTTCGCGTTCGCGCCACGCGCGCGTCGGGGCCCGGCGGCCAGAACGTGAACAAGGTCGCGACGAAGGTGGAGCTCCGAGTCGACCTCGGCGTGATCGAGGGGCTCTCCGACGCGGCGCGGGCGCGCCTCCATGGGCTGAGCCGCGGCCGGCTCGACGCCGACGGCCAGCTCATGATCACGAGCCAGGCGACGCGCAACCAGGCCCGAAATCTCGAGGACGCCCGCGAGAAGGTCCGGGCCCTGGTCGCGGCGGCGCTGCGGGAGCCGCGCTCGCGCAGGCCATCCCGACCGTCCGCGGGGGCGAGGGAGCAGCGGCTCGAGGCAAAGAAGCATCGCGCTGCGCTCAAACGCGGGCGCGCGCGGCCCGAGGCGTGAGCGGTCAGCGTTTCGGCGGGCGGCCCTCGCGGTACGCGGCGACGCCCGCACTGACGCCGGCACGAACCCCACGCGCGATGAGCTTCGCTTCGACGACGGCCCGCTGCACCTTGGGCTCGAGCACCCGCACGGTGCGCTCGACCGTCACGCGCGTTCGCCGCTCGAGCCGCTTGAGACGCCGGCGCGCCTGACCGCGCGCGCGACCGGCCCGGGCGCGCAGCTCCGTCAGTTGCTTCTGGAGCACCCGGAGCTGCTTGTCGAGGTTCTTCATCGTGTCCCGATCGGCGCTCAGAACCCGAGCGCGCGGACCTCGTCGCGGAAGCGCCCGACGTTCCGGAGCTTGATCCCTTCGTAACCGCGGATCACGTCGGGCAGGTTGGCGAGCCTCACCGCGGACTCGTAGGTCTCGGGCGAGAGGGCGACAAGCGCCTTCTCGACGAGCGCCCGGTACTCGCTGGGCAGCGCGCGCTCGACGCGGCGCACCTCGGCGTAGCCGAACGGATCGAAGACGGTGCCGCGGAGCCGGCGCAGGGCGACGAGGAGCCGGAAGACCCCGTCGAACCATTTGCCGAGCTTGAGCTTCCGCGTCATGCCGAGGGCGCGCAGGAGCGGCGGGTGGAGGTTGTACTGCACCGTCACGCCGCCCGGGAACTCGGCCGCCAGGGCCGTCGCGAGGTCTTGTGCGAGGTGCAGGCGCGCCACCTCGTACTCGTCCTTGTAGGCCATGAGCTTGAAGAGGTATCGCGCGACGCCCTCGGAGAGCCGCGTCTCGCCGCCCACCGCGGCCGCCTCGACCTCGCGCACGCGCCGGACGAACTCGACGTACTCATCCGCGTACGCCGCGTTCTGGTAGGCGCAGAGCTCGGGCACACGGATCTCGAGGAGGCGCCGGAGCTCGCCCGTGGCCCCCACGCGGTCCACGAGGGCGCGCGCCTCGCGCCCGAGCTCCGGCCGGACCTCGACCGCCCCGAGTCGCCGCCGCCTCAGGCTCTTCGCCCACACGGGGTCGCCGACGAAGAGCCGGCCGGCGCGGAAGGCGTGGGTATTCATCTGGACCGACACGCCATTGAGCACGATCGCTTCCTCGATGGCCTCGGCGCTCACCGGAATGGCGCCCGCCTGGTAGGCGGCGCCGAGCACGATCATGTTGGCGGCCATGTGGTCGTCGAAGAGCGTCTCGGCGAGCACCTGCGCGTCGAGGTAGACGTTCTCGTCCTTGCGGGTGAAGCGGTTGATGGACGCGACGAGCCCGCCCGGGTCCGGAAACTCGACGTCGGTCGAGGTCACCATGGCGCCCGTCGGGACCTTGCTCGTCGAGACGATCGCGACCGTACGGTCGGGGCTCGCGTGGTCGAGGTTCTGGGGCGACGTCGCGACCAGGAGGTCGAAGCCGAGGTAGCAGTCGGCCGACCCCGCCGCCACCTTGTTCGACACCTCCGGCGCTCGCTCGAAGATCTTGAGGTGCGAGACGACGGGGCCACCCTTCTGGGAGAGGCCCGTCTGGTCGAGGCCGCGGACGTGCTTGCCGTCCAGGAGCGCGGCCGTGCCGAGGATCTGGTTGACGGTCACGACGCCCGTGCCGCCGATCCCCACCATGAAGACGTTCGCCTCCGGGCCCACCCGCAGCGCCGGCGAGGGCAGCTGCTCGCGATCCACCGTGAACACCCGCCGCGTCTTCTTCGCGGCCGTACCCCGGGGCACGACCGTCAGGAACGACGGGCAGTCGCCGTCCAGGCACGAGTAGTCCTTGTTGCACGAAGATTGGTGGATCTGGGTCTTCCGTCCAAATTCCGTCTCGACCGGCTGCACGGAAAGGCAGTTGCTCTTCACGCCGCAGTCGCCGCAGCCTTCACAGACCGCCTCGTTGATGAAGACCCGCAGCGCGGGATCGGGGAGCTTCCCGCGCTTCCGGAGGCGCCGCTTCTCCGCCGCGCACCGCTGGTCGTAGACGAGCGCGGTCACACCGGGGATCGCGCGCAGGACCTGCTGGGCCTTGTCGAGCCGCTCGCGGTGCCAGACCTCCACGCCCGGGGCCCACTGGGCGTTCTTCGCGTACTTGTCAGGCTCGTCCGTCATCACGATGATGCGCCGCACGCCCTCGGCGTGGAGCGAGCGCGTCAGCTCCGGCACCGGCATCGCGCCCGCGGCGTCCTGGCCGCCGGTCATCGCGACCGCGGAGTTGTAGAGGATCTTGTACGTGATGTTCGTGCCGGCGGCGACCGCCTGGCGGACCGCGAGAGAACCCGAGTGGAAGAAGGTGCCGTCGCCGAGGTTCTGGAAGATGTGCGGGGTCTCGGTGAAGGGCGCCATCCCGACCCACTGGACGCCCTCGCCGCCCATGTGGGTGAGCCCCATCGTCCGCCGATCCATGAGGAGCGCCATGCCGTGGCAACCGATGCCGGCGCTCGCGATCGAGCCCTCCGGGAGGACCGTCGAGCGGTTGTGCGGGCAGCCCGAGCAGAAGTACGGCTGGCGCGTGAGCGTGACCGGTGCCGGGCGCTCGCGGAGCGCCCCGAGGAGAGCGACCCGCGCCGTGATGGACTCGCGCGGGATCCGGCGCTCGAGCCGCGTCGCCACGATCTGCGCGATCCGGTCCGCGTCGAGCTCGGCGTCGGCGGGCACGAGCGGGCGGCCCTCGAGGTCGGACTTGCCCAGGATGCGCGGGCGCTCGGCGTCGTTGTAGAGGACGTCGCGGATGAAGAGCTCGCAGAACGCCCGTTTCTCTTCGATGACGAGCAGCTCCCGGAGACCCCGCGCGAACTCCCGGATGGTCGTCGGCTCCATCGGGAAGAGCATCCCGAGCTTCAGCAGCCGGATGCCGTAGTGCCGGAGCGTCGTGTCGTCCAGGCCGAGCTCGCGGAGGGCCTCGCGCAGGTCGTAGTAGGTCTTGCCGGGCGCGGCGATTCCGAGCCACGCGTTCGGCGCGTCCAGCGTGATCCGATTGAGCCGGTTGACCCGGGCGAACGCACGGGCGGCCTCGAGTCGCCCGTAGTGGATCTCGCGCTCGGTGTCGAGCCCCCATGGGGGCATCAGGAGCGGGTTCTGCCGCTGCTGCCACGGCCGCCCGTCGTACTCGAAGCCCGGGTCGGCGAGCGTGACGCGATCGGGCGCGACCTCGGCCGTGCCGATCTCATCGGCGACGTTGGTGACGATCTTGAAACCGACCCAGAGCCCCGTGTAACGCGAGAGCTCGAAGCCGAGCCGCCCGAGGTCGAGGATCTCCTGGGCGGTCCCCGGAAAGAGCACGGGAAAGAGCGCGTCGTAGAAGGCGACCTCGGAGTGCGACGGGATCGTGGACGATTTGGAGAGCGGGTCGTCGCCGCCCAGGGCCAGGACGCCGCCGTGGCGCGCGACGCCGGCGAAGTTGGCGTGCTTGAAGATGTCGCCCGTGCGGTCCACGCCCGGGCCCTTGCCATACCACATGCCGAGAACGCCGTCGTATTTGGGCCGCGGGAAGAGGTTGGCGAGCTGGCTGCCGTAGATCGCGGTCGCGCCGAGGTCCTCGTTGAGGCCGGAGATGAAGACGACGTTGTGCTCGCGGAGGAGATCAGGATTGCGCTCCAGGGTCAGGTCGAGACCGCCGAGGGGTGAGCCTCGGTAGCCGGAGATCAGCGTCGCGGTGTTGAGCCCGCGGCGGCGGTCGGCGCGGTGCTGGTCGAGCGGCAGCCTCACGAGCGCCTGGATGCCGGAGAGGAGGATGAGCCCTTCTTCCTGGCGGTACTTGGCGTCCAGGGCGAAGTCGCGCGTGATCGTCATGGGCTGCTCGTATGATACGGGGGCGCTCAGGCGGGCGCAAATCTCGCTGGCATCGTGGCCTCTGGACGGCGGCGCGGCGGGGGCTGGGCGCGCATCACATCAGCTCGACTCTGGCGCGGTGGGCGCCGCGCGACGCCAGCGCCGCATCCCGCGTCACCAGGGGAGCCGCCAGGGCTTCAGCGAGGGCGACGTAGGCCGCATCGTAGGCGGTCAGGTTGTCGCGAAGATCCCAGATCCGGGATAGGAACAGGTCGTGAGGATAGCGAACAAGGGGAAGGTCGCCCAGATCTTCGAGCGCCTGCAGCCCGCGCTGCGCATCCATCTCCCCCGAGGCTGTGTAGCGTCGCAGCACCTGGGCGACTTCCAGGTCCACGAGGTGCGGCGCGTGAAGCGTCTCGCCCGCCGCGGACAATCGATCTCCGATGCGCTGCCCCGCGGGAGTGTTGAGAAGCACCTCCAGCAGAGCGGAAGCGTCGACCACTATCACGTTCGTTCCCGCTCCGCTCTCACGGCCTTGGCCGGTGGGACACGAGTGACAACTGGCGTGCGCTGCGCGAGCCGATACCGGAGCTCGGCCAGCGTCGGTCGCTCGGCGACGCGGCGGACCTCCCGGAGAAGGTAGTCGGACAGGGACAGACCTTCCAGGGCCGCGCGCGCCTTCAGCCTGCGGTGGAGGTCATCGGGAACGTGACGGAGCTGGATCATCCTTGGCATGTGGCGAAGATAACTGCATGTGCGCGACATGTCAACGAGACGGAGCCGGCATGACGATTCCCTACGGTGTCAGGGGTGCCGAGCCGGGCGCGGAGGTGTCATCGAGCGCGACGGGGGCACCCCTGGGGTCCTTCACGACGAGGAGGCCGTCCAGGCCCACAGTGGGACGCTCGAAGCGTCGGACGCGTGAAGACCCTGACCGACCGTCGGGAAGAACCCTGGAAGGTAAACCACCGATTGACGCCGATGATTTCCGACCGTAAGGACCGACCGTGTGGCCCTGCCTCACCCATTCACACGGAGGACGACCAATGCTGGAACCACCAGAGACGAGCGGAGGGCGGGCGCTCGGCCCGCTCACCGCCGCGCTCTTCGCGGGGCTCGTGGCCGCCGTCCCGGCTCACGCGCTCACGGCTGTGGACTGCGCGAACCTCACGAACGCCACCGTGCCCAATACGACGATCACCCGCGCCAGCCTCGTGCCTGCGCGAGGCGGCGTGCCCGAGTACTGCAAGGTCAGAGGACACGTCGAAAGGGAGATCAACTTCGAGCTGCGGCTGCCCACCGTCTGGAACGGCAAGCTCTACCACGCGGGTGGCAGCGGGTTCGTGGGCTGGATTCCCGGCCCGGCGGCCGGTCTCGTGCGCGGCTATGCGGAGGTCGCGACCGACACCGGCCACGAAGGGACGAGCCTCGTCGCCGCGCTCGACGGCTCGTGGGCGCTCAACGACCCCGAGGGGCGAGTCAACTTCGGTGACCGCGCGATCCACGTCGTCACCGTGGCCGGCAAGCAGCTCATCGAGAAGTACTACGGGCGCCCGCCGCGCCTGTCCTACTTCGAGGGCTGCTCGAACGGCGGGCGCCAGGGGGTGATGGAGGCGCAGCGCTACCCGACCGACTTCAACGGCATCATCGCCGGAGCTCCCGCCTTCGACTGGACCGGGCTCATGACCGCCTTCAGCTGGAACGCGCAGGCGCTGCTGGCCGCGCCGATCCCGCCGCTCAAGCTCAGCGCGATCGCGAAAGCGGCGGTGGCCCTGTGCGACGCTCAGGACGGGCTCGTCGACGGCCTCGTCAGCGACCCGCGCGGTTGCCGTTTCGACCCGGGCGTCCTCATGTGCACGGGCGGCGACGCGCCCACCTGTCTCACGTCAGAGCAGGTGCAGGCGGTGCGGAAGATCTACGCCGGGCCGACGAACTCGGCCGGCGCGCAGCTCTACCCCGGCGTTCTGCCGGGGGCCGAGGACGGTGGCACGGGCTGGCAGCTCTGGATCACGGGGCCCGCCGAGTTCCTCGGGATCGTGTTCCCTGCGCCGTTCCAGTTCACGTTCCAGGACCAGTACTTCAGATACTTCGTCTTCGGTCCCGGGTTCGATTCGATGACCTTCAATTTCGACACCGGTCCCGCGTGGCTTGCCCAGAGCGGCGAGTTCATGAATGCCACGAATCCCGACCTCTCGGCGTTCAAGGCGGCAGGTGGAAAGCTGATCATGTGGCACGGCTGGGCTGACCACGCGCTCTCGGCCGTCAGAACGGTCCAGTACTACGATGACGTCGTTCGGGCGGCAGGCGACCAAGGCAAGGTCGCCGACTTCTTCCGCCTTTTCCTCGGCCCCGGCATGCACCACTGCGGCGGTGGGCCCGGCCCGAGCGCGTTCGACGCTCTCACCGCGCTCGAGAGCTGGGTTGAGGAAGGTAACACGCCCAAGGCGATCGTCGCGATCAACGCGACCGCCGACCGCACACGCCCGCTCTGTCCATACCCGAAGGTCGCCATCTACAACGGCAGCGGGTCAATCGACGACGCCAGGAACTTCCGCTGCGGGGACGCGGGCCGCTGACGCTCGGCTCTGGAGGATTGGCGGCTACGCGCGGCGCCAGAGGCCGCGGCCGGCCTGGTGCGCCTCGCGCTGCAGCTTCAGGAACATCTCCTGGTAGCGGACGTTGGGCGGGACGGTCATGACCTGGGCGTAGCCGAGGCGTACCAGCTCGGCGTTGATCATCACGCCGCCGATCCACACGTAGGCGAGGAGCCGGCCGTAGCGGTCGCGCTCCTGCACGTCGAGCTCGAGCCGGACCGCCTGGTCCTGAACCAGCCGGCGATTGACCGCGGCGGCCTCGCGGCCGCCCGGCTCCACGCCCTTCGTCGGATGATGGACCTCGGGCGCGTTGACGCCGATGTAACGGACCTTCTCGACGCGCGTGCCGACCCGCACGTGGATCGTGTCGCCGTCGACGACGCGGACGACCGTGCCCTCGAGCCCGCGATACGCCGCGCGTTCGCCGCCCCACGTCGGCGCCGCCACGGCCAGTAGGAGCAGCAATGTGGCGCATCGAACGAGAGACACCATGCCGCCACGGTGTCACGCCCCACTGCCGACTGTCAATTCTTGGATACACTACAGATGTCAGCGACTGGCGAGTAAAATGACGGCGCGATGGGGATCCTTTACGTCCAGGGAAGGCTGAGCCATCCGCGCGAACTAAGCCGCCAGCGCAAACTCCGTTTTCTCGTCGATACCGGGGCCTTCTTCAGCGTGGTCCCCCGAGAAGTCCTCTCGACGTTGAAGGTCTCGCCTGTTGGTGAGGAGACAGTCCAGTTTGCCGATGGCCGAAGGGCGCGGTGGAAAGTTGGCGAAGTCCGATTGGAGGTGGACGGCCGTTCGGTCACCACTCTGGTGCTTTTCGGCAAGAAGGAGACGCAGCCGCTGCTCGGAGCGTACAGTCTTGAAGGCTTGGGGCTAACCGTGGATTCCCGCCGTCGCCGCCTGGTCCGCAGGCCCATCGTGATCGTCGCCGTAGCAGGCTAATCCCCGATAGCTGGACTTCCTGAGGGCAACCCGTGGGCTGTACAATCGGGGCCGGAGGTTACGAAGACTTGATCACGTTCAAGGTTGAGACTGAGCGGGAAGACGACGGCCGCTGGCTGGCCGAAGTGCTAGAGTTGCCGGGCGTTCTGGCGTATGGCGAGAGCCAAGAGGCAGCTGTCTCGAAGGTACAGGCGCTTGCGCTGCGGGTCATTGCTGAACGCCTCGAGCATGGTAGCGGCGCTTCTACGGATTGGTTGGGTGCTTAAGCGTCAATCCGGCTCTCATCGGACCTTATCGCGTTACGGTTGGCCTGACTTCGTCTTTGCGTTCCACAACAAAGAGGAGATTGGTCCGCGCATGTTGGCCCGTATCGCAAAGCAGACGGGTCTCACTCCAAGTGACCTGTGAATTCTTCCTGACCAGTAACAGACCGCTCGAGCCGACCCGGCTGCGCCGCGCGACTCAGCCCAAGGGACGTCGAGCCGCCGATCAGCGAATCCGGAGCATTACGTAGCCGATCGAGCGCAGCTGGCCGTGGACGAAGTCCCTGATACGCCGCTCACCCGTCCGGCGATCGCTCGCCGCCTCCTCCACGGGGTGCTCGCCGTCGCCGCCATTGGGCGTCGATCGCCGGTCGCGCTTGAGCCGGCGGTCCAGGATCACCTCCACATTCGCCTCGCTGGAGAACTCGCGTCGCAGGTACTCCCAGAGGCTCGGCTGGTCCCGGGCGATGATGAAGAGGTGACGCTCATCCATAGGTGTTGGCCGGAGTTATTCCACACCCGTCGCCGCGAGTCAAGCACGACGGAGGCGCCGGAGCGCCCGCTGAGCCGCGCGGGCGTCCTTCGACAGCCGCCGTGGATTTCCGGATTTTGGAGGGGGGAATGTCGGCGCGGGGTCCTCCAACTCCGACTCGCGTCTAGGAACTGCTCGGCGCTGATGACGGCGCAGCCCGCGCGGCCCGCCGCGTCCCTCACCGCCCGGTCCGAGGTCACGACCGCGGCGCCTGCGCCGAGCTGGCGCGCCAGGCGCACGAGCACGTCGTCGGCCTTCTCGGGCGGGCGCGAGAAGGTGACCTCCACCTGACCGCCCGCCCCCGCCGGGCCGGCGGCCAGGGCGCCGTCGAAGACGACCGTGAACCGGTCACCCCCCGCCCGCGCGGCATCCGCGACGAGGCGGAGCAACGCCGTCCGCCCAGCCTGGAGGCTCTCCGCCTCGTGGGCCCGCAGATCAGGGTCGCGACGGATGACGTTGTAGCCGTCGATGAGCCAGCGCAAAAGCGACGCCCCTCGTCGATCAACCGACGCACTTTCACCGGTCCCGAGACGCGGCTCCGAATCTCGCGGAACGCCTCGACTACCGGATCAGAATGTTGCCGCTCTGGAGTGTGCCGCCGTCCGTCGGCGCCGGAGGCGGGTAGGAAATCGTGAACGTGTCAGTCGTCCCAGGCTCGCCATTATCCATCGTCTCGACCCGGAACGTGCACGGGGCGCCGTTAAGTGTGCACGTACCGTCGAATGTGGCCGTATTGCCGGCAATCACCAGCTAGGTGTAGGTCACGCTCTGCACCCGAGCGCCGGTCGCGTGGTTGAAGTACTGGAGCCGGCCGCTGAGCGTCCCGTCGGTCTGGCGCTGCACGATGAAGTGAAAGTTCCCGATGCCTCCCATGGCGTTGACATCGATGGTGCCGCCGCCGGTGACCCGGGCAGTGAACGGCCCGCCTGGAACCGTCGCCTCGGTGATCTGCGCCACGAAGGCGTCTGTGGAAGCGCCAAGGGGGCCGCCGCCGAAGCTGGTCTGGAAGGCCCCCGGCGTCGTCGGAAAGGTCGTCGAGGCAGTGGTACCCGTCACGTAGGCATTCGGGTTCGGCAGAGCATCGACCGCGATGGCTTTCCGTAATCGACGTCAGGACCGCCGAGGTAGGTGGAGTAGATGAGGGCGGAGCCTGTGGGATCGAGCTTCGTCACGAAGACGTCGAAGCCTGTGCCACCCGCGAAGGCGGGCTGGATGGCGCCCGGAATGACGGGGAAGTCGGTCGAGCGGGCTGCGCCCGTCAGGTAGGCATTCGGGCTGGGTAAGCCGTCGACGGCGATGCCGAAGCCTTCGTCATGGTCACTCCCGCCCAGGTAGGTGGAGTAGACGAGGGCTGATCCTAGGGGGTTGACCTTCGTCACGAAGACGTCGGCCTCCCCGCCCCCGAAGGTGGTCTGGAAAGCCCCAGGAGTCGTCGGGAAGTCAGTCGACGAGGTGGCGCCTACCACGTAGGCGTTGCCCGAGGAGTCCAGGGCGATCCCCGCGCCACCGTCTTCGCCACTTCCGCCGAGATAGGTGGAGTAGATGAGGGCGGACCCAGTGGGATCCAGCTTCACGACGAAGGCATCTCCATACACGCTAAGGACGCCGCTGAAGGTGGTCTGATAGGCTCCGGGGCTGGTCGGGAAGTCGCTGGAGTCTGTCCGTCCCGTCACGTAGGCGTTGCCAGCCGCGTCCAGAGCAATCCCCGTGGCCTCGTCATTTTTGGTGCCTCCGAGGTAGGTGGAATAGACGAGGGCGGAACCGGTGGGATTGAGCTTCGTCACGAAGGCGTTTTCGAAGCACGTTAATTCGGGGCAGCCCCCGAAGTTGGGCTGAAAAGCCCCAGGGGTCGTCGGGAAGTTAAGGGAGTTGGTCCGTCCAGCCACGTAGGCGTTGCCGGCGGCGTCCACGGCGATGCCGAGGCCCTCTTGAAAGCCAAAGCCCCCGAGGTAAGTGGAGTAGATGAGGGCCGAGCCCATGGGATTGAGCTTCGTCACGAAGACGCTGCCGCCGTTGCCTAGGGGGCCGGGGCTGGTCTGGAAGGCCCCGGGGGTAATCGGGAAATTGTTGGAGAAGGTCAGGTAGGTGGAGTAGACGAGGCCTGAGCCAGTGGAATTGAGCTTTGTCACAAAGGCGTCGCCATTGCTGCTGGCCAGGGTGGTTTGGAAGGCGCCCTGGGTTGTCGGAAAATCGATTGAGCCGGTCACGCCCACCACATAAGCGTTGCCGGCGGCGTCCACGGTGATGCCGAGGCCCTCGTCAAAGTCACTGCCGCCGAGGTAGGTGGAGTAGAAGAGCGCGGGGTCGATGACGAGCGGTCGGCGGGCGTCATAGGCGGCGACCCTGAAGCCTACGCGACGCGCGCCTTCGAGCACGTAGCCGCCAGCGATTCCCGCCGGAGGCCCTCGACCTCCTGGTAGACAACGGGCTTCCTCTGGCGGATCACGCCGGTGGCCGTGTGCAACACGAGGTCGCCCTGGGCGTCTACCTCGAGCTTGTCGGCTCCCTGGAAGCCGAGCCTGATTCGCCTGGGGTCGGCGCCCGGACTGACGACGAAATCGTATTCGAGCTGGCGCTGGTTGCCGTAGTAGATGAGGTCGATCCCCGGGTAGACGGTCTTGTATCGCACCTTCGCGTAGGTCGGGACATCGGTCCGCCAGTTCGCGGGATCGCTGCCGATGAAGTAGTTGGCCTTGCCTGGAAGCTCCTCGGCCCCTACCACGGACGGCTCGGGGTTAGCACCGATGAAGGTCATTCGCAGGACGGTCCGGCTAACCTCCCGGTGTGTGAACACCAGGACGGCTTCGCTCGGTGTGAGAAAAAGCGTGGAGCGACTGCCGCGTGCGAGGAACCTGACCTGCTCGTCTGTCTGCCCCTTGTTAGCCTCAAAGTACAGGGGGAGCTTGCCGTAGGCCTCGCTGACCCGCACGTGGCGCGGGGCATCAGATTCCGCCGGCGTGACCGACGCCGGTACCGTGCCGCACGCCGCCGTGACAAGCAGCGCCAGGATCAGACTCACTACGCGAACCCAAAACATTTTGTCTTCGTGCATGGCTTCCTCCCGGCAGCGATGGAGGGCGCCAGCAACGGCTGTGCCAGTCGAGATCGCGTGCGCGCTGTCGCAAATACCTAACGCCATTGCGACCCACTCGCCTTAGAGCGTCAGGCGCTTGTGGGACCGTGCACCAGCGTGGTGCACGTGCACCAGATTGGTGCAATTGGGGGGATCTTTTACGTCCGCTTTCTTGGCGTGAGACCGGAGCGCGCCCCGCTCAGCACCTGCCCCAGGCGCCGGCAGTGCGCCCAGTAGCAGGCGACGAGAGAGGAGCCGACGCCCTCGTAGCGCGCCTTGAGCCATGCGGGAGGCGGAAACAGAGCGCGCCGAAGCGTTCCGAGGAGATCGCGCCCCCGGTCGACGAGCAGGAGCGTGATGAGGTGCTCGAGCCGGCGACGTTGCTCAGATGTCCGATGGCGCAGGAGCCAGCCCATCGCGGCGGCTCTCGGGCCCCGCGGTCGGATCCTGGCCGTCACCGCAGCTGGGACGCGAGCGCCGAAGAGCCGCTCCAGCTCCAGCAGGGCGAAGTAGAGCGCCGCACGCACGCGCCAGCGGGACGCGCGCGCGCTCACCGCCTGCCAGTCCAGCGTATCCGCCCGGCGCCCGAGGAGCAGAAAGAGATCGTAGTACCAGAGCAGGCCCCCGAGCGAATGGTGCACCGCCAGGTGAGTCGATAAATAGAGGAGGAGGTCTTCGGGACAGAGACCGAGCGCCTCCTCCCCCGCCACGCGGATGCGCACGGCCCGATCCCAGACCGTCTGCGCCTCGCGCTCGTTCCAGGAATAGCGCGGCTCGCTCAGCAGGCTCCAGTGCAGATCGACGTGAACCCCCGACGGCGACGCGTAGAGAGTGGCGTGATCGTAGGCGACGTCGAAACGAAAGCTGTGCGCATCGGCCACGCGGCGGTATGCGAGACGTTGGAGGAGCGCGTCGACTCGTTCGAGACATTCGCGCCTGATCAGCAGGTCGAGGTCGCTGCACGGACGGACCGCGGGATCTGGATAGAGCGCCTCGGCCAGGGCGGGACCCTTGAGCGGGATCACGGCGATGCGCTCGCGCTCGAAGGACTTGAGCAGCCGCGCCAGCTCGCCACTCAGGACGAGATGGCGGGCCGTCGCCTCGAGCAGGTCTCGGCGCACGCGCTCCCGAACGACCGGCGGCATGCGTCCAGACAGGTCGCTCTTGCACGCGAACCCCACCGCGGGACCCAGCGATTCCGTGGCGATCGTCTCGAGCACGCGATTCCACTCGAGGACATCGTCGGGAACGGGGGGCGCGTCGTGGCGCGCCAGGGCGCGCAGGCAATCAACGATCCAGCGCGTCTCCGCAACAGCCATGACGGGCGCGCTAATTTAGTCGATGCTGTGCTCGACCGGACGCCGGGTCGATGCCGTCGGCGCGCGCAACATCGAGGCCGGAATGACCGCCGACCCGGCGACCTGCGCGCGGGCGAGCGCGTGCTCGCAGTTCGCGGGGGACGGTCCGTACAGGTCGCCCGTCTCGACGAGCGCCTGACCAGGGCAGCGCGAGCAGAACGGCGAGGCGGCGCACGACGAGCAGGTGTGGAGATCGCGGATCCGGATCGCGCGGACGCGGAGCATCTCCGGCGAGCGGTGCCAGATCTCCGCGAACGGCTCGTCGCGCACGTTGCCGCACGCGATCGGCATGGCCACGCACGGCATCACGTCGCCATAGGCGCTGATGTAACACGCGTTGTGCCCGGCCCCGCACGGAACCTCGTCGAGATCGGAGCGTGCGCCGTCCGGCGCCGACGCGGCCGCCGGCGTGCCGCAGGACGGGTTCAGCGTTGGGTCCTGCAACACCGTCCGCAGCTCCTTCGGGCTGATGCGGAGCGCAATCGGGGACCGGTCCCCGTCGTTCTTCGCCGTGATCATCGGGTCGAAGCCGCAGAGGATGCCAAGCCGCTCCGCCAGCGCACGGATGTCCTTGTACTGCCCGACGTTCTGCTTCATGAGGGGACAGTTCAGCTTGACGGTCACGCCGGCATCCCGAAGCATGACGGCGCCCTGAAGCGAGCGCTCCAGCGAGCCCGGGATCTTCGTGACCCGGTCGTGGACGGCGGGATCGGCGCTGTAGATGCTGATATCCACCTGGCGCACGCCGAGTGTCCGCAGCCGCGCCGCCTTCTCCGGCGTGACGAGCAGCGCGTTGGATTTCAGTCGGACGTCAAAGTGCAGCCGCCGCGCATGCTCGACGAGCTCGAACAGGTCCTTCCTCAGGAAGACCTCGCCGCCGCTGAACGTGAGGTAGAGCGTGCCGGCCCGGGCGACGTCGTCCAGGAGCCCCTTCAGCTCCTGGGTCGTCAGCTCCGGCCGCTGCTCGATGACGCGGTAGCAGTGAATGCACCGCTCGTTGCAGCGCATGGTGAGGTCGACGTGGACGGACAGCGGGATGCGGAGCGCCACGCTGCGCTCGAACAGCCACTCCGTCAGCTCAGGCATCGTGCCGCACTTTCAAGACGTCCGAGGGTTTGGACCGCACTTCGAACCGCCCTGCCCGATGAGCTTGCCACAGGCGAGCGCCGTGGTCTCGAAGACCTCCTGGGTTAGGATGTCGGGAGGCGCGTACTTCCGCTTGCTGCTCTGCTGGGGGTGTTGTTCCCGGTCACGCTTGTCTTCCACCGCCGTTGCCTCCTATCGCGGTTCGTGGGGTGAGGCTGAGACGTTCAGCAGACCGCGTTGAGACAGTTTATCGACGAAGGCGGTCACGTCGCGCTCGGCCTGCACCGGCTCGACGTCGAACTTTGTGCAGATGCGGCCGACGAGGGAGCTCACCGGCGTCTTGCCGTCGGCGCCCTCCCAGATCAGCGTGCCCACCGCGTTGAGGGTGTTCAGGGTGCTGTCCTCGGCGAGGAGGATCACGGCCTCGCCGTCGTACACGCGCCAGGCCGTTCGGGAATTTCGCGCCAGATACTGCTCAGGCACGATCGATCACCTCCCAGAAGCCGGGATCGAGACGGAAGGAAAGGTCGAAGCACGGCACGCTCTCGACGAGGTCCGCCGCGATCTCTAACACCCGTCCCGTCAGCTCAGGGTCTCGGGCAAAGAAGAGGACATTCGGGAGCAGCCGCTCGAGCGCGCGCCTTGGCGTGATCGCTTCGACGGCATGTCGGCTACCATGGTGGAGAAAGCAGATTCCGCGGAGCGGGGCGGCTCGATCCTGCCCCGCGCGCGCGAGCTCGCCCCAGAACGGGGTGCCGTGACAGCGTGCACGCCCGTCGGCGAGCCGCACGATGGAGAGCTCATCGCTCAGCAGCGTCGCATCGGGCGAGAGCCGGGCGAGCGTCGTCTTGCCGGCCCCCGAGGGGCCGGAGAAGAGATGCGCCCGGCCGTTCCGGATGAGGCTGGCCGCGTGCACGACGAGCCCGTGAGCTTCGACGAGCGCGAGCGAGTACAGGATTCGCAGGAAGCTGTCGATCGAATACTCGTTGGCGCCGGCGAATGTCGCGCTCGCGCGACGCTCCGCCAGGTCCGCCGTCCCCACGAAGTCCCAGCGCTTGATGACGAACCGAGCGCGCTCACCGTCACGGGAGACGAGGACGTCGCCGTCAGACCGGTGACCGGCGGCTTGCCGCAGGTCAATCTCGATTCGCCAGTCGGGCGTCCCGGGCGACAGGAAGCCCTTGTATCGGTCACGGACGACATCGAGGACGTCGCGGTCTCGCGTCACGACCGCGCTGCGCAGACCGGCGATCTCGACGCTCAGCTCATCCATACAGCGCAGCCCGCAGCACGCGCCGCAGTCGCAGCGCGAGCGGAAGCAGGTGTGGAAACAGGGGGGACACGCCGACGATCGCGTGATTACGCCAGCGCGCAGCGTGGCTGTCGAGCCGCGTGATGCTGCCGCGACGCTCGACGGCCACCACCTTGCCCAGGACTTGCGCCCGATCGACGACCTCGGTGGACGACAGCGCGTCGCCTTTGGTGACGAATCGATCACCGTCGCGACGGATCACCCGGTGCAGGAAGAGCCGACCCGGCGTCTCGTAGCACACGACGTCGCCGATGGCGATTCGTGCCGACGCGGTCGGCGTCACCTGCGCGACGTCGCCATCCCAGACGAAGGGCAGCATGCTGGCGCCCCGGGCCCTGATCCGTAAACCCTCGCCCCGTCTCAGCAGCTGAACGGCAAGTTCGTCGGCCGGACGCACGCTCCTCACCTTCGTCAAAGGACAGGATTCGTTCGAATCGACGGGCAGCATCATGGCACAGACGACTGCCGACGGAAAGTCCCGGGCGCGGGTCTTAGGGGCGTTCTACTCCTTGATGAGGTCGAAGAAGTCGTGGTCGAGGCCCTGGCCGTTCAGGGCGATCTGGACGGTCCACAGGCCGGCGAGCGAGTACTGGGTAATGAATGTTCCGGACACCGGCAGCCTCGCCGTCACCAGCGTAGTCCCGCTCGCGCCCCACCCTGCTCGCTTCGCTTCGAGTGTTCGCCCTTCGACCTCCATCATGGGGTCGACAGTGGCGGGGGTATCGACAGTCATGAACGGAACCGTGACCATCTGGTAGGCGTTGCCGTCAGGCGAGACGAACGTCACTTGCTCGGCGTACTTTCCGGAGAGTCCCGTCCAGACGACGCACACATAGAGGTCCTCAACGTCTTCGAAGCGGAACTCGCGGTCATAGGAGTGGCAGACCGTGCCTTCGCTCGTACCGAATCGCACGGCTCTCACCTGTCCGTTGTGCGATGCCGGGGGCGCCGAGCTCGTGCTTGGCGGGGGGACGACGGTCGCGGGTGCGGCAGAGGTCCCGCCGCCGCTGGAGAGCAAGCCGGCGACCGGTGAGAAGGGCGTCGACCACGCCGGTTGCGCCGGCGCCGAAGCCGTCGGTGCCGCGCTTGGCGCGATCGTCACCTCCGCCTGGTCAGGAGCGGTTCCGTGAGTCTGCGGGTTCGCTGGGCTGCGCTGTGTCATGCGTCGATCGGTGGTGGCGGCCGCAGGATCAAGCGGTTGCTCATCCTCATCATCGGACGAGGCCACACCGCGGGACGAGACCGCGCCGCGCGTGCCGCGCGCGGCACTGGCGGATGACGCCGGTCCCTCGCCCTCAACGCGAGTCTCGCGCGCCTGGGTCAGAAGCGTCCCCTGAAGGGCCAGGGCCAACGATAGCATGACGAGGCTCGCGGCGAGGCCATAGATGAGCTTGACTGCGAAGCCTTTCGAGGCCCCGGCAGCCGTCCGTGCGAGCCTACCAGCCCGGGGTGATCGCATATACCCGTCCATCGTTGCCGCCGAAGTAGAGGCGATTGAGCACGCCGTCGTACGACGGATCCCCAAGAATTGTGGTGACGCCCGGAGCGACCTGCGGAGCCGGGTGGAGAGTGGTGTCATTCCACACGCCGAAGGACCCGGACCACGCGTCGTACTGCAGAAGCTTGCCGTTGGACGATCCGAAGTACAGGCGACCCTGGCCGTCGTCGACGGGACCCGAGATGGTACCAGGGCAGCAGGCCTGCCAGGTCGGGTTGAACGTCGTGGTCACCGTCGTCGAGAGGCTGCCAGCGAACTGGATTCCATGCGGGGAGGTATCCCGCGTGTACACGATCTGGTCGACCGCCACGCTCCGAAGCTCCACCGCTACGCCCACCCACGTGCCGGTGGCGTGAGTCGCGCTGGTCGTCACCGCTGCTTTGGCACCCCCCGATGTTCCGTTGTCCTCGATGGCGCCGCTCAGACCCGTCATTGTGGCGCTTGTCCTCACGCTGCCGAGGCTCGCAGTGAATGCTCCGGCAACCGCGTACGCAAACCCCGCCACAACCCGGTTGTTGGTGTCCAGCGTCGGTGTCCCCGCCGTCGGCCAGGCGAGGCTCGCGGTCGTGCCACTGCCACTCGCTGTGAAGCCTAACGCGACGACGGAGTTGTTGATCGCCCCGACCCCGGAGTATTGAGCCACGGCACAGGTCGACTTCGTACTGTAAGCGCCGAAGCTGGCGGTGACCACCGTCCCCGACCCCGTGGCAATGGTGGCAGACCAGAGTTCGACGGCCAGCCCGGTGGCGAACAAAAACCGCCGCCGGCTATAGATCGAACCTCTGTTATCCGTAACATTGACGGTTTTGTAGGCGGCAACCGGGAGGGCGAGGGAGACGATTACGGTATTGCCGGCCGTCAATCCGTTCGTGGGACTCGCGCCGGCCCCCATGTCGACCGCGCACGAGGTCGAGTTGCTGGATTGCGCGGTGCTCTTCGAGTTGACGTAGGTGACGCCGCTCGACTGCGTCCCGAACGAGGTCGAGAGCATCGGATACGGATTCTTGATGTGTCCGGTGCCGTTCGAACCGGCGGTGCCCGGGTTGTACGTCTGGACGGTGCCGCCGGCGACCGAGACCGCGTTCAGCGTGGCCGCCTGGGTCGCGCAGCCCGCCGGGATACAGTTCGTCCCCACGTAGATCCAGGTGCCGTCGCCACTCGGCGATGGAGAGCTGTCCGTATGGCCGAGGTTCCAGCACGACGTGGAGGCGCCGGTCCCGCAGGCGGTGGTGCCATTAGCAAGCATCCCGGTCTGGACGTTGATCTTCCAGAGGCTCGGCTGCGTAAGTCCATTGGCGGCGTTGCTCGTCACCCACACGACGTTGTTGTTGTAGTCGATGTACGGCGTGGAGTTGATCGGCGCCATGTTCGGCGTGCCGCCGCTGGCCCCGGTGAACTGCCACAGGTAGTCGCCCGGCTGAACGACGGTGCCGCTCGCCCGGCATTTGTTGCCGCCACCGCTTGTCACGGGTGTGGTGCCGCCATTGAGCGCGTAGACGCTGTTGCCGGTGTTGTTGCCTGAGATGCGGCTGCCGACGAAGACCGCGTCAACGTACACTCCACAGATCGGCAGCTGCCGGATCGCCTGAAGCCAGACCGCCGCCCCGCCCTGGAGGTTGTTGCTCCCCGGCACGCAGCTCCTCGTCCCTGTCCCGGAGCATGCAGTCGGATTCGACCACACCGACGCGCCGGTGGCCGTATTCAAGGCATAGACGTACCCGTCCTGAGAGCTGGCATAGGCGACGTTCACATTCGTCTGGGAGTAAGCGGCGGGGATGATCGTCGGCCGCGCCTGGATCGCGCCGCCCGCCTGCGTGAATACCGGGAACTCCAGCGTGCCGGAGGTCGCGTCCGCGCCGTGGACCTTGCCGTTGTTATCGGCAAAGATCACGACGTTTTGGTCGTCGATTCCTGGCGTGGTCAGCGCGGCCACGGGCATCGAGTAGCTCCACAGCGAGGTGGTGGCCGGAGCGACGGTGAGGACGACGCCCGTCGAGTAGACCAGGTCGCAATTCGTGTAGACCTTGTAGTACCAGGTTTGGTTCGCAACGGATTGATTGAAAGTGCCTGGCGCGACATTGCCGGAGCCACTGTAGACGATGGTGGCCGTCCCCAGGTTCGCGTCACCCACCTTGTACGCGTTCCCGTTCGTCGGCGCGGTGGTGAAGCTGTTCGTCGTGTCGCGGAGAATGAGCACCG